>Ga0181518_10000546_pt1 | contig 41143 bp, 32 predicted proteins | sample PEATcosm2014_Bin_28_FD_119751 | JGI IMG/M metagenome (GOLD analysis project Ga0181518, IMG submission 119751) | Peatland microbial communities from MTU Mesocosm Facility, Houghton, MI, USA - PEATcosm2014_Bin01_60_metaG | ecosystem: Environmental > Terrestrial > Soil > Wetlands > Peat | place...
CCCGCTGGGACGCCAATCCCCGTCGGTTCAACTGGGTCTACGGCGCCGAGTTCCTTGACGAGGAGATCCTTCAGCATGCGGCATGACATCCCCTCAACAACTTCTGGCCGGCGGCACTAGTTCAAGAAACATCCGGCTCAACTGTGCCCGGCAATTTCCATCTCGGCCTCGGCTTGCAGGCTGGTGCGGTCGCGGTTGACTGTGGCTGTGGCGAGCCGCCTGTTGTCCTTCCAATAGGCCACGCAGCAGTCGTGGGCCATGGGATCGCCGTCGATCTGAATGCGATCCCAGCTTTCCGCGTGGCCGACATAGGCAATCGTCACGTCGAAGTGAGCACTCCAGAAGAACGGCACGGCTTCGAACCGCTCGCGCGCGCCAAGGATGTTGCGCGCCGCCGTCTGGCCCTGGCGTTGGGCCACGGCCCAGTGCTCGACGCGGATGAGAGCTCCGCTGTGTGGGTCCGGCCATCTTGCGATGTCTCCTGCGGCGAAAATGCCCACCGCGGACGTTTCCAAGTACGCGTTCACCTTCACACCGCGATCGAGTTCCAGGCCCGCGCTTTTCGCCAGAGCGAGATCGGGTTCAACGCCGGTCCCCATCACCACCAGATCTGCGGCCAGCAAGGCCCCGTTTGACAGAACCACCTGGTTGCCATTGATGGCGACGGGCGTCTGACCCAAGTGAAAGACGATGCCGTGGGACTCATGAATGGTCCGGATCATTTCCGCCAGCTCCGCACCCAGAATCCGTTTCAGCGGGAGTGCCTCCGGGGCGACGATTTGCACTTCCAGTCCACGAGTCCGCAGCGACGCGGCGACCTCCAATCCAATGAAGCCCGCTCCGATGACGACGGCGTTTTTGGCAGTTTTCGCGCGTTCAATCAGGGCTCGGCTGTCGGCCATGTTCCGCAAGGTCAGCACGTGGACCAGATCCGCGCCGGGAATGCGCAAGCGGCGGGGCTGCGCGCCCGTGGCCAGCAAGAGTGCGCCAAAGGGCAGGGTTGCTCCGCCCTGCAACACCACCTGGTGCGCCTTCACGTCGATGCTCGCCACCCGCGTGCTCGTGCGCAGGTCGATGCCCTGTTCCCGATAGATTTCACGAGAGCGGAGCCACATCCATTCCTCGGGCGCGTTCCCCGCGAGGTAGTCCTTGGAGAGGTTGGGCCTGTCGTAGGGGATCTCGGGATCCGCGCCCACGAGCGTGATGGGGCCCGGGTAACCTTCACGACGAAGCATGTCCGCGGCGGCACTTCCGGCCGCCCCGGTTCCGATGATGACAATCGATGAGGGACTTGAGGCCGGCGCGCGTGTCGGCACGGGGCCGCGTTTTCCGTTGACCAAGACCTGATTTCCGACGCGCTCCACCTCGAAGCGGTCGAGGGAATTCAGTGCTGGCGCGGTCAGCGCATCGCCGCTACGAAAAGAAAAGCGAGCGTGATGCCACGGGCAGTGCACGGTGTCCCCCACCGCCAGCCCTTCCTCCAGCGGCGCCCCATAGTGAGAGCAACGAGCTCCAATGGCCAAGACTTCCTCGCCGTGGCGCACCAGAAGCACGGGCTCGCCCCGAAAATGACCCTCGACAGGGATTCCATCCCGAAGTTGGTCGATTGAGATTCCGGCGGCAAGGTCTGGACCTTTGAGCGGGGCTGGCTCGGACATGGATGCCTCCCCCGGTTGGATGACTCAGGGTCGTGGAAATGACCGGAGCGGCACGCGAGTTCGCGATCGCGACAGGGGCGCCGGCCCCTCATGATGAGAGTGATGGGCATCCAGCAGTGGCGCACATGGCGCCGGTGCGCGGGTTTCGGGAAACTATTCGCACAGTGTCAGTGCGGAGTGTGATTACCAAGGTAGATAGTCAGGGCCGTACACCATTCGGCCACCGAAGTCGGCTGCCACCAGGACCAGGCCCGTTGCCGCGAAAACGAGCGCCAGGTAGGCGACACGCGACGACCCTTGCAGACGGTTGCGTCGCAGGAGCCGGAGCGCAAACGCGGCCAGAACCAGGCCGGTCACCGCAAAGTTGAGGGTTCGGTGCGCGACCAGTAGGGCGTGGACGTCCGACGGCATGTGGGCTGCACGCAAGAGCCCGGTCGCGGCTGTCGGCACCAGGCTGAGCACCGTCCCACCCAGCACGAAGATGCCCGCACGCTGCCAGGCTTCGCGCTTCAACACGAGGCCGAAGAAGTCGATGAACGCCAGCCCCACCAGCCATGCGATGGGAAAGTGCACCAGCGCCGGGTGCAGCCGGCCGACAAAATCGCCAAAGCCGGTCGGCTTGCCCTCGGCTTCCGCCGGGGTCACGGTCTGGATATCGCCGAGTTGTTCCACTGCCGGCCCCGTGTCCGCCGCGTAGACCGGGGTGGCCAGCATCAACGCCAGCGCGAACGAAACCAGAGCCGCCAACACAGTTGGGATCGCCAAGCGTCGCATGTTCCCCCTACAGGGTCACGATGACTTGCTCAGCCACCAGTTCGGCGGCGTGGGTCTCCAGCGGTCGAGCGGCTGGCCCGTGGATGACATGGCCGTCCAGGTCGAACTGCGAGCCGTGACAAGGGCATTTGATCTTGCGGTCGCTCGCGCTGAACGCGACCACACATTGCCGGTGCGTGCATATCGGGTTGAAGGCGCGCACCGTGGTCGTGCTGTCGCGCACGAGCAGAAGCAGCTTGTCCTTCAGCTTGAGGGCAATCGAGCCACCCACGGACTTCAGCGTCTCCAACTTGGCCAGCGGGATGGCGACCTTGCTTCCCTCTGCGCGCGCTGCGACCGTGGGCCACGCCAGCAGCGTGCCCAGGCTCAGGCCCGAGCCCAAAAGGAAGCGACGACGGCCAAACACCGAAGTGGACATGAAGAACTCCTTGAGGGTCAGAGATTGAATTCGCGCGTGATGGTGAAGCCCACGATGAGGTCGTGGATGCCACGGCTGGTGTTGGCCACCAGACCATCGGCGGTGATGTACTGCGAGTTGCTGAAGATGAGAGCGAAGGTGTGACGATAGCTGATGATCTTCAAGGCCGAAGACAACACCGGGTATTTCGCGTGATGGCCAGCCACGTTGAATGAAGCCTCGGCGTCCCAGGCCAGGAAGGTCTGCAATCGCACCTCCAGCGCAGCCGGGACGGCCAGGGCATACTCCTGGCTGCGACTGGTACGGGCATCGTTGCTCGCATTCGAGTGATAGAGCACGCCACTCGACAGCCAAAGGCGCTCGCGCAGCGAGCGGCTGACGATGAGTTGGGCGAAGCCACCGCCCGAATCCGGACCCTGATACATCGCATACCAGGTTCCCCCAGCGCGCACTGCCACGTCAACGAAGTAACAGTCGGCGCGCAGTGCCCAGTACTTCGCATCGAATTGGTAGACGTCGAATAGGTCGGGACCGTTACTCAGCCGCTGCACGCCCACTTCCAGATTGTCCAGGATGCCATAGCGCAGGGTGAGCCCGATCTTGAGCGAACCAAAATCGAAGCCGAGCCCATCACGAAAGGCGTTGCTCTGGAATGCCTCGTACGCGCGGTGGTCGACTAGAAAGTTGAGCGCACGGGCTCTGGTGGTGCGGGCGTTCATGATATTGATCGCGCGCTCGATGCGCGGATAGTTCTCGGGGTCGAGCCAGAGATCGAAGACCTGCGGGTTGTCGATCTGCTCAATGGTCGCCTCGGGTACCCTTGGTTGGGGCGAGCCGTCTTGCGCTCGGGCAGTGGGGGCTGCCACGACCCACAGTCCAACCGCCAGCGCCACGCTGGTCTGGAGAGTCGCGCACGGGATGCAGATAGGTCGCAAATTCATCCTGGGTTTCTCCTTGCCACGGGCGATCAGACCGCACAGCACAGTCCAAGTATCCAAGAAGCCGTCTGACTCCGATGCCGCAAGCCCGTCCCTCGTTACCACCACCTGACCGGCGACATGTTCGACAGACTTCCACCATCCAACGGACGGCACCTAACCCGGGGACGCACGCAGGCGCCTTGGTTTCTAAGAACGATAGGAACCTTCAACAACAGTCTTCCAACGGAGAAAACAATGATCTCTGCACGGACAGCTTGCGGTGGTGTGTTGGCAATTGGATTGATGTCGTTGGCCGCATGTTCAAGCAGCAGCGGCCCGGGCAGCAGCGGGTCCGGCGGAAGCACGGGACTCGGGGGCGCTGGGGGCAGCAGTGCGGCGTCGGCAGCGGGCGGGGTGACGGCAGCGGGCGGGAATACATTGGCCGGAGGAAGCACGGTGACCGGCGGGGCGACGGTGGTCGGAGGGACCACGGTGGCAGGCGGAGCTACCGTGACGACGGGGACGACGGCAGCAGGCGGAACCACCCTGACCGGCGGGGCGACGGTGGTCGGAGGGACCACGGTGGCAGGCGGAGCTACCGTGACGACGGGGACGACGGCACCGGGGGGAGCCACGGAGTCCGGCGGAACCACATCGGCCGGCGGAGCCACAACCAGTGGGGGTGCGACGGCGGTCGGCGGGACTACGGTGGTAGGTGGATCAACCGTGACGGCTGGGGCGACGGCAGCGGGAACCACGTTGACTGGTGGGGCGACGGGCGGAAGAACAGCGACAGGCGGAGCCACGGTGACGGGCGGGACGACGGCAGCGGGCGGAACCACAGTGACTGGCGGAACCACGGCAAGTGGTGGCTCTACCGGCGCGGATGCTGGTGCCGCCTGCCATCAGCCAGGCACGCTTACAGCGACGAATAGTGGAATGATTGCCTGGCTGATCGATCAGGTGGCGAATCCCACCCTCACCTTCTGCCGCGGAAGTACCTACACGTTCGCCGTGAATGCCCCCGGGCATCCCTTCTACATCAAGACCGTGAGGTCGAACGGGACAGCCAACGCCTACAGTTCGGGCGTCACCGGGAATGGAACAGAATCCGGAAACGTCACGTTTGTTGTTCCCGCCGATGCCCCCGACACGCTGTTCTACGACTGTGCTGTTCACCTCGCGATGGGCGGCACCATCAACATCGTGAACTGACACCCCTGGCGGAATGGAACCGCCCGCTGGCCCCCGTCTTGCACTCCAGGAGAGCTGCGCACCACGTGGCGCGCCCTGGTCACAAGGAGGGAGGCCATGTCGAAATCCGAGAATCTGCACGTAATCATTCTGGCGAGTGGAGAGGATCATTCTCTCAAGTCGCTTACCGAGGCGATCAGTGGAGTCGACATTCCAAAGCAGTTTGCCTTGATCGCTGGCAGCGGCTCCTTGTTGCAGCAGACGGTCTCGCGCTATGCGAGCCAGGTGCCGGCGGAGCGTATGGTCGTGGTGGTGGCGTCGGCGTACGAGGCGGTGGCACGCGTGCAGTTGCGCGAGTGGCCTGGTATCGATCTCATCACACGGCCGGCGGGATGCGGTGCTGGCCTCGACCTGCTCTTGGCGCTGGGACGCGTCTTTTCGCGCTCACCCGGCGCGCGCGTGGTGGTGACGCCGGCCGATCACTACGTGCCCCGTCCCGAGGCGTTGCTGAACTCGGTGGTAGCCGCGAGCAGGGCGTTGGACCGGGCTGCGGTGATTCTCGTTGGCGTGACCGATCGCCACCGGATGGGTAGGCAGGCATGGATCGTGCCGGGCAGGCCGCTGGGCGGGCGAATTCTTTCCGTGGAACGGTGGGGAGACCGAGCCTCTCCGCAGCAGGCGGCGCAACTTGCGGCGGCCGGCGCGCTGTGGGACACGTCGACGGTCGTCGCTCGCGTCGAGCACCTGTGGTACCTGGCTGCGCGCCAGTTGCCCATGCAGGCCGAGGCCGTGGCCTGTTTTTGGGCGGGAAGGCCCTTACTCGCAAGCGCCGCGGCGACGGCCTGCCTCGAGTTGCCGGCGCTTCAGCTCAACGGCGCGCTTCTGCGCGGAGCCAAGGATCTTGCAGTGATTCCAGTACACGGCGCGGGCTGGACAGAGTGGACCTCTACCCAGGATGTGATTGACTCGATCGAGGATCGAAAGGAGCTGGATCTTCTTCTCTCAAGTATCTTGGCGCGGCAGCGGGCATCCGGGCGGACCGAACTGCGCAGGCGCGCGCAAGCGAACTCAGACCACGCCACGGCTGCTTGAAGAGGCGCCGGTTGGTGCGCCGCTACGAATCGGTAGCGGCGCTGCCTGGCAGTGCCACCAGATGGAAACGCAGTTTTTTCGTCAGTCCTGCTTCCATTTGATGGAACATCCAAGTGACGGGTGCTGATCGGGCGACGGCCTCTTGCCCTCGAGCATGGCTTCGATTGCCTCTGCCAGATCGCGACGTGTCACCTTGGCGGGATCCTTCCAGGAATCGTCGATGCGACCACGGTAGGCCAGACGGCGTTCGCGGTCGAACACGAAGGTGTCCGGCGTGCACACGGCATCGAAGGCGTGGGCCACGGCCTGCGATTCGTCGTGCAAGTACGGGAAACCGTATTGCTTGAGTTCCCAATGTTCCTTCAGCCTGTCAAACGCGTCCTCGGGATAAGTCACGGCGTCGTTGGAGCAGATGCCCACGAACTGCACACTTCGGGGCGTGTAGGCGCGAGCCAGGCCGAGCAGGCGGTCCTCCACCGCCTTCACGTACGGGCAATGGTTGCAGATGAACATCACCACCAGCACAGGGGCCTTCGCGAAGTCGTCCCTGGCATATGTCTTTCCATCCGTCGCCGGAAGGCGAAAGTCCGGGCAAGGAAAACCAATGTTGGAAACACTGCTTGAAACCGCCATGGTCCTCAGAGAATACCACTTCGATTCAAGGTCGCGCCATCAGCAAGCAGTGCGCCGCCACTACGCGGCCAGCGCGCCGGCGAGCGGGAGCCGGACGATGAACTCCGCTCCCTTGCCAATGCCCTTGCTGTGTGCGCTGACGTCTCCGCCGTGCAGCCCGACCAGCCCCTCTACCAACGCCAGTCCAAGCCCGAGGCCGCCTTTGCTTCGATCCAGGGTGTCATCGGCCTGCATGAAGGGCTGGAAGACGTGCGGCAGCAACTCGGGTGGAATGCCGACGCCAGAGTCCCCGACCCGGATGATGACTCGCTTCGCCACCTCGTCGACGCCGACGGACACCTGGGTGCGACCGCCACGGCCGGTGAACTTGGCTGCGTTCTGCAGCAGATTCCCTACCACTTGCGCCAGGCGCGTCCGGTCGCCGTTCACGGCAATGCGCTCGGCCGGCAGCTCGGCTTCGAGGTGAACCTCGCTCTCCTCGAAAAGCGAGCGATGGTCCTCGATGGTTCGCCGCACCAGCTCGGTCACGTCCAGCAACTCGCACTGCAGCCGGATCTTGTTTCTCGCAATGCGGGTCACGTCGAGCAGATCGTCGACGAGACGGACCAGGTGCGTGACCTGCCGATCGATGATGGCCTGAGCCCGGCGCGCCTGGTCGCCACCTGGGGCGGCGCGATCCAAAACGACAAGACTGTTGCGGATGGGCGCGAGCGGGTTGCGCAGCTCGTGGGAAAGCACGGCGAGAAACTCATCCTTGCGCCGGTCGGCCTCACGCAGCGCCTCCTGGGTTCTAATCAGGTCGGTGATGTCGGTGCAGACCGTGACCGCTCCGACAGCCTGACCGCCCAACTGCAAGGGAGCGGACGAAAATGATACGACCATCTCCTGACCGTCTCGCCGGGTGAGAACGAATCGCTCCCCGAGAACTCGTTCGCCCTTCAGCGCGCGAGCGGTGGGCAGCTCCTCGCGGACCAAAGGACGCCCGTCGAGCCGACGGGAGGACAGACGTCTGGCCAGGGTCTCGATGTCAACCCCGACCGGGTCGATGTCATAAAGCGCTCGCGCCGCAGCGTTGGCGCGAACCATCGACCCGGCGGCGTCGTACACCATGATCCCATGGGTCATCGCCGCAAACGCGGCCTCCAACTCGGCAGCATTGCGCCGGGCCGCCGCCTCGGCCTGCTCCCGTGCGGCAGCGTGCTTCTCCAGCCCCCTGCCCCACAACGTGAGACCCACGACCCCCAGCAGCCAAAGCAGTCCGTGGACAATCGAAGTGCGCGCGATCTGTGGTCTCTCGATGGCCAGGATCGGCTCCATCGGAACGGCGACGCTGATCCCGCCCCGGATGTCGCCTTCCTTGTAGCCCTGTTGAGCGTGGCATGTGAGACAGGGCTTCTCTGTCAGCAGGGGCCGCATCAGGCGCAGGTCCTCCCGTCCATCCTTGCTTTCGAGTGCACTCACCTCCATGACTCCGGCCTCGAAGGACGTCAGCGCAGCCGTCTCGAACGCGTCGGGAGCATTTTCGGGGCGCAGCGGTTTGAGGCTGGTGAGGTGTGCTCGGCTGCTACGGCCCAACTGCGCCAGTTGGTTCACCTGGCGGACCATGTAAGCGGGATTGAGCAGCGTCAGAGACAGGCCAGAGGTCGTCGTGACATCCCGATTGGGGACACTGAGATGGGGATTGGGGGGCGTGTGCTCCGACACCGGCACGTACACGCCGCCCTGCTGCGCCGCCCATCTGCGGTAGAGGACGTCGTTGTCGAAAGTCACCTGGGCGCTGATGCGCGCGATCTCGATGGTCTTGTCCCTCTGCTCGTGCAGGTTCCATACGAGAGAAGCGGCGAGGCACGCTGTCCAGAGTGCGGCCAAAAGGCGGGCCTGATGCCTCATTCGTGACTTAGATGTCACAAACGGGCAGGTATGTCAGTACCGTGGTAGACATGCGTTCCTTGAGAACCTGACGGATGTCTAAGCTTGTCGGCGCTCGTTGGTTGACGGGCCACCTTGAGGTGTGTCCATGAGTCGTCAGCCGCAAGAATGGTCTGCCAACGGGGGAACTCCCCAGGGTAGATCGCGCGACGTCACCGAACGAAAACCGGCCGAAGCCAATCAGGACATTCTGGCCCGCCAGCGACAGCTCGCCCTGGATGCCGCTGCCATGGGATGGTGGCACTACGACCCAGTCACGAAGGTCGCCACCTACGACAAGCGCTACACCGAAATCTTCGGGGTTTCCGGCCACGAGCGAGCCAACGAAGAGATCTTGAAGCTGCTGCACCCTGACGATCTTCCGCAGGTCTGGGCAGCGGTGGAGGCTGCGCTCGATCCGGCCGATCCCAAGCCGTATTCCGTGGAGTATCGGGTCAACCGTCTCGACGGCGAGATGCGCTGGGTCGAGGCACACGGGCTGGCCAGCTTCGAGGGCGAGGGCGATGCTCGCCGGGCGACCAGCCTGGTCGGTACGGTGACTGACATCACCGAGCGCAAGCAGGCGGAAGCGTCAATACGCGAGGCCCATGGCAGGACCGCTGCAATCCTCGAGAGCATCGCGGACGCGTTCTACTCGCTCGATGACCAGTGGCGTTTCGTCATGGTCAACCCGGCAGCCGAACGGGCGCCCTTCGGGCGGCCTGCCAGCGAGCTAGTCGGCAAGGTCATCTGGGATGTGTTCCCGAAAATCCCCGGTACGCGCATCCACCAGCACTACCTCGACGCGGTGGCGAAGCGCAGCCACGAGCACTACGAGGCAGTGTCACCGCTCAACGGTCGCTGGTACGAGGTGTTCATGTTCCCGCGGACGGGAGGACTGGACGTCTATCTGCGCGACATCGACGATCGCAAGAAGGCCGAGGAGGCGCTCAAGCAGAGCGAGCAGAGATTTCGAACCATAGCAGAAGCCCTTCCAGTCCTGATCTCTCTCAGCCGCGCGGAGGACTCCACCATTGCGTTTACCAATACGGCTTACAATGAAGCCTTCGGCTTCCGCGAAGAGGAAATCATCGGTCGCAAAGGCCCCGACGTGTACTACGACCCGGCTGACCGGGCGAAGATGATCGACGACATCAGGGACAAGGGCTTTGTCAGCAATTACCAGCTGAAAGCCAAGAAGGCCGACGGGACGCCCATCTGGCTCCTGTCATCGGTTCGTCCGATCACCTTCGAGGGCAAGCCCGGAATTCTCGGGGCTTCAGTCGACATCACCGAGCGTATTCGGGCCGAAAAAGCGCTGCGGGCGAGCGAGGAGCGCCTGAAGCTGGCGCAGCAGATCGCCCATCTCGGCAGCTGGGAGCTCGATCTGGTCGCGAACCGGCTCTCCTGGTCGGACGAGGTGTACCGGATCTTCGGTTTCGAGCCGCAGGAGTTCGGCGCCACCTACCAGGCATTTCTGGAAGCTGTCCACCCGGAGGATCGCGCCGCAGTCGACAGCGCCTACTCTAGTTCGCTGCGCGAAGGGCGAGATGGCTACGAGATCGAGCACCGGATCATTCGCAAGTCGACAGGCGAGATCCGCACGGTTCACGAGAAGTGCGAGCACGTCCGCGACCAGTCGGGCGGCATCGTCCGATCGCTGGGAATGGTGCAGGACATTACCGAGCGCAAGCGCGCCGAGGAGGCGCTGCACGCCGCCAATCTCCAATTAGCCGAGGCCGATCGGGGCAAGAACGAGTTCCTGGCGGTTCTTTCACACGAACTGCGCAACCCGCTCTCGCCCATTCGCAACAGCCTGTACATTCTCGAACATGCGGCGCCTGGCGCCGAACAGTCCAAGCGCGCCCTTGACGTCATCGGCCGACAGGTCGTCCAGTTGGCGCGCCTGGTGGACGATCTGCTCGACCTCACGCGCGTCTCGCGTAATAAGATCCAGTTGCAGCGCCGTCCACTCGAACTGAACGATGTGGTTCGTCGCACGGTCGACGATCACCACTCCTTGTTCGAAGAAAAGGGACTCGTGGTCGAGACGACCTTTGCGCCTGAGCGCTTGCCGGTCGACGGCGACGTTGAGCGCATTGCTCAAGTGGTGGGAAATCTTCTGCACAACGCGGCCAAATTCACCCCGAGTGGCGGTCGGGTCAGGGTCGTCACGGCAGCCGTGCCATCGACAAGACGCGCCACCGTGCGGGTCATCGACAGTGGGGTTGGAATCGAGCCGGCGATGCTTTGTCGGCTGTTCGAACCGTTCGTGCAGGCCGACGCGACTTTGGACCGCAGCAAGGGTGGTCTGGGGCTTGGGCTGGCCCTGGTCAAGGGCCTGGTGGAGATGCACGGTGGTCGGGTGTGCGCGTACAGCGACGGCCCGGGCAAGGGAGCGGAGTTCGTGGTCGAGTTTCCGCTCGACGGGACGGCACGCGCGGATTTGAGCCCAGCGGCAGTCGGGACGGCGGGCAGGCAACGGCGCGTACTCATCATCGAGGACAACCGGGACGCGGCCGACAGTCTGCGCGAGGTGCTGCAGTTCGGCGGGCACGTCGTCGAGGTTGCCTATAACGGTCCCGACGGGCTGGCCCAGGCCCGATCGTTCAACCCCGAGATCGTCCTCTGCGATATCGGCCTGCCCGGCATGGACGGCTATCAGGTCGCGCGCAGCTTCCGGGCCGACGAGGCGCTGAAAGGGGTTTATCTGGTGGCGCTCAGCGGTTACGCCCTGCCCGATGACTTGCAGCGGGCCTGGGAGGCAGGGTTCGAGAGGCACCTGGCGAAGCCGTCCAGCCTGGAGAAGTTGGAGGAGTTGATGGCAGAGACACCGGCTGCCGGCCGAAGTTGAGGCGCGCTGCCTACCAGATGATGACCGGCTGCTGCTGGTTGACGATCTTGAAGCAAGCCGCGCTCGGTTGCGACCACTTGATTATGTTGTACCAGAACTGAGCCGTCTGATGGACTGCTTCGCAAGGCTAGGCCGTTTCGTCGCGCGAAATGCCGCAGTCGGTGAACGTGCTTCTGCTGAAAGGCTGGTCCACAATATCAGGAGGGGGAGGTTTCGATGTCGAGGGAGCCCGGCACAGTTGTTCATTGGCAAAACCGACTGAGGTCGCTCGCAGGGCCTTTCTTGCGTTATGGGGGAGCTGTTGCGCTGGTCGCATGTGCATTCCTGCTGCGGCAGGAGATCTCGGCCGCCTCAGGTCCCCGTCCGCTCTACATAACCTTCGTCCCGATGTTGATGGTGGTAGCACTTCTGTGGGGGTTGCGGGCGGGGCTGCTCGCGACGGGATTGGCCGCAATCCTGGCTTGGTACTGGATTCTTCCTCCGGTAGGCAAGTTCCGCATCGAAGGCTCGTCCGATGTGGTGGGCCTGGTGTTTTTCGTCGGCACGGGCGTTTTCGCAAGCGTGCTCGCGCATCGCTATCAAAGCGCTCGACAGCGGGAGGCCAGCCTCGAGAACGAGGTCAAGTATCGCCTGCTATTTCACAACATGCTGGATGGGCTAGCCCATTGCAGAATGCTTTTCGACGAGGGCGGTCGCCCGATTGATTTTGTCTACCTTGACGTCAACGAGTCGTTCGTCAGACTGACCGGCCTGAAGGATGTCGTCGGCAAGAGGGCGACCGAGGTCATTCCAGGGATCAGAGAGTCTAACCCCGAGCTATTCGAGATCTACGGCAGGGTGGCGTCGACCGGCCAGCCGGAGAAGTTCGAGACTTACCTTAAGCCGTTGGGCATATGGTTCTCGATCGCGGTTTACAGCCCGAAGCAGGACCACTTCGTTGCGGTGTTCGATAACATCACCCAGCGCAAGCAAGCCGAAGAGGACCTGCGCAAGAGCGAAGCGGATCTCAAGGAGGCGGATCGCCGCAAGGACGAGTTTCTGGCGATGCTCTCCCACGAATTGCGCAACCCGCTCGCGCCCATTCGCAACAGCCTCACCATCATGCAGCGGGCGGCCCCGGGCGGGGACCAGGCCAAGCGGGCGCAACAGACCATCGATCGCCAGACTGCTCATATGACCCGGCTGATCGACGAACTTCTCGATGTGACGCGCATCTCCCGGGGAAGGATCGAGCTGCAGCGCGAACCGCTGGATTTCTGCGATCTGGTATGGCGCACTGTCGAGGATCATCGCTCACTGTTTGCCAAGAAAGGCGTCGGTCTCGATGTCCATGCGGTCGGCCACCGCGTCTGGGTCAACGGCGACCCGACTCGCCTGGCGCAGGTGCTGGGCAATCTGTTGCAGAACGCGGCCAAGTTCACCGCAAGGGGCGGGACAACTTCAGTTTCCGTGGAAGCGGACCGATCCGCTGGCGAGGTGCTGCTCCACGTGCGCGACACGGGCGTGGGGGTGAGCGCGGAGCTGCTGCCACATTTGTTTGAGCCGTTCACACAGGCGGACAAGACACTGGATCGCAGCCGGGGCGGTTTGGGTCTCGGGCTCACCCTGGTGAAGAGCCTGGTCGAATTGCACGGGGGCAGGGTCGAAGGACAGAGCAGCGGCGAGGGGACCGGCTCCGAGTTCACCGTGCGCTTGCCGTTCCTGCGACAGGACGACGAGCGTGCGTCCGCCGGCCTCACCGTGGAGCCCGGACCTCCGCGCAGGCAGCGCGTGCTCGTGATCGAGGACAACGTCGATGCAGCCGAGAGCCTGGGCGACGCGCTTCAGCTCAGCGGGTACGAGGTTGCCGTGGCCTTCAACGGATCGCAGGGCATCGAGAAGGCGCACCAGTTCAAGCCGGATGTGGTGTTTTGCGATATCGGCCTGCCTGGGATGGATGGGTACCAGGTGGCGCGGGCATTTCGCAGCGACGCCACGCTCAGAGGGGTCCTGCTGGCAGCCCTGACCGGGTATGCCGGACCGGAGGACCAGCAGAGGGCGGCCGAGGCAGGCTTCGCGCGCCACCTCGCCAAGCCGGCCAGCCTGCAGATGCTGGAAGAGGTGATCGCGAGCCTGCGCTCGTAGTGTGTCCTCGCCCGCAACCCGGGATGAAAGCGGTAGCAAGTAGTCCAGCAGAATGGACAAAATATGTTAGTATTGCTCCATTACGATGGACATCACGTCGATACTGCACGACCAGAACCGCTGGTGGTCGAACCCCAGCCACAGGGAAACCCTTCGGTTTAGGCGCCGAAGGCAGGCGTTCAGCCGGATTCTTGAGTACTTGGGCGATATCCACGGCGGTCGCGCGGCGACACTCCTCGGGCCACGCCAGGTGGGAAAAACCACGCTGCTGTTGCAGCTTGTCGACGACCTCCTTGGGCGGGGCTGGCCTTCCGGAAATATCACGTTCTTCGACTTCTCCGACGAGCGGCTGCTTTCCGCGGTATCGCCACGTGAGGTCGTCACGGTTCATCCAGTCGGGCTGTCGACAGAATACCCGCGCGCCTTCTTCCTTGACGAGATTCAGAACGCACCCGGTTGGCAGAAGTGGCTGAAGGGTGCGGTCGATGAGTCCCGGAGAGGCGCTGGCCCGGGGTCGCGCTTCATCGTGACCGGCTCGGCGGCGACATCGTTGCGCCAAGGTGGCGTCGAGTCTGGGCAGGGTCGCTGGGACGAGATCCCCATCGAAGGCCTCACCCTAGTGGAGTTTCTCAGGCTCGGATCGCTGCGGGACGAGGACGCGGCCCCGATCGCTGTCCGCGATCCCCAGGCGTTCGAGCGGTATCTGGAGGTGGGCGGTTTTCCAGAACACATCCAAGCCATGGTGCCAGTCCGCGAGGCGCGTCAGCGAATTCGCGAGGACATCGCCGAGAGAGCCATTTTGCGTGACCTGCGCCAGACTGGCGTGGACATCGAGCGCATTCGTCGGTTGTTCGTCTACTTGATCAACGGCTCGGGCAACGCATGGAACCAGGCAAAACGCGCAGACGATCTCGAGGCAAATCGGAAATCGGTCGCGGACTGGCTGTCGGTGCTGGAAGGGACCCGCCTGATTTCAAGGCTTGACCGGGACCGCCCCGTCCGAGCCAAAGCGCACACGCAACTTCGAGCCCAGCCCAAGATTTTCGCCAGCGACCACGGGCTCATTACCGCCTTCTCCTCGGCCCCCGAACCGATCGAGGTTGCCGACATCCGCGCGCGCGTGTTCGAGGCAGCGGTGTTCCGTCACCTGCGGGAGGTGGCTCGGTCCGACCATGGAGCGCTCAGCTTCGGACACCTGGACGAGGACTTGGAGATCGACTTCATCGTCCGCTATCCCGGCCACGCCGTAGGCATTGAGGTCACGTCGAGCACTGATGCAAAGCCACGCAAGCTCGCTCGGGCAGTGCAGGCCATGAGCAAACTGGGCATCGACCGAAAGGTTCTCGTGCATGGCGGACTCGTGTCTCATGCGACCGGCGACATCAAGATCGTTCCCCTGCACGAGTTCTTGCTGGCACCAGAACGATACGCAGGCGGTGAAGCATGAGAGCGTTCGATCCGAAGAGCTTGCTGGGGAAGGCAGAGAGCGATCGCCTCGAGTTCAAGCAGAAGGCGGTACTGGAAAGGCCCGCGAGTATCGGACGAGAAGTTGTGGGGTTCTTGAACGCGAAGGGAGGCGAGGTCTGGATCGGGGTCGAAGAGAAGGACGGCAGAGCAGTCGCGCTTCAGCCGATAGCCGATATCGAGCGATCTCTGATCTCGCTGCGAGACCACCTGATCGACACCATTGAACCGCAGTTTATGACGGACGAGGTCAATCTCGATCCAGAGGGAGGGTTGCTTCGCGTGACGGTCGAGAAGGGAAAGAATCCTCCGTACGCCCAGCGCGACGGTGGCCGACGCTTTTGGATCCGCATCGGCGCTCGGTTGCGGGAGATGTCACGCGAGGAGATCGGCAAGGAATTCGCCGAGGTATTCAAGGGTCAATCGACAAGGAAAGACCGCGTGGCCGAGATCGCCGCCCAACTTCGGAAAGATCAAGCTACTGTGGCGCTAGCAAGGCCCCAACTTTGGCTGCGGCTCGTGCCGACTGAGTCGCTGGAAATCGACTTCAACGACAAGCCGACCCAGGAGCAGTTTCGGATTTGGCTAACGGATCCCAGGGCAACAGGAAACCGTCGTTCGGGATTTTCTTTTTCCAACGACCGCACGTCGCCTGACTTCAAAGTGCCTCGCGTCGTACACGGGGCAGAAGAGGACTACCGGAGAACTCAGGTTACGGAAGACGGTCGGGTCACGTTCGCGGTCAACGATCACGGCCTGCGCCGTCTCGAAATCGAAAACCCATATTTCGAGCCATATGCGCTTGTCGAGTACCCCGTGTCAGTCTTTCGTCTGATGGCCGCGATCTTGGGAAGACACGGCGAAGGGCATACGGACCTCCGGGTCGTCGCGGGTTTGGCTATCAGCGGTATTCGAGGCTGGTCGCTGTCGCCGGGCTCGCCGCGAGAGCCAGCTCGATTGTGGGGAGGACCAAAAGCTCTCGAATATGAAGTGCTGGAGATAGATCCTTCCCGGCTCGTATTCACGGCGGATGAGATCAAGCAGAACCCCGACCGGTGCGGCCTGCTCGTCATTCGCCGCATCTATGGGGAGTTCGGCTTTGACAGCAACGCAATCCCGCCCGAATTCGACCAGCAACAGGGGCGCTTGCTTTTGGGATGAAGAAAGCCCTGGGCCCGCCACCCAGCATAGTCTAATAGCCCTCGCTACTGACCGAAGGTGAAGGCGTAGGCGGCCACGCCACGGCCGTGAACCTGCAGCACCACCTCGTGTTCGGCATAGGGACCGCTCCACAGGTTGAAGAGATCGTGTCGGTCGATGGTTATGGTCTTGGACGCGCGGCCGTCCACCTCCACGTCCGCGGTTCGCGGCGGGGTGCCGGGTTCCAGGCCCAGCACCAGGTTCACCTCGCCGGCGAGCGCGTGGTAGCTGATCGCGCCTTCGGCTCCGGCTAGCACCTGTCGCTCCCCGTCGACCAGGCGCCAGGTGCCGACCAGTGCATAGTGGTTCAGCGGCAGCGCAGCCGGCGCAATATAGCGGTGAACCCCGCCATCTGGTTCGTCCCGCCCATTGGCCAGCGCCGACCAGCCGCGCCCACCCAGGTAGGTTTCGGGCGAGCGTTCGAGCGCGGGCGACGAGGTGGGTCCACCACCGCCGATGGTCGGGCCATTGGGCCGGGTTCCCATCTCGGACAGCAAGCTGCGAATGGCGAGGTCGGTTGCTTCGTAGTCGCCCTCGCCGAAGTGCATGTAGCGGATAATGCCATCGGCGTCGATGAGGTACTTGGCCGGCCAGTAGCGGTTGCCAAAGGCATTCCAGGTGGCGTACTCGTTGTCCTGCGCGATGGGATAGGTCAATCCGTGGCGCTGGATGGCGGCGGCCACGTTCTGCGGGCTCTTTTCGAACACGAACTCAGGCGTGTGGATGCCGACCAGCACGAAGGGCATGTTCTGGTAACGCGTCCAGTACGCCTTCATATAGGGCAGGGTGCGAACGCAGTTGATACAGCTGTAGGTCCAGAAATCCACCAGCACCACCTTGCCGCGCAACGAAGCCAGGGTCAGCGGTGCGGAGTTGTACCAGGGGCCAAGGCCAATGAACTCCTGCGCTGGCCCCACCCGCGGCAACGGGGGTGGCGTTGGCGTTGACCGGGCTCCGGTGGTGTCGCTGCCCTGGCTGGCGTGCGCACGCGCCGGCAAAGACAGGCTCTTGCCCACGAGTCTGTCCTCCAGTGAGCTGGCCAGCGAACCGAATGAGGTGTGTTCGGCCAGCCATGTCTGTCCGCTGGTCAGCCAGTCGTAGCGCAACGCTAGCGCCGATAGTACGAGCAATCCCCCGGCCACGCGTTTGATCACTCCACTGTGGCGATTGAGGGCGCGGGCGGACCGTAGAGCATGCTGGCCGCCGTAGGCCACCAGCAGCAGCGGCGTCGCGGTGCCGACGGCGTAGGCAGCCAGGGCTGAGAACGCGCGCGGGCCCGGCTGATCGCGCACGAGCGCCAGCGCGAATCCCAGGGCAGGCCCTGCGCAAGGAACCCAGACCATGCCCAGAGTCAGTCCCACGATAAGCGCCGCGAGCAGGGATTCACCACCCAGCCCGGCGCTGGCGTTGTGCTGGACGTTGCTTCCGAGTTGCTGGATGCGGGTAGCGACTCGACCCGCCAGCAGCACCGCCACCGTTCCCAGCAGGGCGGCTGGCCCCATGGCGACCCATCCGTGCGCCATGAAGAACAGCGCGCCGACCACCGCCACCGCGATGTGCAGGCGCGCGTCGGTGCTTAGAAAACACACGCCAAACAACAGCAGCACATAGGTGCTGGCGATGCGGATGAGATCGGCCGCCGCCACGAAACGCGCCAGCGCCACCTGGAGCACGAAGGTGAAGATCACGAAACTGGCCGCCATGCCGGCCACGATGACCAGGGGCCGGATGCGGCGCTGTCCTGCCAGGCTGACCCCGAGCACCAGCGGCACCAGCGGCAGGATGCAGGGCAGGAGTATGGTGAGAACTCCGGCCAGGAACAGAGTTGCGTAAAGCTTCACAGTCAGCCCTCTCCGCTGCCTTATATTTGGATGCCTGCCCGCTCTGCACGTCACAGCGGGCAGGGCAGGGACAGGGCACTAAACTAAATGACCGTGCCGTCGGGGAGGATGCCGTCCTTGGGAACGACCACGATCCCTTCGCGGATGAAGTAGCCGTCGCCGTCCTTCTCTTTGATCCTCGCTTGGTTGACGATGCGCACGCCGCGGCCGATGCGGGCGTTCTTGTCGATGATGGCCCCCTCGACGATCGAATCTGAGCCGACGCCGACTGGCGGTATGCCTCGCGCCTCTGTGGCGCGTATCTCATCCAATGTCTCGTAACTGTCGGCGCCGATGAGCAGACTGTTGCGGACGCGCACATTCCTGCCGATGCGGCTGCGGATGCCGATGACGGCACGGTCGATATCCGCGCCCTGCAAGATACAGCCCTCGGAGATGAGCGCATTGTGAATGGTGCATTGATCCAGCTTCGAAGCAGGCAGGAAGCGCGGGTTGGTGAACACTGGCCGGGCAGCGTCGTAGAAATCGAAGGGCGGAATCGGCTGGCACAGAGCCAGATTGGCCCTGAAGTACGATGGAATCGTCCCGACATCCTCCCAGTAGCCACGATAGACGTACGCCTGCACGCGCTGGTCGGGGACTGCATGGGGGATGACGTGGCGGCCGAAGTCAACCAGCTTCGGGTCCGAGACAGCCTTTTCCAGGATCTCCCGTCGAAAGATATAGATGCCCATTGAGGCCAGGTACCCGCGACCGTGTCCTGGTATGTCGGAAACCAAGCCCGGCAGTCGTTCGCGCGGCGGCTTCTCGTCGAAGAGAACGATGCGGCCGCTTGCATCCATCCTCAGAATGCCGAGTTCGCTGGCCTGCTCTTCCGCCACAGGGATCACCGCCACGGTGGCATCGGCGCCGCTCTCGCGATGGGTGCGCAGCATTTGCCGGAAGTCCATGCTGTACAGTTGGTCTCCCGACAGCACCATCAGATCGCGCGCGGATCTCCGATGCATGTGACGCAGGCCCTGGCGCACGGCATCGGCCGTGCCCTGAAACCAGTCACCCCCCTCCTCGGTCTGCTCGGCGGCCAGCACGGTCACGAAGCCCGAAGAGAACACGTCGAATTTGTAGGTCATCGCGATATGCGTGTTCAGGCTCTCCGAGTTGAATTGCGTGAGCACGAAGATGTGTCGCAGCCCGGCGTTCAGACAGTTGCTGATGGGGATGTCGATGAGGCGATACTTGCCGCCGATGGGAACAGCCGGTTTCGAGCGCTTGAGAGTGAGGGGAAACAGGCGCGTTCCGCGTCCGCCCCCCAGGATGATTGCCAGCAGGTTGTCCATGGCCGCCCTGTTTACCTCAGAATCTCACGGCACGCAGCGTCCCCCGACGCGGTCGAGGCGCATTCAGCCGCGCAGCGGGACCACCAGCACCGGGCAAGGAGACTTGTGCAGCACCCTTTCGGTCACGCTGCCCAGAACCGCATGGGCCAAGCCGCCGTGACCGTGGGTGCCCATCACGATGAGATCCGCGGCGACCTCGCGTGCCCGTCTGACGATCTCTGCGTGCGGGCTGCCCTCCCTGCTTTGGGTGTCACAGGGTATTCCGGCCGCCCGAACCCGCTGGGCGTCTTCGGTCAATCGCGCTTCTACCCGCTTTGACAAGTCGGGCATCAAGACCGAGAAAGGCACGACCTCTACCGGTGGCGGCAACAAAGCAACCGTCGCGGTGACGTGCAGAAGTTCGATGCCAGCATCGAATGCCCGCGCCAGGACCACCGCCGCCTGCACAGCCTCACCCGCAGCGTCCGAAAAATCGGTCGGCACCAAGATGCGTCGGATCTTCGCGTTTTCCATGACTGCCCCCTTTCGTTCGCCCCAAGAACAAATGTACCGCAGCCAAGCGCGCTTGCTGTGCAAAAGGGCGTGCGCATGGGTAATCGCGGAGACAAGCTCAACCCGGGGATCAGAAGTGAGTCCGCGGAGGTAATCGATGTCCTTGCTTGATTCGTTGAAGCGCTTCACCACCGTCGTTGCCGACACAGGCGACATTGACGCAATTGCCCAGCACAAGCCCCAGGACGCGACCACGAATCCGTCGCTGTTGCTCAAGGCCGCACAGGACAAAAGATACCGTCCGCTCGTCGAAGAGGCCTTGCGCCACGCGGCCCGCGCGGGCCGCGACCACGCACAGCAAACCAGCCTTTTCATGGACAAGTTGTTCGTGAACTTCGGCTGCGAGATCCTCAAGATCATTCCCGGTCGCGTGTCCACCGAGGTGGATGCCCGCCTGAGCTTCGACACCGTGGGCAGCATCGCCAAGGCGCGTGAAATCATCGGCCTGTATCACGAGGCGGGCGTGGCGCGCGAGCGCGTACTCATAAAGCTGGGTACGACCTGGGAAGGCATCCGTGCGGCCGAGCAGCTGGAGAAAGAACGCATCCACTGCAACATGACCCTGCTCTTCAGTTTTGCCCAGGCCGTGGCCTGCGCCGAGGCCAAGGTGACGTTGATATCGCCGTTCGTGGGCCGCATCTATGACTGGCACAAGAAGGCGAGGAACGTGACTGACATCCCGCGCGCAGAGGATCCGGGCGTGGCCTCGGTCGTGCACATCTACAATTACTACAAGAAATTCGACTATGCGACGCAGGTGATGGGCGCGAGCTTTCGCAAGGTCGAGCAAATCATCGATTTAGCTGGATCGGATCTGCTGACCATCAGTCCCGACCTGCTCGCGCAACTCGCCGGGCGCGAGGGCGAGGTTGCGCGCTCTCTCGACCCGGTTCGCGCCAAGAGTCTCGACATTGCGCCGGTTCATCTCGACGAGAAGGCCTATCGCTGGATGCACAACGAGGACGCGATGGCCGTGGAAAAGCTGAGCGAGGGCATCCGCTTGTTCAACGCCGACGCGCGCAAACTGGAGGCCTACGCTCAGGGCGAGGTGGCTAAAGGGTCGGCGGCCGGGAGTTGATTCCAGGCGCATCGGAGTCCAGACAATCGCCCCGCATAGTGGCGGAGCGTTGCCTGCGGCCCACCCGAACCCGCCCCAGTACCCACCCAGGCAGTCACTCCGCCACGATGCCGAGGCCCGACCCCCTCCCGACGGCACTCTTCTCCCCTACGCCACCCACGCCGCCCGTCCGGAACCCTGGTCTGCCCGCGCCACCACACAATACCACCCAACGCAGACCCCCCTGTACCCAGTGCCTCCTCCCACCCGCAGTCAATACAAACGGCGTGCCACCGCAAGCAAGGGGGAAGCGTACGCGATTCGACGTACGGACAAGAGCCGGCGTTACGGGGTGGTAATGTCCCGTCGTCAGCGCGGCACTGAAGGGAGACATGGTCACACTGTCTGCAAGAGCGCGCGACCGATCATAGTGGCCGAAACGATGGATGCTGGCGAGAGCAGGCGGGCAGAGGTCAGCACCATCTGGGCCGGCACGGTCATTGCTTTCAGTCGACACGGGATTTGAAGTAGAGGAGAAACGCAGATGGACTTTTCAATGAGTAGATCGGATGGCGTGGCTACTCTTCGCATCAAGGGCGAGTTGGACGCGGTCACCATTCCGGATCTCCGCCCGTCGGTCGACGCCTTGGTCGCTGAGCGGCAACCTCGCGTCGTCGTCGACGCGTCTGACCTGCGGCTCATCGACAGTATGGGCGTGGGTACGTTGGTGCGCCTGTACAAGAAGGCCAAGGAGTACGGCGGCGTTGTGACCGTCTGCGGTTTGCACGATCAGCCACTGTCGATCTTCAAGCTCCTGCGCCTGGATCGGGTTCTGCTAGCGTGATGCCTCTGCCCGGGGGCTTTCTGATCGCGCCTCGGGATCTGTCGCCTGCTTCTCGGTAAGAAGCGCACGAAGTTGTCCCGCGGCATAACATAAGATGTACGCGGCCCAGGGGATTCACCCGGCCCGCTCTGTTACAGTTCCGCTCCGCAGGTGGATCAAGAATCGCGCTCGTGATATGGAATAGCCGACCGCGATCCGGGGTGGCACTTGAGGGGAGGCAAGACACTTATTGGCAAGTTGATGGCCATAGCCGAGACAGCCCTGGCAGGTTCAATGCTCCCGCAGCCGCTGCGGTTCGGCTTCGACTGCGAGGACATGGCCCGCGGCGAGGGGGGCGTGTAGTGGCACAGAACACCCGCCTCGCGCGGGTCGCGGATGGCTGCGCCCTGCTCACGGCTGCTATCGGGCTGTGTTCACTCGCCGGTTGGGTGCTCGACATCGACTCGCTCAAGCGGGTGCTACCGGGCCTCGCCGCGATGAAGTTCAACACCGCCCTCAGCTTCGTGCTTGCCGGAGCGGGGCTCTGGGGACGCCAGCGGCCATCTGTGAGGCTCGCGCTCGGGGCGCTCGTGGCATTGCTCGGCGCTCTGTCGCTCGGTGAGTACCTCGCCGGGCTAAACCTCGGAATCGACCAGCTATTCGTCCGCGACGTGGTTGCTCCGTCGGAGGAGGTGTTTCCACCGGGACGGATGGCGCCCTCCACTGCACTTTGCTTTCTGTCGCTCGGCGTTGCGCTGACGGGAAGCGGCGGTGCTCAGCACCAGCGGGCTTCCCACGCGACTAGGCGTATCGGCCCCGCCGCCGGGTTGCTCGCGCTGGTCGCTACTGTCATCGCTGGCTTGTCGTTGATCGCCTTTCCCACCGGGGCCATCTACCTGCGCCAATGGCCGGGCTTTGTCAGCATGGCTCTGCCCACGGCTGCCGCGTTCGTAGTGCTTGGGGTGGGCATCCTCTGCGCTGCCGAGGGGATGGTTGTGAGGAGCGTGGGTCTGCGAGGCACAGGTGGCGTGCTGTGGGTCGGCTTTGGCGTGCTCATACTATTGCTGGCAACCGTCGGCATCGTGTTCGCGGTCAACCTTCAAACGCTTGCCGATGACCTCCACTCCCAGGCGAACGTCGCGCGTCCTCGCAGAGAGGCAACCCTCGAACTGGAGAACGGGGTCTTGGGCTATGGCCAAGCCATTCATCCGGCTATGGCTGGCGACACGCAAGCCCGGCAGACTGCATCAGAAGAGGCCCTCGAGATCGACCGCCACCTCGCCGAGTACCAAGCGCTCGTCACCACCGACCACCAGCGAGACTTGGCCGCGCGCTTCGCAGCCGAGTGGCGGGACGTTCACGCGCTGGGCGCGGTGCTGCTGGAGGCCGGCAGCCAGGCGAGCCCGGAGGACCAGGCGCATTTTGCCGCCCTCCGTATGCGGCTGCAGAACCTGGTCAAGGATGAGATGCGGAGTGATGCCGTTGAGAGCTTCGAAGTGCGCAAGAGCACCACGCTCCGTGACCTGCAAACCACCAGCCACTTACCGTTGCTGCTTCTCGTGGTCAGCGTGCTCCTCGCCTTGTTGACCAGCGGGGTCGTCGCTCGCGCTGTCTCGAAGCAAGAGCAGGCCGTGCGTGACCAGCGCGAGTGGCTGCGCGTGACTCTTTCCAGTATTGGCGACGGCGTGATCGCCTGCGACACGGAACGCCGGGTCACCTTCCTCAATCCCGTCGCTGAATCGCTCACCGGCTGGAAGACCGACGAGGCTCTGGGAAAACCGATCGCAACCATCCTCCGGCTCATCAACGAGCAGACCCACGAGCCAGCAGGTGACATCGCAGAGCAGGTTCTGCGCGAAGGGCGAGTTGTCGCGCTGGCCAACCACACAGCCCTGATCACCCGCGACGGTCGTCAGATTCCCATCGAGGACAGCGCGGCGCCCATCACCGACGATTCGGGCAAGGTGTCTGGTGCGGTGCTGGTTTTCCACGACGTCACGCAACGGCGGCGCGCCATCGACCAGTTGAAGGAGAGCGAGGAGCGTCTCCGATTGTTGTCGGGTACTGCCGGCCGGCTGCTCGCGGCCGAGAACCCTCAGACCGTGGTCAACGAGCTGTGCCAGGGCGTGATGGACCACCTGGACTGCCAGGCGTTCTTCAACTTCCTCGCCGACGAGCCCACGGGCCGGCTGCGGCTGAATGCCTGCGCCGGAATTCCCGACGAAGAAGTTAGCAAACTCCAATGGCTCGACTACGGCGTGGCGGTTTGCGGCTGCGTGGCACGCGACAAGCAGCGAATCATTGCCGAGGACATCCTCAATTCCTCCGACCGCCGAACCGACCTGGTCAAATCCTACGGAATCCAGGCCTACTGCTGCCATCCGCTCATGGTCCAGGGACAGCTCATCGGCACCCTGTCGTTCGGGACCAGGACTCGGTCCCGTTTCAGCCCCGAGGATGTCGAAACCATGAGAACGGTCGCCGACCAGGTCGCCACGGCCATGGAGCGCATGCAGGCACAGGTGGCCTTGTCTGCGGCCAACCAGCAACTGGTCGAGGCCGACCGGCGCAAGAACGAGTTTTTGGCGGTGCTGTCGCACGAACTGCGCAATCCGCTGGCGCCCATCCGAAACAGCCTCTACATCCTCGACCGCGCCACGCCGGGCAGCGAACAGGCGCACCGCGCTCAGATGATCATCGACCGCCAAGTCGGACACCTGTCGCGTCTGGTGGATGACCTTCTCGACCTGACCCGCATCTCGCGCAGCAAGATCCGGCTCGAGTGCCGGCCGCTGGAGCTCAATGACCTCGTCCGACGGACCGTCGAAGACCACCGTTTGCTCTTCGAGAAGAGCGAGATCCAACTCGAGATCAAAGTCGCAGCCGAGCGTTGTAGCGTGAATGCCGACGGGACGCGCCTGGCGCAGGTGATCGGGAACCTGCTGCAGAACGCGGCGAAGTTCACCTCTCGCGGTGGGCGTGTCACGGTGTCGGTTTCCGTCGATCAGGCGAAGCGGCACGCCGTTCTTCGTGTGTCGGACAATGGAATCGGCATACCGCCAGAGTTGATTGGCCGTCTCTTCCAGCCCTTCATGCAGGCGGACAGTACCCTGGATCGGAGCAAGGGCGGGCTGGGCCTCGGACTGGCGTTGGTCAAGGGACTTGCCGAACTGCACGGTGGGGAGGTTGGCGCGCACAGCGACGGGCTAGGAAAGGGCGCCGAGTTCGTCGTGCGCCTCCCGCTTGCCATCGACAACGTCATCGCGCCCGAAGCAGGCGGCGGCCATGACCGTGCCGCCGGTCGCCGCGTGCTCATCATCGAGGACAACGTCGACGCCGCGGACAGCCTGCGCGAGGCACTCGAATTTGGTGAACACGAGGTGGCCGTGGCCTACAACGGGCCCGACGGGCTCTCCATAGCCCGCGAGTTCCGGCCCGAGGTGGTGTTCTGCGACATCGGGCTGCCTGGCATGGACGGCTTTGAAGTTGCGCGTGCGTTTCGGGCCGACCAGGCACTCAATGCGGCGTTTCTGGTGGCATTGAGTGGCTATGCGCTGCCCGATGATCTGCAACGCGCTTCCGAGGCTGGCTTTCACCGCCACCTCGCCAAGCCGCCGAGCCTTGAGAAGCTCGAGGGTGTGCTCGCGGAACTGGTCCCTTGGAAGGTTTGTGCTGCTCAGCCCGGTGCGGGACGAGCCTTCAGTGGGGAAACGCCAGGCTGACTCACCTCGGGGGCAAACCGGTCCGGCGTTGCTGCCATGCCACGTCTCGGCCAGCTTGAGCATCGAACGGCGAAGCAATCTAACCCAGCGTTCAAGGGGAGCAGCGGCCACCGAGGAGAGAGACATGACGATGACAATGGAGCGACGGCAGTTTCTGACAGCAAGCTTGGCCGGTCTGGGCAGCATCGTGTTCGCCTCTGATCTGCTCAGGGGCAAAGCGGCGCGAGCGGCCAGCCGGAGCGGCGAGGATTTCTTCTTCGTGCAGCTATCGGACACGCACTGGGGGTTCAACAATCCCGCCATCAACCCTGACTTCGCCAGCACCTTGCCCAAGGCCATCGCCGCAGTGAACGTCTTGCGGCACCAGCCGGACTTCGTCGTGTTCACCGGCGACCTGACCCACACCACCGACGACGACAAGGAACGTCGGGCGCGCCTGGCCAAGTTCCGCGAGCTGAGCCGCGGGCTGAAGGTCGACAACATCAGGTACCTGCCTGGCGAGCACGACGCCTCGCTCGACCGGGGTGCGGCCTATCGCGAGCAGTTCGGCCCCTCGTACTACGTGTTCGATCACAAGGGGGTACACTTCATCGCGCTCGACAACGTGTCGGACGCCGCGGCCCATCTGGGCGATGAGCAGCTACGCTGGCTCGACTCCGACCTCAAGAAGCAGAACCACGCGGCCCCCATTGTCGTGCTCACCCACCGGCCGCTGTTCGATTTGGCGCCCGACTGGGACTGGGCGACGCCCGACGGAGGCCGGGCGGTTGAGCTGCTCATGCCCTACCAGAACGTCACCGTCCTGTACGGACACATCCACCAGGAGAACCATCACCAGAGTGGACACATCGGCCACCACGCGGCGAAGGGGCTGATGTACCCGCTACCGGCGCCGCATTCGGTGCCCAAGAAGGCGCCGATTCCCTGGGATCCGGTTCATCCCTACCAGGGGTTGGGATACCGCCAGGTCCAGGCGCGCGTCCGGCAGACGGACCTGGCGCTCACCGAACTTCCCGTGGTGCCGGCCAAGCAGCCGTTACCGTCGGAGCAGGTGGTGAAGGTGACGGCGAAGAAGTTCGAGTATTCTCCCAGCGTGATCGTGCTGAAGCGGGGTGTGCCCGCGGTTTTGCAACTGACGTCGCTCGACCGGCGGCACGGCTTCAACTGCCCTGGGCTCAATTTGCAGGCGGAGATCAATCCCGGGACGGTCACCCGGGTGAAGTTCACGCCTGACAGGGTAGGCGAGTTCCCCTTCCACTGCGACGTCTTTTGCGGCAGCGGTCACGACCAGATGGAGGGCACCATCAAGATTACCGAGTAGCCAACCTGCGATATCAATGGCAAGATCTGCACCGTCCCTACCCGGAGGTGTGTGTCGATGAGCTGCTATCGCGTCCCGGAGCCGTTTCGTCCGATCTTCGAGAAGGCTGAGAGCTACGTTCAGAGGCTGTTCAACGATGTCGTGCGCAAGCCTGAGCAGGGTACCATCCACATCGGTGGCGAACGCTACGTCTGGCTCCGCTGTGAGAGCCTGTATCTGAGCTGGTTCGAACGTATGGCCACAGCCTTTGGCGCCGACGCAGCCCGGGAGTTCATCTACAACACCGCCCGCGAGATCGGACGCTCCGACTCCGAGGCGTTCGCGCAGCGCCTGAAAGTACCACCGGGGGTGGAAAGGCTCGCTGCCGGACCGATCCATTTCGCTCATGCGGGCTGGGCTTTCGTCGACATCTTGCCCGACAGCGCTCCGGCCACCAACGATTCCTATTTCCTACACTACTATCACCCCAACACTTTCGAGTCTGAGGTGTACAGCAAACGGGGCAAGCAGAGCGACAGTTGCATTTGCTATTTCAGCGCCGGCTACTCCGCCGGCTGGTGCTCGGCGGCCTTTGGCGTGGACGTCCACGGCCGGGAGATCCGCTGCACGGCACGCGGCGACAAGTCCTGCGAGTTCATCATGGCGCCGGAAGGCAAACTGGATCCACTTCAGAAGAAGCTTTTGGGGTGAACCTTGCCTGCCTTCGGTTTCGCCGGTAACAAGCCGGAAGGCCTCTCGATCCTCTCAAAAGAAGTATTCGACGTGGTGGCCAGGTATACAGCGTTCCCCTGGCCGATTATTTCCGCGCAGTGCCGCCGCGCCAATGTTGACCCGGTGAATCTAGACGGGGAGAGTCTGCGGAAGGTTCTCGATTTCATCGCCGAGGGAGTCGGATATTTCACGTCGCCGGAAAAGGCGATGCTCGTGCGGCGGGAACTCGCCCTCCTTGCCAGGGTTTGAATAGCAGCCGACGTGGGATACCCTCGATCTGCGCGCATGTCGGGCAGCAAGACCAGACTTGGCTTTTCCGGCGGCGACGAGCCGCCTCCCTCGGATTCCGAGGGCGAGGCTTCGCCACGCGCGGCTCGTACCATGATCGGACATGACATCCATCTGCGTGCGCCGCTCGATCTGCGTCCCGCGGGCAGCGCCCCGCTGACCCCTCGGCAAGGGACGCCGGCCCGCGTGCCCGAGACCCCGCGGCAAGAGGCGCTGGGCGGCGTGCCCGAGGCCATCACCGACGACACCACCGAGGAACTTCCCGCGCGTCCCAGTCACAGCGGCAAGACCAAGTTTCCGGCGCTGGCACGGTTGTTCGGCCGCTGGACCACCGGGGGCCGCTTTCTCTCGCGCAGTCGCATGTCGGGCAGCGATGACGATTTTTCGGACGTGCCGCGCGAGGCCTGGGTTTCCCGCGCAGGCGTCTTTCTGCTGGCCGCCGTCTTCAGTTTCCTCGTGGCATTGGCGGTGCTCAAATTGCACCGATGCAGCACAGCGGCCTCGGGGCCGTCTGTCCCGACGCAGGTGTCGGCGACGTCAGCCCCTTATGTGCCACCCGCCGCTGGCGTGGCGCCGGAGGTCTTGCCCACGCCGTCTCCGGCGCCGGGTCCGTCCGCGGCCGCGCCGGTTGCTGCAATCTCGGTTGCGTCTGCGGCGCAGTTTCAGGGCGTTGGCCCCACGATCAGCCATCGGCCCGCGAGACGGGCAGGGTCTGACGCCACCGGGAAGCCTGGCAGCAAGCCCAGGCCGCACGATCGCGTGACGTCCCCCACGGGGAAGATGGCCAGGGACGCCCTCCTGCCGCTCAACATGTAACAGCCAGCCCGTCTGCGTTCACACCGTCCGGAAACGTGGCACTAGTCTTGCCCGAAGCTGTAAGCCATGCTACGGGACACTAGATGCAAATCAGGCCCGACCAGATCGATCCAGATGCCGCCAAGGTGGTCGAGCGGCTGCTCCAGTCCAAACACGAGGCCTATCTGGTCGGCGGTTGCGTGCGCGATCTGCTGCTGGGGCGCAAGCCGAAGGATTTCGACGTGGCGACCAGCGCGAAGCCCAACGAGCTGCGCCGTTTGTTCCGCAATTGCCGCATCATCGGTCGCCGTTTCCGCCTGGCCCATATCTTCTTTGGCAGGAAGATCATCGAGACGTCTACCTTCCGCGCCAATCCGCGCGCAGCCGTGGACGACCAGGGCGGCAATGGCAACGGCTCCGACGCGAAGGACCTGCTCATCCGGCACGACAACGAGTTCGGCAGCGCCGTTGAGGATGCCCGCCGCCGCGACTTCACCATCAACGGTCTTTTCTACGACATCAGCACGGGCCAGGTCATCGACCACGTCAACGGGATGGTCGACCTGGAAGCGCGGTTGGTGCGAACCATCGGCGATCCCGATATCCGCTTCCGCGAGGATCCGATTCGCATCCTGCGGGCGGTGAAATTTGCCGCCCGCTGCGATCTTACCATCGAGCCGGAAACCTACCGACGCATGATGGAGCACAAGGGCGAGATCGCCAAGTGTGCCCAAGCTCGGGTTTCCGAGGAGTTCTTCCGTCTCCTGCGCGCGGGCGCGGCTCGCCGCTCCTTCGAGCTTCTGCTCGGCACCGGCCTGCTCGCGGTTCTGTCGCCCGATCTGGCCAGGGCGCTCCAGCAGGAGCCGGCCGACGAAGCCGCTCGGGTGCGCCTGGCTCGTTTCTGGGCCTACCTCGCGGCCGTCGACCGCTCGACCACAAGCCGCGAGGAAACTCCCTCGGATGCGTTGGTGCTGGCCACGCTCCTCCTGCCGCCCTTGCGCGACGCCTTGCACCCCGACAGCACGGCCTTTCCCGACCTGGGGCAGTTGGTCCTGCAATCGGCACAGTCCATTGTCGAGCAGCTCAAGGCCTCGCGTCGTGATGCGGAGCTGTCGCGTCAGATCTTGCTGGCCACGCGCTACCTGTTCCCGTCGAGCAACCGCCAGCGCCCCAATCTGGAGAGCCGCGATTTCTACCAGGACGCGCTACGGTTGGTGGAAATCGTCACCGACGCGGAAAGCAGCAACCCTGCTCTGGCAGGCCGGCCGCTGCTTGCCCCCGAGGGCAGCGCCGTGGCCGTCGCAGATGAAGCGCTGCCCGCCGACCTGCAGCCCTCTCTCGATCGTTCGCGTCGTCGTCGTGGCCGGCGCGACCGCCGCCTTGCCCAGCCCAGTGCTCCGCTGCGCGCGGGCGAGCTGCCACCCAGCGCGCCCCCGCGCGAAGTGCCAGCAGCGGGGCTTGCGCCTGACCTTCGTTCTCCGGGATTGACGCCCATCCCAGGCCTGACCGATCTGTTGCGGCCGGTGTCTCGTCGCCCGGCGTTCCTGGGAGCAGGACCGTTCGGAAGTCGCTGGGGCGCCCGCGCGGACTAGACGATCACGGCAGGTAGCGCGTGGGATCCGGGACACCGGCTTCCTGGAAACCGCGCCGCCGGATCTGACACGAGTCGCACGCGCCGCAAGCCGCGCCGTCGGGCGCGGGATCGTAGCAAGAATGGGTTAGACCGTAGTCGACCCCGAGAGCTGCACCGGCGCGAATGATCTCAGCCTTGGTCATGCCCACCAGAGGCGCCACCAGTTCGACCGGTCGTCCCTCGACGCCCGCGCGGGTGCCCAGGCGCGCGACCTCTTGCATGGCGCGCAGCCATTCGGGCCGGCAGTCGGGGTACCCGGAAGAATCGAGGACGTTGATCCCGAGCGCGATGCGCTCGGCGCCCATGATCTCGGCCGCCGCCAGCGCGTGCGCCACGAACAAGGTGTTGCGTGCGGGAACATAGGTCACAGGAATTCCATCCCCGATCTCCGCGTCGCTGCGGCCCTTGGGAACCGCGCCCTGGCCAGTGAGCGCCGAACCGCCCATCCCTCCCAGATCGATCTTGCACACGCGATGGGAAGCCGCGCCCAGCGCCCGGGCCACGCGTGAGGCCGCCTGCAATTCCACCGCGTGGCGCTGGCCGTAGTGAAAACTCAGGGTGTGGCACAGAATCCCCTGGGCACGGCACATGGCGAGCACGGTGGCCGAGTCGAGCCCACCGGAAAGCAGCACGATGACCTGCATGTCGGGAATCTATTGCATACTCTGACCCCTGCCCATGCCCGTGAAGAATGTTTTTCCGCGCGCCGATGAGGAAGCAGGTTCCCGCGAGGCCTTCGAGGACGCCGCGCTGTACGATTTCGAGTACCGCCGCCGCCGCGCTGACATCAACTTCTACCGGCGCCTGGCCCAGGACCGCACGCAGTTCGCGCCGCCGGGTCCGATCCTGGATCTGGCCTGCGGCACAGGGCGGCTGCTGCTGCCGCTGCTCCGCGACGGTCACATGGTGGTCGGGCTCGATCGGTCGGCGTCCATGCTGGCCGCGGCTCGGCGCCGGGTCGCGCGCCTTTCGGCCACCCGCCGCGCGCGCTGCCTGCTGTTGCGGGCCGATCTGCGCAGCTTTGCCCTGCGACCGCGTTTTGCCTTGGCGGTGGCCGCCTTCCACAGCGTGCAGCACATCTACGCAGAGGCCGATCTGCGGCGCTTTCTACGCGCGACGCGGGCCTGTCTGGTTCCAGGCGGCTGGCTTGCATTCGACGTGTTGCCGCCCGATCCGGCGTGGATCGGACGCGATCCCCATCGCCGCTGGGGCCGCACCGTGTTCCGCCACCCGGTATCGGGGCAGCGGCTGGTCTCCACCAACAACCACCGATTCGACCCGCGCAGGCACGTTCTGCACATGCGCCTGTACTACCAGCCCATCGACGAGCACGGCCGCCCCTCGGGGCCGGAGCGGGGGGTGCCGCTGTGCCACCGGCAGCTTGAGCCGGCCCTGGTCAAGGGCCTGCTGGCCAAAACGGGCTTCCGCCTGCTGGCTTGTTTCGGCGGCTTCGACGGCAGGCCCGTCGATGGAGATCCAGGCCTGGCAGACGAGCATATCTACCTGGCCGCGGTGCGCTAGTCGGTGCCCTGCGGTAGCGCCTCCCTCGGCCATGGTTTCCTCGCCCGTCGAGCCCACTCGCGTTCCCCGACGGAAAACTCTTGACGAACTTTGGCTCCTGGCTACGATGCGGGTAGTTCTGATCTCCCCACATAAAGACGGAGGGCGGAGAAATGCAGGAAAAAGTAGCAAGGCTGGGAATCGCTCGTGAGAAGGATATGATGTACTACGTGAAGGATGGCGCGGTCTGGAAGGTCCGCCGCAAGCAGCCGGGGGTGCCGAAGGGAAAGCCGGAGAAGGTCGCGGACGGCGGTTTCGAGATGGACAACAACTACATCTATTTCCTCGACAAGGCCGGCGATGCGGCTCGCGCCAAGCGCGCCGTCGGCGGGCAGAAGCGCAAGAAGGCGGCCAAGAAGGCCAAGAAGGCGGCCAAGAAAGCCAAGAAGGCGGCCAAGAAAGGCAAGAAAGCGGCCAAGAAGAAGCGGCGCTAGCCTGCTTCTCCTGTAATCTCGCAATCAAGAGAGCGGCGGTACCCATCCGCCGCTCTTTTTTTGTCTCGTCGGTTCCGCCGGGTGCATGCCGTCCACGACCACGCAACTTTCCCCTGCTGAAGCCACGGAGTGTTGTTAGGACATGACAGGCTCTCCCCGATTTCCTCACAGCCGCGCCCCGACCTGGCGCGGGCTTGCCATCGTCGTCCTTGCCGCTGCGTCGTGCAAGCTCGCGCCGCCCAGTAATTCCCACGGGAGCACCGGTCAGGGCGGCACAGCTGCAGGCAGCGGTGGGTCAGGCGGCAGCAAGTCCGGCGGCAGCGGCGGGTCAGCCGGGCAAAGTGGCGGCAGCCACTCCGGCGCAGGCAGCGTGGGCTCGGGCGGGCTGGCCGCCAGCGGCGGAAGCACAGCCATCAATGGCAGCGGAGGCGCTGGTGGCACGGCAAGCAGTTCGGGCGGCGGAGGTGCGGGTGGAACCTCGGGCAGCGGCGGGACCTCGGGCAGCGGCGGAACCTCGGGTGGCGGCGGAACCTCGGGTGGCGGTGCGACGGCCGGGAGTGGCGGGGCCAGCTCCGCCGTCGAGGCGCGCGATGCCTCGGTCCCAGACGTCGCGGTCGATACGGCGCCGTCGCGAGGCCCCACGCAATCGACGACTGGACACAAATTTCCCTTTCCGCAGAATCGAGAGTCCAGCCGATGTGTCTATCCGGCCGGGTACCGCAATGAGGACGTGCAGGCGGCTTACGCGCAGTGGAAGAGCGACAACGTGACCTCGACTGGCGCCAAGAACTACCTGCGCGTGCAGCGGCCGAACGAGCCGGGGGGAAACCTTCAGAAGGGCTCCACCGTTTCCGAGGGCATCGGCTACGGCATGCTCATCGCCGTCTACATGGACGACCAGAATCTGTTCGACAATCTGTGGATGTACGAGCAGCAGTTTCTCGATGGCACGACCGGTCTTATGAATTGGTACATCAGTGCCGACGGCTCGGGTCCTGGCACGGCCGCGGACGGTACCTCCGGATCCGGTCCCGCAACCGACGCCGACGAGGACATGGCTTTTGCGCTGATCATGGCCGACAAGCAGTGGGGGGGGCAACTGGCCATGGCGGGCAAGAACTACATCGACATCGCCAAGGGCCAGCTCACGAAAGTCTGGGACAACGAGATCTTCAATTACATTTACCTGAAGCCGGGCGCCTGGGGCGACAACACGACCATCAACCTTTCATACTTCGCCCCCGCCTATTACAAGCTGTTCGCCACGGTCGATACGGCCAACGCAACCAACTGGACCAATGTCGTCAACACCATGTACACGGTGCTCAACGCCTCGCTGAATTCCAGTAATGGCAACTCCAGCAATGGGCTTGTGCCTGCCTGGTGTAACAGCAACGGGCAGCCCAATGGGGGCGCCTTCGGGCCCGGCAAGACCGCGCCCACGAACTATCAGTACGACTCGTGCCGGACGCCGTTCCGCATTGGCCTCGACTATTGCTGGAATGGCGAGACGCGCGCGAAAAATTACGTGGCCAATACCAGCAGCTTCTTCAGCGGCATCGGCGCGACCAACATGGTCGACGGCTATGCTCTGAACGGAAACGCGCAGGCGCAGTACCAGACCGGTTCGACCCAGTCGTCGGCGTTTGTCGGGCCGGCCGGCGTGGGGGCCATGAGCAACTCAAACTATCAGGGCTTCGTCAATGACGCCTATGGCGTGCTGATTACCGGCAAGGCGCTGGTGGGCGGCACGTACTACGACGATTCATGGATGGTCATGTCGCTGCTCATGATGACCGCCAATTTTCTCGACTACACGGCGTATTGAGTTCATCCTTCATAGATTCGGTCCGGACGCGCGAAGCCGGCAATCCTCAGGAGATGTTCCATGCCTAGACTGCCACGATGCACGCTCTTCGTATTGTTGTTCGCGGGGGGGTGCGCGCTCACGCCGGCAGGGGGCGAGAACGGTGGAAACAGTGGAAACCCGCCGCCGGCCGGAGGCAGCCAGGCAGGGGGCGCGACGGCTGCGAGCACCAGTACGCCCGCCGGGAACTCCGGCGGAGCGGGCGGCAACTCTGGTGGCAGCACTGTCGCCAGCGCCGGTGGTAGCTCGGGCGGCAGCACAGCCAGCTCCTCGGCCGCGCCGGCCTGCGTTCCGAATGTGACCAACCTGGTGACTGGCAAGACGCTGATTTGTGACTCGGACCCCAGCTTGAACCCCGATATCGAGATCCAGGGCTCGTTCTATCCCTACGGCGACGGGTCGTCATGTGTCACGGCGAACCCGTTTTGCTCGCCGACGGCCGGTTGCTGCATCAGCGGTACTACGGTCGTCGACCCGACCTACGCGAAATGGGGTTGCGGCATCGGCCTGGGACTGAACACATCGAGCGGCCCCGCATCGGTGAAGAGCGTCTACAGCGGTCCCGTGCAGTGCTTTGACATCACACTGACTGGCAGCAGCGGAAACAACGAGGTGCGCATCGGCTTCACCCAAAGCGCGGCTACGACGAACCAGGTTGCGCCGTATACCTCGGTTGCCGCGTTCACCAATGGATGGACCGGACGGGTGTGTTTCAACAGTTCCGAGTGTCCTGTCTGGGCGACAGCGGCCCAGTGCACAAAGGCGGTTGGCACCGAGGGCACGCCGTACGACATGCAGATCCAGATTTCCGCGGGCAGCACAGCGGCGTCAGTCGGCGCCTTCAACGTGTGCGTGACCGATATCGCCCCAGTGATCAATCCTGGTACTACCGGCACGACCAATAGCTGCAGCACGGTTTCCGGCCAGGGCACCCTCAGCGGTCAGTACGACGCAGCCCATGTGACGTGCAACGGCCAAGACTACATCGTTCAGAACAACGAGTGGGGCTCGACGGCCGGCCAGACGATCACCTACGGCCCGGGGACGAACTTCAAGGTGACCGTGCAGAATGGCACCGGCGTCGGCGGCGCACCGGCGTCGTATCCTTCGATCTTTATCGGTGCCAATGGAGGCCGCAGCACTGCGGGCAGCGGATTGCCCAAGGCGGTAAGCGCGCTCGGCACCGTGCAAACCTCCTGGACCTGGGCCGCGAACGGCGCGTCGGGGGCGTACAACGCTGCCTATGACGTGTGGTTCAGCACGAGTAGTGCAGGTGATCCGTCGTTATCGGCTCCGAGCGGCGGTTACCTGATGGTCTGGCTCTACAAGCCGACCGCAAATTCGCCGATCGGTTCGATGATCAAGTCGGCCACGATAGGCGGCCAGGACTGGAACGTCTGGTACGGTAACAATTCATCGAATGGCAAGCCGTGCGTCTCGTATGTGGCGCAACAGAACCTCAACTCGCTATCGTTCGATCTTAACCAGTTCATCCAGGATGCTGTCACGCGCGGCTATGTCCAGAGCTCGTGGAGCCTGACCAACGTCTTCTCCGGGTTCGAGATCTGGAGCGGCGGCGTCGGGCTGCAGACCACCGACTTCGCAGTCACCGTCCAGTGACAAGGACTTCGACCGCATTCTGACCATCGGGCACTCACTCGCGGCCGTCAGCCTGTCTCTCACCGGAATTCTCCTGGCTGTGCGGGCGGCGTCGCCCAAGCGGGCCGATATCGAGAAGCGCGTGGAAGCGATTCTCAAGCAGATGACCCTGGAGGAGAAGATCGACATTATCGGCGGGGTCAACGGCTTCTATGTGCGGGGCAACCCGCGGCTCAGTTTGCCCGAGCTCAAGATGGCCGACGGTCCGTTCGGGATTCGCAAGAGCGGCCCGTCGACCACCTACGCGGCCGGGATCGCGCTGGCCGCGTCGTGGGACGTGGCTCTGGCCCTTCGCGTGGGCGCGATGCTCGGGCGCGATGCCCGGGCGCGCGGGGTGCACTTTCTCCTCGCGCCTGCCGTGAACATCTACCGGGCGCCAATGTGCGGCCGCAACTTCGAGTACTTTGGTGAAGATCCGTGGCTCGCGTCGCGCATGGCGGTCGCCTACATCAAGGGCGTCCAGTCCCAGGGCGTGAGCGCGACCATCAAGCACTTTCTGGGCAACAACTCGGAGATCGATCGCCACCACGCCAGCTCTGAGATGGACGAGCGAACCATGCGCGAGATCTACCTGCCGACCTTCGAGGCGGCTGTGCGCGAAGCGCGGGTGGGCGCCATCATGGATTCGTACAATCTGGTGAACGGCGTGCACATGACGGAGAACCGTCGCCTCAACAACCAGGTGGTCAAGCAGGAATGGGGCTTCGATGGCATCATCATGTCCGACTGGGATGCCACCTATGACGGCGTGGCTGCTGCCAATGCGGGTCTGGATCTGGAGATGCCCTCGGGCAAGTTCATGAACCGGGCGACCCTGATCCCGGCCATCAAGCAGGGCAAGATCTCGGTCGCCACCATTGGCGACAAGGTCCGTCGCATCTTGCGCACCGCGATCCGCTTCGGCTGGCTGGATCGCGCGCAGACCGATCGAGCTTGGCCGCTGTTTTCCGCCGAGGGGCGCGCGCTCGCGCTCGAAAGCGCGCGTGCGAGCATGGTCCTGCTGAAGAACCAGGGCAATTGGCTGCCGCTCGACCGGACAAAGATCGAGTCCGTGGCGGTGATCGGGCCGAACGCGCATCCGGCGGTGCCGGTGGGCGGCGGCAGCGCGCAGGCGAGCCCGTTCGTGGCCGTGAGCTATCTGCAGGGCCTGGTCGACACTCTCGCGGGCAGTGCGACTGTGACCTGGAGTCGAGGGCTTGTGCCGTTGCACGAGATCTTCGAGACCACCGTGTTCGCCACCGCAGCGACGGGCGGGCAACCAGGCCTGAACGCCGAGTACTTCGACAACCCCGATCTGGCTGGCAGCGCCAGCCTGACCCGCGTCGACGAGCATGTCAGCTTCTCCTGGGATCGCCCCAACGGCTGGCCCACGGGGCAGGGCAGGGCGGGCTCGGCGTGCTGGACCGGGTATTTCATCCCGGCCAGCTCCGACGCGTATCGCTTCGCCGTCAACAGCTACGGGCTCAACGAGTATCGCTTGTTCGTCGACGGCAAACCGGTGCTGGATCGCACGGCACAGCAGCAGCCGATCGGGATCGCCACGCTGAAGCTGCAGGCCGGCCATGCCTACGCGATTCGCCTCGAATACCTGCACCGCGACCACCATGCGTGGCTGGGCATGGGCGCGCGCAAGGTGTCCGAGCTTATCGAGCCCGCGGCGAAGACATTGGCCGCGGCCGCCGACGTCGCGGTGGTGCTGGCGGGCTTCGACCCCAGCAACGAGAGCGAAGGGTCCGATCGCACCTTCCAGCTTCCCGCCGGTCAGGACGAACTCATCGACACGGTTCGCGAATCCAACAAGAACACCATCGTCGTCGTCACCTCGGGCGGTGGCGTGGACATGATTCGATGGGTGGACGGCATCCGCGCCATCGTGCAGGCCTGGTATCCTGGACAGGAAGGCGGGACCGCGCTGGCGCAGCTCCTGTTCGGCGACTTCAGCCCGTCGGGGAAGCTGCCTGCGACCTTTGAGCGACGCTTCGAAGACAGCGCCGTGTATCGCAGCTACGCCCCGCAAGCTGACAAGAAGATCCCGTACAGCGAGGGCGTCTTTCTCGGCTACCGCCACTTCGACCGGGTCAAGACCAAGCCGCTCTTTCCCTTCGGCCATGGTCTGTCGTACACGACCTTCAAGTACAGTGGCCTGACGGTCACGCCGGCTGTGATGCCTGACAACGGCGCGGCGAGCGTCGCGTTCGATCTGACCAACACCGGCAAGCGCGAAGGCGCCGAAGTCGCGCAGCTCTACCTCGGGGACGGCCACGCCCCGGTGCCCCGCCCGGTGAAGGAGCTGAAGGGATTCGCCAAGGTCAGTCTCAAACCAGGGGAGAGCAAGCGCGTGCAGATCGCGATCGATCGTCGCGCGCTGTCGTACTTCGACGAGACAGCCAAGCAATGGAAGGCCGAGCCGGGCGACTTCGAGGTCCTGGTCGGCTCGTCCGCGCAGCAGATCGAGCTGCGGGGCAAGCTGTCGCTGAAGTGACAGCCGCACGCGCTTGCCGGCCGGTCGGACTCTGCCGTCGGTACAAGCGCGGGCTTCCGGTGCGCCAGGCCGCAGCCGGGCCTGACGTCCCGATCGCCGCGTTCCTTTTGTGGGAGCCGACTGACTTTCTGCTATCATTCTTCCCCTTCCGCCGCTTGCGGCGGGAGACGGGGCGTAGCGCAGTTGGTAGCGCGCCTGCTTTGGGTGCAGGATGTCGTCGGTTCAAATCCGGCCGCCCCGACCAGGACAATCGACCGGCTCTCGCTGAACCGCCGACGTTCTCAGGTCAATCGACAGACACCGCGCGCGTCAGTTGCCGTACCCCGCCGCGACGATGTTCGCCTGGACGGCTTGGGCCGTTACATCGGACGCCGCGCCCGAGGTCAAGACGCCTTCGTAGAAGTCGCCCTGGGCAGTGTCGGTGCCGTCGCCGCCGGTGCCGAGAACGATGGCGCCCTGCTTTTTCATCGGATTATAGCCGCTTGGACGTACGCCGTCGTAAAAGCTCGTTAGGGTTCCCGTTTGCGCGTTACCACCTAGGAGCGCGAACGACCCGGATCTCCCTATCACCATCGCAGTTACATACGGGGACGTTTGCGAAGTATCCGCGGCGTTCGCGGCAAAGCTCGCTTGCGCGTAGACGCCGTTTTCCATGTCCGCCATGACCCAGGGACCGGCGCCACCCCCCTTTCCTTGAGACGTCCAGTTGCCAAAATAGACAGCCTCCATGGTGCCCGCGCCATCGTCATGGTTGTCCGTCTCGGCGTTTCCGTAATCGAAGCAGCAACTGGCGTTGAAAAAGGTGCCGCTCGTCACCATGTATTCGGTCTCCGGCTGGTCGCCGGTCGCGACGCCTGTGGTCTGGTCGACGCGGTAGCCGTATCCGACAGGGAGGTGGACGCCGTAGACCGTGTGACCGGAGATGGTGAACTTGAGGGCCGTCGCGTCGGCCTCTTTGGGAGCCGTCGTATTTCTCTGACCGATGGGCGCCTGCTTGAGGTGGTTATTCTTGCCGGACTGGTCGTAGATGATGGTGATGGTGCACGTCGTGCCTGTGCAGAAGGTGTCCTGCGTGGCCGAGTTGGCGAAGCCTCCTGGGCTCAGCACCCCGATGTCTTTCGTCGTGTTGTCCGAGGCGCGCGTGACCTGGTAAAGGTTGCCGTTGTACGCGCCCAAAAGAGCCCGCACCGTGCTGTGGGCTGCGACACAGGGGGCATTGCCGGCTGCAAAGATGTCGCAAGGCCCAGTACCGGCCGTTGTCGTGCCACCCGCGCCGGTCTTTCCGCCTGCGCCGGGGATTCCACCCGAACCGGTGGCACCGCCTGAACCAACCTGACCGCCGCTTGCGCCTCCAGTGGTTGCCCCACCGGTTGAAACTGTTCCACCCGCAGCCTTTGTACCGCCAGTGCCGGTGATGCCCCCAGTTGCAATTCCACCACCGGTCGCAAGCGAACCGCCTGTAGCCATTGCGCCGCCCGCGCTCCGCATTCCACCGGTCGCGATGCCGCCGCTTGCGGGAGTGCCCCCCGCGCCCGTGGCTGTGCTCCCTCCGCTGGCAAGCGAGCCACCTTCCGCGACCGAGCCGCCAGTCCCCGCAGAGCCTCCCCCCGTGTTCGAGATTCCGCCCGCGGCACTGCTTCCTCCTGTGCTGGTCACACCTCCGGTCGCGGCGTTGCTCGTGCCGCCTGTCCCTTGTCCTGTTGCGCTGCCGCCGCTCCGCATTCCACCGGTCGCCATGCCTCCGGTTGCGGGAGTGCCCCCCGCGCCCGTGGCCGTGCTCCCTCCATTGGCAAGCGAGCCACCTTTTGCGGCGTTGCCACCGGCGTTGCCCGTGCCGCCTGTCCCCTGTCCTTTGGACTCGCCAGATCCAGAGCATCCCAGTAGGAAAGCTCCGACCATCCCGGAGAGCAGCAGAGTCCTTGCAAACCGAAGCGTTCGCGTGACGCTTGGCGCCGTGTGCATCATCTCAAGACTCCTCTCGCCAAAGCAGCGGCGATCGCGGTCGTTGGGCATCATTGAATTTGCATCCTTTCTGATGATAGTTCCGCCAGCACCTCTCCACGGCTCGAATACCTATCGCGGAGACCATCGCATTGAACGGCGCCATGACGGTCGAGTCCGACACTACGCGTTTGCGCGCCGGATTCCGGCGTCGCGGTGGCTACCTTGCCTCGCGAGGCCATCGCCGGTGTTGTGGTCACGCTCGCCGGGGCGGCGAGGACCAGCCGTCGGCTGGCATGGCCAAGCCGCAGGGCACGGCCGACGCGGGAAACGCGCGTTGTTCGGCTGCCTCCGCGAACTCTTCCTCGGCATCCACGTCTCTCGACGGGGTTGCCGCTCTTGCGTACAGAAACTGTGGAAATGTCTTCGCTCGTAGCTGGGCTACAGGCCCCACGAATACTGAAGCCGGGCGAGGCCGGAAGCGTTGGTCACGGTCAATGTGAGAGTGGACCCCGCTCCGCTAATCTTGGCGACGCTCATCCCGTTCGTGCCTTCCAGGCCCGCCCAAAGACAGCCACCCATCGGATAGGCCCTGAACTGGTCCGGAACCCCCATCATGAAGGCACTGTTGACGTCAGTGGGAGTGCCGGTACCACTGTAAACGACCCCGCCGCTCAGCGGCGCTCCCCATTCCGTCGCGACGGTCCGGCTGGAATAGGCGCCCACCTTCTGTTGGATGACCTGCTCCCAGCCTGCGGCTGTGAGCGAGTTGCTGTTCGAAGGATACACGTGAAGGTTCAGCAAGGTTCCGTTCAGACGAGAGTCCGCCCCCACCTGCGTCACATCGGCATCCCACCCGTTTCCAGTCACGACCCCAGCCA
>Ga0181518_10000549_pt1 | contig 41100 bp, 30 predicted proteins | sample PEATcosm2014_Bin_28_FD_119751 | JGI IMG/M metagenome (GOLD analysis project Ga0181518, IMG submission 119751) | Peatland microbial communities from MTU Mesocosm Facility, Houghton, MI, USA - PEATcosm2014_Bin01_60_metaG | ecosystem: Environmental > Terrestrial > Soil > Wetlands > Peat | place...
CTAACCGCCGAAACAGGGGCCGGCTGCGGCTGGGGGCAGCACGATTCGCTTGCCATGGGAAAAGTGACGGTAAATCGGCTGCCCTTGCCCAATTCGCTTTCCAACGAGATTTTGCCTCCCTGTTGTTCGACGAGACGCTTGGTAATGGCCAGTCCCAGCCCAGTACCTTGCTGCGTGTTCGCGTTACTTCCCTCGACTTGCCGGAATTCCTCAAAGACAAGTTTTTGATCTTCGGCTCGAATGCCGATACCGGTGTCAGCCACGGAGATGCAGATGGCATCCCCTTGCTGGTAACAGTCGATTTCGATGCGACCGTCTTTGGGGGTGAATTTCACGGCATTGCTGAGCAGGTTGTACAGGACCTGCTTGAAGCGCACACGGTCAGCATAGACGGGGAGATCGGTTACAAGCTTGTGCTGGACCGTGATTCGCTTTGCCATGGCCAAAGGACGAATGGTGGAAAGGACCTCAGGCAAGGCCTCGTTGACTTGGAAACCCTCGCAACGAAGATCGATCAGCCCGGCTTCGATCTTGGAAAGATCCAGGATGTCATTGATTAACTGCAAGAGGTGAGCCGAGCCTTGCTTAATGTGATTGACGAAGCGCTTTTGCTTGTCATTAAGTTGCCCAGCAGTCTGTTCCGCCAGGAGGTCGGAAAAGCCCACAATTGCGTTCAGGGGGGTCCGCAGCTCATGGCTCATGCTGGCCAGAAACTTGCTTTTCAACTGGGTTGCGCGTTCGACTTCGCGATTGCGAAGCTCCAGTTCTTGATTGCTGACAGCTAATCTGTCAATAAATTTGCGCTTCTCTTCTTCATGCCGCTTTCTCTTGGTCACGTCTACTGCCACCACGACCTCCGCCGGCCGACCACGAAACTGCAAGGCGAAAGATGTGATTTCTACGTCTATGAGGGTTCCGTCTTTTTTCTTGTGCCGCCAGATTCCCAGCCTTTCGGTTCCGTCCGTGGCAGAGCTGACGGCCTCCAGCATTTGAGGAATATCCTCCTCAGGGCGGATATCTTTTAACGTCATTGTCAGGAACTCATCGCGCGAGTAATGGTATTTGCGGACTGCAGCACCGTTCACGTCTAGAAATCGCAGTGTCTCCCGGTCATAGACCCAGGTGGGGAGTGGATTGTTGTCGAATAACTTGCGGTGCCGCTCTTCGCTCTCCTTTAACAACTCCTTACTTGCCCGCAACGCTTCCTCAGCCCGCTTGCGTTCCGTGATATCCCGCGCGATGGCATAAATGAGTTCCAGCCCTGGCACGGCAACGGCATTCCACATCATCCACTTGTACGACCCATCTTTGCACAAATAACGGTTCTCAAATGCAATCGTAACTTCCCTGTTCTGAAGACGGGAATCCTCTGCCACGGTCGCCCCACGATCCTCCGGATGGATGAATTCCAAGTAAGGCTTAGCCAAGAGTTCTGCCGTGGTGAAACCCAGCGTGTTCTCAAAGGACGGGTTGAGGGTCTTAAAGAATCCATCGAAACCGGCGGTGCAAAACATATCGATCGATAAGTCGATGAAGCGGTTGCCAGTGTCAAGCTGGGAGTACAGGGACCCCATGAAGGTGCTTACGATCAGGCCGACTCCAAGAAATATCAGACCAAGAAACCAAACCCGCCGTTCGACAACCCAAATGCCCTGGTGAACCGCGGTCGAGGTCCGTTCTACCAGAACACCCCAGCCGTAGTGAGGCAGCGGTTCGTAACTCCCAAAAAAATTGGTGCCGTCGCGCACAAAAGTCCCGTTGCCGGCCTGGCCGGCTCGGGTCTGCTTTACGGGTTCGTACCAACTCAAGTCAACCGCGGGCGAAAAGGAATCTATGTTCGGTCGGGCCGATAAGTGCCCGCTCTGGTCAACCAGCGAGATTGTCCATCCCTCATCAAGCTGGGTGTTCAATAACTGCCGGCTCAGCGTGTCAAGCGCAAAAGGAGCCATGAGAATGCCAACCGGTTTGCCAGCATCGTCCTTCATTGGAACCACAATGGCCGTGACCAGTTGATTAGGAGGAACCGCGGTCTGATAGACCTCTGACACGTATGGCTTCCATTGTTTCGTGATGCCCTTGTACCAGTTGCGGAACTCGAAGTTCTGGTTGAGCAAGGCTGGCTGAGGAGGATAGATTCCACGCATCGTGCCGTCGAGGTCGTACACGCTGACAAAAGCAAAATCGGGACGCAACGCACTCGCTTGGCGCAGGTCCCATCCGACTGAATCCAGGTCCCCGTGTGCCCAGGCCGTGCGGAACGCCCGGCGACCGGCAATCGACTCCAGAAAGGCAGTACTCTCGCGAAGGTGTTCCTCAACCAGTGCAGTCGAGACGCGTGCAATCTGCGTGCTCTCGGTGATCGCCTGCGCTTCCACCCGGTGTTTTAGCACCTGTCCCACGGAATAAGCGAAAACCGCGATCGGCAAGATCATCAATAGGATGATTAGCGCGTACAGACGCGCCCGACTCTTGGACATCCATTTCCCCATGATGGCGAGGCTTACCATGCGAACCTCGGACTTCTCTGAAATCCTTCATCTGCGCGGATGCCATGGCGACTAGCGTCCACCGGCCGCGCCTTTGGACAGGGAGTTTGCTGTACCGCTCCTGACAAGCCGCTCGAACTGGTCAAACAGATGGCGATCCCACCATCCCTTGGCTACTTCTTGTTTCATGGTTTGCAGTGCATCGGTGATAGAAAAGGCGGGCTTATAAGGTCTTACTGTGGTAAGTGCGTCATACACATCGACGATCTGCAGGACTCTAGCTGTAATCGGTATGTTTTCTCCCGCAAGTCCATCGGGATATCCGGAGCCATCAAACTTTTCATGGTGGTGGCGAATAATTGGCAGCACCGAGCGAAACGACTTCAAGGGCGCACAGATGCGTTCCCCGACGACGGGATGCTCCCGCATGAGTTTCCATTCATCTGGCGACAAACTGGTGGGCTTCAAGATGATCGAATCGGGTATGGCGATCTTTCCGATGTCGTGAACGACACCGGCGCGCCGAAGAGCGGTAATCTGGTCTTCCGGAAGGCAGAGATGTTCTCCCAAAGAAGCCGAATACTCCGCTAAACGCTCGCAGTGACCGTGGGTATAGGGGTCTTTGCCTTCGATACTCCGTGCCAGGCTAAACAGCACAGCCTCGGCGCGCTCCAATTCGTCGGTACGCTGTTTAAGCTTCAAAAGCGATCGAACGCGGGCCAGCAATTCGGTGCGATCAACCGGCCGGGTCAGGAAATCATCTGCCCCGGCTCGGATACCTTCGATGCGATCCTGCTTGTCCGAAAGGGCGGTGACGAGGATGACAGGTATGAGGTAGGTATCTGGATTAGCTTTAATCCTCTCGCACGCCTCGAATCCGGTTACGTGAGGCATCATCACGTCGAGAAGGACTAAGTCAGTCGGCACTTTGCTGATCTGGTGCAAGGCCTCCGCCCCGTCAGCCGCAGTAATGACCTTGAAACCCTGGGTAGTGAGAAGCTCATCCAGCAGTTCCCGATTTGAGGCTTGATCGTCAGCGACTAGAATAGTTCCGCTGACTAAGTTAATTGGCTGTGACAACATACTTCGCCTGCCGATTTCGTGCCGGTGGGTGAAGCGTGGCACAAACCAAAGTGGGAAGGGTAGATTACCAAAGTTCTAAAGATAGGGGGCAGTCCACGTTACGCCGTTACGGTCCTTCTACCTGACTGATGAATTCTCGGATTTCCGCCTGGTTTTGATTGGTCGTCTTTGTGAACTGGATTCCTTGCCGCGTCTGATTTGCCCACACGACCGTGCCGACTGCCTCAATTACCGCGCTGGAACCGGGCAACTGGAACGCTACGTGTACCGTCTCGCCAGGTTGGAGATTCCCGGCTTCCACCTGCATTCCGCCCTGGCTGAGATTCCAGGTTCTGCCTCGGCTGGTCCTGGATCCCACGCTGCAGGTTACCTCGGTTTGCAGGGGCACGCGGGCGCATCGGCGCCGGTTCTCCACCATCGTTCCGTGGACGGTTCGAAATAAACGGATCAATTTATGTCTGTCTACGGGCTTTTGAAGAAAGAAGGTAGCGCCGGTTGCAAAGGCCTGGCGCATTGTGTCTCGTTCTTCCCGTCCTGTAACGATGACAATTGGTGTTGATTTGTTCCAGGAAGATCCGCGAACCCTCTGCGCAAGCGCAAAACCGTTGAGGATCGGCATCTCCAAATCCAGGAAGACTCCATCGAACCTCTCCTGGTTAACCAGAATAGCCGCTTCCTGGCTGTCGCTGACCGGGCGAACTTCCGCTTCAAGGGATGAAAGAACCTCGGTCATTAGTTCCAGGTTCGCGGTGTCGTCTTCGACGACGAGGAGTTTAAGTGACAACATGTTTCACCTGGGTTCCGGTAAACTCGTTAGATTCGATTGTCGCTACATCGGACACCCAAGATCAAGAGCCCGTAAGTTCATGAACTTGTAAGATGGAGGAGAAGGTGAATGACAGCGAAGAGAGCATCTGTCGCTATCGTAGGTTAAATTGAGGCTGAACAACTGGCTTTTCGTCCAATCGCGATGCCATAGGGGCTTCGGGGAAGATTTTTCACGCTCGAACGGAACATCGAACGGGACCTCGATCCCATCGCGCCTGGTCAAGGGCGGATCTAGTTATCTGTCGCAATCGGAACTGCGCGTAACCTTCGGGCTAGGGAAGCGGGACAAGATCGATCGTCTCGTGATCGAATGGCCCAGCGAAGAACGGAAGAATATAAGAACCTCAACGGGCCGATCCTATGAGTGCGTGGAATCAAAAGGGATTACCGCCCAGCCGGGCTTTTAGAGATCGGAATATATCAATGGGTTGGAGATCAGAGCTTAGAAGGAGCGAGTAGAGATGAGAAATCTTATCCAGGTATTGGCTGCAATCGCTGTTCTGTTCTTTATGTTCGGCTTCGGTCCCGCGCGACCAGAAGTGCCGGAAAGTTTGAAAGCCCCGGTGGGCGAGGAGGTCATTCTCGCGGCGCATGCTACGGGAGTGCAGATTTATGTGTGCCAAGCCGAGACGGAGCAGAAGTCTGCTTGGGTGCTGAAGGCGCCGAAGGCGGAGTTGACCGACGCGACCGGCAAGACGATCGTGCATCATTCCGGCGGACCCTCATGGAAGCACGTCGATGGAAGCGAAGTGACCGGCAAGCTGGTTGCCAAGCAGGATGCGCCGAAGCCGGGTGCGATCCCCTGGCTGCTGCTGTCGGCAGCGAGTCACGGGGGCGAGGGAATTTTGACCCGCGTCACGAGCATCCAACGGATCTTTACCGACGGCGGCCTGCCACCGAAAGCGGCCGATTGCAACTCCTCCGTGAAGGGCACGGAATCGCGGAGCGCCTATTCCGCCGATTACTACTTCTATGCTCCACCGGCTCCGGCACAAGCTGCGAAGGGTGACGGTAAGTGACTGACTCTAAGCGCTGACGTCAAGTGTGCTTCGACTCCCATAAACCTGCTCTAACACCGACGTGGTGCTGTCAGAGTTGCTTGAAGAGGAACTGCTCACATTCAATGTGCTGAGCAGTTCCGCGACTAACTGCTCCGATCGAGATGCGACGTTTGTCTCGTTTGTCTGCGATGGCGAGTTACTGTTTGTCAAGTCGCTCTGCACGGTCGCAAAGGCAGACTGAGCGGTCGATAAATCGCCCGAACTCAGTGCGCTGCCGAGTGCCGTCAGATCGGTATTGAGCTGAGAACTGCTGGATGATGATCCGCTGCTCCCGCTCGCAGTTGCCAGGCTCTGGTTCAGTTGCTGCAAGGTCTGAAACGCAGACTGCGCGCCGTTCAGATCGCCTGACGTGAGACTGTCTTGCAAAGTCTGCAATGCCTGCTGCAACTGGGTGGAGTCGCTAGACGCGAGAACGTACTGACTGAGGCTTGCAGCCGAGATCGAACCAACTGTCATAAGCGCACTCCCCCGAGAGCCTTAGCTACTCTCGCTTGTCTATGCCATCGGCACCCTCGCCCAGAATCTTTAGGACATATTGTTGCCCGCGATGAAAAAAGCCCATCTATGGGAAACAAAACACTTACCGGCTAGTCTGCTGCAGCGTGCGCCTGTGCGGAAGCAACGCATCACCCGCTACCCACGCTCCGTCCGGGCCAACAAGAATTGTGCAAATAGATGACATCGTGTTGACAACCTGCCCGCAGCGCGGAACTAGCATTCGATTGCCAGCGGGACTGAGAAATTATCGTTTTGTTCCGGCCTCGCACAATCCAAGGAGGATTCTTTATGCAGTGTCGCAAGATTGCTTTCACCATTTGCCTCGGCCTCGCGGTAATGCTCGTTTCGAACGCAGCCCTGGCGCAGTATCAACTCATCAATCTGGATTCGAATCAGGCAAAGACGGCCAAGTTCATGGACCCACTACAGGTGAACGGTTGGGGTCTCGCTTACGGCACAGGTGGACCCTTCTGGGTCAGCGATCAAGGCTCAGGCTGGTCGACACTCTACAATGGTGCGGGAGTCAAGCAGGGCTTGGTGGTCTCGATTCCGTCGTTCAACGGTGCAGGTCCGGGTCAGCCGACTGGAATTGTCTTCAACGGAACGGGAGAATTTCCGGTGCAGGGATGGTCTGCGTTCTTCATTTTCGCGACATTGGACGGGACCATCAGCGGATGGGCTCCGCAGTCCAATCCCAACGCTTCGATCATCGCGGTGAATAACTGGGCAGCAGGCGCAAGCTACACCGGCCTCGCCATTACCAACCACCCTTCGGGGAACCTTCTGTATGCGGCCAACCTTCCCAAAAATGTGGTCGAGGTGTACGACGGAAACTTCAACCTCGTCAATACGTTTACCGACCCTACGCTGCCGGCGGGTTACGGGCCGTTCAACGTTGCGGATATCAACGGATTGGTCTATGTAACGTTCGCGCTCATATCGACTGCCCCGAGCGGGCAAATCGATATCTTCCAGGAGGATGGGACATTCGTGAAGGTACTCGCGTCGGGTGCGCCTTTGAACCAGCCTTATGGCCTCGCCGTGGCGCCCAGTAATTTTGGACCGCTGAGCAACACTCTTCTGGTCGGGAACAACCTGAACCATCCGGGCACTATCAGCGGCTTTAATCTCGAAACCGGCCAGTTCGTGGGCACCATCAAAGACACGAACGGCAACGATATCGCCATCGACCAACTCTGGGGGATTGAGTTCGGCGGGGGCACGCCAAACAACGGCAGAACCAACCAACTCTTCTTCGCCGCCGGTCCGTACAATAATCTTGCTGGGACATTTGGTGTGATTGGTTTGAAGTAATCGCAAGCATTCCAAGGCAAGGTGGAAGAACGAATGACTGCAGCGAAGGCCACCCCCACGGGTGGCCTTCGTTGTCTGCTCGCAGAAAGCGCGACGCGGCACAAGGCGGGCTCTGCCCGCTAGCCATCAGGTCCATGATGGAAGGAACAAGACGACAGAGCGCGGTTGCAAAGGCTCAAATCGTCAATTAAGCTAAATGTTCTCTTCAAGTCTCGCACACCAAGCCGGGATGGCGGAACTGGCAGACGCAGCGGACTCAAAATCCGCCGGACTTCGGTCCTTGGGGGTTCGACTCCCCCTCCCGGCACCACGCCTAAACCCCCTTTGAAATCAATCTCTAGCTGGCGCTAGTTCACGGCACGGGATGCGGGAGGCTGGGCCAAAATCGCATCAACGTGGGCGGACGCGAAATCCGCATTGGCCAGCAGCCCGTCAATATCCGGAGCGTCGGTCGGATAGATGACGGCGGCAATGATGACTTAAGGGAAGGTCACAGGTTGACGACAGCGAGAATGTGGTTCTGACGCAGGAAAACGGTGTCCCGGTGTTGATGAAGGATGTCGGGAAGGGGTCGGCCGGTTACCGGCCAAGACTCGGCATTCTGGGCCGCGACCATCAGGAGCATTGTCGTGCCTCGCCGCAATCCCTTTCAGTCCACGTCTGCCTGCCGCTTAGGAGAATCTCCTATGCGATTTGTGGACTTGCATCGACAAACAGAACGGGGCCACTGCTTTTGTGCCGATGTCGCAATGGGTCGCATTGCGTGGACGCGCCTTCTGCATCTGAAACTTCCGAATCCGAGTATTATTTCTGATAATCCAAATCCGTAAATGGGGCATCTCACCTGCGCCTGGTTCCGCAAAACCCTTAACGGCGGCGGCACGCCGATAAATGGTGACCGACTATGACCGAGAAGACAGATTGCAAGGCAACTGAAGACACGCCGAAAGCTGTCTCTCGGCGCAACTTCATTAAAGGGGTCATCACCAGCGGCGTGGCAGTCTCTTCCGCGGGCTATCTGTTTCGTGCTTCGTCTCTTCTGCAGGGCCAGCAATCGGCTGCCGGCGTGGGCGAGCGGCTGATCACTCTCAATGTCAACGGCCAGCAGCGGCGTGTTGATGTCATGAAGCAAGAGACGTTGGCGTCGACGCTGCGCTACAAGCTGGGCCTCACCGGCACCAAGCTGGGCTGCGATCGCGCGGAATGCGGATCTTGCACGGTGCTTATGGACGACGTTCCGTACTATTCGTGCTCCCTGCTCACCCACACGGTGCGCGGCCGGAAAGTTCTGACCATCGAAGGCCTGGCCAGCGCCGACGGGACCTTGCATCCAGTGCAGCAGGGCGTCATCGACGAACAGGGATTTCAGTGCGCGTTCTGCATGTCGGGCTTCATTATGACCGCAGTCGGATACCTGAAAACGAATCCCAACCCCACGCGCCAGCAGTTGGCGCAAGGCCTTTCGGGATGCCTGTGCCGATGCCAGGACTACGACAAGATTCTGACCGCGCTGATGCGCGGCGCTGAGAATGTGCGGAGGTCCAGACTTGGATAACAAAGGCTTGGATAACACAAAATTGGATAACACCAAGGTCGTCGCGACTACCAACCCTACTGAGCGGCAGTACGGGGCTGGTTACAAGCTGATCGGCAAGAACTATGCGACGCCAGATCTGTATGCAAAGGTTACCGGCCAAGCGAAATATGCCGAAGACTTTCGCGCGGATGGCATGTTGTTCTGCAAACTGCTGCTGAGCCCGATGCCACATGCGCGGGTAAAACGCATCCACGCGGACGCTGCGCTCCGAATGCCGGGCGTGAAAGCCATTCTCACCGCGGACGATCTTCCCGCTCCGGCCGATACTCTGACGGACAACGGGACCGTCATCAAGGCCAGCAAATGGGGAGAACGCGGCCTTACGAATGAGCCGGTGTATCAGGGGGAACCGATTCTTGCGGTGGCTGCGGTCGACGAACTCACCGCTGCGGAAGCCATCGAGAAAATCGAGATCGATCTTGAGCCGCTTCCGTTCGTGGTCGATCCACTCGACACTCTGCGACCGGGCGGTCCGAACCCGCGAACGGATGGAAACGTGTGGACTCGGCCTGCGACGCCACAGGGTCCGGGCACTCCCGCGGTCACGGAACTCAAATGGACCAAGGCCGACTTCGCCGACGAAAAGCATGGCCGTCTTCCAATGGGCAAGACGCCCGATGAATGGTCGTATGGCGATCTCGATTCCGGTTTCAAGAACGCGGCGCTCGTTCTTGATGAGACCTTCGTAACGCCAGATACCAGCCATCAGACGCTTGAGACCCGCAGTGCGATGGCTTACTGGCAGAACGGCAAGGTCTACATTCACACGGGCACGCAAAGCACCGCGCAAACCCTGCCCGCAATCGCGCGCTGGTTGAACATCGATGCGGACAAAATTGTTTTCATCAGCGAGTACACCGGAGGCGGGTTCGGCAGCAAGATCACCGGCGGCGTGTCGATGATCATCCCCGCGCTTCTAGCAAGGAAAACGAATGCTCCGGTGATGATGCGCATCAGCCGCGAAGAGGAAAACTTCATCGGACGCGCGCGGCCCGGTTTTCAAGGACGCATGAAAATCGGCTTCTCGAAAGAAGGGCGGATTACGGCTCTCGACATGTTCGTTATTTGCGACAACGGCCCCTATGACGCGGTGGGTGATGCTCCGTCGTCGGGCCGCATCGTTTCTCTGCTGTATCAGCCGCAAGCCATGCGCTGGCGCGGGGTGACGGTGCTGACGAATACGCCGCCGCGCAGTGCGCAAAGTTCTCCAGGTGGACTACAGGGAATTGTCATTATCGAGCCGATCATTGCGAAAGCCGCGCGCAAACTGGGAGTCGACCAGGTGGCGATCCGCCGCATCAACTGTCCGGAGGGCAAGGCGCCGTTCGGACCACTCGTGAAAGGGAAGATGCAGTATGCGACGAGTGCATTCCTCAAAGAAGCACTCGACCGGGGCGCGGAGCAATTTAAATGGAGCGAGCGGGTCGCGCACACTCCGAAAAGAATTGGCACGAAAGTTCGCGGCGTCGGCGTGTCGCTTAGCTGTTACGTGGGCGGGACCATCGGATTCGACGGGCTGCTCGTCATCACGCCGGATGGCCGGGTTACCTTTCAATCTGGCATCGGAAATCTCGGAACAGAGTCGGTGATCGACGTTCACCGCGCGGGCGCGGAAGTTCTCGGTGTGCCGTGGGAAAAATGCGACGTGGTGTGGGGCAACACGACCAAGAATCTTCCCTTCACCTGCGTATCCGGTGGCAGCCAGACAACTCACGCGATGACGCGGGCCGCGTATGCGACGGCGATGGATGCCAAGAAGAAACTCCAGGAAATCGCGGCCAAGAAACTCGGAGGCAAGCCAGAGCAATACGAGGTTGCCAACGAGCGCGTTTTCCGCAAAGGTGGTGGCGCCGGCATGACTCTGGCGCAGGCGGCGAAGTATGCGATTCAACTGGGTGGCATGTACGATGGCCACGAGGCGCCCGCCGATGTCCACAAATTAACGAAGGCATCTGTGGCGGCGTTGGCGGGCCAGGGCTTGGTAGCGGCAGCTAAGGACAACTACCCACGCGACGGCTCAACATTTTCCTACGTCGCCAGCTTTGCCGAGGTTGAAGTCGATGTCGAAACCGGCAAGTACTACATCGTAGATTTTCTCGCCTCCGGCGATGTCGGAACGGTGATTCATCCCCGCGCGCTGGGCGGACAAATGCTCGGCCGTTCGACGCTCGGCATCGGCCACGCGATCGGTCAGAAGTGGGTGTTTGATCCGCACTACGGGCAGATGGTTTCCAAGCGATTCCACCACAGCAAACCGCCAACGATTCTGGATGTGCCCGTCGACATGCAATGGACGGCCCTAGACATTCCGGACCCGGAGACGCCGGTGGGCGCTCGAGGTGTTGGAGAGCCTCCGGTTGCGGGCGGTTGCGCCTCCATCTTAAACGCGCTCTCAGATGCACTCGGAGACGAAGTCTTTCAGCGCGCACCAGTGAATGCCGACACGATTCTGACGTCGCTCGAAGCGGGCCGGCCGATGCAGCATCCCTTGATGGCCCACATTTGATGGCCCATATTTGATCGGAGATTTGAAGGAGAGTTATGGCTGTCATACGAGACGTAATGTCCGCTTTCGAGCTCTATCAGCCGAGTTCCGTCGCCGATGCGCAAAAGCTTCTCGCGCAGCACGGACCGGATGCCTGGGTGCTGGCCGGAGGGCTCGACAGCTTCGACTGGCTGAAGGATCGCATCAGGAAGCCCAAGGCTGTCGTCGATTTGAGCGGCATCGAAGAGCTGCGCGGAATTCGCACGGCGACTGACGGTGTCGAGATCGGCGCGATGACCACGCTCACCGAAGTAGTGAATCATCCCATCATCAAACAGAAGTATGGTCTCTTGGCCCAGAGCGCAGAAGTAGTAGCGTCGCCGCAAATTCGCAACCAGGGAACCATCGGCGGCAATGTTTCGCAGGACACGCGCTGCTGGTATTACCGCGCCGGTTGGCCCTGCTACCGCGCCGGCGGCAACATTTGCTATGCCGATACACCGGAAGGCCGCAATCGCGAGCATGCGATCCTGCACGCAGACCGCTGCGTGGCGGTGAATCCCTCCGACACAGCCCCGGCCCTGATTGCGCTGGACGCCAAGTTCGTCATGCGCACGCCGAAAGGTGAGCGTGTGGTGGATGCAGAGGATTACTTCATCGGTCCTGACATCGACATTACGCGGCTGCACATCTTGCAGCCTGGGGACCTGCTCACGGCCATTCGCATTCCGTCCGCGTGGGCGGGCGCACAATTTTATTTTGAAAAAATTCGAGACCGCAACGTTTGGGATTTCCCGCTCATGAACGTAGCCTCCGCCATAGTGACTTCGGGCAACAATATTGAACGCATCCGAATCGCCGTGAACGCCGCGGCCGCTCGTCCCTTACGGTTAAAAGCAGTCGAAGATGCAGTTCGCGGCAAGCCGCCCAACGCAGCAACCGGTGAGATGGCGGGAAAACTGGCCGTGCAAGGAGCGATTCCATTGCAGTTCAATGCCTACAAGATCCCGCTGATGAGAAATCTGGTGAAACGCGCCGTCGTCGGAGTTGGAGGAGTGGGAGCGGTGGAGGCGACATGGGCTTCTTAGAATGGGCCACGAGTCCGTGGGGGCAGAGTATCCCGATCCATATTGCATGGTTCTTGATCTGGGTCGCTGTGATCGCGGGTCTCCTCTTCCTGATCGTTCATGCCACTTGGCGGAGGTATTTCGCCAAGGAAAAAGAATTTGTGAGCGATGCATCTCCAGAGGTCGTTGCGAAAATCCCCAAGCACGTTCCCCGGCATTCGCTGGTGGCGCGGCTGTTTCACTGGATCATGGCAGCCTCCATGTTGACTCTGCTGTTTACCGCCTTCCTTCCGAAGGTGGGCGTCCAGTTTAATTGGGTGACTTATCATTGGATCGCGGGCGCCGTGTTAACAGTGGCCATCATGTTTCACATCGTTCATGCTTCCTTCTGGCTGGATTTTTGGGCGATCTGGCCAGACAAAACGGACGTAGAAGATGCATGGAAAAGAGTGCGCCGGTTTTTCGGAGTGTCTGCGCCACCGCCGCGGAAGTTCGCCAAGTATCCGCTGGAGAACAAGCTCTTCCACGGTGTCATCATCTTGTGCGGAATGTCGGTGATCCTTACCGGCGTTTTTATGATGTTTCGCGTGCGCACTATCTTTTTCCCCCGCAACCCGTATCTGTTCAGCGACATGACTTGGGGACTGATGTATGTGCTGCACGGGCTGGCGGGCGTGGGACTGATTGCGCTAGTAATGATGCACGTCTACTTCGGGCTCCGACCGGAGAAACTCCCGATCACGAAAGCAATGATCTTCGGCTGGATGGACCGCGACTCTTATCTGCAAGAGCATGATCCCAAGCGCTGGGCGGTCGAAACGTCTGCTTCGGCATCGACATCGACATCCAACCGAGCGGAAGGCCGAGGGCTGACAGGTGCTGACTGAAATTAGGAATCGTTGTGAAGGTGTGGAAGAGTGCTACGAGTTCCTACTTGCATTTGCGGCCCAAGGGCTGCCCAGTGATCAAGGCAGCGCCTCGGGCGCACAAGTCCGTGAGTTCCTGCGCAGCGCCGCGCAAGCCCTGACCGGGTTAGCGGAAACGTGTGCGATGGCAGTGAAAGAGGAAAGACTTGAGCCAGCCGACAAATACCTGGCGTTCTTTGCGGTGCTCGATCGCGACGCCCGCGATTCTCTGGCCGCGATCGAACTGGTTTTGGCCCAACCTGCCATCAGTTCCCAGTTGATTGACAATCTGAACGCTTCCATCCATCTCCGGGCGTTACTAACCGACTTGTTTTTGGTCGACGAGATCGTGAGAAAGCAAACCAAACCGGAGGAGCCGGTGGCTAGGGGCGTCGTCAAGAGTGAGTCTGAAGTCTGAATGCACAGTGGTTATGGACTCGGTGTTGACGATTGTTCCAGCAATTCCTTCAAATACTGCTGCCACACGGTCGCCCAGGTATGGGTGCCGTGACCGTGCGTCTGCTCGGAAGCGGGTAGCAACACGAATTTGCCGTTCTTCACTTTCTTGATCTCGCGTTCGGCGATCCCCAATTCCGGCGGATTGATGAAGTCATCGGCGGAGTTAATGAACATCACCGGCGCTTTGATTAAGTCGAGTTTCGATGACGGATCATAGTCCCGCGACGCGCTGACAGCATAGAGAAAGTCATTGGCGTCGAGTTCCGCCGTCATCCGCTTCACGGATTCGTCGAGATATTTGTCGGCGGCATCGCGGGTCGGCAGGTCTTTCTGCATGCGCAGCGGCGCACTCCCGGCAATCAGCAGGAAATCGGCGGAGATCTGAAGCGCGGCGCGAGGTTCGCCAGTATACTCGCCGTTCTTCCATTCCGGGTCCTGGCGAATACCGTCGATCACCATTTTTCTCCAGATACGGTTTCGCCCGGCGATTTGCACCGGCAAACATGCCAACGGCATCAGCGCATCCATCGCATCGGGATAGGCCTCGCCCCACATCCATGAATGCATACAGCCCATCGACGTCCCCATCACCAAACGGAGATGATCCACGCCCAGCCCCTTTTCGACAAGCTCATGTTGCAACGCGACCATGTCGGCATAGTCATACTGCGGAAAGCGGGCATGCATGCCGTCGCTCGGCTTGCTGGATTTTCCGTGTCCGACGTTGTCTGGCAGAATGATGTAGTACTTGCTTGCGTCCAACAACTGCCCTGGTCCAAACAGCACGCCGGCAAATATCGGACGGAGGAATTGCTGTCCTGTACCGCTCGTGCCATGAAGGACCAGAACGGCGTTGGCCGTGCGTCCGCGGGCGTTTTTCACTGGTGTGCCGAATGTGGTGTAGTGCATCCGCACCTCGGGCATGGTTTCGCCCGATTGAAATCGAAAATTGTGAATGACAAAGTCGCCCTCGTGTGGCGCTGGCCCGCTCGGCGCATTTTGGACCGCATTCTCTGCTGCCGTCTGCGCTCGGGCTTGCCCTGGAGCCAGCATTATCGCCATGGCCACAAACAGTCCCAGGCGCTTCACGATCCTTATCCTTATTCTTGCCATTGTCCCTCCACATTAGCCGTCATAGTGAGCTTCCAGAAAAGCTGGAGTTCACACCAGTTCCCAACAAATCCAATCCTGTCATGCGGGTACGCTCATCGGGATTGTCTCTGAGGCTGACCCCCTGAACTGCTGAAGCTTCGCATACCCAGCGAAAACCGCGGAACAGGTGGAATCTCCTAAGGGTTGTCGATGAAACTTCCCGCTCCGCTCCTGCTCGACGACGGTTTCAAACAAAAAAAAGCAGTGGGACGCGCAGTTTGCGCGTCTCACTGCTGGGTAGAGTGTTGCTATGCTGCGTTACTACGCCGGGGAAAGCCCCAGCGCAATGTCAATGTCACCGCCCATGTCCACCGCCGTGCGATCCACCGCCATGCGAAGATCCACCGCCGTGCGAAGATCCGCCATGGGAGGATCCACCACCGTGACTGCTTGGCGCCGAATGCCCGCCGCCGTAACCCGGGGCCGAGCGTCCGCCGCCATGAGCACCTCCGCCATAAGAGCGCGGAGTTACGATGGGCTGCCTCATGTTGAGTGGCGGACGAGAGCTTCCACCGTAGCCGCGCGAACCGTATGCGCCTGCGCCATAGCCCCGGCCTTCTGGGCCGGAACTGCGAGCGGAGCCGTATGCACTGCGTTCTTCTGTGCGCCCGGTCGATTCGCCCGACCTTCCTGCCTCGCCCGATCTGCCTGACTCAGAGGATGCGCGCGAAGCCATCGGCGAAAATCTCTGCCAGCTACCGCTATTGCCACTTTCGCGTCCGGACGCCGAGCCCCCCGAATTGCCGGGTTTGTAAGGCGATGCCATATTCGAATTGCCACGCGCTTCCGAGCTTCTCTCGGAGTTTGGGTTGGAGCGCGGGGTTTCGCGGCTGCTTCCTATCGACCTTTCATTCGCCGTTGCACCCGTGTTACCTCGGCTCGTTTTTTGGGCCGAGAAGAAATGTTGATTCTGCGACACGTTCCGAGTCGTTGAAGCAGCCGCCGGACGTCCGCTAGCCGAAAAGCTTTCCCGGCTCGGACTCGCGGACAATCTCCCAGTGTTGAAACGCGCATTCTGCATCTCCGCATGACCCACAGCCTGCGCATTCATGTGCCCCGTGCCAAAATCCCTGCCTGAAACTGAAGTCGCGCCGCGGAAGTTGGCGTCATGCATCGCGAGGTTCACGTTCGAAAATCGCGAACCGGCGCGCAGCGGAGCAAAACCGCCGCGGTTGAATTCGCCGAAGCGGGCGTAGCCGAAGCCCCCGCCCCACCGGCCCCACCAGGGATGGAAAAAATCACCAGGTCCCAGCGGCAGCCAACCGATCGAGCCGAAGCCAAATCCAAATCCGATTCCGAAACCCCCGCCGAATCCGAAGAATGAAACATAAGCCGGCGCCCAAATCGGACGATAAAACGGGTATCCATAAGCCGGTCCAGGCCACCAACCCCAACCGCCGTTGACATACATCCAGCGCCCGTAGTGATACGGAGCCCAGCCCCACGAATCGTACGAAACCCAAGTCCATCCCCAATAAGGCTCATACACCCACCGGCCATCGCGATACGGAGCCCAGCCAGGCGGCACCGCTGGCCGCCACACCGGACCGTAATCCGGCACTTCGGACCAAGTGCCGTGGGCGTCGAGATCTTCGGTTCCCACGTAGTAGTCGTTAGTCTGCTTTCGCGATACCGAGTTGCGGATCATGCTGTCGCGATCCGAGTTCCACTGATCAAAGTCATCACGAGCCGGCGCTTCGCCGATCTTGTATTGCTCGTCCGCGCCGGTGCCCTGAATGGTAATGAACTGGTTCTGTCCCACGCGCGTGCCACCCTGCGGAGTCGTAACTTCGATTTCGCCTTTGCGGACGAGTACTTCGGTGTGATCGTCGGCTGTAACCAGAATGCGAAAGCTGGATTCGCGCCGCTCGGTGCGAATGGCAACGTTGGGCGTATCGATTTCCGCGTCCGCATCGCTGTTTCTGAGAACGGTGTAGTTCGCCATGCCGTGCCCAAGTTGAATCTGAATTTGCGAGCGCGTGAGCTGCGTGATGTTCGCCTGCGTATGCTCAGCCAGGCGCAGCATGTTGGCATAGTCGAGTTGAAGTTCAGTGCGCGCTTTGTCGCCGGTCGAAACCCTGTCACCCGCAAGCACGGGAGCATTGAGCGCCGCTGCGGACCAATCCTTGGAATCGCCACGCTGCGTGGAAACGTCGCCATGAATCAGACTGATGCGCGCCACGCCGTTTTTCTCCTCCGGAGCCGGTGCGCTGGAAGCCGGGTTGCCGGAGCCTGGGTTGCTGGAATTTGGGTCGTTGGGACCTCCCGCCGGGGCCTGATTCATCGAACCCTGATCCATAGAACGATCCATGGAATCCTGGTCCATGGAACCCTGGTCTGCGGGACCCTGGTCGTTGGGACCGGGCACGGGCGCTTGCGTAGGCGCTTGAATGTTCGGCGACGGCTTCGAATTCTGATCCGGCGCCTGATCGTCCTGGTTCTGAGCGCCGTTCTGACCGTCGTTCTGACCGATGACGGCGCCTGGAGTCGCCATCATCAATCCCAATCCTAAGAGTGCGGCTATTAATTTGAATTTCATTGCGTACCTCCACCTCGTTCGGGACACAACCATCTGCCTGAAAGAATGCAGGCAGAATGCCAATGTCGGACGCTAGGCGGCTATTTATCTAACTGATTTATGTTCAATAACTTAGGAGAGACATAACACCGAGGTCAGTCGGCGGCCTGCGGCGGTCCGGTGGCCCGGCTCCACCACTGTGGTGGTTTTCGGCCATGGGTCTGCCTTTCATCGTCATAAGGGCCAGTCGGCTTTTTCAACGACGGCGTGTTTCATCTTGTGCCCATTGTTTAACGGGCAATTTGCGAAAGGCAAAGGTCCTGCTCTAAGTCTGCCTTCGGATTGACGTGCGAGTTTTGCATGCAGGCGTGAAGGGAAAACGGCCTCGATCTCGTTTTAGGGAGTGAGGTTTGAGCGTTGCATGGGCTCCGGAGTAATGCGCCAATCTTCGCAAAGAACGCGAATTAGTGGAGCACCGGTTTCATCGGTGAGGTTTGCCCTGCGACGATAGGTTTCAGCCATCGAACCAATCAGACTAGATATCTTTGTTACATGGCGACAACGTCACACCCACGCAAGCTGAAGAAAGCTTGCAAGGGTCTTAATGGATGGAACCAGTATCGCCATACCAAACACGCTGGGTTAGGAGGTTGCAATGTCTTTACGAGTCCCCCGAAGGATGGCCGTTCTCGCTGCGCTTACTTTTGTCGCGTTCCTCAGCGGCTGCCAGAAGCAACACCGGGCGGTCACAACTTACCACTACGACAATCTACGCACCGGCTGGAATCATGAAGAGAAAGAGTTGAAGTACGACAAGGTCCAGAGCGCGCACTTCGGCCTGATACAGAATGTAACTCTGGACGACCAGGTGGATACGCAACCTTTGGTTGTACCGCACGTGGATATCCCCGCGGGGCCCAGCCCCGGAGTGCACGATGTCGTCTATGTGGCCACGGAGAGCAACACCATCTATGCGATCGATGCGTCGAGCGGAGAAATACTGCTGCACCCGAAGTTTGGAAACCCGGTTCCCCTGCCGCAGGGATGCAACAACAACGGGCCCAACGTTGGGATCAATGGCACGCCGGTCATTGATCGCGCAAGCAACACGATGTACGTGATCGTCTATACTCTTGTGGCTGGCGCTCCGACCTATCACATCCATGCGCTCGATTTGAATGCCCTGACCGACAAGGTCCCGCCCCGCGTGGTGGCCGCCTCGTTCGGGGCATTCACCTTTCAAGCCGCGTGGCAGCGTCAGCGTCCAGCGCTCCTGCTGGCCAATGGAAATGTTTACGCCGGTTTCGGCAGCTTCTGCGATTGGGGGGGAACACATTCGCGTGGTTGGCTCCTGGGCTGGCAAACCGGATCGCTCACTCCGCTTCCGGCAAATCAACTGAATGATCGCGAAGCGACCGCTCCGAACAGCTCCCTCCATCGGTTCCTCGCGTCGATCTGGATGTCGGGCTACGGTCCTGCGGCCGACGAGGCGGGCAATCTGTTCTTCGTCACCGGTAATTCCGATTCAAACTACAACGTCCCTATCAGCATCCAGGAGAGTGTGGTGAAAATGTCGCCCGACCTGACTACAATCAGGGACTTCTTCACTCCCTCGAACGAGGCCAATCTCGATTCCGGCGATACCGACTACGGCTCTGGCGGCGCCATGTTGTTGCCTGATCAGTCCGGATCGACACCACACCTAATAGCGGCGGCGGGGAAAGACGGGCGCATGTTCATTCTGAACCGCGAAAGCATGGGCGGCTCTACGCCCGGCGGACCGGACAAGGTGGTCACTCAGGCGAATATCGGTGGGTGCTGGTGTGGACCGTCGTACTTTCACCACAAGATTGTGAGCAGCGGCGGGTCCAACGTGATCCTTTGGAGAATCCAAACCTCGCCTAGCACCAGCCTGCAGAATGAAGGTACCTCCGAAGGTATTGGCGGCGGCGCGCAAGATCCCGGATTCTTTACGACCGTCTCCTCGGACGAAGATGATCATCCGATCATCTGGGCAGTTTCGCGGCCAAGCAATTCCAGCCCGGCGGACATTTCCCTGTTCGCGTTTAAGGCAGAGCCGTCCAGCAGCGGGGCGCTGGACCCCTTGTTCCAAGCCCCGGCGGGTACTTGGCCGAATACAGGAGGAAATTCCAACATCGTGCCGGTGGTGGCGAACGGCAAAGTCTACGTGGCGAGTTACAAGCAACTCAGCATTTTCGGAATGCATTGAGCGGAGGAGGTTTCGATGAAAAAGATTCGGATTTGCGTGCTGGTGCTGGCGGTTGTAGCCAGCGGGAGTCGTTTTGTGATGGCACAGGCGCCCGCCCCTGAAGCTGCGAAGAAAGAGAACGCAGCGGAACGGGGAGCGACGCGGGAAATCTACGGCAAGATTCAGAGCGTCAAGGGGACGATGGCTACGCTTCAGACGCGGACGGGAACTCTTGTGCAGGTAGATGCCAAACCGGCAATAGCCGCCGATCGTAGCGTTACCCTGATAGTTGGACACGCCATTGACGTAAAGGGTACGCTCGACAAAGCAGGTGTGCTCCACGCGGAAACTATCCAGAGAGCGAAGGATTCCACGGCTATTTGGCCCGCTGATCGCTAGTCAGCAAAGGAAATGAAGAGCATTTTTCGATCACCCGATGACCCGATCTTTCACTCACCGTCGTTGTCGTCGATACCAATCTTCGACAAGCGATACCGCAGCGCATTCCGCGATAGCCCAAGCAGACGAGCGGCCTGCGACTTGTTCCCACCAGCGCGTTTCAGAGCCTCGCGGATCATTTCGTCTTCCCACTGGTCGAGCGTCATGCCATCGGGCAGGAAGCGATCGGAGGCAATGCCGGTGCGATTGCGCGGCGAGTCGAGTTGTATGTCGCTGGCTTCCAACTGGCTGCCCGAAGCGAGCGCGCAAGCACGTTCGATCACGTTCTGCAGTTCACGCACATTGCCCGGCCAATAATGGCTGACAAGGAGCTGCATGGCCGCGGGCGAAATGCCGGTAATTGTTTCCGACCTCCCGGAATCCTTGGCGAAGCGAACCAGGAACAGGTTGGCTAATCCAGGGATATCTTCTTTGTGTTCGCGCAGAGGCGGGATATCGATCGGGACCACATTGAGCCGGTAGTAGAGGTCTTCGCGAAAGGTTCCGTCCTCGAGCGCGGCCCGCAGATCGCGGTTGGTGGCGGCGAGAAGCCGGACGTCGACTTTGATGGTGCGCGTGCCGCCGAGGCGTTCAAATTCACGTTCCTGCAGCACGCGGAGAAGTTTGACCTGGATGGCCGGCGGCACGTCTCCGATTTCATCGAGGAAGAGAGTGCCTTTGTCAGCGAGTTCGAATTTGCCCGGCTTGCTGGTGGCGGCTCCGGTGAAAGCTCCTTTTTCGTAGCCGAAAAGTTCGCTCTCCAATAAATTTTCAGGGATAGCAGTGCTGTTGATCTTGACGAAGGGACCGGCAGCACGGCGCGATTTTTCGTGGATGGCGCGGGCGATGAGGTCTTTGCCAACGCCGCTTTCCCCGCCCAGCAGAACGGTGGAGTTGGTAGGTGCAACGCGCTCGACGGTGGCCAGCACCTCCTGCATCTTGGGACTGATGGCGACGATGTTGGGATGGCTGTACTTTTGTCCGAGGGCTTCGCGAAGCGACCGATTCTCCTCACGCAAGCGTGAATTATCGAGCTCCTTGTGCACCACGATCCGCATTTCGGCGAGAGAGAACGGCTTGAGCACGTAATCGCTAGCACCGGCTTTCATCGCCTCAACCGCTGTTTCAACCGACCCGAACGCGGTCATAACGACGATGGGCAACGCGGGATTTTGCTGCTTGGCGGTTTGCAGAAATTCGAGCCCGTTCATACCGGGAAGTTTGAGATCAGTTAGAACAAGGTGAACGGGTTCGGAGGCAAGCAGCCTCAAACCAGTTTCGGCATCGCCAGCAGAGAGCGTTTTGAAGCCGTCGTCGCCAAGGTTCAGCTCCAGCAGTCGCCGCATCTTGGCTTCGTCTTCGATGATGAGGATGGTTGGCATTTGGTCGTTAGTCGCTGGTCGTTCGCTGTTCGTCGTTCGTCGTTTGTCCTTCGCTATTCGCTATTTGCTAACCTGCCGTTGCTTGCGCTTCTTTGGCCTCGGCTGCTTCTTGCAGGGGAAAGAATAGGGTAAACGCAGCTCCGCCTTCTGGCGCGTTCTCGACATGGATCGACCCATGATGCCCGTCCACGATCTTCGAAACGATGGAAAGGCCCAGGCCCACGCCGGTTTTCTTCGTGGTCACAAACGGGTTGAAAATTTCTTCGCGCAGCTCTTCGGCAACACCAGGGCCGGTATCAGCCAGGCGGAGTTCCACACCTTCACGATCGTTCTGCGTAGTGAGGCGAACGTCAACCCGCAGCGTGCCGCCGTGGTCTTCATCCTGCATGGCTTCATAGGCGTTCTGCACGAGATTGAGAAAGGCCTGCTCGCATAGGCTCTCGTCGAGCGGAACGAGCGGCAGTTCGCTGGCGTAGTGGCGCTCGACACGCACGGGCTCGGCCGTAGCCGCTTTGTCCGTAAAACGCCCGGCGACAATTTGCAGGACGCGATCAAGCAGGGCGGTCAGGTCCGCGGGACGCGGTTGCGCGTGAAGAGGGCGAGCGAAATCCAGAAACTCAGTAACGAGAGCGCTGAGCCGGTTGACCTCGGTCGAAATGTATCCGGCTAACTCGCGGGCAAGCTCGTCGGAGGCCTGTAGTTTCTGGGTCAGCATTTCGGCCGAGCCCTTGATGACTCCGAGAGGATTGCGGATTTCATGAGCCAATCCGGCAGAGAGCTGACCGAGAGCGGCCAGCCTTTCGGATCGTCGCGCTTCAGCCTGAGCCTGTTCGAGCCGGCGATTGGTTTCCGCGAGGCGTTCGGCGAGTTCACGATACAACTGGGTTTGATGCTGACTCTGCTGCGCGAAGCGGTTGACGACCATGGCAGCGAGAAAGAAGAACATGACGCGCAGCGCGAGGAGGCCGAATGCCTCGGGAGTCAGTTCATATTCCTGCATCGCGGGATAGAGATACGAGCAGTAGGCGGCGGATGCAAACAGCGTCCAGAGCAGCGTCAGCCACGTGCCACAGTAAAGTGCCGCGGTAACCACCGGCAGATAATAGATCGGATAGTAACTGCTGTTAATGCCGACTTCGCCAGTGTGATCGATAAGCAGGGTTGCCAGCAAAATCTTGAGCAGGATGACGTAGAAGACTCCGCGCTTGGGGAAGTGGGAGATCAACTTTGTCTCCAGCAGTTGCACCACGCCGATGGCAAGAAGAATTAACTGCTTGTGCCATTCGAATTGCGGAGGGAGCACAGCCAGCCCAACCAGGAAGAGCAGCCAGATGGTGAGCCAGGCAGCGTCGAGACGGCTAAACCGCCGCGATTCGGGATCGAGAATGGTTGGCGCAGGTGCCACGCAGCTTCCATCCAACCGCAGAAAGCCCCCCGGCGTCAATTGGAAGGCGGCTTCCCTCCGGTTCACATAAGGAATTCCAATCACCAACATAAATAGTTTCGATTTCCGCAAACGGCGGCTCAGCGACTATTGTTATGGGTGCTGCACGACTCAAGCGGGGAGTGAGAAGGCATTGATGAAAAATCCGGCCACTGTTGGTCTTACGCTGGTGATGGTGTGTCTATTCGCGATCGGAGCCTCGGCGCAGACTACGGGCGGAAATGCCGCCGAGAATGGTGCCCAATCGGCACAGATCGCAAAATTGGAACAGGCAGTGGCCGACGCAAAGTCCGCCGGCGACAACGCCTGGATGCTGACAAGTTCTGCCCTGGTCCTGATGATGACCGGACCGGGTCTGGTATTGTTCTACGGCGGGTTGGTGCGCAAGAAGAACGTCCTGTCGACGATGATGCAAAGCTTCGCCTTGATGGCCATCGTGACTCTGCTGTGGGGCGTAGTCTCATATAGTCTGGCCTTCGCTCCAGGAAACAGCTTCATCGGCGGCTTGCACAACGTCTTTCTCCGCGGCGTGGGAGCGCAACCCGACCCCGATTACGCCCCGACCATTCCACTTCAGACATTCATGGTGTTCCAGTTGATGTTTGCCATCATCACCCCGGCACTCATCACGGGTGCGTTCGCGGAGCGTATGAAATTCAGCGCGATGACAGCCTTCATGGTGCTGTGGTCGCTCGTGGTGTATGCCCCAATGGCGCACATGGTCTGGGGGAAGGGTGGCTTGCTGAATGCCTCTCTTGGGGGACGGTTCCCCTGTCTGGATTTCGCCGGCGGCACGGTGGTGCACGTGACGTCGGGTGTATCGGCGTTAGTGTGCGCATTGTATCTGGGGCCCCGGATCGGCTATCCGAAGCAATCGATGCCTCCGCACAGCGTGGTTTTGAGTTTCATGGGGGCCTGCTTGCTCTGGGTGGGATGGTTTGGGTTCAACGCGGGCAGTGCGCTGTCGGCGGGGGCTCTGGCTACGAGCGCATTCGTTGCCACGCATTTTGGCGCGGCCGCCGCAACCGTCGGCTGGAGCGCTGCAGAGTGGTGGAAGCGAGGGAAACCCAGTGCCCTGGGCGCGATCTCGGGAGCCGTGGCGGGGCTGGTCGCGATTACGCCAGCGGCCGGTTTTGTCTCGCCCATGTCGGCAATCGCCATCGGATTGGCCGCGGGTATTTTCTGTTTCTTCATGGTGACCAGGGTCAAATCTATGTTCCGATACGACGATTCGCTCGATGCGTTCGGCGTTCACGGCGCGGGTGGGACTCTGGGAGCTCTGCTGACGGGCGTCTTCGCCGCGAGCGCCGTGAATCCTATTTTTAAGAATGCTCAGGGGCGCACGCTGCCTTCGGGATGGCTCGAAGGCAATGCCCACCAACTACTGAATCAGTTGGCCGGGGTAGCGATTGCCTGGGGGTTGGCGATCGTGGGCACCGTGGTCATCCTAAAACTGGTAGACATCACCATTGGCCTGCGTGTTCCAGAGGACCATGAGATGCAAGGTCTTGATCTCTCGCAGCACGGCGAAGAGGGATACTATTGGGAGCCGGCCGCATAACGAGAAACCGAAACGGGGCAATCGAATCAAGGGAACGGAGAACCATGACAAAGATCGAAGCGATTATTCAAGTTTCCAAACTCGAAGTGGTCAAAGACGCATTGCACGAGGTGGGTGTCGAAGGCATGACCGTTTTTGAAGCCAGAGGACATGGCCGGCAAAAAGGGCACACCGAGTTTTATCGGGGACGCGAGTACACGGTGGACTTGATCCCGAAAGTGAAACTCGAGATCGTGGTCGCCGACGAAATGAAAGAGAAAGTCGTGCAGGCCATCGCCAACGCGGCCCGCACCGGCAAAATCGGCGACGGGAAGATTTTTCTTTCGCGCATTGACGAAGCGATTCGGATTCGCAACGACGAACGTGGCGAGAGCGTGCTGTAAACGCGCGCAATTTCGGAACGGCGGATCGACGGCAAAAGATCGACATCCCCCTTATCTGCTTGCTTGCGAGCAGAGCGGAATAAAGGCTGGAGCAGGGGCTGAACACATCGGGGAGACTGTCATCGAATGACCACCGGGGCCACCGTCCGCAGCGAGTTACGGGACCTGTACGTGCGGGAATCCACTGCTATCGAGCAGGAATTCTCCGTCACGGGTGAAGGGCGCACCGCGCTCGCCCGCCGCACCGCACTGGTCGATTCGATTGTTCAGCGGCTCTGGAGCGAGATCATCGTGGGTGCTGCGACTGCCGACCCAGTCACCCCGAAGAGCTTCGTGTTGGTGGCCACCGGAGGATTCGGGCGCGGCTGGCTTTTCCCCCACTCCGATATCGATCTGCTCTTTCTGCATGCCAACGGCAACTCCGAGAGTGAATTCAAAGATCCCATCCGGCGTTTTTCACAAGAACTCTGGGACCTGCGTCTGAAGCTGAGTCCAGCCACGCGAAATTTAGCGGAGTGCGAAAGGTTGGATCCGAACAATGTTGAGTTTGCCATCTCGCTGCTCGACTGCCGGTACCTGGCGGGCGATCGCGAGCTTTTTTCACGGCTCCACGAGAAATTTGTTCCTCGGTTGGTGGGGCGGGATTTTCAGAACCTGATCCAGAACCTGGCCGAACTCACGCGTGCGCGTCATCACAAATTTGGCAATACGGTTTTTCATCTGGAACCGAACGTAAAGGATGGGCCCGGCGGTTTGCGAGACTACAACGTAGCCAACTGGCTGGCGCTGATTTCGGCGATGGAAAAGCTGAAGGTGTGGCCGGACATGAAGACTCTACTGCCGGTTTCATCGCGAAGGGCGTTCGACGCGGCGCTCGATTTCCAGATGTCGGTGCGTTGTTTTCTGCACTTCCGCCACGGGCGTCACGACAACACGCTCACCTGGGAAGCGCAAGACGAAGCGGCGGCGAGGAAGATCGGCGCGAGCTTTGGTATGAACGAGGCGGAAATCGCGACCGCAGCGGACTGGATGCGCGTCTACTTTGGCCACGTGCGTAGCGTGCACCGCGTCTGCAACCAATTGCTGGAAGAAATTCCCGCAGCCTGGTCGTCGTTGTACCGGCAATTTCAGGGCTGGCGATCACGAGTCGCCAGTGAGGACTTCTCGGTAGTTGATGGACTGATTTTTTTGAAGCAACCGCAGCAACTGGGCGGACTGCGCGATCCGGAAATGCTGTTGCGGCTCTTTCATTTCATGGCGGAGCATGGCCTGAAACTGAGCACGACCACCGAATATAAAGTCGAGCAGGCACTGCCGGGGCTGGCGGCGACGCCTCCGCGGGGCGCCGAGTTATGGCTTTACCTGCAGGAAACGCTGGTGCAACCGCATGCGGCCGACGCTCTGCGCGCCATGAACGCGCTTCGGCTGCTGGCGCTTCTGCTGCCGGAACTGAAAGGGATTGAAGCACTGGTAGTGCGGGATTTTTACCATCGCTACACCGTGGATGAGCATTCGTTTCTGGCGATAGAAAATCTGCATCGTCTAAAAGAATCGAAATCGGAATGGGACCAGCGCTTTGGCGCGTTGCTGGGTGAACTCGAACAGCCAGAACTGCTTTACCTGACGCTGCTGCTGCATGATTCCGGCAAAGCCGTGCCCAGCGAGAATCATGTTGAGGCCAGTCTGCAACTTACCGACAGCTGCATGGAGCGGCTGGATCTTGATCCGGTGGATCGCGAGACGGTGCGATATCTGGTCGCCAGCCATCTGGAAATGTCGGCGGCGATGCGGCGCGATGTATTCGATCCAGCAAATGTGAAGTCGTTTGCGGAAAGAGTGGGCGTACCCGAGCGGCTGAAGATGCTGTGTCTGCTGACCTATGCCGACATCAAAGCCGTGAACCCGGAAGCTATGACGCCATGGAAAGCGGATAACTTATGGCAACTCTACATTGCGTGCGCGAATTATTTGAGCCGGAGCGCCGATGAGCGCGTGCACACGGGCGATGAGGACTCCAGCCTCGCGCATCTGCGTTCCCTGGCGCCTGTAGCAGGTAAAAAAATAAACAGTTTTCTGGAAGGATTGCCGCAGCGGTATCTGCGGATCCACGGCGCGGCCGACGTCCTGGCGCATGCCGAAATGGCCGCCCGGCTGGGACAGGATGGCGTCCAATTAAATCTGAAACAAGTCCGTCACTGGTATGAGCTGACACTGATTACCACCGACCGGCCCTTCCTGTTCGCTTCGGTTTCGGGGGCGCTGGCCGCCTGGGGAATGAACATCGTGAAAGCGAATGCGTTCTCGAATGCCGCGGGCATGGTGGTGGACACTTTCTATTTTACGGACCGCTTTCGAACCCTGGAGATGAATCTGCAGGAATGGGAGCGTTTAAAGAAGAGCATCGCGGCCGTGATTAAAGGAGAAGCCGACGTGGCGCGCATGTTGCGCGACCGCCTGAAATCGGAGAAAACGGACAGCGCGAAGGTCAAGATCGCGACGCATATTGAATTCGACGATAACTGCTCGGCGCACAGCACGATGGTGCAGGTTCTAACCCAGGATCGTCCGGGACTGCTATACCGTATGTGCTCGCTGGTCTCGAAACATGAGTGCAATATCGAGATTGCGCTCATCGAAACCGAGGGTCAGATGGCGATTGATGTCCTATACCTGACCTCAAGTGGTGCGAAGTTGAGCGCAGATCGCCAGGCGGCGTTGGGACAGGCGCTACGCGACGAGCTCGCGGCGAAGTAGCTTTTTCCTCTACGCAGAAAAGTATGGAGAGAGACGGGTTTAATTTGTTGTCATTCCATCTTCAATTTTTCTAACCCATCTCCATCACTGACGCTATTACTGACTCTTGTGGTCCGCAATCTCGCGATCCGCATAGTATCCGTCTCTGGTTTGAACGGTCAGCTCTTTCTTTTTCACCGCCAATTGAACGTGATGATAACCAGAGGTCGCGCTATCTTTATCAGGCGTATAACCCATGTTGTACTGGACGCGTAGCTCCTCGACAATGCTGTCGTAAATATCGCCGACCGTTTCTTTTTTGGTGACTTCAAAGAAACGTCCGCCCGTTTCTTTAGAAATTCGCTCGAGAATTTTCTTGCCATCGGCGTGCGAACTCTCGGAAGGACGCTGCCCTCCGCGACCGCCTCGGCCTCCACCGCCTCCGCCGCCAGGTCCTGGCCAACCGCCGCCGGGCCCGGGCCAACCACCACCACCGCCGCGGCCCATTCCGCCGCCCTGCCTTTGGCCTTCGTCGCGGTGAGGTTCCGCGAAATAGATGGAGTAAATAACGGTGTCGGCACGTTGCGCCGCCTCAATCGCGCCTTCCAAGTACGTCTTGCTGCCACGATCAACGCCATCCGAAAGAATGATGAGTGCCTTCCGGCCCTGCTGTTTCTTCATCAACTCGTTCGACGCCAAATAAACGGCGTCGTAAAGCTGTGTACCGCCGTGATGAGAGCCCGAATCCGAGCCGGAAGGGGAATTAGAGGGGTCGTTGGGATCGTTCGATCGATCGCGATCCGATGGCGTCTTGAGCAAGTCGAGCGCCGCCTGCAGTTTGTCATGGGATGAAGTCAGGTCCTGCAGCAGTTCCACTTCACGATCAAAATGAATGAGAAAAGCCTTGTCCTTCGGCTGCACGAGCATCTGGTCGAGGAAACTGCGGCTCGCGTTGCGCTCCGCGTCGAGGACGTTGCTTTGACTGCGGCTGGTGTCGACCAGCAGACCCAGGGTGAGCGTAAGATTCGCGTCCTGAGAAAAATACTTGATGGTCTGCGGGCGGCCATCCTCCTGCAGCGTGAAATCGTCTTTCGTGAGGTCGCGGACGATCTTGCCGTGTTTGTCGCGCACCGTGACCGGCAAGGTCACCACCTTGACGTCGACGGCGATGGTGGAAACGGCATCCTGGGCCCACATCGCCGAGCCGGCTCCAGGAAGAGCGACCAGCACGACGATCAGCGCAGAGGTAACCGACCTCCACAAGGGCGACCAGCCCGCAATCGTTTCTTTGTCTAAGTCTCTACTTGGCCGGGATTTATACGGCCGGGATTCATTCACCGCGCATCCTCCGTTTGTCGTTATCGCAGACGAATCTTGAGAGCGCTGAATCTGCACAGGAAAATAGAGTACACCGCCAGGATTGCACCTGCCCAACTCGGGAAGGCCAAGGTCAGCCGGTAGAGCAGACCCGCCGCGACTGGCTCGGCCTGCTTTTCGGGAATGGATTTGTCAGCGGACATGGGCAGCCATGCAAGCATCGTTTTCTCATTTATGAGAAGGGTTGTAAGAGTGGATGCGCCGCGATGGAGGGCAGTTGCCAGCGTCCTGTAAAAGCACCGTCAACGCCGGGTAAAACTTCGTAAAGGGTCAAGTATGGTGGGTTTGGCGATGCTAAAGTTAGATCATGCAATTCTTCCGGCAGAAGCCGTCGCGGTCGTGCGTCTCGAGGGCGTGCTCCCTGAGGACACGCCTAAAGACACGCCCTCATACAACCTGCTTGCTCACAGCGGCTTTCGCTCTGATCCTCGCGGGGCCAGCCTATGTCTGCGCCCAGGACAAACCGGCGAGCAACTCAGGAGGTGCACAAGTCGCCAAGGCGGTGGGGGTCATCAAGACCATTCAGGCGGATTCGATCACAGTCGCGGCGGAGTCCGGTGGCGAGGTTACGGCGCAACTGACAGGCTCGACGAAGATCCTGCGCGTGCCGCCAGGGGAAAAAGACCTGAAGAACGCAACTGCCCTGCAGGCGCAAGAATTGCAGCCCGGGGATCGCGTGCTGATTCGCGGCCAGGCATCGGCGGACGGGCGCACGATCGCCGCGCTGGCAGTCATTGTAATGAAGCAGTCGGACGTGGCCGCGAAGCAGCAGCACGAACTCGAGGACTGGCAGAAGCGAGGGGTGGATGGGGTAGTCACCGCGGTGGACGCTGCGACCGGTATCATCACAATTTCACCCGGCCGGATCGGCGCGAACAAGAACATCGCCGTCCACATTGCCAAGGATACGATCCTGCGCCGCTACGCGCCCGGCTCGGTGAAATTCGATGACGCGAAACCGGCGCCCGTCGATCAGATCAAGGTGGGAGATCAGTTGCGCGCGCGCGGAACTCGTAGCCCGGATGGCAGCGAAGTAAGTGCGGAGGAAATTGTTTCCGGATCATTTCCAAATATTGCGGGGACTATCAAGGCAATCGACGCCGAGAACAATACGATCACGGTGCAGGATGCGATCAGCAAGAGCACGGTGGTAGTGAAGGTGGTTCCCGACTCGCAACTTCAGAAGTTGCCGGCAGAGATGGCACAGCGCATCGCGATGCGATTGAAAAGCTCGGTGGGGGGCGGTGGAGATCGACCGGGTGGCGTCGGCCAAAGCCAAGCTACGAGCGGGCAAGGTGCTGCGTCAGGTGCGGGCGGAGGACGCGGGCAGGGCGGCGGGCCAGGCGGGAACGGTCCTCCAGACTTGCAGCGCATGTTGAGCCGTTTGCCCACCATCAAGTTGTCAGACTTGCAGAAGGGCGATGCCGTTGTGATCCTGGCGACAGCGGGCAGAACTTCGGATGCGGTAACGGCGATTAAGCTGGTGGCGGGAGTGGAGGCCATCCTGAGCGCGTCGCCAAATCAAAGCGCCTCGCTGCTTTCGCCGTGGTCGCTGGGCGCACCTGGCGGAGAAGGTGAAGCCGCGCAGCAGTGAACAAATCTCAATCAATGTTCTTAATCAACGTTCTCAATCAATGTGATATGCCTGGAAAGAAAAGGTGAGTGTTGAAGCTATCAGTCTTCGTTCTGTCGATTCTGATTCTGGCGCCGCCGATCGCTCTGCCGATGCCGGCATCGGCACAGACCCCACCATCGGCAACGACGGGAACCTTACGCGGGCAAGTCACGGACCCATCAGGAGCGGTAGTTGCGAACGCCGCCGTGGCCGTTCTCGTATCCGGCGGACCAACGCATTCGGCCACGACCGGCAAAACCGGCAATTACGAAATCGGAAATCTGCCGCCCGGCAAGTACACAGTCACGGCCAATGCCCAGGGATTCGCCGTTTTTGTGCAGAACGACGTGGATGTAGCCGCCGGCCAGGTCGCGCAATTCAACATTGCGCTCGACATCACCGTAAAAGAAGAAAAGGTTAACGTGGAGGCGGAAGGACCGACGCTCGACACCAACCCTGCAAATAATGCGAGTGCGATCGTGCTCAGCGGCAAAGATCTGGAGGCCCTTCCCGACGATCCGGATGAATTGCAGTCTGACCTGGAAGCGCTGGCTGGACCTTCGGCCGGACCCAATGGCGGGCAGCTTTACATCGATGGATTTACGGCCGGACAGCTTCCGCCGAAGTCATCGATTCGCGAGATTCGCATCAATCAGAATCCGTTTTCAGCCGAATACGACAAGCTGGGCTATGGACGAATCGAGATCTTCACCAAGCCGGGCACGGACAAGTTTCATGGACAGTTCCAGGTGGTGGGGAACGACTCGGGGCTCAATACCCGTAATCCGTTTCTCGGGGACGCTCTGCAGCAGCCGTACGACTCCGTGATCTATATGGGAAACGTCGGCGGGCCGATCAACAAAAAGGCGTCATTCTTCCTCGACGTGCAGCGCCGAAACATCGACGAAATCGCGGTCGTAAATACGCCCGCATTGGACGGAATCCCGGGTCAGACTCTAACCGAAGACGATCCCAACCCGCGGACCCGCACCAACATCGCTCCACGTATCGATTACCAAGTCAGCACCAACAACGCGCTCACCGGGCGCTACCAGTATTACCGCGATACCTGGGAGAATAATGGCGTCGGGGGTTCAGTGCTGCCGGAGGCTGGCTACAACACCACCTCCACAGAAGACACGGTGCAGATCACCGATACGCAAGTCCTCAGTACGAAGGCTATAAATGAGACCCGTTTTCAATATCTTCGCGATAACAGTGAGCAGACTCCGGTGACGACTCCGTTGCAGACGTTGCCGACAGGGTTCACGACAGATGCGTCCATCAACGTGATCGGGGGATTCACAGGCGGACGCTCCAGTTCGGGAGCGCAGACCGACCACCAGGATCACTACGAGCTGCAGAATTACACTTCGATAGCGCAGGGCAAGCACTTCCTGAAATTTGGAGGGCGACTGCGAGCAGTTCACGAAGTCAATACTTCGAGCGCCGGATTTAATGGCACCTTCACCTTCCCGAGCATCCAAGCCTACGCGGCCGCTGTGCAGGCTCTCGCAGGGGGCGCCACTCAGACCCAGGGCGCGACCCAGTTTACGCTCGATGCAACAACCAGCGGGGCCGTCCCCACGGTGCCGGTCACCGTGGTGGATGCCGGACTGTATGTGCAGGATGACTGGAAGGTTCGTCCCAACCTAACACTAAGCGGCGGGCTGCGCTTTGAAACCCAAAACGCAATCCACGATCATGCGGATTGGGCGCCTCGACTCAGTTTCGCGTGGGGCCTGGGCGGCGGAGGCAAGAGCGCTCCGAAAACCGTACTGCGCGGCGGTTTCGGCCTGTTCTACGACCGATTCACCCAGAACCCGGTACTCAATGCGGACCGCTTGAACGGCGTAACGCAGCAGCAGTACGCCGTGTCATGTCCACAGTCTCAACCGCCGCAGCCGTGCGCACAGATAGATTTTTTCCCGAACGTGCAGCTACCAGCGCAATCCACTTCTCCGATCTATCAGATCGCCCCGGATTTGCATGCGCCCTACGTCATGCAGACGGCGTTTAGCATGGAGCGACAGGTCACAAAGATCGCCAACGTTACGCTTACCTATCTGAATGCCCGCGGCGTGCACCAGCTTATGTCGATCGACATCAATGCGCCGACGCCAGGCACGCCGAACTCGGACGGTCCGCGCCCGAATCCAAACGCAGGCGACATTTATCAATACTCCTCCGCTGGAGTTTTCAGACAGAACCAATTGATCGCGAATTTCAACATCCGCGCTGGAGCGAAGCTATCTCTGTTCGGTTACTACTCGCTGAATTACGCCAACAGCGACCCTATCGGATCCTCGAGCAACGGAGCGTTTGCCAACAACTTCCCATCGAATCAGTACGACGTGAGGGCGGACTACGGGAGAGCTTCGTTTGCCATAAGAGATCGGCTGTTTTTCGGAGGGACGATCGGGTTGCCGCTCGGGTTTCGCCTGAGCCCATTTATGATTTTCAATTCCGGCGCTCCCTACAACGTTACCGTAGGCCAGGACTTGGCCGGTGATTTGCAGTTCAATGTCCGACCCGCATTCAATACAACCAATCCTCCCGGTACGTGCACGTCTCCAATGCTGAGCTGCTACTACACGTTTTCCACGACGAAGGGGCAGCCGTACACGCAGATTCCGATTAACTACCTGACGGGCCCGTCCCTGTTCACGCTGAACCTGCGGCTGGCGAAGACATTCGGCTTCGGGCCGGAGGTCGGTGGAAGAAGCGGGGCGCAGCAGGGCGGCGGTCCCCCTGGCGGCGGTGGTCTACGCGGTGGTGGTGGCGGCTTAGGACGAGGGCCCGGCGGTGGCGGCGGAGGGTTCGGGGGCGGGGCTCCGGCTACCAACCGACGCTACAACCTGACGTTCAGCGTAAATGCCCGAAACGTTCTGAACAGGGTGAATGCGGCGCCGCCCATCGGGGTCCTGAGCTCGCAAGATTTCGGAAAGTCGATTGCTCTGGCGGGTGGGGCGTTTTCGAGCCCGGCGGCAAATCGGAAAATCGAATTGCAGGCTACGTTCAGCTTCTAGAGGCAGCTCTCAGGTCTCAGGTATCAGGAACAGATCTGAGCTTGCCTTAGGTTTTCCTGAGACCTGCGATTTACATTTGAGACCTTTTCTATGTGGAATAATCGGCGTTGATCCGCACATACTCGGCGGTCAGATCGGTGGTGAGAAATCGCACCAAGTGCCGGCCGCGTCCAAGCTGAACGCGAAGGTCGCAGACCGGCTGTGCAAGGTCGCGGTGAGCCTGCCGCTCGTTGAACGCGCAGGCGATTCCATTGCGGCATACTCTCTGGTCGCCAATGAAAATCTGGACGCGCGATGGATCGATGGGCACGCCGCACCTTCCCACGGCCGCGAGAATCCGTCCCCAATTCGGATCGGCCCCAGCCCACGCGGTCTTGACGAGCATTGAGTGAGCAATCGTTCGCGCCACCACCAACGCCTCTTCCCGGCTGCGCGCCTGTTCGACGAACAGACGGATCACGTGCTGCACGCCTTCACCGTCACTGACGATCTGCTCGGCGAGCGACTGGCACACCGCGTTCAGAGCCGCGGACAGCTTCTTTCTGGTGCCAGCATCTCTCACCCGGGCACCGCTGGCGCCGCTCGCGAGCAGCAGCACCGTGTCATTGGTGGAGGTGTCACCGTCAATGGATATGCAATTTAGCGAATCGTCGCATGCCTGGCGCAGAAGAGACTGCAATTGACGCGGACTTGCACCCGCATCGGTAAACAAGTACACCAGCATGGTCGCAAGCTTCGGATGGATCATACCCGCGCCCTTGGCGACTCCCAACAGGGTGACTTCTTTCGAGCCTTCTGTCGACGAAGCGCGGAAGCGCGCGGACGCGATCTTCGGCCGGGTGTCGGTGGTCATGATCGCGTGCGCGAACGCAAGCACGCCTCGCTGACTGTGCGACCGCGCTGAAAGGATGACGAGTTCCGGCAGCCTGGCACAGATTTTCTCTGCCGGCAGTCGAACGCCAATAATGCCAGTCGAGGAAGGAAAGACTTCAGCAGCGGGAACGCCAAACAGTCTTCCGGCTTCGCGACAAACCCGTTCGCAGGCTTGAATGCCGGCGTGTCCGGTGGCGCAGTTGGCGTTTCCGGAGTTCACGACGACGGCTCGAACCCGGCCTCCACTCGAAAGCAACCCCGCGCGGCCAACTTCCACGGGAGCAGCGACGACCCGGTTCTTCGTGAACAACGCGGCAGCGGCCGCGCCACTGGCGGCTTCCGCCAGCGCCAAGTCGGGCCGGCCACTGACTTTGAGACCGGCAGCGATCGCAGAAAAAGAGAACCCGAGGGGCAAACGAATTTTCTCAGGAGAATTTCTTAGTTCAACACGCAGCGTGGTCATGCCTGAATCTTCAACCAGTTCTTCGGCGGCGGCAAGATTGCAAACGTAGGCAGATTTCCGCGGATCATCGCTACTTCATCGCAACGATAAAGCCTGGGGCACTTATAACAGTCTTTGTGGATCTTGTCGGGAAGATCCTGGTGATTAGCAGTAGTAAATCCCATGCGTGAGAAAAATTCTGGAATGCGGGTGAACAAGCAAACGCAGGTGACTTTGTGTTTTTCCGCCTGTGCAAGAAGAGCCTTGACCAGGCGTCTGCCACCGCCGCAGCTTTGGCTGGTGGGATCGACGGTAATCGAACGAATCTCGGCCAGGTGCACGCCATAGAGGTGGAGAGCGCCGCATCCGATGATGCGTCCGTCATGCTCTAGGACGACAAAGTCGCGGACGTTTTCGCAGATCTCTGCCAGCGAGCGCGGCAGCAGCGTGCCGTCGCTGGAGTACGCTGCGATGAGAGCGTGGATCTGCTCGGCATCCGGAAGGACCGCTTCACGCGTGCGCATGGACCTCCTTGGGTCGGGGCGAAGCGATTTTCTCTTTGTTGTTCGTGTTCTTGTGCGTGAGCTCTTCATTTTTGTACAACGCCGCGTCCAGGGCCTTGACCACCTGATCCACATGCCTCTTCTGTATCACGTAAGGCGGCAAAAAGCGCAACACAGTTTCGTGCGTGCGATTGATTATGATGCCTTCCTGCAGCAGTCGCTTGGTCACCGCCTTCGCTAGTTCGGACGACTCCAATTCTACGGCCTGCATCAGTCCGGCTCCGCGGACGTCGTGAATCGACTTGTGCTTTTTGTCGAGCGCCTCAAGCGCCGCGTGAAAATATTTGCCCAGCGCGCGCACGTGGTTCAGCAGTTTCTTCTCCTCGCGCAGGAACTCTATGGCAACGGCGCAGGCCAGCGGGCCTCCGCCGAAAGTAGTGCCGTGCATCCCCGGATGCATGCAACGAGCAACCCGTTCGGTGGTGAGAATGGCGCCGAGTGGCAAACCACAAGCCAGTGGCTTGGCGACGGTGACCACATCCGGCAACACGCCATAGTGTTGATAGGCAAAGTGGCGTCCGGTGCGTCCGAGGCCACACTGAATCTCGTCGAGCACGAGCAACGCGCCGCTCTGCTTCGTCAGGCGCGAGGCGAATTCGAGAAACTCTTGATTGACGGGGCAAATTCCGCCTTCACCTTGGATGGTCTCGATGCACACGGCACAGACGCTGGAATCAAATTTGCGTTGCAGGTCGTCCAGGTCGTTGAACTTGACGAAACTCACACCCGGCAAGAGCGGAACGAACGGAGCTCGATATTTTGGCTGACCGGTCGTGGCCAGTGCGCCAAAAGTGCGTCCATGGAAAGAATTGTCCATGGCGAGAATGCGCCATTTTGGTTTGTGGCCATTCGTATTGTTCATTTGCGCAAAGGCGCGGGCGAGTTTGAGGGCTCCTTCCCAGGCCTCGGTGCCACTGTTGCAGAAGAAAGCCCGGTCAAGCCCGGAGACTTGCGTCAGCAGCCGCGCGAGTTCCGCTTGATACTCGTGGAAGAACAGGTTGGAAACATGAATCAACCGGCCGGCCTGACGCTTGATCGCCGCCTGGATGGTCGGGTGGTTGTGGCCGAGCGCATTGACTCCAATTCCGCTCAGGAAATCGAGATAGCGCTTGCCCTGAGAATCCCAGAGATACACCCCGCGCCCACGAACAAATAGGATGGGCTGGCGCTCGTAAGTGGGAAGCAAGAGCTTCGCTTCCATGCGGGAGACGGAAGCGAGGCTCATGCTCTGAGCACCTCCGTGCCGCATTCCAGCTTGGTGAAATAAAACAGTGGCAGCATTTCGACCTGCGCTGCGGGCAGGATGCGCACCCGTCCCACGCCGGACTTGAGAGCCTGAGTGCAGGCTTCGAGCTTGGGCATCATCCCGCCGCTGACTACTGATTCGTCGATGAGTCCGGCAACTTGCTTGGTATCTACTCGAGACATTACCGAACCGTCGGCTTGTTTTACGCCGGCCACGTCGGTGAGAAAAATCAGCGCATCGGCTTCGCAGGCGATGGCACAGGCGGCGGCCATCTGGTCCGCATTCACGTTGTAATACTGCCCGTCCCCTCCGAGCGCAACCGAGGAAAGCACTGGGATGCCGCCCTCGGTCCAGATAGCTTTCAGCCAGCGCGGTTCAGAAAAGCAGATTTCACCGACATATCCCAAATCGTATTCCGCGTCCTGTTTCTTGCGGGCACGAAAGACGCCGCCGTCTCCGCCACAAAGACCGATGGCCGGCCGCCCGGCAGCAGCGATCGCCGCGACCAAGCTTTTGTTCACGATGCCGGCGAGCACCATCAGGGCAACATCGCGGGTCTCGGCGTCAGTAACGCGCAGTCCGTGCACGAAATCACTTTTCTTCCCGAGGAGTTTTAGGATACGCGTCAGGGCGCTGCCACCGCCGTGCACAACGGCGACCTGATGTCCGTCCTCGGCAAGCTGCACTACCGCTTGCGCGCACTTCTTGAGAGTCTCTTTATCCTCCAGGGCCGCGCCGCCGATCTTGACCACAATTTTCATTGCAGGCCCTCCGCTTCGTCCCAGCCGTACATGAGGTTCATATTCTGCACGGCTTGACCGGCTGCGCCTTTGAGCAGATTGTCGAGGCAAGAAACGATCACCAGCCGACGGCCATCGCGCGCGAGGCAGAAACCGAGGTCACAGTAGTTGGTGTGCACGGAGAATTGGATTTCCGGCAGACTCGCTGCGGGGAAGATGCGCATCCACCGCTTGCCCTGGTAGAAATCGTGGAAACAACTTTGAATCTCGTCCACCGTCATTTCGCGCTTCAGGTGCACGTAAATCGTAGACAGAATTCCCCGAGGGATTGGCAAGAGATGGGGAGTGAAGATCAACTGTCCCGAACCGAGGGCCAATTGCTCGAGGATCTCGCCGGTGTGACGGTGTCCGAAGACTGAGTAGGCGGAGAAATTGTCGGCCACGGAGACGAAGTGAGTACGCGCCGTGGGCTCTTTGCCCGCGCCGGACACGCCGGACTTCGAATCGGAGATGATGCCGCGATCGCAATCCACAAGGCTGGCCGAAAGCAACGGTGCCAGCGCAAGAATGACGGAAGTCGCATAACAGCCTGGATTGGCAACCAGAGCGGCCGACGGGATCTGGTCCGCATTCGACTTCAATTCGGGCAGACCGTAAACGGCGCGCTCGGTGAGTTCCGCCGCGATCTGGGCATTCGCATCTTTGAAACCGTAGACGGCGCGATTCTGTTCCTGTTTCAGCCGCCACGCGCCGCTCAGATCAACGATCCGCAGCCCGCGGGTCATTCGCCCGGAGGTCATCGCCTCAGCAACAAGCTCGCGGGAAACGGCGTGCGGTGTAGCCAAGAACAGCAACTCGACGCCATGCTGCTCTAGCGCGGACCACGAAAATGGCTGGACGGGCGAATGGCCGTTGTCAGAAAGGTGCGGCAAGCCAGGCCCGCCGGATTCGGCGGTCTCTGCGCTGCGCCGCAAGAGCAAGGGCGCATCGGTCCGAGGATGCCGGCCGAGAAGGCGAGTGAGTTCGAGGCCGGAATAGCCGGTCGCTCCGAGAACGGCGGTTTTGAGTTTGGCTGACGTCAAATCTGCTTCGAGCCTTCCTTTTCTCCGTGGAGGCATATTTATCCATTATGATGCATAAATATTCATCTAATAGTAAATGGTCTCGTCCAACTGTCAAGTCGAAAGCGCGGTTCGTGACGTCTTTCGAGACCCTCCGGGTCCGTGAAGCTGCAGTTTTTTTGAAAGGTTTTCCGATAGCTGCAAGAAGAAATATCTATTGGACTCAGCCGATCACAGGCATTTAGTGTGGGGGACTATTGCAGCCCGCGAGTTGGAGACTTGCGAAGACATTTCATGCTGGATTTTACGCCGCCTTTCCGCACGCCGCACTATTCCGCAAGAACGAGCTATCACATTGAAATATCGCACAGAAATAGGAGCACTTCCATGACGAAGAAACCCGACCAGCGGTTAATACGCCGGTCATTATCCGTATCTATTCTGGCCGTCCTTCTCGCCGCTGGGATGTTCACGGTGCTGGCCACGCCCTGTTCTGCCGATGAAGGCCCGAAGCCGGATCCATCGGGCATAGCGACTGGGGACAAAGCTACCGCAGTGGACGCCGCCGGCAATTCCTTCGTGGTCTCTGAACCGACCGACAAAGCGGCTCCAGACTACGTCACGACCAAGAAGGCATTCGACGACTATCAGGCACAAGCGGCGAAAGAGCCACTCGCGGTGAAGCTGGCCGACAGTGTGGGGCACGTTCGCGTGGCCACCAATTTCGCCTGGACCTTGAATACGGGTTATCTCGTCCTGTTCATGCAGGCGGGTTTCGCTCTCCTCACCTGCGGACTGGTGCGAAAGAAAAATGTCGCGCACTTGATGATGCTGAATTTCGCGGCCTACGTCTTCGCCTTCTTGGCCTACTATGCCGTCGGATATGCATTCCAGTTTGGAGCGGTTGCCATCAATGCCGCGCCCACCAACCTGGGCGGCATTCCCACTCTCAACAAGTTTCTGATTGGGAGCGGATCGTGGGGATTTGTCGGTGGGAAGGGGTTTTTCCTCACCGGACCAGCTTATGACAGCGCCAGCAACTGTTTAACCCTGTTCGAAGTCGTGTTCATGGAGACCGCCGGGTACATCATCGTCGGCGCCATCTGTGAGCGGATCACCTTCTGGGCATTTCTGCTCTGCGAGCTATTCATCGGCGCGATTCTTTATCCGATCTCCGGTTGCTGGGTGTGGGGTGGCGGATGGATGTCACAAATTGGAACGACGCTGAATCTCGGTCACGGGTATGTCGATTTCGCCGGTTCCACGGTGGTCCATGGGGTGGGCGGTTTCTGCGCCATGGCTCTGGCGATCATTCTCGGTCCGCGACTCGGGAAGTATGGGCCCGGGGGTAAGATCCGCGTCTTTCCCGCGCACAACATCGTATATGTCGTGACCGGTACCTTCATTCTGCTCTTCGGCTGGATGGGCTTTAATCCTGGCTCGACCTTGGGTGCCACCGACCTTCGCATTTCAGTGATCGCGGTGAACACCAATCTTGCCGCCGTTGCGGGATCGGCGGTCGCGATGGTCTTGTGGTATTTCTTGTTCGGGAAGCCTGATATCACGATGGCGTGCAACGGCATGCTCGCCGGGTTGGTCGCCATCACCGCACCTTGCGCTTTTGTGTCGCCAACCTCCGCCGTCATCATTGGCGTGCTGGCCGGCCTGCTGGTGTGCGGCGGAGTCCTGTTCAACGACCGCGTTCTCAAGGTCGATGACCCCTGCGGTGCGATTTCAGTACACGGCTACTGTGGCTGGCTGGGCGCGGTCAGCGTGGGCATCTTTGCCGACGGCGCGTACGGCGCTGGATGGAACGGCGTCGGCGCAACGTCGTACCTGGGCCATACCGGCCAGGGAGTAACAGGCCTGCTCCACGGCGATACCCGGCAGTTCCTGTGCCAACTTATGGGAGCAACTTTGATTGCCGTTTGGGCGTTCGGCGCGACTTACGTGGTCTTCTGGTGCGTCAACAAAGGAAAAAGCATGCGCGTGGCGCCCGAGGTGGAAGAGGAAGGCCTCGACGTCCCCGAGTTTGGGATGCCAGCGTATCCCGAAGACGCAGTGGCCCCGGCCTCATACTGAAGAAAAGACGCGGCATACCGGTCCCCGCCGCCCAGCGAATGGACGCATGCATAAGCCGCGCGCTTTTTCTTACTTTTACATCTTTAGCCGGAGGTCGCTCGAGGTGCCGCCGGCTGCCGGAACGTAGCACTTGAGCGTGTAATCCATGACCATGCGATCGGCGTTGAAGCGCCAGCCGAGGGTGCGAATAGTGCGCTTCATGCGTTGGATCCAGCCACGCGGCAAGCCGTCGCGATCCCGCTGATAGTACAGAGGAATCACTTCTTCGCGCAACACGCGCATCAGATCCTCCCCGTCGCGAGTGTCGTGCACATTCATGTCGGAGTGAGTTCGGCCGTTTCCGATAGCGAAGCCGTTCAAGCCGTCGTAAGCTTCCGCCCACCAACCGTCCAGCACCGAGAGGTTTAAGCCGCCGTTCAAAACGACTTTCTGGCCGCTGGTTCCCGAGGCTTCCAGCGGACGCCGCGGA
>Ga0181518_10000553_pt1 | contig 40864 bp, 31 predicted proteins | sample PEATcosm2014_Bin_28_FD_119751 | JGI IMG/M metagenome (GOLD analysis project Ga0181518, IMG submission 119751) | Peatland microbial communities from MTU Mesocosm Facility, Houghton, MI, USA - PEATcosm2014_Bin01_60_metaG | ecosystem: Environmental > Terrestrial > Soil > Wetlands > Peat | place...
ACGAGGCGCGCTCGTTGGATGAACATTTGCGCGGATGCGCCAGTTGCGCCGCAGAGGGCCTGCGCAAAGTTCAACAAAAACGTGCGGTGCAGGCTGCCAGCCAGAGGTTCACTCCGGACCCTGCTTTTCGCGCGCGCATTCAAAAAAGCATCGTGGCTCCGAGGCCAACGCTGTGGAGTCGACGCTGGCTTCCCGTCTTTGTAAGTGCCGCCGCCGCAGTGTTGATTGCCAGCGCTTTTCTTCTTACTCTCCAACATGAACGCCGGAGCGAGCAGCAATTGATGAGCGAACTGGTGGACCAGCACGTGGCAACACTCGCCAGCTCGAACCCGGTGGATGTCGTCTCCACCGACCGGCACACGGTAAAACCCTGGTTCGAGGGCAAAATTCCCTTCACCTTTAACCTGCCTGAGCTGCAGGGTTCACCTTTCGTTCTGGTCGGCGGAAGGGTCAGCTACGTAAGCCAGGCGCCAGGCGCGGAACTCATTTTTCGCGTCCGCCAGCACCAGATTTCGGTCTTTATTTTCCAGCAGCGGGGACCGAGCGACGTGCGAGTGAATGAGGCTGTACGCACCGCCCTTTCCTTTGAGGTCCGGACCTGGCACCACAACGGCCTTCGCTATTTCGTGATCGGCGATGCCAGCGCCCAGGACCTGGACAAGCTGAGCGAACTGATTAAGTCGGCTGGCTAGAGATCGTCCGCTCTGCTCCGAGTGATTTGGTTGTGGCAAGCCGAGAAGCAGACGCACAACTCCCCTTTTGTCGGCTACTCGAAAACTGAGCCATCTATCTGACATTTTCATTCGAGGGCAACGAGAAATTCACCGGTTTGTAACCTGCCTGGCAACGACGCCAATTATGCTTTTGCTGGGTGTGTGTGTCACACTCTGGATTGGTATCGCTCGCGTCCACCAGAGCGGGTAACGCATCCAAGGAAGTAGGGTGGTTTTGCCTATGAGTACAGCCAGCGTGAAAACGCCTTCGCCTGAGCCCTCGCACTCCGTCTTGGTGCAGCGAACGGTGGAAGCCTGCGAACTGGCCCGCGAGGCCGCCGCCATCGCGGCCGAGGGAATTGCCACCGGATCCATGTCCCGTCTGAACGCCATCCGGGAGTGCGAAAAAGAACTCGACGCCATTGACCTGGAAGTGGACTCCGGTGTGACCGCGACCATCACGCGCGTTCCGGAGGACGAAACCCGGCAACTGCTGGCGTGCATGAAAGTCATGATCGGACTGGAGCGCATCGGCGATCTGCTCTTGAGTTTTGCCACCAGCGCGCAGGCGGCGGGAGGGCATCTTGACTCGCAGGATGCTCGCGATTTGACTCACATGGCTACAGTCCTGGAAAAAATGCTGGCGGATGTCGGCCAGTCTTTCTCCCAAAAGGATGTCAAGAAGGCCATCGACGTGCTGCGCGCGGATGCCGAGATGGACCGCCTGCGCAATCTCATCTTCCTGCGCCACATCGAGAATCCAGAGAACGTGGCGCACCACTCCAGCCTGCAGGTTATCTTCATGACGCAGTCCCTCGAACGCGCGGGCGACCATGCCGAGAACCTGGCCGAAGAAGTTTGCCACTTTGTCAGCGGCCGCAGCATCCGCCACCTGCTCATGGCCTACGACAAACCAAAAGAGCAGATGTTTATCGAATGGCTGCGGCATAAGGATGAAAAGTCGCAGTAAGTCAGGCACGCCTCCAGCTCTTGACAGCCGGAGTCTTCAAGGCGAGACTCGGTTCATCTCTTTTCGGTGTAATTCTTAGTCTATTCGTGATTACCGGAAGGTGACTTGGACAGCAACTCCATGCCTGGATCCGTCGAGCCTGAAGATCGATTGCCGCCAGTGAGCGCCGGGGACGCGATCGGAGAAACGAGCCAAGGCTCCGCGGCGGCTGGCGCGGCCCCGGCGATGGCCGCCAGCCGCTCGCTGGCGGAAACGGAACTGGAGTCCGCACTGCAGTTGTTGGTGGAACGCGCGCAGTACATTACCGGTGCAACTGGAACTGCGCTCGCTCTGCCCCACGGTGAGGAGATGGTTTGCCGGGCCAGCGCCGGTTCTTCGGCGCCGGCAGTTGGGGCGAGGCTGCAGGTTCGTTCCGGATTGACCGGCGAAAGCATTTCTCGCCGGCAGTTGCTGCGCTGCAATAACGCGGAAACCGATCCGCGGGTGAATCTGGAAGCTTGCCGGGCACTGGGCATTGCGTCGATTGTTGTTCTTCCGCTGCTGCGGCAGAACGGCGAAGTTCGCGGCCTGTTCGAGCTTTTCTCCGATCACCCCTACGCTTTCGAAGAGCGCGATTTGATCGCACTCGAACGCATGGCGGATCTCACATTGACGGCCCTCGATTTGGCCGAGCAGCCCCAGAACTCTGCGCCTGCGGCCGCGCCAGCGCTCAGGCGGGAGCCGGACAAACCCGCCGAATCTCCCACGGCAAGCGGCGCGCGACCGGCTCCCGCGATTCCCGTTAACATTCCGCCTAAGCCGGAGTTGGCTAACCCAGAGTCTGCTGAACCAGAGTCCGGTGAGCCAGAGTCGGTTAACTCGGAGTCCGCTGAGCGCGCGTCGCCTCCCGCCGAGTCGCCCGTAAACCCGCAGCCTGCGGTCGTTTCGGTCCCGGAGGCCATGCTCCGCGTGCAAAAATGCGCATCCTGCGGGTTCCCCGTTTCCGAGGGGAGAACGCTCTGCCTCGATTGCGAGAAGAAAGATAGCGAGAAGAAGGATTTCGAGAGGAAGCAGCACGAGAAAGAGCAGAGCCAGATCGAGAAGAGTCAGATCGAAAAAGAGGAGATCAAGCAGGGCGAGCAGGAGCAGGATACGGCATCTACCTCCGCAGCCGACTCCGCAGCGCCTTTGCCGGAGGAATCGGTGCCGGCCTTCCTCACGAACTACGCGCCCGAACGAGCATCGTGGATGGCGACCCACGTCAATCTACTCGCCATCGTCGTTCTGATTCTGGTCATCCTGGTTGCGGTCGTGGTATTTCGATAGCCAGGTTCCGATAGCCAAGTTCCGATGACCAAGCTCCGATAACCAGGCTTCGATAACCAAGCTTCGATAACCATCCATGCACCGCGAGCGCCGTTTTCCTTGACAAAGCGGCGACGGAACCAATACTCTGCGCTTAATCGCTTGTTCCAAAACAAAGGTGCCCAAGCATGAAAAATGTGTACGAAGTTCTACGCCAGAAGGAACTGGAACTGACTAGGCTGGAAAAGGAAGTTGAAGCTTTGCGCGTTGCCGCCCCGCTGCTTTCGGAAGAAAAGGAGCAGATCGCGGAAGCGCCCAAGCCGACCTTGACGGCCGCCCCGCCGCAACAACCGGTCCGGATTCCGCCGGTGGTTGCCGCTCAGGGTGCAGCCGCTCCGGCACGCGTGGCCGGATGGGAAGATGCAGCCAAGCGCTGGCCGTAAGCCAACCGCATTCCGCGCTGTAGAAACGGGGCTTGCCCCGTCTGCCCAGTATTTGAATGAGCCCAGGGTCGACAATCGCTTCTGGGCTTTATTTTTTGGTGTCTACGTTTTTAGTCCTGGGTGAACGCCAGCGCCAACAGCGTCTTCTGCTCGACCTCGTGCGCTTTTGCCGAACCGGTAGCCGGACTTGCGCTCCCGGAACGTTTCACAGAAAACACTGGCCGATCATCTACGATGTGCTTTAAGCGCGGCAGCATATAGGAAAGTGCTCCCATGTTGGCCGGCTCCTCCTGCACCCACACGATATCGCGCGCTGTCCTGTGACGCTCCAGTTCCGCTGTCAGTTCCGCCTCCGGGAACGGATACATCTGCTCCAGGAAGACGATCGCGACGCTCAGGTCTTTCCGTTTCTGGCGCTCCGTGCGCAGTTCGTGTCCGATTTTCCCGGTGCAGAGCAGAATCCGTTTGACGTCTTGCGCTTCCGTGTCCGGAATCACGGGCAGAAACTTCTGATGCGTCAGATCTTCCAGCGGAGACAGGGCATCGGGATGCCGCAGCATGCTCTTCGGCGTGAATACCACCAGCGGTTTTCTCCACTTGCGCAGCGCCTGCCGCCGCAGGAGGTGAAAATACTGTCCCGCATTCGAGGGCTGACAAATCTGGATATTGTCCCGCGCCGCGAGTTGCAAGAAGCGTTCGATACGCGCACTGGAATGCTCGGGTCCCTGCCCCTCGTAGCCGTGGGGCAGCAACAGCACCAGGCCTGACAGCAGGTTCCACTTGTCTTCGCCGGCGCACACAAACTGATCGATGACCGCCTGCGCTACATTGGCGAAATCGCCAAACTGCGCTTCCCACAGAACCAGCGCCTCGGGATAGTCGCGGCTGTAGCCGTATTCAAATCCCATGACGCCCGCTTCCGAAAGCGGTGAGTTGTAGATGTCGCATACTGCTTGGCCCGGCGCTATATGTTGCAGCGGAACGTATTCCGTCTCATCCTCAGTGTCCAACAGCACCGAGTGCCGTTGATTGAAGGTCGCGCGCCGCGAGTCCTGTCCACTGAGGCGCACCGGAATCCCTTGCTTCCTCAGATTAGGTTTTACCAGGCTCGCGAAAGCCAGCGCCTCGGCCATGCCATAATCGACGGGTTTCTTGCCCGTGCCCATCTCCTGGCGCTGTTCCAGCAACTTCTTCACTTTCGGATGGATGTGAAAACCTTCTGGATACGTGGTCAAACGCTCCGTGAGTTCCACCAATTCTTCGCGCGCGATGCCGGTGGGCTGTTCATACGCCGCTTTGTAGCGGCCTCCGAAGTACTCGTCCCAGTAACTTGGAAGGTCGCGCATCAGCGGCTTCTTGGTGAACTGCGTTGCGCTCTTCTGTGCGGCCTCGTACTCGCTCTTGACCGTCTGCGCCCGCTCCGCGACATTGTCATCATCCATGCCGATCTGTTTAGCATAGATCCGATAGAGCGGCGGATGTTCTTTGATCGCCTTATACATCAGCGGCTGCGTCACCGTGGGATCGTCCACCTCGCTATGCCCATGGCGACGGTAGCCGATCAGATCCACAATGACGTCGGTGCCGAATTGGTAGCGATATTCGGTGGCGAGGCGCGCGATCCGCATCACCGCGTCCACGTCTTCACCATTCACGTGGAAGATGGGAATCGCTTGCCGCCGGCCCAGTTGCGCCGAGAAGCGCGAGGAATGCTCTTCGCGGGCATTGGTCGTGAAGCCGATCAGGTTGTTGACGATTACGTGGATGGTTCCGCCCACCGTGTAGCCGGCGAGGTCGGCATAGTTCATCGTCTCGGCCGTGATGCCTTGCCCCGCGAACGCGGCGTCGCCGTGCACCAGTACCGGCAGATACTTTGCCTTGCCGCCCTCACCGGCGCGGTCCTGCTTGGCGCGAGTGCGTCCTATCGTTACCGGATCGACCGCCTCGAGATGGCTGGGATTCGACGCCAGGTGGATATGAATTTTCTTTCCGCTCTTGGTGACGTATTCGCCCGTCGCGCCCATGTGGTATTTCACGTCGCCCGACCCCAACACGCTGCGTGGATCCACATCCTCAAATTCGGCAAAGACCTGCTCCGGCGGACGGTTTGCCAAATGAATAATGACGTTCAGCCGTCCCCGATGACTCATGCCCATCACCAGTTCCACCGCACCGCGCTCGCCGGCCACGTCCAGAACCTCATCCATCGCCGGCAACAAAGACGTGTTGCCTTCGAGGGAGAATCGTTTGTTGCCCAGATAGCGCTGCTGCAGGGTCTGCTCAAACAGGTCGGCGCGCACAAGCAGATCCAATGCGCGCTCTTGGTCGATTTCGATTGCGTCTGGCTCGGCCTCAATCCGGTCTTCCATCCGCTGCTGAATCCAGCACCGCCGCTCGGGGTCGGCGATGTGCATGAACTCCGCGCCCACGCTTCCGCAATAAATGCGCCGCGCTTCCCGCGCCCACTCGTTATCATTGTCGATCTGCAGGTCGGGATGCGGTTGCGGAGGCAGCAGGCCGAGCGGGTTCAGTTCGGCCTCAAGATATCCAAATTGCCGGAACAGCCCAAATACATGTTCCCGCTCGTAGTTTCTAATGATTGCAGGGGCCTTGCCCCCGCTGGTGGTCCGAATCGAAGTAGGCATATAAGTCTTCTATAGAATAACGGATGACGCGCTCCGTGTGACCGATTCAGCCGGAAGAGCCGGAGTACGGGTGGCCATGCCCTCTTAAATGTGGGAGAGGCGCTGTGTCCCCGATCACAGCAAGATGCGCTGGCCGCGATTATTCTGAATGAGGTTGTTCTGACAAGATTGTTTTGAACGACGAGGAATATTCCCCATGACCCTTCGTCCCGAGGCGGCCAAGCCTGGAACCCCTGTGATTCTCGGCATCCCATTCGATGCCAACTCTTCCTGGTTGCGTGGAGCGGCCGGAGCGCCGCCCATCATCCGGGTGGCTCTCAATTCCATTTCGTCGAACTCATGGACAGAAACCGGTGTCGACCTGAGCCCCCGTGGGACGTACTGCGATGCCGGCGATTTGCACTTCACTTTCGATGAGCCGTTCACCGCGATTGAAAACAAAATCGGCGAACTGCTGGACAAGAACTTGCGTCCGGTCTGCCTGGGCGGCGACCACTCCATTACCCTGCCCATCGTCCGCGCCTTCGGCCAGCGCATTCCCGGACTGACAATCCTCCACTTCGATGCCCACCCCGATCTCTACGATGAACTCGAGGGCAACCGGCTTTCGCATGCTTGCCCATTTGCCCGCATCATGGAAGAGGGCGCAGCCAAGCGCTTGATCCAGATCGGCATTCGGACTATGACGGGCCATCAGCGCGAGCAAGCCCAGAAATTCGGCGTCGAGGTCATCGAAATGCGTCATCTGCCCGCACTCGACCGCATGAAAGTCGATGGCCCCATCTATATCTCCTTCGACATGGACGCGCTCGATCCCGCCTTTGCCCCGGGCATTTCGCATCGCGAACCCGGAGGCATGTCGGTTCGAGAAGCGATCGCGCACCTGCATGCCATCACCGGGAAAATCACCGGCGCCGACATCGTGGAATTCAATCCCGCACAAGACAACACGCAAATCACCGCCACGGTGGCCGCCAAGTTGCTCAAGGAGATCCTGGGCAAGATGATTTTGAACTAATACAGCAGCTCGACTGAGTCAGAGGTGTGCCCATGGCCAGCGGAATGATTGATGTGTCCAGTCACTACTCGGTGCCTGAAACTTTGGCGCGGCTCCAGTCGATCCTCAAAGAGAAAGGCATCACAGTGTTTGCTCTCATCGACCACAGCGGTGAAGCGGAGAAGATCGGCCTCACGATGCGCCCGACGCAGTTGCTGATCTTCGGCAGTCCGAAAGGCGGCACGCCTTTGATGGTCGCTGCGCCTCGGTTGGCCATCGACCTTCCCTTGAAAGCGCTGGCATGGCAAGACGAGCAGGGACAGGTGTGGCTCTCCTACAATTCTCCGGAGTACCTGCAGCAGCGGCACGGTTTTCCGGCAGACCTTCTGAAAAACATCGCGGGAATCGTTACGCTGATTCAGAAGGCTGTGGAATAATGGCCGATAAATACATGGCCAATTCGCAGGACGAAAAAGAAGCTGCAGGCCGCGCCGCCGGCGAACTGGTGCGTGACGGCGACGTTATTGGATTAGGCACGGGCTCAACCGTCTACTTCACAATCGTCGCTCTTGGGGAGCGCGTGAAGGCGGGCTTGAAAATCGTGGGAATCCCAACCTCCGTCCAGACCGCCGACTTGGCGCGCGCAGTCGGTATTCGGCTGACCACGCTGGACGAGCATCCCGAGATCGACATCACCGTCGATGGCGCCGACGAAATCGATCCGCAGCTGCGCTTAATCAAAGGCGGAGGCGGCGCGCTGTTGCGCGAGAAGGTCGTCGCGTCCGCGTCCAAAAAGATGGTCGTGGTCGCGGACTCCGGAAAAATCGTTCCCGTGCTCGGCAAGTTTCCGCTGCCAGTCGAGGTAATTGCGTTTGCGCGAACCGTGGTCGAGAAGAAAATTACGTCGCTCGGCGGCGCGCCTAAATTGCGCACGAGGCCCGACGGCAGTCCTTATCTCACGGACAACGGCAATCAGATTCTCGATTGCAGCTTTGGAAGGATCGCCGATCCACCGGCGCTTGCTCTTGCGCTTAGCAATACCCCGGGCATCGTTGAGCACGGCCTGTTCATAGGACTGGCAAGGGTAGCACTAGTTGGACGCGGAGATCGAGTGGAAGAACTACTGCCGTAGCGCGGGCTCTGTCGGGCTGGGTGAAGAAGCGCCGTCGTCAGCTCAACCGACAATCTCCCGCAACGCCGCCAGCAGCCGCTCCACTTCCCCCATCGTGTTGTAGTGCACCAGGCCGATGCGCAGAAATCCCCCCAGGCGTTCGACGTCCAACTGCTCGGTCAGGTTCAGCGCATAGTAGTTTCCGTCCCACGTGAAAAAGCCGCGCTCGCCGAGCTTCGTTGCCAGTTCCAGCGGCGTATGGCCTTCTATGCGGACCGCGAACGTCGGGCATCTATCCTCAAAGCGATTCTCGAGGCGCCGCGGGTCACTGATGCCGTATAGCTTCAATCCCGGAATCTCAAGCAAGCCGGCGATCATCTTCTCCATCATCTTGCGTTCGTGGTGATGGATCGTTTCGTGCGCGGCCAGGATCGCAGCGCGCCGGGTCGTGACCTCGGGCTTCGAGCGGCGGCCTAGTTCCTCCCAGTAATCAACGCAGGCTTTGATTCCCGCGATGCACTCGTGGTTCAGCGTCCCCCATTCCCAGCAGTTCGGAATGTTGTCGGTATTGGGGCGGACTTTATAGGGATGCAACTTCTTCAGGTGCTCACGCTTGCCGTAGAGAACGCCCATGTGCGGGCCGAAGAATTTGTAAGTCGAACAAACCAGAAAATCGCAGTCGAGAGCGCGCACGTCTATTGATCCGTGCGGAGCGTAGTGGACGGCATCGATGTAGCTCAGCGCTCCCGCTTGGCGGGCCAGGCGCACTACTTCGGCGACATGGTTGATCCTGCCCACGGCATTCGATGCATAGCCGACGGCCACGAGCCGCGTGCGATCGCCAATTTTTGCCGCCAAGTCGTGCATATCGAGCGTGCAATCGCCTTCGTTAAACTTCACCGTGCGGATGATCACGCCTTTTTCTTCCAGCGCTTTCCACGGTGAAAAGTTGGCGTCGTGGTCGAGGAGCGTGAGCACAATCTCGTCGTCGGGGCCGAGTTCCCGCCCGAGCGCGCGGCTCATCGCGTAGGTCAGCGTCGTCATGTTCGGGCCGAAAACGATTTCATCGGCATCGCAATTCAGAAAATCGGCCATCGCCGACCGCGCTTCCGCGATCATGCGGTCGGTGTTGCGGCTGGTGTGGTAAGCGCCGCCCGTGTTGGCATTGTTGCGCGCCAGATAGTCCGCGATGGCGTCAATCACCCGCTGTGGCACCTGCGTGCCCCCCGGGCCGTCAAGAAAAACTGATGGGTGTCCGTCAATCGTTTGCGCGAGCGCGGGGAACTGCGTGCGAACCCAGGCGAGGTCGAGAGTAGTGGATGAAGAGGTCTGTTCAGCGATGGGCATAACAAACATTCTAATTCGGGCACGTGCCGCGCCGGAGGGAGCTTTCGCTCACGGTGGCTTAGACGCGGGTGAAACCGGCCGTAGGGCGCGGTTACGCGGCGTGTTCGGGAGGATTGGGGTGCTTGCTCTTTGCTTGGTTGGCGCTTTTGTTGGCGGCATCCAACCGGATCCGCGTGACTCGTGCCGTTTCCAGCACTAAATCGTTGGTGGCGCGTGGTCCGTCTCCTGCCATCACAGAACCGGCGGCGAGGGCGAAGCGCAAGGCGTCCGCTTGGTCCTCAAAATCCAAAATGACTTGTCCCGACATAATTACTTCTCCCTGGGTCCGACTTCGCCGCGCCCGCCTGGGAGCAAGCGCAGGCGCAACTTGTAAAGATCAAATTAAGACGCAGGTGGCGCTGCAATAGACGAGTGCCGATAATAACTCCAACGATTGTCGGAGAATGGCAATGCCGCTGATAGTGCTTTTGTTGGTTCTTCCCTTCGGTGACGCAGCCCGGGGAAAGTGACGAATCTCTAAGTGCCTCTCGAATAATAGTTTACGAAAGGGATTCGCTTCCGGCTACCAGGCGCCGGGAGGCCAGGTTGCGGAGGGCGTGGGGGGTGGGCCCATTTTTCCGTGGCCGCATTTCCGCAGATGACCATCTAAGGATAGAATCGTCTAAGAGCTACACCTCTAAAGCAACTTGGGGACAAAGTGCTAAAGCCATCAGCAAATCGGGGCGCATTCTGCAGAGTTGTGTGTGTGCTCTGTCTAGCCCTGGTGTGCGTGATGGGGACGATACAGGCGACCCACTCGCATCCCGAGAACTCGACGACGTCCCACCACACCTGCACGATTTGCGCGACCGCTCATGTCGGACTGAGTACCGCGCCGGTTGCGTCCGCGCCGGTTTTGGGTACAGCAGCTTTGGTGATTCTTGCTGCAGATGTTTCCCCGATCTTCCGTTCCATTACTACCCAGTTTATTCGTCCTCCACCTTCACCTGCGCTCTGATCCCGCGCCCCATCCGGTAGGTATTCCCAAAGGACCGCGATCTTCGATTCGTGATCAGACTCGGATCTGTGATCGGACTCGCTCCAAAACCATTATTGGAGGAATCATGTATTCGTCGTACAAGAGTCGTCTGGCTGCAGCTATTGTTGCCGTTGCTTTTGTGTTCAGTGTAGCGATTGCGAATGCCCAATCGGGCGGAAGTTCGGGGTCGATCAACGGTAGCGTCCTTGACCCTTCGGGCGCGGTGGTGCCGAATGCCAACGTCGAGATTCATAACCCAGTCAGCGGCTATGACCGGACGACCACCACAGACAGTAAGGGAAATTTCAGTTTCCCGAACGTGCCATTTAATCCGTATCACATGACGGTAACGGCGGAAGGATTTGCCAAGAGCGCGCAGGATGTGCAGGTCCGCTCCGTCGTGCCCGCCAATGTCCAGATCAATCTTGAAGTATCCGCCTCCTCCACCACGGTCTCGGTCGAGGCTGCTGGCGATCTGGTGGAGAACGATTCGACCTTCCATTCGGACATCGACAGGAACTCGTTCGAAAGGATTCCCCTAGAAAGTGCTACATCTAACATGAGCGCGTTGGTTACGCAATCAACGCCGGGGATCGCTGCCGATTCCAACGGCCTTTTCCACGGGCTCGGCGACCACGCGGAGAATTCGTTCTCCGTCGACGGCCAGCCGATTACCGACCAGCAAAGCAAGGTGTTCTCGAACCAGATTCCGCTCGATTCCGTCCAATCGTTGGAGGTCATATCCGGCGCACCACCCGCGGAATACGGAGGCAAGACCAGCGTTGTGATTGTAGCGGCTACACGCTCGGGCCAGGGTGTAACTACTCCCCACGGCAGCGTGACTGCTTCCTACGGTGCTTTTGGAACATCCAACGTGTCAGCCGAAGTTGCATACGGCGGCAAGAACTGGGGGAACTTCATCTCAGTAGGCGGTTTGAACAGCGGCCGGTTCCTCGATCCGCCTGAATTCGCGGTGATGCACGACAAGGGCAACGAGCAGAACCTGTTCGACCGCGTCGACTTTCAACTCTCAGCCGCAGACTCGATTCACTTGAACTTCGGCTACAGCCGGAGCTGGTTCCAGACGCCGAATTCATTCGATGGCGAAAGCGCGACAGCCTGGAGCGGACTGGACGGGCTTCTTCCGGCAGTGGAAAACTATGGGGGAGTCGTTCCTGGTACCACTATTACTGTCGGAGCAACCGACCAACGCTCCAAGATTGGGACCTTTAACATCGCCCCTTCGTGGACGCGCCTTATCAGTAACAACTCCGTATTCACTTTGGGCGCCTTTGTACGCCGTGACGATTACAACTACTACCCAAGTAGTGATCCGTTTGCAGACCTCGGGCCGCCGAGTTTGCAGCGACAGTCGGTGGGTCAGAACCGGACGCTTACCAACACGGGAGTTCGATCCGATATCTCCTATGTGAAAGGTGTGAACAACATCAAGGCTGGAGTCACCTACGAACAAACATTTCTCAATGAAAATGACACTCTTGGTATCGTCGATCCCGCTTATAACGCACCCTGCATAATTGCGTTACCACCAGTGGCTCCCCTGCTGAACCCGCTCCCGTACGTTGTTCCTGTCCCGGGCTTCACCGGCCCCTCGCAATGCACCGGCGCCAACCTCTCAAACACTCTTGCTACGTATGGATCCTTGGGCTACGTGTCCAATGGCCAGCCCTATGTCCCCAACCCATCTTTCTACCCTCTTTTCAATCCGACCCTGGCTCCCTATGACTTGACCCGTGGCGGGAGTCCATATACTTTCAATGGCCACACGGACGTGAAGGAGCTTGCCCTCTACCTTCGGGACGTGATCACAGCCGGGCACTGGTCTTTGAACCTGGGCTTACGTGGCGATCTCTATAACGGTCTCACGGTGGCGCGGCAAGCTGAGCCTCGTCTCGGAATCTCCTACAACGTCAAGAAGACGAGCACGATTCTTCGCGTTTCCTATGCGCGCACCCTGGAATCTCCTTTCAATGAGAATCTGATACTTTCGAGCATCGGATGCAGCAACCCGGTCTTAGCCCCGCTGCTTGCCTGTTCCGCACCCGTGTCCAACCCCTTGAGCCCTGGCTTCCGCAATGAATTTCATGCTGGGATCGAGCAAGCTTTCGGCCGGTACCTGGTTTTTTCCGGCGAGTGGATCACGAAGTACACGCACAATGGCTACGATTTCAGTGTGCTCGGCAACACCCCGATTACTTTTCCTATTGAATGGCACAACGCCAAGATTCCCGGATATGCGGGCCGCGTGAGCGTACCGAACCTGCATGGTTTTTCGGCGCAGATGGTCTTCTCCAGCGTGGCGGCGCGCTTCTTCACTCCCCAGATCGGCGGCGCCGGGGCGACGGTGGCGACAGGTGCGACCGGGGCCGGACTCCCGTTCCGCATTGACCACGACGAAAAGTTCAACCAGACGACGCACTTGCAATATCAGCCCTGGAAGCGCGGTCCATGGTTCGGCTTCAACTGGCGGTACGACAGCGGACTGGTAGCAGGGTCAACGCCATGTCTTGCGCCAACTGCTACCTGCACGTTTTCGACTTCGACGGCGGATGGAGGATCGAACCCCAACATCCCAAGCGGCTCGGTGGCCATGGTTACGCCCGCGAACTTGCCTTTGACCGCCGATCAGGAGTTTCAGGCCGGGTTCACTTGCAACGGAGCGGGCGCAACCCCGACTCATGCTCTTCCGACGGTTTGCCCGGCGTCGGAGTTCGGGTCTGCACTCATTAAAGTTCCAGCATCAGGGACGGAAAACGACGATCACAATCCGCAACGTATTGCGTCGCGTAACTTGTTTGATGCTTCGGTGGGTGACGACAATTTGTTCAAAGGCGACCATTACAAATGGAGCCTTACGCTTACCGCCATCAATTTGACCAACAAACTGGCGCTGTATAACTTCTTGTCGACGTTTAGCGGCACGCACTATGTGACGCCGCGCGCGCTGACGGCCGAGCTCGGGTTCCACTTCTAAGGGATGTGGCGCGGGCGCTCCACACTAAAGACCTACTGCAGCTTCGCGTATTCCGCCTTGGCTTCGTGGAGGATGGGGACGTCGGGGTCGGCGTCTTTCCAATCGGCGAGAAAGTTTTGATAAGCGACGCGGGCCTTGGGGATGTCGCCCTGCTTCTGAAACAGGCGGCCTAATTCCAGTTGAGCCACCACGTACAAAATGTCGGGGCCGATGTGGGATCTGAAGTCCAACACCTTCTGGAGATCCTGCTGCGCTTCGGCGTAGCGCCCAGCGTGCTCGTAGGCAATGCCTCGGACGTAAAAAACACCGGGAGTGGCGCGAGCGTAGAGGGCGGCTGTGTTCAGGAAGTCAATGGCCCTGGCCGCGTCGGCTTTCGCGGGATTTGCCGGCCGCAGAGCGGCGATGGCGCGAATCACGGGGATGGTCACGTTGATCGCCATGGTATCGTTCGGATGGGCGCGCTGGATTTCGTCGGCCAACGCGAAGGCTTTCTGGTCCTGGCGCAGGATGGCGAACGTCTGGGCTGCGTTCCCTTTCACGGAAAGAGTTCGGGATAATCGAAGAGCCTCGCTGGCCTCGCTTTCGGCTTCGGCGTCATCGCCTACCAACGCCTCGAGGGTGGCAAGCTGCGCCTCGATATCGGCCCGGTTTTGCAAGTGCAGGCGATCCAACGCTTCTTCGGCCTGACGCGCCAATTCCCGCGCCTGGCGCACATGCCCACGCGTACTGGCCAGATTGAAGCGGAAACCGAGCGCCGCCAACCCTCCGTCGGGCGTTGTGGCGGCACCTTGGAGCTCCTTCTCCATGTCGGCGTCTTTGCCTTCGGCCCAATCCAAACTAGCCAGCACCACGCGTAAGCCTGGGTTGGATCCTTTGTGCTGGAACAATGCGTTGAGAGTGGCGCGCTCCTCCTCAACCCGGTTCAGTCCGCCGTAAGCGACCGCGACATTGTAATAGGCACTCGTCATCTCGGGGTCGATCTCCATGGCATGCTTTGCGTTCTCCAAAGCGTTGTCGAATTGTCCAAGCTGGTTATAGATACTCGCCAGATTGTTAAAGGGAGTGGAATCCCGCGGGTAAGTCTGGCGATAGAGTTCATAGGCGGTAATGCCTTTGTCGAGTTGGCCACTGTCAGAATAATAGTGAGACATGATGTAGAGCTTTTCGCGCTCGCTAGCGCGGTCGCGAAGCTCGAAGGCCTTTTGACGGTTTTGTTCCGACAACTCGGTCTGGCTGAGGTTGTTGTAGATCGCACCCAGGCGGGCATAGGCCATGGCGAAATTAGGGTCGAGCTCGATGGCGCGCTGGTAGTCGGGAATCGCGCCAATTTCGTCGCTCATGTTGTGTTTGGCGTCGCCGAGGCTCAGCGCTTTCAGTGCGTCGAGCGATGAAGTGGTCGCCATGGAGAGAGGCATGTCGTATTTCTGCACCATGGACAACGACTCGCCGAGTTGACCGCGCAGTTTGGTGGCGGCGCTATGCAGCGCATTCAGCACATCTTCTTTTCGCTCTGCCTGAGCCTGCTGGCGTCCGAGTGAATCGCCAGAAGCAACATTAGTTGCTTCCAGACTGATAACGTACTGGCCTCCGACGCTGTCAATGCTGCCGTTCAGCATGGCCTTGATGCCGTCGCGCTGGCAGATCTCGCGGCCCACGTCGCTGGTGATGCGGTCGCCCGGGCTGCGGCCCATGAACTGCAACGTCTGGCGGATCTTCTGGTCGGGGAAGACGTTCAGATATGGAGATTGCCCCAGATCGACGGCCAGGGCTTTCTTAAGCGTGCCGTCGAAGACCGGATCGGCGGTAGTGTTCACGAAATCGGCAATCAGAATCGAGTCCTTTTCGGTGAGCGCTTGGCCGCGCTTGAGAAACACGAAGCCAATGCCGGCGGCGACGAGCGCCACGATCAGAGCCGGGATCAACCATAAGGGCAGCTTGCGAGTTGGCGCTGCCGCTTTGCGAAGGGTAGCGCTGCTTATGGCTGAACTGGACGAAGCCGCGGCCAGTATCGTGCCAGATTCCGAGTCGCGTTTTAGGCGCTTCAAATCTGAGCGCACGTCGGCAGCGCTCTGATAGCGCAGGTCGCGATCTTTTTCCAGCAGTTTGTTCAGGATTTCTTCGAAATGCGGCGGCAAGTCGGAGTTCAGACGTAGCGGGGACGCTGGAGGCCGATTCAGAATTGCATCGAAGATAACGGCGGAAGTGTCTCCGTGGAAGGGCGCCACACCGGTGGCCATCTCATAGAGGACGGCGCCAAAGGAGAACAGATCGGTGCGGGCATCGAGGTCCTTGCCGCGCGCCTGCTCCGGAGACATGTAGGCCACGGTGCCGACGGTCGATCCGGGGCTGGTCAGGAACGGCTCGTCCACGGTTGCGGCGGAACTGATGGTGACGGCGGATTGCGCGGAAACCTTGGCGGTACGCTTGGCCAGTCCGAAATCGAGAATCTTGGCCTGGTTGCGGCTGGTTACGAAGATGTTGGCGGGTTTGATGTCGCGATGGACGATTCCCTTAGCATGAGCGGCATCGAGACCGTCGGCGATTTGCGTGCCGAGATTGAGCAAGGGCTCAAGTTCCATCGGCTGACCGTGGATTAGGCTCTTGAGCGTTTCGCCTTCCAGCAACTCCATGGCGATGAAGTGGCGTCCGCCGTCCTCCCCAACCTCGTAGATGGTGCAGATATTCGGGTGGTTCAGAGCGGAGGCGGCGCGGGCTTCGCGTTGAAACCGGTCGAGCGCGAGGGGATCTTTTTCCGTCTCGGGAGGGAGGAACTTAAGCGCGACATGGCGGCCCAGGTTGACGTCCTCGGCCTCGTAGACAACGCCCATCCCCCCGCCGCCCAATTGCGAGAGGACCCGGTAGTGCGAGACGGTCTGGCCGATCATGCCGGGGAACACTCCTGGGAGAGAGTCACTCATGTTAGGCCTCAGAGTTCGGGCAAGTCAAACCCGTGGGCTCTTCCGGTTATACGGTACGGCGGGGTGCCAAGTTCACAATCTGCGCAGGCGACGGTTAGCGCTGTATTTTCAGTGGCCTAGAGCTGAGCTTCCGCTACTACCGGGCCAAGCAATGCCAACAGGTCACAGCTTTCGGGTTACGGAAGTTTAGCCCTGAATACCCGAATCCTTTCCTGCCCTTCCGGTGCCTGTTATCAATGGGTATTCCTTATGTTTTGCCTCCAGGGGAACCGCAACCCAGCTCTCCGGTGCAGGAGTTCGCAGAGATGAAAGCCCGCCCACAATCCTGGAGGGAAATCAGCGCGGCGGCACGCTCTTTCATTGCCGTAGTCGTGCTCTGCGGAATCAGCGTCCTCACCTATTCGGTCCTGCATGGCAAAAGCGAAAATCCGGTCAAGTTTTTCTGCTATCTGGTGGTCGCTCTGGCGGCGTCGCGGCTCAAGGTGAACCTGCCCGGCATTACTGGGACGATGTCGGTGAACTTCCTATTTCTCCTGCTCGGCGTGGTGGAATTAAGCTTGCCAGAAACCATGGCGCTGGGATGTGCGGCGGTGGTGGTGCAGTGCTTCGACCGCGAACGTCCGGTTCCGGTTCAAGTCGCCTTTAACGTCTGCTCAACTGCGCTGGCGATCGCGGTGACCTTCATCTCCTATCGCTACTCCATGTTGCATAGTGCGGTGAGCAACCCCTCGACATCGCTATTTCTGGCGGCGTGCGTTTACTTCGTGGCCAATACGCTTCCGGTGGCGGCCGTCATCTCCTTGACCGAGCGCCGGTCGCTGCGAAAGATCTGGGCTGAGTGCTACTTCTGGAGCTTCCCCTACTACCTTGTGGGCGCGGGCGTAGTCGGCATGATGAGCTGGCTGCACGGCTTTACCGACTGGGAAACGTCGTTGCTGACGCTGCCGGTGGTGTACCTTATCTATCGCTCCTACCGCCTTTACCTCGGCAAACTGGCAGACGAGAAGCGGCATGTGGAAGAGATGGCGGACTTGCACATGCGCACCATTGAGGCGCTTGCACTTGCCATCGAGGCCAAGGATCAGACGACCCACGATCACTTGCAGAGGGTTCGCGTCTACGCCGTCGAGGTAGCCAAGGAACTTGGGGTTGCCCCGGAGGAAATGGAGGCCTTGCAGGCCGCCGCCTTGCTGCACGACATCGGCAAGCTGGCGATTCCCGAGCACATCATCTCGAAACCGGGTCGCTTAACGCCCGAAGAATTCGAGAAAATGAAGATTCATCCGCTGGTGGGAGCGGAAATTCTGGAACGGGTGCAATTTCCCTACCCGGTGGTGCCCATCGTACGGTCCCATCACGAAAAGTACGACGGGACCGGCTATCCGCTGGGGTTGAAGGGGAGCGAAATTCCAATTGGTGCCCGCATCCTGGCGGCGGTCGATTTTCTGGACGCGCTGGCTTCGGATCGGCAATATCGGCGCGCGCTGCCACTGAATGAAGCGATGGCGCGCGTGGTGGATGAATCGGGAAAGGCCTTTGATCCGGAAGTGGTGAGGGTGCTCGAGCGCAAATACGTGAGACTGGAGCAACTCGTCCACCAACGCACCGATACCCTCTACAAGCAGAAGGTATCCGCTGAAGTCAACGATAATAAAGACGAAGGCGCGAAGGGTGGCTCGTCCATCGGGCCAGCAGCCGGATTCGAGGCGCAAGGCTTGCGCCAATTGCCGGAGCGCAGTTTTCTGAGCTCGATCGCGGCGGCGCGTCAGGAAGCGCAGACTCTGTTCGAACTCAGCCAAGATCTGGGGGCGTCGCTCAGTCTGGGCGAAACGCTTTCAGTGTTCGCCGTGAAGCTGCGCCGGGCAATGCCTTACGATGCGATTGCGATCTACGTTCGCCACGGCAATGAGCTGGTGCCGGAATATGTGAATGGCGACAACTTCCGGTTGTTTGCTTCGCTGCGTATTCCGATTGGACAGGGCCTCTCCGGGTGGGTGGCACAAAACCTTAAACCGATCCTGAATGGCAATCCTTCGGTCGAGCCCGGCTATCTGAATGACGCTTCAAAGTACAGCACGCTGAACTCAGCGCTCGCTGTTCCGCTCGAGGGCTTGCAGGGTGTAGTCGGTGTGGTTGCTTTGTACCACGCCGAAAAAGATTTCTTCACCTCCGACCACCTGCGCATTCTGCTGGCGGTAAGTTCCAAGATGGCGCTGGCCATCGAGAACGCGATGAAGTACGAGCAAGCGGAGAGTTCCGCGGTTACCGATTTCCTCACCGGTCTTCCCAATGCGCGCTCCCTGTTCTTGCAACTCGACCGGGAAATGGCGCGCTGCAAACGCGACAACAATACGTTGACGGTGATGGTCGCCGACCTGGACGGCTTCAAGCAGATTAACGACCGCTTTGGGCACCTAGAAGGGAACCGCGTGCTGCAGTTGTTTGCGCACTCCCTGAAGGAAACCAGCCGTGAGTACGATTATGTGGCGCGCATGGGCGGCGACGAATTCGTAGTCATTGCGCCCGGCCTTACGCCCGAAGCTTCGGCGCGGAAAGCGGAGCAGATGCGGGAACTCGCTCAACAAGCTGGAAAGGACGTCTGCAACGAGGACATTCTATCGCTCAGCGTCGGCAAGGCCGTATATCCCGAGGACGGAATGGATGCCGAAAAAATTCTTTCGGAGGCGGACAAACGCATGTATCTGCAGAAGCAGAGCCAATCGACTCACAGGAACCGCCGGCTGTATCCGCGGGTGCGGGGCCGGCTCACTACGGAAATTTCCGGAAATGGCCAGGAACGGGCAACGCTCGGCATTGTCACCAACCTGAGTGTCGGCGGTTGCTATGTCGAAACCCCCGGCCTCCTGATGCCTGGATCGCAGCTGAAACTCACCTTCTCGCATGAACATACGCAAGTGATGGTCGAGAGCGAGGTCGTGCGCATGGACATGGGTATCGGGGCAGCGCTGAAATTTACGGAAGCGTCGCACGAGGTCCGCGCCGCATTGCAGCGCATCCTGGAGCAGCTAGCCGCCCTGGAAGCGGCGGTTGATCGCAAGCGGAGCCTCAATGCGGCCGTCGGAGGTGCACTCTGAGGAAACTCCGACCTACATGGCTTTTGGAAGGGGCATGGCTTCAGCCGTGCCGACAGCACGCTCCATGCAAACGGCCCTAGGGCGCGGAGGTCACTTCTTCCTAACACTCTTTTCGCATTACGCGTCGTGTTAAGCGGGAACGGCAATCGGCCGAATTTGTATCAGTGGCGCGGAATTGCCCGATACGCCGCGCGGCTTCGATAGCCCCTGTTTCAGCATATTCGCCGTCGGCACACCCGTCCGGTAGAACGACTTCTCGCAATCTGCGGTGGATGGGCCGCGCATGCTTCCTTCCATATAGGCCAAGCCGGGACAGCGCGTGCAACTGCTGACGTGCGAGCATGACGAGCAGACGGTCAGATCCTTCGCCTGGATCGAGCGGACCTCTCTCATTTGCGGAGAAAAATTCCAGATATCCAGGAATTTCTGCTGTCGAATATTTCCCGTGGGAAGTGGAAACTGCACGCAGGGAAAGACGTCGCCATAGGGCGAAATGTAGCAAAAAGAATGCCCCGCACTGCACGAGTAACCTTCAAGGTCTTCCTCCGAAGGCGGTTTGGGAGGCGCGCAGAATTCTTCCTGGTTGCCAACCAACGCCGGATTTTGAAAAACCTCCGTGAGTTCTTCTCCCGGGATTCGCAGCGAGAGAACGGAAGTGTCACCGTCCATCATGGGCGTGATGGTCGGATCAAGGGTGTAATGAACGCCGAGTTCAGCGGCAAGTTTTTGCACACCAAGATGATCGGAAGAATTAACGGTCATCAGCACATTGGCGATGGTCACCCGCAGCCCTTGTTCGCGCAAGAAGCGAATGGCTTTGATGGTGCGCTCGAACGAGTGGGGCAGCTTGGTGATGGCGTCGTGAACTTCGGGACGATGGGAATACACGCTGATCTGAATCGTGTCGACGCCCAGTTCGCGGATTTTCCGCGCTTCCTCCTCGTGGATCATCACCGCGTTGGTCTTGATCTTGACGTTGAACATCAGACGCCGGGCGTATTCGACAATCTCGAAGAAGTCGCGGCGCAGGAAAACCTCTCCGCCGCTGAACGTGAGGAAGAAAACGCCTGCTTCGGCCATTTGATCGAGCACGTTCTTGATTTCGGCAGTCGTCATCTCGCCGTGGTCGTCGTGATCGAGATAACAATGCACGCAGCGCTCATTGCAGCGATAAGTGACATCCATGTGCACGGCAATGGGCACGCCGAGGTTAAATGCCTTCTGGCCGACCTCGCTCATCAGGCTCATCGGGGCGCCTTCCGGTTTGTCTCCGACGTCAGAGGCTGATTGGAAACCAGAAGAATTCCGTGGCCAGAAAGCTCGGCGACAAACTGCTCCGCGTCGGCCTGGGCCTGTTCTGGATCAACGGCAAACTGCTGGCAGATGCGGTCGCGGACAATTTCCCGCAAGGGAGTATGACCATCGGCAGCCTGGAAGATGGCGGTTGCGACCTCATTCAGCGTGAAGAATGTCGAATCGGCCGAGTTCATGACCATCATTTCGCCGGCCAGCGCGCGAGCGGCGATGGCGGAACTGCGCGCTATGTAAATGCAATTTTCAGGCATGCTCGGCGGTCCCCTGGAAGTCGCGTGCGAAATCACGACCGAAGTTGCGAACTTGGTCCCACACCCTGGCATCAGGATAGAACGTCAGGCGGCGAATGGGAACCCTGGCAACAAAATCGCAAGCCGTGGCGAAGAGCTTTTCCACCAAGGCCTTATCTTCGGCGAAGAACAGAATGTTGCGCATCAGGCGGCGGACGGCCTCCGCAGACGACAACTCGTGGACGGTCGTCTCCGGACCCTTCTCCAGAAAAAACAGAGCCGCGACGGGGGCCGAGCAATTCTCGCCGGCTCGGGCCAGTTCCCCGGCGAAAGGAGTGCCGAAAGCCGCGTACCCGTCGGTGCTCGGCCGCACGTAAGAAATCTCGTCGGTAAGCAGGGTGACGTCCGCTGGCGCCAGCCGTGTCATGGTGGTCTTGCCCGCACCCGATATGCCCGAGAATAGATATGCCTGGCCGTCGCAAATTCCACTGGCGGCGTGCAGCAGGAATCCGCCGCGGTCGGCCAGAATCAGGCTGTGCAGAATGCGTAGCACCGAATCGAGGGAATACGGATTGGCGTTTTGCCGCACGCTGCCTCGTCCCGTGAGCGGGTCCCAGCGGGCGTGGAAGTCTCCGCGCTCTAGTATCCAGGCGTCATCTTCACGGTGGACGCGAACGTCGTCATCGGAAACCGGTTCCGTAGAGGTGACATCAAATTCAAGCTCAAACTCGGGACGCGAAGAACTCAGAAACCCGTCATAGCGCTGGCGTAAAAGAGTGAGAAAGCTCGCGTCGCAGGTGGACAAAGCAATCGGAATCCCTCCAATTCCGACACACACGACTTTTCGGGACGCGGGCATCATACAGATTCCAAGTTTCGAAACTCGTTTCGAAACTCGTCTGCCGATGCCTTCCGCCGGCTGTGAAGTGTCAGAGCAAGACGCCGCACGGCGCCACAGTGGCAGAACAGAATTCCCAGAGCGCGCGACAGAGCGGCCGAAGAGAAGCCTCGGCCTTCGTCAACACGGCGCACGAGCTTGCCCAGCAGTGCTTCGGGAGGGTACTGAGCATCACAGCCAGGCATGGAATCGCCACGCAGCCGGAAGCCGTTCGGGGTACAAGGAGCGATGAGGCGATGTAAAAAGAGGCGGTCTTCGCGCCGAGCCAGCACGATCTCACCCGGGTGGACGTCTTCGATCAAGCAGCTTGCAATCTCGACCACATCGCCTGGCCAAAGTGCAGGCAACATACTTTCGCCGTGAACTCGCAGACTCACGGTCTGACGAGTTCGCTGAGGCGAACGAGCGCCGCGACGCAAAGCCTCTGCCACCAAGGCTGAGCCCTCCGCGCTCCAACTCGACTGCGGTGTACTCGCGCGGTCTTCCACCGTCAGGAAGTTTTTCGTGAGAACTGACATTGGGAAATCGTCGAGCCGAGCTTACCGCAGGAGAGAGCGAGCGTCTCGAAAACGCGTTCGTAACGAAACGCCGGTTTCTGGTAGACCTTCTTCTCTTTACTCGCGTTGCCTGGTTGCTGCCGCTTCTCGCGAGGAGCCCGATCTTCGGTCATAGTCGGTCAAGCCAGGTTGTCGAACAAAAAGCTGGCTTATCCCCCAGTGTGATTAGAGTAAAGGAAGTGTACTACACTGCTTTCCCCGGTGCCAACATCAGTTCGCCGCAATGCGAAGAAGTGAATCAACATCCTCAATAAAATGAAAGCGTTCCATCATGCCGTGCGCGCTTCAAGCTCAGCGACAAGCCGGCCAATGCGAGGGGCAGCAGGACCAAGCCAAACCCGGCCAGCGCCGCCAAGGTGGGAGCCATCGCCACTATGGACTGCCCTTCCAGCAGCGCCCGCCGCATTCCGTCGATGGCGTAAGTAAGAGGAACTATGCGCGCGAGAAGCTCGAGCGGGCGCGGCAAGCTCTGAATCGGAAACATGGTTCCGCTTAGAAACCAGACTCCAGAGCCGAGTAGCCACAACAGAGCCGAGCCTTTCTGGAATGCAACCTGAAGCGTGGCTGCGGCGATTCCCAGTGCCAAGGCGATCGCCAGAGAAAAAATCAATACCGCCACGCAGGACAAAAGGTTGGCATGGATCGATGCCCGGAAAACCGCAACTCCCGCGAAAAAATAGACCAGAAGATTGACCAGGTTTCCGGCAAACGCAGATATGGAACTGAGGATGACGAGCTCAGCCGGGGCGGTGGATGTCGTCATCAGCACCTCCAGCGTTCCCGTTTGCTGCGCTTCCTGCACCGTGCTCAGAAAGGCTTGCGCGCTCATGATAAAGAAAGTGTAGACGCCCGTGCCCACCATAAGAAATGGGAAGTACTCGACCCCGCCGGGTCGAAAGCCGGGACCGATGGCGCGGGACAGAAAATAAAATGCTGCCAGTTCGGTGAACACTCCGGCCAGGGTGACGACGAAACCGCTCCGATGGCGGATGGCCGTGAGCACATCGCGCCGCAGGATGGCGTTGAGCTTGTCAAAAGTTGAGGTCATAAGAACGAGATCTGTAATTAGTAATTGTTAATTTGTAATTTCAAGTCTGAGCACTGCCAGCGTTCGATTCCAAAACACAAATTACAAATTGCCAACTACAAATCTCTAGAGCTTGAGCACAGCCTCATCAATTTCTCCCGTCATCCGAAAATAGAAAGAGCGTAGCGCGTCAGCGCTTTCGCCGTGGTTCACGGGGCGGTCTGCGAGCAACTCGCCGCGATGCAACAGCAGCAGACGGTCCGCGATGGCAGCCGTCTCGGCAAAGTTGTGAGTGGCGAGCAGAACCGTGGTTTGCTGCCCTGCCAAAGCGCGGATCGTGGTCCAGAAGTGCGCCGTGTTGGCAGCGTCGAGGCTGCGCGTCGGCTCGTCGAGCAATAGCACGCTCGGACGCTTGAGCAGGGCGCGCGCGATCCCCAGCCGCTGGTACATGCCGCTGGAGAACTTCATGACCAGCGTGTCGGCTTGCTCTTCGAGGCCGGCATCGCGAAGAACCGCTCTTATCCTTTGCGCTCGCTCGCTGCGCGAAACTTCTTCGAGAGCGCCAAAAAATTCCAGGTTCTCGTGAGCCGAAAGGCGAGGGAAAAACGATCGCTCGGTGGCGACCGCGATGCCGACCTGCCGCCGGACTTCACCGGCATTGCGCCGCGCATCGAAGCCGCCCACGCGCACCGATCCCGCATCGGGCAGGAGCATGGTCGAGATCAGCTTGAGCGCCGTGGTCTTTCCGCTGCCGTTCGGGCCGAGCAGCACTAAGACCTCCGCGCGGGCTGCCGAAAAAGAAACGTCTTTCAAGGCGATGGTTTCACCGCCCCGCTCCCGTCCCAGCCAATTGAACAGCGCTGGACGATGGCGAAATATCTTGCGAACGGATTCGAAGACGACTTGGTCCATGGAAGTGCGTGCGAACGAATCTGCGGCCGTGCTCCGAAGACTCTGTATTATAGTGGCGATTCGCAGGCGATTATCTGCGATCCTGATAATTCGGGCTAACGTTACGCGCCTTTAAGCGCTGAACTTCCATGATCGAACTTTCGCCTCCGTTTCCCATGTCGAGCCCGGCGCAGCGGGGACAAGACGAATTCGAGTTCCTGTGCGAATTGGCCGGCGCGGAGTTGGCTCCGGAGCGCATCGAGCGTATTGCGAGTTGGAATCTCTCCATCGTTGACTGGAGCGAATTCCTTCGCCTGGCGGAGCACCATGGAGTTCTCCCGCTCGTGGCGCGGAATCTGATCGGAGACGCTCGCGGTCTTCTGCCGGAAATCGAGCGTTCGCTGCGATCTGCCTATGAAGCGAACCTGCGACGCAGCCTATGGTTCGCCGCCGAACTGGCGCGGGTCATGCAGCACTTCGCGCGCACGCGGTTGCAGGTGATGCCGTACAAAGGCCCGGTGCTGGCGCAAGCGGTTTACGGCGATCTCGGTCTGCGAAGCTTTTCGGACCTCGACTTCCTGATCTCTCCCGCGGACTTTGAGCGAGCGAAGCAAGCTCTTGCTGAAATCGGGTACCGCCCGGCGACGGATCTTACTCTGGCGGTCGAGCGGTTATGGCTGCGGATTGGCTACGAACGCTCGTTTGACGGCGCCGCGGGAAAGCACATGGTTGAATTGCAGTGGGCGTTACTGCCGCATTTCTATGGCGTCGATCTGAGCGTTGAGGATCTGTTGTCGCGCAGCGGCCGGACTACCGTCGGCGGTTACGAAGTACCATGCTTGTCTCCCGAGGATTCACTGCTGGCGCTGTGCCTACACGCCGCCAAGCATCTGTGGACGCGGCTGATCTGGCTTGCGGACATTGCCGAGACTTTACGAACACAAACCATCGATTACTCGCTGGTGTTCTCCCGAGCGCGCGCCCTAGGAATAGCTCGCATTCTCGGAGTGAGTTTCTGGCTTGTGAACAACTTACTTCGGGCCGAGATTTCCCTACCCGCGAAAGAGATGATTGCAACCGATCCTCCCGTCCTCGCTCTCGGCAGCGAATTCGCCGCGCGCCTCGCGCGCGGTGCGGTCTACGATTTCGAATCCACCGAATACTTCCGGCTGATCCTGAAACTGCGCGAGCGGCGCGGCGACCGCCGGCGATATTTGTGGCGACTGGTCTGGACGCCAGGCGTGGGAGACATTGCTGCGGTGCGATTGCCGGAAGCGTTTTTTTCTCTTTATCGAATCGTGCGAATGGGCCGATTGATGCGGAAATTACTACTGAAGAGAAAATCGGCGGGCGTGGCTTCTTAATGCGTTTCGCCGTCGCCGGGCGCGACGTCTGGAGTGTCGACTCTCTTCTGCGCAACGGCCGTGTTAGCAGGTGCCGGCGCAGGCTGAAATTCTCCTGGATCTTTGCCCGCCAGCGCTACGCTCATGAATTGCATCCAGATGGGCAGAGCGGCGTGGCCCCCGGTCTCTTTCTCGCCGAGAGATTTTTTTTCGTCGTAGCCGACCCACACTCCGCAGGTGAGCGACGGAGAAAAGCCCACGAACCAAGCGTCGGTGAAATCGTTGGTTGTCCCCGTCTTGCCGGCCAGCGGATAGGGCATTTTGGCGGCGGCTACCGCGGTGCCATGGAGCACCACTTCCCGCAGCATCGATGTCATAATGCGCGCGGTGCGCGAACTGACGACGTCTGTGATGTCGGAGAAATCTTCTTCCAGAATGCGGCCTTCGTAGTCGGTCACCTTGGTGATGTAGCGGGGAGCGACGCGCACGCCATCATTCGGAAACACACTAAAAGCCGAGGTCTGCTCGAGCGGCGTGACTTCCGCCGAGCCCAGCGCCACCGGAAGATACGCGGGAATATTTGAGGTAATGCCAAAGCGGTGCGCGTAGTCGATCACGGTCTTAATGCCGATGCGGTCGGCGAGCTTAAGGGCGGGAATGTTTCTGGACTGCGCCAGGGCGCGCCGCAGCGTGATGGTGCCTTCAAACTTGTTGTCGTAGTTGTGCGGCGAATAGGGACCGGAGACAGTTTGAAAGGTCACCGGCGCGTCCAAAATCGTGTCGTCGGGGCTGCCGCCTTCGTCGATCACGGCAGTGTAGACGTACGGCTTGAAAGACGACCCGACCTGGCGCAACGCCTGCGTGGCGCGGTTGAACTTGGAGAGATTGAAGTCGCGGCCGCCGACCATAGCCTTGATCTCTCCGGTCGCGTTGTCGATGGCGACCAGAGCTCCTTCGGTCCCCGAATCCTGCTCCAGGCTGACGCGCGCTTTCCCGCCCGCATCCAGCGACAGCACCTTGACATAGACGATATCGCCCGCGCGGAGCGTGTCGGCCAGTTTGAGCTTCGTCTTCATCGTCATCCAAGCCACATCGGCCTGCGCGAGCGTAGCCGTGCGCTGGCCAAAGCGGATCTCAGCGGCGCCCGGCGACACTTGTGTGACCAGCGCGTGCACGTATCCGTTCACTTCGGGTTCCTCATCCCAATCCGGATCTTCGTATTTGTCGAGCTTTTGACCCTCAGCAATTACATTCGAAAGTTTGCCGTGCCAGCCATGCCGTCGCTCGTAGGCGGCGAGTCCGTCGAGCAGCGTCTGGCGAGCGGATTTCTGCAGATCCATATCGAGCGATGTGTACACCCTCAGCCCGCCTTCGTGAACCTGATCGCTGCCATACTTCGCTTCCAGGTAGCGCCGGATTTCCTCCACATAGTGCGGAGCCAGCGAATTAGGGTCTTTTTGCAAGTCGAGCACGATCGGCTTGCTCTTTGCATCCGCCGCCTGGGCCGCGGTGATCTTGCCATCCTCAAGCATGGCATTGAGCACCAGGTTGCGCCGCTTGAGGGCGCGTTCTGGGTGGTTGATCGGCGAATAATATTGCGGTGCCTTGGGAAGTCCGGCGAGCAGCGCGGCTTCTTCGAGGGTCAGCTTTTTCGCGGGCTTGCTGAAATAGTATTCCGAGGCGGCCTCATAGCCGTAAGCCCCGTGGCCCAGGAAGATCTGGTTGGCGTAGAGGGTGAAGATCTGCGGTTTGGTAAACCGGCGCTCAATCTGAATGGCGAGCAGCGCCTCCTGCACCTTGCGATAAAACGAGCGGTCGGGGGAGAGAAACAGATTGCGGGCAAGTTGCATGGTGAGCGTGGACGCTCCCTGCACTTTGCCGCCGGACTCAATATCGCGATACGCCGCGCCTACGATGCGCCAGATGTTGATGCCCGAATGCCGGTAAAAATCCTTATCTTCGATCGAGACCAGCGCATTGCGGAGAACCTCAGGATAATCGTCATAGCTGGCAATGACGCGGCGCTGCAGCGCGAAAGTGCCGATGACTCGCCCCTGTCCGTCATAAAGTTCGGTGACCGAGCTCGGCCTATAGCGTTCCAGTTCTTCGACCTGGGGCAGATCCGTCGAATAAACCAGCAGCAGCCCAGCGGCCGCGCCCACCGCGGCAGAGAGCAGGATGAGCAATCCAAACAGGACGCGTCCGACAAACTTCCGTCCGCCGATCTCTACAACCGGAAGATGTTGGTAAATAATCTTCATCGGAGAACGCAGGGTTAAGGCGCAGGTTTCAAGGTTTCAATGTTACCGGAAGTATCAGGTGTTGCGCCCAAGTCTTTGAGTACCAAAAAAATCGCCCGCCAAAGGCGAGCGATTGTAACTCTGGAACCTTGAAATTTTGCTTCTACCCCTTCGATTCCCGGTTCTTTAACACTTCCAACGCCTTGTTCAGCTGGTCATCCTGCAGGTTCTTCGGCTTCTCGTCCTTCTTGTCGCCAGGTTTCTCGCCAGGAGCCGCCTGCTCGTCCTCGTCGGGTAATCCAGCATCGTCTTCCGTACTGTCCGCGACCAGCACGTTCGGGGTGACGGCCGCATCCTGAATTGCCTTTCCGCTGGGCGAGTAGTACTTCGCGACTGAAAGAATCAGGGCGGAGTTGTCCGGCATCTCGATGAGCTTTTGCACCGAGCCGTCGCCGAAGGTTTTGTCTCCGATTACGTCTCCACGGGCGTTCTCCAGGATCGCCGCCGCCACAATCTCAGCCGGGCCCGCCGTGCCACGATTCACCAGCACGGCCACGGGCAGTTTGGTGATGTCCTTGGCAGGATCGGCGTTGAAAGCCTCACGCGGATACTTTTGCCCCTGCAGATAGCTGATGGTGCCGTGGTCAAGGAAAAGATTGGCGGTGGCGACGCCCTCAGATTCCTCGCCAAAGCCGGAGTTGCGCAGATCGAGCACCAGCTTCTTCGCTCCCTGCCTCTGCAGGTCGCGAATCTTACCGGCAATCTCCTGCGCCTTGCCCGCAGGAAATGCGTCCACCTGGATGTAGCCGACGTTGTCCGCGAGCATCTTGTCGCTGACCGGCGGGATGGCGACCAGGTCGCGCGTGATCACAATCTTCTGCGGCTCCGCTCGCCGTGGCCGCACCACCGCCACGGTAATCGTAGATCCGACCTCGCCGGACAGAAGAGCGCGAATCTCAGCCAGCGACATGTCGTGCGTGCTCTTGCCCTCGATCGATTCGATGATCTCGGAGTTCTCCACCCCGGCCTTCTCCGCCGGGCCTCCCGGAATCACCGCGACCACGGCCGCGTATCCGAAGCGCTTGGAGACGGTAGCGCCGATATCCGCCTTGCCGCCGGTCTTCATCGTCTTGTAGTGCTTATATTCCTCCGGCGACAGGTAGCTGGAATTGGCGTCGAGAGACTCCAGCAAACCGTGCAGCGCGCCATCGGTGACGCCAGCGATATTGGGCTCTTCAACATATTCGAGGCGGATGCGGGACAGCACTTCGCTGTACACCGACAACTGCCGATATGCGCCGTCATTCGAAGAAGCGCGAACGTTGACAAAGCCGCCCACAATGGTGAACAGCAGAATAGCCAGCGAACTGGCAATAACCGTGACCTTCAACTTCGTCGACATAAATTTAATCTTCACTCTTTGATCGGACCCAAACCGAACTTGATCGAACTCTGATCGGACTCTCTTGATCGGGATTCTCTGACCGAGCTTCCCCGAAGAACTGTTGCCCCATTATAAACGGTTTGATGCACGAATCGGGAAGGAAGCTACCAGTGCAATGTCCAGGGTAACGTAAGCAAGAAAGCTGCCGCAGGCGGCGTATTCCAAAGCTACTCACCTGGGACGAATGGTCTGGGGCGGCTGTCCGGTGTGTATTAGAATCATGGACTTAGCCGTCTGTTTCTGCACGAACCGCCCCGCACGAACCGCTCCTTACTTTTCCAGCAGGGCGGCTATTTCCTCATGGCCTTTTTCTCTCGCGACCATGGCCGGGGTTTTGCTTTCATCGTTGGCTAGTTTGGGATTAGCGTGGTGCTTGAGCAACAGTTCCACCATCGGACGATCGCCATTCTGCGCGGCGGCGTGAATCGGAGCCCAGCCTGCCTGCTGACGGGCGTTGACGGGCGCTCCGTGTTCGAGCAGAAGGCGCGCCGCTTCCAGGTTGCGGGCGGAGGCGGCGGAGTGCAGCGGCATGACCCGCATCGGATTCGCGGCCACAGCGTCGACCGCAGCGCCGCCTTCGATCAGCAGGCGGGCGGCTTCGGGCTGTCCGAAAAAGCTGGCGAAGTGCAAGGCGGTGAAACCGTCTTTGGAATGGGAGTTGATGGCGGCGGCATCGCGGAGGTGTTCCTGGAGACGATCGAGACGGCCGAGCGAGGTGGCTTCGAAAATATCGAGCGCCCTCTTCTTGGTCGCGATCAGCCCCGCCAACTCGCGGCGTCCGCGATAGAGGGAATGCATGAGCAAGCTCACGCCGGTCGAATCGCGGGCCTCGGAAGTGGCGGGGTCCTGCTCGAGGAGGTGCCGAAGACCTTCCGCATCGCCAGATTGCAAGAGCTCAAAACAACGTTCGAAAGCACGCTGGGAGTTTTCCATGAGCGCTCCTCCTAATTAGTTAGCACTGCTAACGAATTATAGGATCCCGGCTCGGATTGTCAAGAAAAATGTTAGCCATGCTAAGCGTTCGCAATGCTAAGCTGTTTCGTATGCCGCGCTCCCAAGAACGCTTCCGGCTGGAGGTAGCCGATCGCATGCACTCGGCCGCCATTCATCTCTTGCGCCATGCCCGCAAACAGGATGTGCTTGCCCGCCAGGGCCCGGCGCGGCTGTCGGCGCTTTCCGTTCTGGTGTTCGGCGGCCCCATGGCGCTCGGGCAACTGGCAGCCGCCGAGCAAGTGAAGGCTCCCACCATGAGCCGCATCGTGGCGGGATTGAAGCGCTCCGGGCTGGCCAAAATTGAGATCGATTCCAAGGATGCGCGCCGGATTCGAGTGACGGCAACGACCAAAGGGAAACGCTTGCTGCAGCAGGCGAGAACGCGAAGAGTCCGGCTGGTGGCGGAGACGCTCGTTGGTCTGAGGACGTCGGAGCTGGACATGCTGCTCAAGGCGGCGGAACTCATGGAGCAAGCCGTGAAGCAAACCACGCGGAGAAGGTAGGCCGTTTCTCCGATCTTAAGTTTCGTCGGCCACCGGATTGCGTATTTGGCCGATGCCTTCGATCGAAACTTGAATCACATCGCCGGCGACTACCGGTCCTACGCCCTCGGGCGTGCCGGTGGCGATCAGGTCGCCGGGTTCGAGGGTCAAAATCTGCGAGATGTAACGAATCACGACGTCGAGCGGGAAAATAAAATCCCGCGTGTTGCCGGACTGGCGGACATCGCCATTCACTCGGGTTTCGACCTGGACGCCCGCCCAGGGATCAAGGTCGTCGGTGACGAGGGGTCCGACCGGGCAGAAAGTGTCGAAGCCTTTGCCGCGCACCCACTGCGGTTCTTTTTTCTGCAGATCGCGGGCCGTGAAATCATTGACGCAAGTGTAGCCGAGGATGTAGGGACGCACGTCGTCGCCGTCGGCCAGCCGGTGGCAGCGCCGGGCGATCACGACGCCGAGTTCACCCTCATAGTCGGTCCGTGCGGAAATCTTTGGGCGCAGAATCGTTCCACCCGGCGGCAGCAGGGAAGAGGGCGGCTTAAAGAAGAGCAGCGGCTCCAGCGGAACGTCGTGGCCGAGTTCGGCGGCATGTTCGCGATAGTTGCGACCGACGCAGACGATCTTCGAAGGCTGCACCGGCGGCAGCAGAGATGCCTGCGCGAGCGGGATGTGCTCGATGCGGCGGCTAGGAAGACCTTCGACGTCGCCATCGCTATCCTGCGGAGGCTTAAGGAGCAGGCGAGTGATTTCCTCCTCGTTGCTGACCGCAACAGACTCGACCAGGCCGTAGTGGGCGGAACCGTTGAACTCGAAGCGGCAATATCTCATCAGAGCATTATCTAAACACAATTTCCAAACATATAGGGCAGAAAGATCATGAATGAAAAACCTGCCGGTACGCAGGTGACAACCTGCTAAGGGATTGCCGCCAAAACGAGGCCGAGCTGCGCTCGGCCTGGTCGTGCGAGAGCGCCCGTTCCTACCCAAGCACCTACGGGACGGGTTCGCTGGTTTCCTCGGAGCGCTGACTTTCGTTTCCACGTACGTCCACGGCGGATACTGAGTAGGAGTAGGTTTTACCGGAAGCGACCGCACTATCGCGATACGAGGGCGATTTCACCAGGTCAGAATTGAGTTTGATTGTCTGTCCGACTGCGGCGCCATTCGTCTCGGATCGGTAGACGTTGTATCCGGCGAGGTCGGCGTTTGTGACCGGCGCCCAGATGAGATCGATAAATGGCTTCTGGCCCTCGCCCGAGTACGCTGCCTGCAACCCGACAGGTACGGCGGGCGGGAAGACGTCATGGGCGATGACGCGCACGGGCGGGGTGTCGTCTCCTTCGACCTGCACTTCGCTGTCGGGCCGCTTAATGATGCTCACGGCGGTGATGCGGTAGAGGTAGGTCCTTTCCCATTCGAAGCTTGTATCGGTGAAATGTGCGGGGCCAGACTCGGCTATGGGAACTTCACCGGCAATCGCGTCTTTGCCGGAAGTTTCGTCTCGCCGATAGATTCGATAACGAAGTTGAACGGCGGAGGAGTTGGCGGAGAGATTCGCAGGCATGTTCTGCGATTCGCCGATGTTGGTCCACGTGAGCGCTACGCCATCGCCGGTCAGTTCGGCGGCCAAGTTACTCGGCGGAGGCAGGGTGACGATGGCAGGCACGTGCACGCGGTTCGATAGTCCCGCGCCGCGGGCATTGCGGTTCAAGACTTCGACCGCATACGTCACTTCGGCGGATGGGTCTTGCCTTTGCATGGCCGAAGGCAGAGTGTCGGCGTAGGTCTGCGGGGCAGGGTGTTGGGAGTCGGATTTCTGCGCCGTGCCCCGCGAGGATTTCGGCTTCTTCGGGACGGCGAGTGGTGCTGGCAACATGGCGGCAGGATTTCCGCACGCGGTGATTTCAGGGTCGAGGCTGCGGCAAACGAGAGTCGGACCGATATAGCGCACAATCTGGCGGTCGGTGGTGAGCGTGGGTTCGCTCCAGTTCAGCGTGACGCGATTGCCTTTACGGCTCGCACGCAGATCCGAGGGTGGCTTGGGGAGTTCGAGCGACGGCGGCAATGGCGGGCCGGTCTGGGCGCAACTTGCCAGGAGCAGGCAAAGGGCGGGCGGCGCGACGAACTTTCCAAGATTTACTTTCATGCGGAAAGGGAAAGAGTATCAGAGGCAACGAGTGCGCATCAGCGCCATGTTGTGGGCGGCGTGAGCGGGGTGCCGAATTCACGGGGCAAGGTCTGCTCTTACTCAGTGAAGTACCCCTCGGTCCAATGGTCTTCTCCTATCGCATACTTGGCGATTTCGAACCCCTCCGGGAAGTAGGAAAAGCCGGGCTTTTCCAGCATACGGCTCTGAGCAGCTTTCACAGCCCCTTCACTCGCGTAAACCCCTATTAGCTTCTCGTTTTTCTCATTAGCACCTGTTGGATGCGTGTGCCACAAGATATAAACCGCGTTCATTCCTTCACACTCCGTCTGGTTGTGAACTGTGGGAAGCAAAGCGTGTTGAGGCCGTATGTGGTTGAGAATTTCTACAAAATGTAGCGCGACAGATCCTGATCCTTTACGATCTCGCTCAGCATCTTCTGCACGTAGGCCGCGTCTACCACAAACTGCTGGCCCTTTCTTTCGGGCGCCTCGAAGCTGATCTCGTCGAGCACGCGCTCCATGATGGTATGCAGACGGCGGGCGCCAATATTCTCCGTGCCTTCGTTCACGCGAAAGGCGAAGCGCGCTACTTCTTCGAGCGCGTCGGGAGTGAACTCCAGCTTCACCCCTTCGGTTTCGAGCAGCGCGATGTATTGGCGGGTCAGCGAAGATTTCGGCTCGGTCAGAATGCGTACGAAGTCTTCCATGGTGAGCGACTGCAGTTCCACGCGGATGGGGAAGCGGCCTTGCAGTTCGGGGATCAAATCGCTCGGCTTCGAAACGTGGAACGCGCCCGCGGCTATGAACAGTATGTGGTCGGTGCGGACCATGCCGTAACGTGTGTTGACGGTGGTGCCTTCGACGATGGGAAGGATGTCGCGCTGCACGCCCTCGCGCGAAACGTCCGGACCATGGCCGCTTTCACGGCCGGCGATCTTGTCGATTTCATCAAGGAAGATGATGCCGGAGTTTTCCACGCGATCAATGGCGACGCGCGTGACCTGCTCCATGTCGATCAAGCGCTGTTCTTCTTCCTGGATCAGGTACTCGAAGGCCTCGTTGACTTTCATCTTCCGCTTCTTGGTGCGCTGGCCGAAGATGTTGGGCAACATGTCTTTGATGTTGACATCCATCTCTTCGACGCCCTGGTTAGAGATGATTTCGAAGGACGGGAAATTGCGCTCGCGGGTTTCGATTTCGACGGTGCGGTCGTCGAGTTTGCCTTCGCGCAACTGCTGCCGCAGTTTCTCGCGGGTGCGGCTGGAGGATTCGGTCAGGCTGGTGTTGCCGTCGATGACCACGCCACCTGAGCCGGAATCGGCCGGACGAGGCGAAATCGGGGGCAGAAGAATATCGAGCAGGCGCTCTTCCGCGTTCAGTTCCGCTTTATCGGCGACGTCTTCGAGCTTCTCTTCGCGGATCATTTCGATGGCGATCTCGACTAGGTCGCGGATCATGGACTCGACATCGCGGCCGACGTACCCGACTTCCGTAAACTTGGAAGCTTCGACTTTCAGGAACGGCGAGTTGGCTAGCTTGGCGAGACGTCGGGCGATTTCGGTTTTGCCGACGCCCGTTGGGCCGATCATGATGATGTTTTTGGGGATGACCTCTTCGGCCATTTCAGGCCCGAGCTTCTGCCGGCGCATGCGGTTGCGCAGGGCGATGGCGACGGCGCGCTTCGCGTCTTTTTGACCGACAACGTACTTGTCGAGTTCGGTGACGATTTCGCGCGGCGTCAGTTCGTCGAGTGTGACTTGTTCTTCTTCGGTGGTCCCGGGTAGGTAAATGGCCATAAATGCGTCGTTCGCTTTTCGTCGTTCGCTCTTCGCATTTCGCATCTTGGCGCGAACAGCGAAGAGCGAAAGACGAACAGCTAGAGTTCCTCGATTGTTACCCTGTCATTGGTATAGATGCACATCCGGCTGGCAATCTTCATTGCTTCTTCGGCTATTTCGCGCGCCGAAAGTTTGGTGTGATCGGCCAGGGCTTGGGCTGCAGCCTGGGCAAACGGGCCGCCGGAGCCGATTGCGGCGATGCCGGTATCGGGCTCGATCACGTCTCCCTGGCCACTCAGCAGGAACGTGGCTTCTTTATCGGAAACCAGCAGCAGGGCTTCGAGATGGCGCAAATATTTGTCGGTGCGCCAGTCTTTGGCGAGTTCGACGGCGGCGCGGCCGATGTTGCCATGATACTGCTCCAGCTTAGCCTCAAAACGGCTGAATAGCGTGAAGGCGTCGGCGGTTGAGCCGGCAAATCCAGCGAGAATTTTGTCCTGATAAAGGCGGCGAATCTTCTTTGCTCCGTGCTTGATGACGGATTCGCCGAGCGTAACCTGTCCGTCACCAGCCATAACAACTTTGTCGTCGCGGCGGACGCAGAGGACGGTGGTGGAGCGAATTCTGCGGGGAGCGCGGGCTTCGGCGGTGTTCTTGGTGGCCGCGGCTGCTAGTGTGTTCTTCTTCATGAGCGCAATTCTTCATTATACAACCGTGTAGAATTCAAGTAACGATTTCTGTGGGAGCCATTGTCTTTTGTCTTTTCTGGATGAGTTAAATCCGCAACAACGCGAAGCGGTCGAAACTACCGATGGGCCGGTGCTTATCCTGGCCGGAGCGGGCAGCGGGAAGACTCGCGTCATTACGTTTCGCATTGCTTATCTGATCGAAAAGATGAGCGTGATGCCGGAGTCGATCCTCGCCATGACTTTCACTAACAAGGCTGCAGCGGAGATGGCGGAGCGCGTGGAAAAACTTGTCGGCGGGCTTAGCGTTGCCAAGCCGCTGATTTCAACGTTCCACTCATTTTGTGTGCGCGTGCTGCGGCGGGATATTGAAGCTTTGCGGATTCCATCTACCGTATCGGGAAAGCTGCCGATCGGGCTTACGAAAAATTTCGTGATCTACGACGAGAGCGATCAGCAGCAAGTGGTCAAGGGCGTTATGCGGCGGCTGGGGCTGGACGACAAGCAACTGACACCGCGCAACGTGCTTTCGCGGATTTCCTGGGCCAAGAATCACATGCTCGATCCGCAGGAAATCTATCTGCAATCGGCGGATCCGAAGACCGAGCGCATCGCGCACATTTTCGAGGAGTATCGCAAGGAGCTGCTTAAGGCGAATGCGATGGACTTCGACGATCTGCTGCTTGAAGCCATGCGTTTGCTTAAGTCGGTCTCCGCGGTGCACGAATATTATAACCGGCGCTTTCGATATTTATTGATCGACGAGTATCAGGACACGAACCGTCCGCAGTATGAATTGATGCGGTTGCTGGCGGGCGGCGGGCACAATGTCTGCGCGGTGGGCGATGAGGATCAGTCGATCTACTCGTGGCGCGGGGCCGACATTCGTAACATTCTGGAGTTTGAGGCCGACTTTCCGGAGGCGAAAATCGTGCGGCTGGAAGAAAACTATCGCTCGACGCAGAATATTCTGGGCGCGGCGTCGGCGGTGGTCGGGAACAATGTCCGGCGCAAGGGCAAGAACCTGTGGACGTCACGGCAGGGCGGGGCGAAGGTCGGGTACTACGAGGCTCCGGACGGAGAGAACGAGGCGTTGTTTGCGGCCGATACGATCAATCGTTACGTGCGGCAGGCGGGCGAAAATGGCGAAACGGCGCGCGCGGCGGTGCTCTATCGGACCAACTCGCAGTCGCGGCTTTTCGAAGAGGCGATGCGCCGCTACCAGTTGAAATATCACGTGGTGGGCGGTTTCTCGTTTTACGAGCGGGCTGAGATCAAGGATTTGATCTCGTACTTGAAGGTTATCCAGAATCCGGATGATTCGGTGTCGTTGCTGCGCGTGATCAATACGCCGGTGCGCGGGATTGGCAAGACGACGATCGAGATGTTGGAACGGCTCGCGCTTGAAACCGGGCTATCCATGTGGGGCGCGGCGGGCGAAGCGATTACGCGGCAGTTGTTGCCGGCGCGTGCGCTGGCCGCGCTGAAGAGTTTCCGCGAGCTGATTGAGGATGGGCGCGCCATGCTGGCGGGGACGTTTGTGGAGCGAGTGGAGGAGACGGCTGAGGTTGCGTCCGATGAGAGCGCCACGGGGCTTCGCGCCGCTGGACGGCCGAGGGCGGCTGTCCCTACACAAGATGAAGAGAGCGACACTGATTTCGATCCGGGCAACTTCAGCTTTGATTTTGCGGCCAGCGACGCTACCGACGAGGACGACAGTCCCTCCGCAAATGAGGCGCATGATGAGGCGATCGAGGGTTTTCGCGCTCCGGGCGCGGCGGCTAATACTGGTGAGATTCTCAAATTCCTGATCGACCGCACGGGATACATCAAGCAACTGGAAGACGAAGATACACCGGAATCCTACTCGCGCATCGAGAACTTGCGCGAACTGGTGAACGCGGCCATGGACTCGCGCGACCGTGGTGAAACGCTCGATCAATTTCTCGATCACGCGGCACTGGTCAGCGATGCCGATCAGTATGACGAGCATGCGCAGATCACGCTAATGACGCTGCATGCAGCCAAGGGACTGGAGTTTCCGCTGGTGGTGCTGGCCGGAATGGAAGAAGGGCTGTTTCCGCATTCGCGTACGATGCTTGAACCGGATTCGATTGAGGAAGAGCGGCGACTGTGTTATGTCGGCATGACGCGCGCCATGGACACGCTGATTTTGTCGCGTGCGGTTTATCGGCGACGCTATGGGACGGATATGCCGGAGGCTAGCGTGCCGTCGCGATTTCTGGAGGAAGTTCCCTCGCAGTTAGTGGAAGAGTTGGGCGGATCGCGGCGAGGCACGGGTCGCGAGGGGACTGGCCGTGTGGGGACGGGCGCCCTCGCCCGTCCAGCGGGGCCCTTCGACTCCGCTCGGGGCAGGCTCCGCCCCGCAGGAGCTGAAAGCACGCACTACTCCTACGAAGACGAGGATCAGAGCGCCGCGTGGAACCCGGCGCGCGTCAAACCGAAGACGGCGACTCCGCTTGCGAACTATAACTCCATCGGCAATATCGCTGAATTCTTTGCCTCACGCGGCAAGAAGTTCAATGTTCCGAAAATGCTGCCGGAGGAGCCCAAGGGTAGGCGTGGATTCCGTCCCGGACAGAAAGTCAAGCACCCGAAATATGGCGAGGGGACGGTGTTTCAGCGAGAAGGGGATGGGGAAGATGCCAAGATTACGGTACAATTCCCTCGCTTCGGTTTGAAGAAGCTGGTGGAGAGGTATGCGCAGCTGGAGAAGGCATAGAATTGCGAGCTTAGAACTGCAAGCCTTGATATACACACCACGAATTTCAGAAAGGATTTAAAACGCAATCATGGCAAATACGAAGACGCTGAGCAAAGAAGAGCGCAAAAAGACCAAACGAGCCGCCCGCAAAAAGATCAAGGCGGAAAAGCCGAAGAAGCCCCGCGACTACGCGCGCGGATCGAAGAAGCGCAAGGTGAAAAAGCTGGCACGCGGTCAGGCGAAACGGTAAGACGTCCGGCGCGGGTTATGATGGAGCGCCGGGCGCGACCGCCCGGCGGGACGGGCAAGATGCCCGTCGCTCCATCATGTTGTGAGGAGACAAATACCACTTGTCGCAATCTTCTACTGAGCCAGCCGCTGCCGTCATTCGCACTTCCAACAGCCAGGCCTTCTGTTGTAAGTCAATCGACAAACTGATCTCGGAGTCGGAAGACCCAGCGCACCGGCTAAGTAAAACGCTGGGGCCATGGTCGCTGACGGCGCTAGGCATCGGCGCCATCATCGGCTCGGGAATCTTCGTGCTCACGGGAACGGCGGCCGCCGGAGAATATTTCCAGGCGCCGTCGATCTTGCACGCGCAGGCGCTCGACCTGATCGTGAATTTTCTACGAACCGGCAGCACGGCTGGAGCGCTCATGCATGGCCGCCCACCGGCCGGACCTTCCATCGCAATTTCGTTCTTCCTGGTGGCGATCGCGTGCAGCTTTGCTGGATTGTGTTACGCCGAGTTGGCGTCGATGATCCCGATTGCCGGCAGCGCCTACACTTACTCCTACGCGACGCTCGGCGAAATTTTTGCCTGGATCATCGGCTGGGACCTGATTCTCGAATACGTGGTCAGCAACATCGCGGTGGCGGTGGGCTTCGCCGGTTATACGAAGGCGCAACTGGCGGCGTTCGGCCTCAACTTGCCGGACAAATGGGCGACTCCGGTCTGGGCCTCTGGACAGTGGACGGGCGCGTACTTCAATCTGCCGGGTTTTCTAATCGTGTTCATTCTCACGCTGCTGCTGGTGCGCGGAGTGAAGGAATCGGCCGAGACGAACAACATCATGGTGGCAGTCAAGATCGGTGCGATCCTGACCTTTCTGGTGGTCGGTGGGATGCTGGTGAAGCCCGCGAACTGGACTCCTTTCGCGCCTTCCGGGTTCGCGGGAATCGTCACCGGAGGGGCGATCGTTTTCTTTACTTACATCGGATTCGATTCGGTCTCGACGGCCGCCGAGGAGTCGCGCAATCCGCAAAAGGACTTGCCCTTCGGCATCATCATGTCGCTGATTGTCTGCACTCTGCTTTATGTCGGGGTCGCCGTCGTCCTGCTGGGGATGATGAAGTACACGACTTTCGTTTCCGGTGAAGCCGCCGAAGCTCCGGTAGCCTACGCGATGAAGTATCTGGGAGTGCACCCGTTCTTCCGGTCGGTGATCGTGATCGGCGCACTGACCGGGATGATCTCCTCGCTTCTGGTGTTTCAGTACGGGCAGGCGCGCATCTGGTACGCCATGTCGCGCGACGGGTTGTTGCCGAAGTTGTTCTCCGCCGTGCACCCGAAATATAAGACGCCGCACTGGTCCACTTGGATTGCCTGTTTTGCCGTGGGAATCCCCGCCGGGCTCGTCGATATTGGGAGTGCGGCCGACCTCGCCAACATTGGGACGCTGTTTGCCTTTGTGCTGGTTTCGCTAGGGGTCATATTACTTCGACGCAATCAGCCCGATCGCAAGCGCGCGTTCCGTGTGCCGTTTGTGCCGTGGTTTCCGCTGATCTCGGTAGTTCTGTGCGGTGGGCTGATGTTAGGGCTGACGCTGCTCACGTGGTTGCGCTTCGTGATCTGGCTGGCGTTGGGGCTGGTGATTTACATCTTCTATAGCCGTCATCACAGTGAATTTTGCAAAGAGAAGAAAATCGGGTGATCGGATCATCGAATCATCCGGCCATCGGGTGATCTGGTTTTGATTTTGAAGTTGATTACTCGATGACTCGAAGGCCAGACGGCCCGAGCCTCATATCGCCCGATCCTCTAAAATCGTTACATGACTTCGGAGCCGTCCAGCTTCGTCCTCACGCTCCCGAAGGCCGAGCTCCATCTGCATCTCGAGGGATCGATCGAGCCATCCACGCTGCTCGAACTGCGGCAGCGTCATGGGATGGACGGGGCCTCGCTTGCCGAAGTAGAGCAACTCTACAACTACCAGGACTTCACCGGTTTCCTCACGGCTTTCAAGGATGTAACGGGCCACTTGCGCACTCCAGAAGACTACGAGTTGATTACTTATCGGCTGATGGAGCGGCTGAAAGCGCAGAACGTGCTTCATGCCGAGGTGATTATTTCGGCCGGTGTCTGCCTCTGGCGCAAGCAGGATTTCTCGGCAATATTCGAAGGGCTGGAACGCGGCCGCCAGCGCGGGGAGAAAGACTTCGGCATTTCGCTCCTGTGGATCTTCGATGCCATCCGGCAATTCGGCGCAGAGAAGGCGCAGAGCGTCGTCGATCTCGCCATCCAGTTTCACGATCGCAACGTAGTTGCCTTCGG
>Ga0181518_10000555_pt1 | contig 40701 bp, 35 predicted proteins | sample PEATcosm2014_Bin_28_FD_119751 | JGI IMG/M metagenome (GOLD analysis project Ga0181518, IMG submission 119751) | Peatland microbial communities from MTU Mesocosm Facility, Houghton, MI, USA - PEATcosm2014_Bin01_60_metaG | ecosystem: Environmental > Terrestrial > Soil > Wetlands > Peat | place...
TCCGGCTGCGATATTGGAGTCGAAATAAACCGTGATCGTGCGTTCGTTGGTCTGCTTCGGCGCCGCATGGGCGCGCTGGGTGGTGCCGCCGTAACCGGTGGTGCGGCAGAACCAGTTGTAGAATGGCACCGCGGCGAACGACGCGCCGACCATCAACGCCACCACGGCGCCGCAGGTAAAGGCGACCAGGAGGTCGCGGCGGCTCGCGGGCCTTCGGTTCTGTTGGTTGGTCGGTCCCTGCATGTCTTGATGCCTACATCGGCCGCGTCAGGACGTTGCCGCCGAGCTTCACGAGGGTCACTAAAAAGATCACCACGACGAAGGCGCCGAGCGCGAGCGCAATGGCGATCGACCGTGACCGGCGCGCGCGTAGCTGCTGCTCCGCAAGCCTGACGCCCCCTCCCAGCCCTCCCCCGCAAGCGGGGGAGGGCTGGGAGGGGGCGGTATCTCGTTCATGGAGTCACTCACTATCGTCATGCCGCGAAGTGGCTGACCGCTTGAGCGGCGAGCCCTCCCCACAGCCGATCGGCCAGTAGCACGGCGAACAGCAAGAACAGATAGAGGATCGAGAAGCCGAACATTTTCTTGGCGGCGGCATGGCCTTGGCGCTCGGCGCGCACGCGGAGCGCCAGCGCAATCACGGCGGCACCGCTCGCCACGGCGGCGATGCCATAGAGCGGTCCGGCAAAACCCATGAGCCACGGTGCGACACCGAGCGGCGCCAGGATCAGTGTATAGATCAGGATCTGGCGCCGGGTTTCCTGTTCGCCCGCCACGACCGGCAGCATGGGAATGCCGGCGCGGGCATAGTCCCCGGCGCGGTAGAGCGACAGGGCCCAGAAATGCGGCGGCGTCCAGATGAAGATGATGAGGAACAGCACAATCGGCTCGACCGCGACACCGCCGGTCACCGCCGCCCAGCCGATGATCGGCGGCAGCGCGCCCGCGGCGCCGCCGATGACGATGTTCTGCGGCGTCGAGCGCTTGAGCCACATCGTATAGATCACGACATAGAACGCTATGGTGAAGGCGAGCAGCGACGCCGCGACCCAGTTCACCAATAGCCCGAGCGTCGCCACCGCGAACACCGCGAGCGTCAACCCAAAGCCTGCCGCCTCGCCGGGCGTGACGCGGCCCTGCGGGATCGGCCGGCCGGCGGTGCGTGCCATGCGCGCGTCGATGTCGGCGTCGTACCACATATTGAGCGCACCGGCGGCGCCGGCGCCGACGGCGATGCAGAGCAGCGCCGTGAGCGCGATCACCGGATGCACATGGCCGGGCGCAATCGACAGCCCGACCAGCGCCGTGAACACTACGAGCGACATCACCCGCGGCTTGAGCAACGCCACGTAATCGCCGACGCTGGCGATGCTGGGCTCGACTCTTGGGAGGGTGACGCTCATCGGACCAACGGCAGCGTGTCGTACTGGTGGAACGGCGGCGGCGACGGCAGCGTCCATTCCAGCGTGGTGGCGCCCGGTCCCCATGGATTAGCCGCCGCCCGCTCCTTGCGCGCGAAGGCCTGGATGATACCGAAGAAGAACACCAACGTGCCGAAGCCGGAGATGTACGCGCCGATCGAGGAGATGTAGTTCCAATCGGAGAAAGCGTCGGGATAATCGGCGACGCGGCGCGGCATGCCGGCGAGGCCGAGGAAATGCTGCGGGAAGAACACGATGTTGACGCCGATGAAGGTCAGCCAAAAGTGCAGCTTGCCGGTAAACTCGGAGTACATGTAGCCGGTCATCTTCGGGAACCAGTAGTACCAGCCGCCGAAGATCGCGAACACGGCGCCGAGCGACAGCACATAGTGGAAGTGCGCGACGACGTAATAGGTGTCCTGCAGCACGCGGTCGACGCCGGCATTGGCCAGCACCACCCCGGTGACGCCGCCGACGGTAAACAGGAAGATGAAGCCGATCGCCCACAGCATCGGCGTCTTGAACTCGATGGAGCCGCCCCACATGGTGGCGATCCAGGAGAATATCTTCACGCCGGTCGGCACCGCGATCACCATGGTGGCGGCGATGAAATAGGCCTGCACGGTCGACGACATGCCGACGGTGTACATGTGGTGCGCCCACACCACGAAGCCGATGCCGCCGATCGCCACCATCGCATAGGCCATGCCGAGATAGCCGAACACCGGCTTCTTCGAGAACGTCGCCACGATCTGGCTGACCATGCCGAAGCCGGGCAGGATGAGGATGTAGACTTCGGGATGGCCGAAGAACCAGAACAGATGCTGGAACAACAGCGGATCTCCGCCGCCTTGCGGATCGAAGAAGGTGGTGCCGAAATTCCTATCGGTGAGCAGCATGGTGATGGCACCGGCCAGCACCGGCAGCGCCAACAGCAAGAGGAACACCGTGACGAGCTGCGACCATACGAACAGCGGCATTTTATGCATGGTCATGCCGGGCGCGCGCATGTTGAAGATGGTGGTGATGAAGTTGATGGCGCCCAAGATCGACGAGGCGCCGGCGAGATGGATCGACAGGATGACGAAATCCATCGCCGGGCCGGGGTGGCCGTAGGTCGATAGCGGCGCATAGATGGTCCACCCGGTTCCGGCGCCATTGGCGCCCGGCTCGCCCTCGAAGAACAACGAAGTCAAGAGCAGCGCAAAGGACGCCGGCAGCAGCCAGAACGAAATGTTGTTCATGCGCGGGAACGCCATGTCCGGCGCGCCGATCATCAGCGGGATCATCCAGTTGCCGAAGCCGCCGATCATCGCCGGCATGATCATGAAGAAGATCATGATCAGTCCGTGCGCGGTGACGACGACGTCGTAGTAGTGCGTCTCCTGGAAGAACTGCAAGCCCGGATACATCAGCTCGGCGCGGATCGCGATCGACAGCGTGCCTCCGACCAACCCGGCGCACAGCGCGAACACCAAGTACATCGTGCCGATGTCCTTGTGGTTCGTCGAATACAAATACCGGCGCCAGCCGTGCGGGATGGCGTGCCCGTTATCGTCGCCGTGTGCCGCGTGTGCCATCGTGTCCATTGCCAGTTCCTTCACCTTAGGGCATCCGTCGGCGGCTCACTGCATTGCCTTTAAGATTATTGCCGCGCCTCCAGGCCGGCCGCCGCCACTGTCGTCGGCGCAGTATTGTCTGCGCCGGCGTATTTCTGCTTCGCCTGCGCGGCCCAAGCCGCAAAACCCTTGTCGTCGGTGACCCGCACCGTGATGGGCATGAAGGCGTGATTCTTGCCGCACAGTTCCGAGCACTGGCCGTGGAAGGTGCCTTGGATTGTCGCCTTGAACCAGGTGTCGTTGATGCGGCCGGGCACGGCGTCGATCTTGATGCCGAATGACGGCACGGCGAAAGAGTGGATGACGTCGGAGCCGGTCACCAGCACGTGCACCACCTTGTTCACCGGCACGACCATTTCATTGTCGACGGTCAGCAAGCGCGGCTGATCCGCCTTGAGATCCTTTTCGGCGACGATGAGCGAATCGAATTCGAAATTGCCGTTATCGGGATAGGCGTAGCTCCAGTACCACTGCTTGCCGGTCGCCTTGATGGTGAGATCCGGCGTCGGCACGTCGGTCTCGGTGAACAGGAGTCGGAACGAGGGGATCGCGATCAGCACCAGGATGATGACCGGGACGATGGTCCACATGATTTCGAGCAGCGTGTTGTGGGTGGTGCGCGACGGCGTCGGATTGGCGCGCGCATTGAAGCGGACGATGATGATCAGGAGCAGTGCGAGAACGAAAATCGTGATGGCAGTGACGATCCAGAGCACGAAAGTATGGAAGCCGATGATGTCCGCCATGACCGGGGAGGCGGCATCCTGCAGGCCGAGCTGCCAGGGCGTCGGCTGGCCGAGCCCGGCAAAGGCCGCGCCGGCGCCTGCAGGCAAAATCCCAAAGATTAGCGCTGTTGCGCTCAACCGTGACAATACCCGCATCGCTCTCGGCTCCGATCTGCCCCGATCACGGGCCGCTTTGGCGGTGCCGGCACCGCGCAGCCAACACATGCATATCAAATACATGTTTATCGTGCAACGGTGCCGTACAACGGTACGGCCTGATGCCGGCCGCTGCCGGCGGGGTTTTGCACCGCGAATGTGGTCTCTGACAGGTATCGTCGGGTTGGGGGGTCAGCGATCCGGAAGGCCTGCCTTGATTCCTGGCCGTCGCCTTCGGTTGGGTCCAAAAATGTAACTCCAGGGGCCCGATTTGAGCGATTTTCCCTGCCATCCGGGCGCAGTATTCTCGTCAGGTGCTCTCGGACGCATGAACATCGTCGGTCTCATGCTGGCGCAGGTGGCGGCTTGGGCAGCAGTTCAGCAATCAGTTGATGTTCGGCGCGCTGGCCGGATCCGGCCTGCTTCACGGCACCGGCTATATTCATGCGGTGCCGCCGTGACGGATCGGCTCCAGCGCGGTGATCGCGCTCGGCGCCCTGGTCGGCTCGCGTTTCGCCAATGCTACGGCATGCATGCTGGTCGGTTATCTCGGCGCGGCATTCGGCTCATTTGCCGTGTCGATGGCGGTGGCGGCGTTCTTCATCGCCATCGTGGCCTATTTCTTTCCGTTTCCCATCGCCAATATCGTCATCGCATTCTCGCCCAGCACCCGGGACACCATGATGGTGCTGGCATTGGCGCTGCATCTCGACCCAGTTTATGTCGGGGCGCATCATCTCGCGCGATTTTTGGTTGTGACGTTCTCGGTGGCGATTGCCGCGTCGGATCGCGCCGCAAATGATCGCGGTACGCAATCGCAAACGGCTGGAGCAAACGAGGATCGAGCAATAATCCCTAGATCGATCACGCATTGGCCGAACCGTGGCGGATGTCTCGATCCGAGAACTATTGACTTCCTTCTTCTCGATACGCGCCCGGGGATTGCCACGCTGCCCGAGATTCTGCTCCTCGGAGCCGTCGCCCATCATGCCGGGATAAGCAATCTTGGCTCGTTTCTTGGGCTTGGATTTCTTCGCCAGGCCAAATACTCCGTGCGCTTTATCCGATGGGGCCGTAGAAACGGAGATGCCTTCCGCTTCTGACGTCCATCACTCGGCAGCGAGCGCGCGTTCCTTGAACGGCAAGCCGAGCTTTTGCCAGACGTCGGCCAGCGCCTCGGCTAAGGCGTCGATGAGCGCATCCTCGTGATACGGGCTCGGCGTGATGCGCAGCCGCTCGGTGCCCTTTGGCACGGTCGGATAATTGATCGGCTGCAGGTAGAGGCCGTGGTCGGCGAGCAATAGAGCGCTCGCCGCTTTGCACAGCTCCGGATCGCCGACATAGACCGGCACGATATGAGTGGGGCTGGTCATCACCGGCAGCCGCGCGGCGGCGAGCACCGCCTTGGTGCGCGCGGCGCGGTCCTGATGGCGTTCGCGTTCCCACTGCGAGGTTTTCAGATGCCGGATCGCGGCGGTCGCCGCGGCGGCAACGGACGGCGGCAGCGCGGTGGTGAAGATGAAGCCGGGCGCGTAGGAGCGCACCGCGTCGATCAGCGCGGTCGAGCCGGCAATATAGCCGCCGAGACAGCCGAACGCTTTTGCCAGCGTGCCCTCGATCACATCGATGCGGTTCATGACGCCGTCGCGCTCGGTGATGCCGCCGCCGCGCGGGCCGTACATGCCGACCGCGTGCACCTCGTCCACATAAGTCATGGCGCCGTAGCGCTCGGCGAGATCGCAAATCTGATGCATCGGCGCCAGGTCGCCGTCCATGGAATAAAGGCTTTCGAACACGACAAGCTTCGGCCGCGTCGGATCGGCGGCGGCGAGCAGCGCTTCCAGATGCGCCATGTCGTTGTGGCGGAAAATCTGCTTCTCGGTGTGCGCCTGACGCACGCCCTCGATCATCGAATTGTGGTTCCAGGCGTCGGACAGGATCAGGCAATTCGGCATCAACTTGGCGAGGGTGGAAATGCCCGTTTCATTCGAGACGTAGCCTGAGGTGAAGACCAGCGCCGCCTCCTTGCGGTGCAGGTCGGCAAGCTCGCGCTCGAGCTCGACCACGGGATGATTGTTGCCGGCGATATTGCGGGTGCCGCCAGCGCCGGTGCCCATGCGGGTCGCGGTCTCGACCATGGCGCCGATAACTTTCGGATGCTGGCCCATGCCGAGATAGTCGTTCGAGCACCAGATCACGATGTTCTTCGGCCCGTCCGGCGAATGCCAGATGGCGTGCGGAAAGCGGCCGGCGGTGCGCTCCAGGTCGGCAAAGACGCGATAGCGCCGCTCGTCGTGCAACCGGCCGAGCGCGTCGGCGAAAAAGGCGTGATAATCCACGGGATGATTGTGGCGATAGGTCATGCGGGAACGATCGGCCTAGGCCGGGCATCGGTGGAACTTTACCCCGTAGTTCTAGAAGCGTTCCAGGGTATTTGTCGAGAGGATGTAAGTTCAGGAAAAATTAAGTTCGGGCACGCCCGCTCGGCAGACTGCGTGCCAAGCGAGACCATCTTGCTGATCGTCTCTGGCCTCGCCGCAGCCGGCGGCTCGCCCGCATCGCTCTCGGCGGCAACCGCAATCTTCATGCTACATCCCGCCCGCGCCCGCGCAGACAAACTCACGCCCGGTACCGGCCGGATCGAAGCCGACACCCCGACCATCGTCGCGCAGTTCTGCCTTCAGGTGAGGAAAATCGCCATCAGTATCAGAATGACGGCGATCACCGCGGCGACGCTCCTCGTCAGCGTCACGAACGTGCGATACATCTGCTCGTGACCCACGTAATCGTTGCCGCTTGCTGTGGCGTATTCGAGCTGACCGTGTTCGTCCATCGCATCCCTCCAGGCGCAATACCGCCGCGGATTTAGCGTAATTGCGCGCGTCGGGCAACGAGGTTCTTTCTCGACATTTGGGCGCCATCGCCTCTGTGATCGCCCAATTACTGACGGCCCGCGATGGCCGCCGCCAACAGTGCGTGCGTCTATTTCGAGGATGAACCCAGCCGGCAGCGCCGTGAACTTCCCACTCACGTTCAGCACAGCAGTCGGCATTGACCGCAACGGGTACGAGGAATAGCGCGGTGGGCGTGAGCCTCGGTTGGAGCACAGGAGAGGCCGATATTGAACGCTTTTTCGCCGCTCGAAGAAGGCTTGCAAATGCACTATGTAGAGCGCACAGTATTGTCGCCTAAATGGCTGGATTGGCGAACGTTTTCGCGGCCGTTCGAATAGTTCAAACGGCCACCATGGGTGACTGGCAGAGGACAAATCCGAGTTAGGACATCGCCATACCCGACAAATCCAACCCGCGGTCCTTGAAACCGTGAGCGGAGGGACGAATGCCGGCAGTACAAGAGACCGTCGATCAGGTCCGGCGCATCGACGTTGATCAATACAAGTATGGCTTTGAAACGCTGATCGAATCCGACAAGGCCCCGAAGGGTCTGTCGGAGGACACGGTGCGTTTCATCTCGGCCAAGAAGAGCGAGCCGGACTGGATGCTGGCCTGGCGGCTCGACGCCTATAAGCGCTGGCTCACCATGCACGAGCCGAAATGGGCCAAAGTCGAGTACGGCCCGATCGACTATCAGGACCTCTATTATTACTCGGCGCCGAAGAAGAAGGACGGGCCAAAATCGCTCGACGAGATCGACCCAGAGATTTTGCGGACCTACGAAAAACTCGGCATTCCGCTGCGCGAGCGTGAGGCATTGCTCGGCATCCAGAAGACGGACGACGAAGTCGGTGAGGATGGCAATGGCAGCCCCTTGCGACGCGTCGCGGTCGATGCGGTGTTCGATTCGGTTTCGGTCGCCACCACGTTCCAGGCGGAACTGGCCAAGGCCGGCGTGCTGTTCATGCCGATCTCGGAAGCGATCCAAAAACATCCCGAACTGGTGAAGAAATATCTCGGCACGGTGGTGCCGATCAGCGATAACTTTTTCGCCACGCTCAATACGGCGGTGTTTTCCGACGGCTCGTTCGTCTACGTGCCGCCGGGCGTGCGCTGCCCGATGGAGCTGTCGACCTATTTCCGCATCAACGAGCGCAATACCGGCCAGTTCGAGCGCACGCTGATCATCGCCGACCGTGGCTCTTATGTCAGCTATCTCGAAGGCTGCACCGCGCCGATGCGCGACGAGAACCAGCTCCATGCCGCCGTGGTCGAGCTGGTCGCGCTCGACGACGCCGAGATCAAATACTCGACCATTCAGAACTGGTATCCGGGCGACGCCAAGGGCAAGGGCGGCGTCTACAATTTCGTCACCAAGCGCGGCGATTGCCGCGGCAAGAACGCAAAGATTTCCTGGACCCAGCTCGAGACCGGCTCGGCGATCACCTGGAAATATCCGAGCTGCATCCTGCGCGGCGACAATTCGCGCGGCGAGTTCTACTCGATTGCGATCTCGAATGGCTACCAACAGGTCGATTCCGGCACAAAAATGCTGCACCTCGGCAAGAACACCACGAGCCGCATCATCTCCAAGGGCATCGCCGCCGGCCACTCCAACAACACTTATCGCGGGCTGGTCACCGCGCATCGCCGCGCCACCGGCGCGCGCAACTTCACCAATTGCGATTCGCTCCTGATCGGCGACAAGTGCGGCGCGCACACTGTGCCCTATATCGAGGCGAAGAATTCCTCGACCGTGTTCGAGCACGAAGCGACGACCTCGAAGATCTCCGAGGAGATGCTGTTCTATTGCCGGCAGCGCGGGCTTTCGGCGGAGGAGGCGACCGCGCTGGTGGTCAACGGCTTCGTCAAGGACGTGTTGCAGCAGTTGCCGATGGAATTCGCGGTCGAAGCGCAAAAGCTGATCTCGGTCTCGCTGGAAGGCTCGGTCGGCTGAGCGGCGAGGCGGATGCTATGACATATTGGTTCAGGCCGAAGCGCTACGGCTATGGCGCCACGCCTGTGAGCGGCTTGCGGTGCTCGATTGCCGAGCGTCGTTTGCCATGTACAAGACGCGAGCTGGGGTGGATATTCTGGCGCGGGCGCTCCTGAAAGTGCGGGAATTTTTCACATGATGGACGAAGCGAAAACATCTAGAACGGAAAACGCTCCCCCGACTCCAGGCGGCGGCGGCGCCGCCGATGCGGCGGAACGGCCACCGACCATTCCAGCCGACGAGATGGCGCGCTTGACCGATGGAATCGTTGCCGCGCTCAAGACCGTCTACGACCCGGAAATACCCGCCGATCTCTACGAGCTTGGTCTGATTTACAAAGTCGACATGGATGATAACCGCATGGTCACGATCGATATGACGTTGACGTCGCCGAACTGCCCGTCGGCGGCCGAGTTGCCGGGCCAGGTGGAGAACGCGGTCGCGGGCGTGTCCGGCGTGCGCGAAGCCAAGGTCAATATCGTCTGGGATCCGCCGTGGGACCCCAGCCGCATGTCGGACGAGGCGCGCACGGAGCTCAATATGTGGTAACGAATATCTTGTCGCGTTGCGCCTTTGAGGTTGCAAGTTGCAGTTGACGTGTTGGCTCACACCGACCGGCGAACGGAGGATGGGACGATGGCCGCTCCCCGGCCGAGACCCCAAGTGATGCGGCTCACCGATGCCGCCGCGGACCGCATCAAGGCGGTCATGGCGAATGCCGAGGGCCCGATCGCGGCGGTGCGCGTCGGCGTAAAGAACGGTGGCTGCGCCGGCATGAGCTACTTCATGGAATATGCCGAAAAAATCAATCCGCTCGACGAAGTGATCGAGGACAAGGGCGTGCGCATGCTGATCGATCCCAAGGCGGTGATGTTCCTGCTCGGCACCGAGATGGACTACAAGGTGGAGAAATTGTCGGCGCAATTCACCTTCAACAATCCGAACCAGACTGCGGCGTGCGGCTGCGGCGAATCGGTCCAGCTCGAGCCGGCGAGCGAAGCGTCGTAGCGCGGACTTGCGCTACATCGCAATACCGGCTTACCTTTTGCTAAAGATATATCTTACCGGAGAGCAAAAATGGCGGCTCCATCATCATCGGGTGTGGCCGAAGCCGACCTCCGCCTGGCTGCGCTCGCGCTCATCGCCGAGGCGCCCCGTCACGGCTACGAGATCATCAAGTTGCTCGAGGAGAAGACGGCCGACTGGTACTTGCCAAGTCCCAACACCGTCCATCCGATGCTGGCCAATCTTGCGGAGGCGGGCTATCTGACCGCGTCCCCCGCCCCCCCGCGGCTTTACACGATCACCGAAGACGGCCGCGCCTTTCTCCAGCAGAACCGCGATCTTGCCGATGCCGTCCTCAACCGCATGACTGCGCTCGGCGAACGCGTCAGGCGCTGGCGGAGGGCCCTCGGAACCGATAAGCCGAAGGAACCGGATGAGGGCGGAGAAAGTCTGGTGGATATCCTCGCCCGCGCGGCCAACGATTTGCAGCAGCGAAAATAAAAAATCTTGCTCACAGTCGCGTCACCTCCCCGCTGCCGACATGATGCTGTAATTGAGGTCGAACATCATCCATAGGCTGCCGCCGACCAGAATGAGGAGCACGACGGCGGCGAAGCACAGCGCGATCAGCTTGTTCTGCGAGGACGGTTTCAAGTCGAGGTGCAGAAAATACCGCAGGTGGACGACGACCTGAGTGATCGCCGCAGCTCCGATGACGACAAGAATCTGTATCGGCCGCAGCGCGCGAGCGGCGACGAGGCCGAATGGAATCGCGGTCAGCACCAACGCTAGAACGACGCCGACCAAGTAGGGCTTGATCGTGGCTTCCCCGCCGTGCGGCGAGGTCGGCATTTTAGACAATTGCGGCGGAGCCGGCATGCTAGAGGATCCCCGGCAGGTAAACGACGGAGAAGATGCCGATCCAGACGATAACGAGGAAATGCCAGAACAAGCCCAGCCGGCAGAGGCGGGAGGCGACGAAGGGGTTCAGCCCGCGCAACGCGATCTCGCATCCCAAGAGGACGATCCAGACCAGGCCGATGCTGACGTGAGTGCCGTGGGTGCCGACCAGCGTGAAGAAGGCGGAGAGAAAACCGCTGCGCCACGGGCCGGCGCCTGCGAGGGCCATGCCGTGGAATTCCGAAATTTCCATGCCGACGAAGCCGAGTCCGAGCAGGAACGTCACGCTCAGCCAGGCCAGTGTGCGCCAGCGTTGCCCGGCTGCGATCGCAACGCTGGCGAAACCGAAGGTCGCGCTGCTCACCAGCAGCAGCATGGTTTGCGCAAAGGTGTGCGGGAGCCGGAAGAACGTGTGCCCGCCAGGCCCGTCAGCGGTGTTATGCGACATCACCACAAAGGTCGCCAACAGCAACGCGAAGATGATCGCGTCGCTCATCAGGTAGATCCAGAAGCCGTACGCCCTTTCGTCGATGGCGCGTTTGGCTTCTTCGGCGTCGGTTTGTTCGCCCGGACCGGCAGTGATGACGGCGTCGGTCACGTCGGCGCCCCCGGCACGAGTGCCGCGGCCATGGTGCGGCGGTCCTCGATCGCTTCGACTTCGCTCGCCGGGATACGGTGCACGGCATGATCACGGAAAGTCTGCGACAGCACCGCAGCGAACACGCCGAGCCCGCCGACGGCGGCCAGCCACCAGATTTGCCAGACCATCGCAAAGGCGAACACGAACGACATCGCTCCAAGCACGACGCCGGCGCTGGTGTCGTCGGGCACGATGATGTCGTGGAAGCGGGCGGGTGTGCGGCCCGCCGTCCCCGCCTGCTTCATGGCCCACCATGCATCGATGCCGTGCACGTGTGGCACGACGGCGAAATTGTAGGCCGCCGGCGGTGAGGCGGTCGCCCATTCCAGCGTCCTGCCATTCCACGGATCGCCAGTCGAGACTGCAAGCGCAGCGCGGTCGCGGATGCTGACGGCGAGCTGAATGGCGAGGAAGGTGATGCCACACAGGATGAAGAGGGCGCCGAATTCGGCTACGATGAGATACGGCTGCCAGCCGGCGACATAGTAGCGCTCGAGGCGCTGCGGCATGCCCATGAAGCCGAGAATATAAAGCGGCACGAAGGCCAGATAGAAGCCAACGATCCAGGCCCAGAAGGCCCGCCGGCCCCATTTTTCCTCGAGCCGAAAGCCGAACGCCTTGGGGAACCAATACTGGTAGCCGGCCAAATAGCCGAACAGCGCGCCGGGGATCATCATGTTGTGGAAATGCGCCACCAGGAAGGTTGTGTTGTGCATCAGATAGGCGACCGGCGCTACCGCGAGCAAAACGCCGGTCATGCCACCGATGAAAAACGTTACGATAAAGCCGAGCGTAAACAGCATCGGCACGGAAAATTGGACCCTGCCGCGATACATCGTGAATAACCAGTCGAAAATCGTCACGCCTGCCGGCACGGCGATGAGCGGGGCCACCCTACCAAAGAAGGCGTTCACATCGGGGCTGGCGCCCATGGTGAAGAAATGGTGCAGCCAGACAATGAGCGAGAGCACGGCGGTGACCGCAGTCGCGTAGACCAGCCACGCGTAGCCGAACAATCGCTTGCCCGAGAACGTCGCCACGACTTCGGAATAGACGCCAAACGCCGGCAAAAGCAGGATGTAGACTTCGGGATGGCCCCATATCCAGAACAGGTTGATATAGTTCGTTACATTGCCGCCGTCGCCATTGGTGAAAAAGTGCATGCCGAGATAGCGGTCGAGACCAAGCAGCGCAGCGGCAACGGTCAAAGCCGGGAAGGCGAACACTATCAAGATGCTGGTACACAGCGCCGACCAGGTGAACAGTGGCATCATCATCAGCCGCATGCCGGGCGCGCGCCGCTTGACGATAGTGACGAGGAAATTGATCCCGGTCAGCATCGAGCCGACGCCGCTGACTAGGATCGCCCAGATCCAATAATCGACGCCGACGCCCGGACTAAATTGCGCTTCCGAGTAGGGCGGGTAAGCGTTCCAGCCAGCGGTGGAAAACTTGCCGATGACGAGCGAGATCATAACCAAAGCGGCGCCGGACGCAGTCAGCCACAGGCTCACCGAGTTCATGAACGGGAACGCCACGTCGCGCGCACCGATCTGCTGCGGAACGACGACGTTGAGCAGGCCGACCAGGAACGGCATCGCCACGAAAAAGACCATAATGGTGGCGTGGGAAGTGAAAATCTGATCGAAATGGTCTGCCGGCAGATAGCCATGCGAGTCGAGTGCGACCGCCTGCTGGGTCCGCATCATCAGGGCATCGATGAAGCCGCGCACCAACATGATCAGCGCCAACGTCACGTACATGATGCCGATCTTCTTATGGTCGAGGCTCGTCAGCCATTCGGTCCACAGATAGCGCCATTGGCCGAGCCAGGTGATGAGCGCAACCACGCCAAGTGCGCCCAACACGGTGATCAGCGCACCGCCCATAGCGATGCCACTGTAAAACGGCAGGGCGTCAATCGTCAGCTTACCAAGCATGTCAGTAGTCTTCGGACGGGGTGGAGGTGCTATCGCGATTTATGTTGGAATTGGGCGATGCTTTCTCCGGCATTTCGAGAGTACCGAGTCAGGCCGCGAGGTCAACTGGCCGTATAAGCTAGGACTCGATCTGGCAGTCGGTGCCTAGTGCAGATCAATCAGCACGCGCAGCAGCTTGACCTCGTGCTGCTCGAACAACGGCAGCAGCTGTTGAGCAGACTAGCCGGCGTGAGCAGCGTCTTGCGATCGTAGAGCTTGGCGCACACGGCCTTGCTGTAGGTGTCGACGAACGTCTGCTGGTCGATGCGGCCCACGCTCTTCATATTGCCGACGTAGAGCGCGATCCTCGAAGACAACTGATGCAAGCGAGGATGCGAATGACCAAACGCCACGAGGCTACACCGGTCACGGCCACGTGCGGGTGAACGGCCGGCGGATGAGGATTCCAAACTTCCGGAGCCGTGAAACGGGCTGGAGCTCCGCGCGGTGACGGCACGCGGCCGCAAAAAAGCGCTGAAGTCTCAGGCGGTCGCCGGCGCCTTCGTGGCGACGCCTTTGTCCTTGAGCAGGGACTGCAGCTCGCCCGCCTGGAACATTTCGCGAATGATGTCGCAGCCGCCGACGAATTCGCCCTTGACGTAAAGCTGCGGGATGGTTGGCCAGTTGGAATAGGTCTTGATGCCCTCACGCAGTTCGTCGTTCTCGAGCACGTTGAGGCCCTTATAGGCCACGCCGAGATTATCAAGCATCTGCACGACCTGGCCGGAGAAGCCGCACATCGGAAACCGCGGCGTGCCCTTCATGAACAGCACCACCTCGTTTCCCTTGACCTCGTTGTCGATGACCTGATCGATGGACATTCTCGTCTTCCTCGTACTTCGTTGCTGGGCAGCGGGGAAAACCCTCCCGCGCCGAATCCCATCCGCTAGTCGTGCAATATATATAGCGCAAAACGGGTGCAAAGCCCATGCCTCGGATTTCATGGTCAATTGGTCCGGGATTTGCCCACCTTGAGGCCGCCGAACGGGTTTATCGGAGAATGCGATTCCGGGCATGACCCAACCGGGCGAACGGCGTAGCCGTTCGAATCGGGTGGCCTTAGCGCTCCAGCGCCCCGGTTTGCAGCGCCAAAGCGTGCTGCCTGCCACGCGATCTGGTGCTGCTGCACCCGTGACTTGCCGCGAAACGATTCGGCAATGACGGTCGCTTTGTAATGATCCCCGTCGCCGGCAAGATCCTGGATCGTGACCTCGGCGTCCGGGATGCGCGCGCGGACCAGTCGCTCGATTTCGCTTGCAGCCATGGCCACGGCGCGCGCCTCGTCCACGTGTTCGACTCGCCCTGAATAAAACCGCTGGGGCGAAAGCGTCAATCGCGACAGGCCATTGCCAATAGCCTGACCACGGAGCAAGCGGCCAGGGCGAAGGGCGTAAACGCTGGGAGAAGCGTGCCACGCGGCGATCCTCGCGGCCAACAAGCTCCGTGCCAAGACTTGGCCGACCGCGTTGGTGCAGGCGGTCGAGCGATTGCGGCTGGACTATCCGTTATGAGGCACGCGCCTCGCGCTGATCGAGCATCAACAACGACGACAACGCCCTGTGCGGCTTGATCAGATCGGCCAGTGTATATCCGTCCAGGACAGCGAGAAACGCCTGAGTCGCATCGTGCAACACGCCGCGCAACACGCAGACGCGCTCGATCCGGCAATAACCACGTTGCCCCAGACAGCCGATAACATCGAGATTGTCCTCGGTCTGGCGCACCACTTGGCCGATATTGATGGCGCGCGGCGAGCCACGCAGGCGGACGCCGCCCCCACGACCGCGCACGGTATCAAGATAGCCCTTCAGACTGAGATCGTTCACGACCTTCATCAAATGCTGCTTTGAGATATCGAAGCTTTCAGCAATTTGGTTGATCGTGATAAGCTTGCCGTCGGCGACCGCGACATGAATCAGAACGCGCAGAGCGTAATCGGTATGAAGCGTCAGCCGCATTTCCTTCTCCGTGAGCCAGGATCCGGTCGCCCAGCAGCGCCGATCCGGAGTCCTTATGGGGCTTTAAGGCACGCGCCGCAAGCATGCAGCGCGGATACCGGTTATTCGATTGAACACGTGCTGAGAGGCTAAAGCTCAAATTGGCCGGCATTCACCGGATGACGCTCTGGTTGCCGCAACCCTGACGCCGATTCAGATATAGGCATCAGTACCTTATCCTGGATCGAGCGAGGCGGTCATAGCGCAACCAATGGGTGAATCAAAGACGGGGTTCTAGACTCGGTTTCGGCCGCCGCCTGAACGGCCCTTGGGAGTGGCTACAATCGCTTATCGCGCAAGACCCTATTGGAGCGTTCCGCGGATGATGGACAACGATAGCGCTGACTTGGCCGGTGCCAGTTTCTCCTGAAACTGTCGCAGTACACTGAAATAAGATCAGCGGGGCGGCTTGCCGAGTTCGCCAGCGTCCACTCCGCGTTGTACCTCTGACATCACCTACATCATGGCTCAATTTGCCGCGCACCTGGACGCTCATGTCAGACTAACCCGGCCGTTGGCGTGACCGAGCCATGCCCCGTGCCAACAACACGTGGCTTCGGCAACGGTTGGACTGGCTTAACAACCCGAGGGTGCATTGCAAAGTCTGATGATAAACGAGTCCCGATCTACGAGGGAAATCCAGAATTAGGACACTACCCAATTTCATCCTTGATTGCCGTCGCGCGCCTAATATAATGCATATAAAATCTATCTTTATGGGGAGAAACCGTGGCGCGGTTTTCTCTTCGCGAGCCATCAAGGCGTCATCAAACCAGCGAGTGATGGAGAAGAGGAAACGATGGAGTGGCCCCATGAGCGAGCTACCTCGATTCCCGCCGAACACGCAAACCCCGACCTGAGCCAGATCGGAGTAGTCGTTTATGATGACGGTCTTTTTGGGGATGCTCTCATAGCTCAATGCGCAGCCGGTCTGATCGCTTCAGGTTGCCGGCTGGGCGGTGTCGTCCAATCAAACGCGCACCGACGTGGTCGACGTCGATGCGATATGTACGTGAAGGACCTATTGGGCGGTGACGAAATAAAGATTTCGTTAGACCGTGGTAACGAAGCGAGGGGTTGTCGCCTTGATCCGGACGCGTTCGCGCGCATCGGCGCATGGATCGAGCGTGCGGCGCTTGAACGTGTCGATCTGCTGATCATCAATAAGTTTGGCAAGGAAGAAGCACGTGGCCGGGGACTGCGACCGGTCATTGCCGAGGCTCTGATTGCCGAAATCCCCCTGATGATCGGTGTCTCAACACAAAATCTTTGCGACTTTCTGACTTTCGTCGGGGATTCAGCCACACATCTGACGCCCGACATCGAGGCAATGACGGCTTGGTGCTGGAACGCGATTGAGCATGGGGCTCATGATCGATTCCAGCCGCGGCCGTCATCAGTGCAAGCATAGGGAAGTGCAAGCATAGGGATAGGGGAGGACGAAATGGCCGAATCTGCAAATGCCGTCATTGTAGTCGAAACAGTACCGCCAGCTGATATGGGGGCTGCGCTGGCCGCGGATGCCGGCAATAAATCCAAATTCGGCACCAGTCACCTACTCATTCGCAGCTTTTTATGCACCCCCTTTCTGGCCTATGGAGCCTGTGTGGTATTCGCCATGGTCGCCGCTGGCGTACCGCTCGGCGCGGCCGGACTTGTCTTCCCGGCTGGCTACGTCACGCTGAACTTCCTCGGCCTGGAGATGGTGACCGGCAGCTTCGCGACGATGACCATCGGCATGTACGCCGGGACGGTCACGCCGTTCCAGTTGGTTCGCAACTGGACCTGGACTTTGGTGGGCAATCTGCTCGGAGGCATATTCTTCGCCTGGCTGATTTGGTTCTCATTTACCTATGGGGGGTCCGTAGCTCCCAACCCCATGCTCGTCACCATCACCAAAGTCGCCGAACATAAGGTAGCCTATGCTCAGTACGGGGTGACCGGCTGGTTCACCGCCGTCGGCATGGGTCTCCTTTGTAACTGGCTGGTGAGCTTGGGGTCCGTCATGTCCAAAGCCACGCGCAGCACCGTGGGCCGGTTGCTGCTGATGTGGATACCGATAGCGATGTTCTTTGCGCTGGGCTTCGAGCATACCGTGGTCAACATGTGGCTCATCCCGTGCGGTATCCTCTCGGGTGCCAACGTGAGTTTATACGACTGGTGGGTATGGAATCAGATTCCGGTCACCATCGGCAACATCCTGGGTGCGGCGGTGTTCAACGGCACCCTGTGGTACTTCACACATACTTTGCAGAAGTAGTAGCAGCTCACGTCCATCGTTGAGATGCAGCACGCCGACTTCTCCGTGAATCTGCGGCGGCGCCGAAAGCCAGCTCCACCGGCTTCTCGACGCCGCCTCCGATCATCCGGCGGCAAGCCTTCGCGCGAAAAACGAAAATTATCATCATTTCCTCTTGGCGGAGTGTTTGCCTCTCGCCGCAGGCGTTTTGCCACCGCGCCGGCCATGTTTTATGTTCGGCAAAAAGCGTCGCTCTCCCGCGACGAGGAAATCACGCAACTTGCTGGCCGCCGGCATCATTCGTTCGTCGCTGGATGCGCCACGAACCATTGCCGGATCTCTGGCAGGCCGGCGACGTCGAGAATTGTCAGCCAGCCGTCGGCAATCTCAGCCGCAATTGTGTGTGCAGAGAGAAACGCAATCCCGAGGCCGCCATTACTGCCTGCTTGATCGTCTCATTGGATCCTATCTCCATACCGATACGGGGCTCTCGGTTGTCACGGAGCTTGAATGAGCGGGGCGTGGCGCAATCGCGGTGAGCCGGCAATTGCAATACCAGTATATTAAATATATCTTTTTGTAGGAGGATGCCGTGGAAGATCCAGTTGTCGAGGTCGATGTGACTGCCGATCCGCCGGGCAACCCCAGGGTTCTGTGGATATCGTTCCTGGCGTTTTCGCTCGGTTTTGCGGTTTGGGGAATGTTTTCCGCGCTCGCCCCCTTTCTCATAAAGTGGTACGACTTCAGCGCCACCCAGGTGCTCGTCCTGGCTTCAATGGAGCCCTTTTTCGCGGCCGCCGTCAGCATCCCGCTCGGTATCTTGACGGACAAGTTCGGCGGCCGGACCGTTTTCACGCTTTTGCTTCTGGGCCTCACCATTATCCTGTTTTCCGGGCTCTTCGCCCAGGGCTACTACGCCTTTCTGGTTCTGGGGTCGCTGCTCGGACTCGGAGGCGCGAGCTTCGTGGTCGGGAACGCTCATGTATCGTCCTGGTACCCAAAATCAAAGCAGGGTATCGCCCTTGGCATCTTTGCTATGGGCAACATCGGAATCACGGTCGGCATGATGACCGTCACTTTCCTGGTTACCCGCGTCCTGCACGGCCCGGACGGCTGGCGTCTGATATTCCCGATCTTCGCCATTTCCACACTTTTGATGGCGCTGGTCTACTGGTTTTTTACGTCCGATTCGCCGCACAATCAGCACAAAGGCGATTCGGTACGTGAAATTGTCGCCGTGTACCGTTCGGGCGTGTTGGTATGGCTGGTGCCCTACCTTTATTGGGCGTCCTTCGGCACGCTCACCTTCTTCGCGTCGGCGATGCCGATCTATCTGCTCGACCAGTGGCATGTGGATGCCGCCCAAGCGTCGATGTTATACACCCCGCTCTTGGTGGTCTGCGTCGCCGTCACCCGGCCGCTGGGCGGCTGGCTGGCCGACCGTTTCGATCCCCTGAGAATCCTGGGCCAGCTGTTCGGCATTATGGTCGTTCTGGCCGTGGTCATGACCGTGCAGATTTCACTGCGAGTCGAGCTGTTCGCCATTTACGGACTAGCGCTGCTGTCCGGCGCCGCCGCGGCAGCGGTCGTCAAGCTGATCCCGGTCTACTTCCGACACGTCGGCGCGGTCAGCGGGCTGGCCAAGGCCGCCGGCGCAGCCTGCGGCTTCACCATGACGGTCACCCTGGCCGCCAGCAAACATCTTCTGGGCAGCTACACGTTCGGCTTTGCCATCTGGGCGCTGATGAACGGCGCCGCGCTCTACATAGCGCTTTCGCGCGTCGGCTTCAGGCATGCAAAACCGTACATTGAAGCCATTCCTTCGAATGACGCCACCGATGCGATACCGGTCTATTCAAACATCGCTACCGCCAAACTCAGCGAGAGACCCAGGTGAAGAAGTCAGTGCTGACATCGTTAGCTGGGCTGTGCGTGCTTGGCGCCGCAATCATCGTATGGTTCACAATGCCGGCACCCGCCGCGTCGACTCAGGCTGCGCCGCTATCGCCAATGCAGGAGAAGGCGCTGAAGCCGAAGGACACGTTTAAGGAATGTGCGAATTGCCCGGAGATGATGGTGGTGCCGGCCGGGAGTTTCACGATGGGATCGCCGGCAAGTGAGGCGGAGCGTTCCGCCGACGAAGGCCCACAACATATGGTCACGATTGCTCGACAATTTGCAGTCGGCCGTTTTGAGGTGACTTTCGACGAATGGGATGCGTGCGCGGCCGATGGCGGCTGCAACGGCTACAAGCCCTCCGATGAAGGCTGGGGCCGTGACCGCCGACCGGTGATTAACGTTTCTTGGGACGATGCCAACGCTTACGTCGCTTGGCTGTCGAAAAAGACCGGCAAGCCGTATCGGCTGCTCTCGGGGGCCGAATACGAGTATGCGATGCGCGCCGGGACACAGACGGCCTATCCCTGGGGCAATGCCGTCGGCACGAACAATGCCAACTGCCACGCCTGTGGCAGCCAATGGGACGCCAAGCAAACCGCGCCGGTCGGCTCGTTTGCCGCTAACGGGTTCGGTCTCTACGACATGGTGGGCAATGTCCGGGAGTGGACGGAGGATTGCTACCACGACACCTACAATGGCGCGCCGACGGACGGCTCGGCTTGGATCGCGGACGCTAACTGTTATGACCGTGTCGTGCGCGGCGGATCGTTTCTCCTCGCTCCTGCCTTCCTCCGCTCGGCGAGCCGCTACTGGTTCACCACCGACTACCGGCTCAGATACCTTGGTTTCCGGGTCGCTCGGACGCTTGGGCCTTAAATCTTTGTTTCTTTGCCTCTTGTGAGTGATTTCTCTCGTCTCTTAGGAGTTTGGGGGCGAAGCTCCAATTTTTTGGAGAGCACGCCATGATCCAGGACCTTCACGGACTCGTTGTTCTGTAACGCTCTCGGATTTGCAGCGTACCCCTGCTCCGCGCCCGGGACAATGCGTTCCTCACAGCGCGACGAATCGATCGGCTTGTGGCGATCGAACGTCAAGTGTAGCGCGACGCGCGAGATGACCGATACGAAGCCGATCGAGAGTGACGGGGACGCGGCACTCGAAGGCAAGTGCATCGTCTGCGGAGGCACGATCTTCGTCCCTGGTGCGACGTAACGGATAGTGCGGCCGTTCGGCTCGCTTTATCGCGCGGCATCGCGGCGAAGCGAACGCACGTAATCGAACGCGGCCTTCACTGCTTCCTTAAGTTGGGCGTGCTGCACGTCCTCGGGAATAGCGCCATCGTGCACCGCTCGCCCGTGCTCCTCGACGATCGCCGCTAAGTCATCCAAATCGTCGGGTTCGACGTCCCCCATGATGACCAGCGGAATCGTATCTGCAATGCCTTCACGAGCCGCGGCGCTGCCGGGAAGTTCCGATGCTACGAGCCAATCGATGGCATCCCGCAGAGCCTCTTTGATATAGTGCTCGCTGAGCGGCATGGGCTACTGCGGCTCCATGTTCACGTCCGCTCTTCGGCTGCGCTGCGTTTGGGCCGCTGGATCAGACTACTGACAAGGCTGTGAATGAGCCCAACGAAGGTCGTCGCCCAAGCCAGCAGGGCCAAATAAACGAACACGCGAGCGATGGGGAGCAGAAAGTCTAGACTCATGGCACGCGCCATCTCGAAGGTGCAGACGGAGTACATACCGAGCGGAAACACCGCGCCCCAATACAGAGGCTCGTACCAGAGCCATTTCCTGCACAGAAGCCGCCAAACACCCAGGATGAAGAGCATCGGGATCCACCAGGTTCCGGTCGCCCAATAGAAGACCGTGAACCCCTTGAGAAAGGGGAGCAGCGTCCCAAGGAACGGCGCATCCGCGGCATTCTCAATCAAGACCGAACCGGCGAGCGTCGAGATGGCCATCGCTCCCATGTTGATCCAGTACGAGGACGAGAAATCCGCTGGCGAGAACTTGAAAAACGTATAGCGATAGAAGATCAGCGAGATCATCCAGATATACATCATCCCGCCCCACAACCACATCGACAGGGCGACGAAATTGATATGTAGGCGGACGGGCTGCTCGAAATGTCGCGCCATGAGCGCGCTCAAGAGCGCGATTGATTGCGTCGCGACAACTGCAAGCAACCACGCCCCAGTAATCCCCTGATCGATCGTCGGCTTGGTCTCCTTGATCGTTAGGGTAGTGAAAATCGCGTAGGTCAGAATGAGCCAGAGGAAAAGACCAAAAAACCAGAGCGCCAAGGCGAGGTCATACGCGCCAGTGAGTATCAGTTGATTTCCCATTACGCTCGTGGCGGCCACCGCAGAGAAAAATCCCGGCCCCGACTGATGATTCGTAAAGTCGTCAATCATTGCTCGTCGGTAGCGCAAGAGCCGCCACGATGTGAGAATCCAGAGCAGCAAATACTGCCCCGCGTTCTGCCACACGAGGACAGCGGCAATCGTATGGAACCCGGCGCGGTCCGACGCGATGGAGACTATGCCTGTGGCCATGACTAAAGCGAAATAGGCCGGTGAGAGGCCCCGGACTCCTTCCGCCAGCCAGTTCATGAATGGGAAACTTCCAATCTTCGCATGACGCTCCCGCCCTGGAAGCGGCTCTCGACCAGGAGAGCGAGAGACCATTGGACACACCTATGACGCTGGAGCCTGCCAAATTGGCAAAACCCTGGCGGCGACGCTCAGGATTGGCTCTTAGGGGCCGATCGATGCCGACGAAATCATCCTAGCGAGTCAACAAGGGACCAGCTCTTGAGATAATTTTCATCTCCAGCGCATTGCCTCGTAGGCTGCACTCGATCTTCACGTCTAGTGGGCCCCTCCCGATCTAGTGATAACGCGATTGCTGATCACGAGTTGATAGGGCCGCCATATATACCAGAATGGGAACATTATCAGATGCACCAGCCGCGAGAACGGGAACAGGGCAATCACCAGGAAGCCGTTGAGCATGTGCAGCTTGACCGCCCAGGGCAAAGACGAGACGTACTGGGTCTGGGGATTTAGACTCACCAGCGAGACAAGCCACGGTACGGCCGTGTCAACATACCAGTCGGCGCCCCAGCGATAGGCCAGCGAAACATACATGCCGAGCGCCACCTGTACCAGCAGCGCTATCAAAAGCACCCAGTCCATCGGGCTGGTCACGGCGCGGATGCGCTCATAGGTGGAGCGGCGCACCATCAGTACGCACAGCCCGAACAGCGCGGCCATCCCGAACGCGAAGCCTATCATCTCGATCGTGTACAGGGCTGCCTGGTCAGATGTAATGCTCGCCCAGATGCCGGGTATGAGGAACCCTATCAGGTGCGCCAGCAAAACGACGACGATGCCGTAATGCCACGGCACCGAGCCCCAGAATAGAGTGCGGTTTTCCAGAATCTGCGAGCTGAGGGTGGAGTAGGAGAAGCGATTGGTGCGGTAGCGCTGGACGCCGACCACGATCGCCAGCGCGACCGCCACGTACGGAAAAGCCACAAACAGGATAATGTCACTCATGGTCGTGCCTCCCTCACACTCGCCAATCCAGCAGGTCGTCTGCGGCGATCTCCGCGAGCGGCTTGAAAACCTTGAAATGCTGGCGCCCGGCCTGCGTCCAGAACACGACGTGCGTTTCGACCGGCGGGCAGCCGGGATCGGAACAGGGGAGTTCTGACACCATGACGGTTTCGTCCTCGGCGAGCTTAAATCGCTCCTGCGTCCAGGTACGAACGCGTTCCTGCTCGGCAGAGCGCTCGGAGCTTTTCTTCGCCAAGCCTTCATGCAGCAAAAGACGCAGCGCATCGAGCGCCTGATGGTAGGGGTGCTCGAGTTTTGCGACGGCCTCGCCATCTAAATCTTCGCTCATCGCCAACAGGAAGCCGGCACCGAGTTGGTCGCCCTGACTCTGGCCTTTAAGCTGCTTGCGGTCATCGCCCTGGCTTTGGCCATCGAGCTGCTTGCGTGCTTCTATATGACCCTGGCTCTGAGCTCTGAGCTGTTTGAGTTGTTCGCGCTCGTCGAGCTTCTCGCGCTCTATGCCGGTGTCGCCGTCGACTTCAGCCGGTCCGTCGTGACGGTGACCGTCGGCTTCGGGCTTGGTCGTCATGCGCGCGAGTGCCGGCAGCAGCCCCAGGCTCATTAGGTGGTCGATCTCCTCCCCGCCCTTGCTGTGGGCAGCGAAGCGCAGCACGATTGACAACCGGTCGGCCATTTCACTGGCGTCCGCTTCGAATCCCTCGGCGCGATAGCTCTTCTTGAGCCCGATCAGGAAGGCGCTGCGTTTGTAGTTCTCGCCGAACAGCTGATAACCCACATACGGATGGCAAATCGAGTTCAGGTCAAAAAAGCCGCTGTAAACCTCCTGAAGCTTGCCGAGTGGGGTCACCTCGGCGAAGCCGCGCAAGCCCTCCAGCAAGGCTGCCGCCTTCGGGTGCGTCCCGCGGATCAGCGCGGCACATTCGGCCGTCTTGCCTGCCAATCCCGGGGCGGGATAATCGAGGATGTCGGCGAACAGCCCCAAGGCCTGTGCGCGGTGCGTATACAAGACCTCCGCGCGGTTCGAAAAGCGGCTCATGGTCCTCTGGCTCATGGTTCTCTATGGGGATCGGTGTAAAGACGACACCGACCGCGCCTTTGCCAGTCGGGCAGTTGCGCGAGATCGGATCGAGCTCCGGAAACATGGACTCGACCGCCGTCTCGCGCTCCACGATGCGAAAAGCGGCTCATGGTCCTCTAGCGGGATCGGTGTGATAGCCGACACCAACCGCGCCTTTGCGAACCGGGTAGTTGCGCGAGATCGGATCGAGCACCGGAAACAGAGACTCGACCGCTGTCTCGCGCTCCATAGCCGGAACCACGAAGCGCTCTTCGAAGGTGGGCAGCGAGGTGAGCCGCCAGATCGCCTCTACCTCGGCTGCATTGGTCTTGCCTTCGGCGAGCGCCCTTTGCACCTCTTCTTCAGGTATGTCCTTGACCTTCTTTGAGCGCATGTAGATCCGCACCGCGACGAGCTTGCGATAGACATCGCGGATGATCTCTTCATTGCCGCCCGACAACAGGCTCGCCATATAGCGCAGCGACACGCGCGAATTTTCGAGCGAGCTCATCAACGGCCCCAACCTGGTGTCGTCGGGCACGTTGTCGTACACGCCGTTGCCCGTTTTGGCGAGCACCGGGCCCAGCGGCGGCACGTAGAAGAGCATGGGGAGGGTGCGGAACTCCGGATGCAGCGGCAATGCGAGCCCCCACTTCTTGACGAACTGGTAGACGGGCGACTTTTGCGCCGCCTCGATCTTCGAATCGGGAACCCCGCTCGCCTTGGCGGCCGCGATCACCTCCGGGTCGAAGGGGTCCTTGATCACGTCGCGCTGCGCCTGCACCAGCTGGTCTTGCGGCGCCTTGGCCGCCTGCTCGATGGCGTCTGGGTCGTAGAGCACCAGACCGATATAGCGGATTCGTCCCACGCATGAGTGGAAGCACGCTGGAGGTTGCCCGCTTTCGAGGCGCGGATAGCACAGGATGCACTTCTCGGCCTTGCCGGTCGACCAGTTGAAGTAAGTTTTCTTGTAGGGGCAGCCCGAGACGCACATACGCCAAGCGCGGCATCGGTCTTGGCTGACCAGGACTACGCCGTCTTCGCCGCGCTTATAGATTGCCCCTTGCGGGCAGGCCGCCACGCAGCCCGGATTGAGACAATGGTTGCAGATACGCGGCAAGTAGAAGAAGACCGTGCGGTCGATCTCCTGGATCTGGGCCATTTCCTCCGCGGTGGCGCCGTCGAGATTCGGATCGTTGTTTGCGTAGACCTGCGACCCGCCGAGGTCGTCGTCCCAGTTCGGCCCCGCCTCGATGGTTTCCATGTACTTGCCAGTCACCATCGAGATGGCGCGCGCGGTGGGCTGGTCGTCGCCTTCCGGCGCGTTGAACAGGTTCTGGTAATCGTAGGTCCAAGGTTCGAAATAGTCGTCGAGCTGGGGCAGATAGGGATTATAGAAGATGTTGGCTAGCGTTCCCCATTTGCCCTGCAGCCGCAACCGCAGGCTCTTCTGCTTCTTCCCGTCGACCACCCAGCCGCCGCGGTATTTGGTCTGGTCCTCCCAACGTGTCGGGTATCCCGTGCCCGGCTTGGTTTCCACGTTGTTCCAGTACATGTACTCGGTGCCCTTGCGGTCGGTCCAGATGTTCTTGCACGCGATCGTACAAGTGTGGCAGCCGATACACTTATCCAGGTGAAAGACCATCGAAACTTGAGATCGGATTTCCATGTTAGTTCTCCTTCGTTCCCTATAGGTCCTTCGTTCCTAAAACCTTCGTTCCTATGCCTTCGTTTCCAGGCCATCAACCAAGTGGCCGATGCCCGGTCCCTTACCGCGTCCCGCTGTCGCCGGGGCATCGTGTATGGCCACCACACAGACCTCGAACTCGAGCGTCATCCCGGCGAGTGGGTGATTGGTATCGACCACCACGAAGCCGTTTTGTTCGTCGACCTCGGTGACCATTACGTTCTCGACGCGGTGGCCCTCCTCGCTATGCGCGAGAAAACACATCCCCGCTTCGACTTGGTCGGCGCCGCCAAACGTCTCGACGGGAACCCGCTGCTGCAACGCCTTGTCGCGCTCGCCGTAAGCCTCTTCTGGCGGCAGGGTTACCACGATACGGTCGCCCTCCACCTTGCCCTCGAGGGCTCGTTCGAGGGCGGGCAGCAGCCGACCGCTGCCGTGCAGATACTCCAGCGGCTCATCGCCCCAGATCGCCGAACGGATGTGACGGATCGCGCCGTTGGTTCGCAGCGTGTAGTTGATGGTCACGTGCTTTCCGACGCCGACTCGCACCGGCTCGATGACTTTCGCTCGCAAGAGTTCATGCAAATGAGTCGAGGCGCCCGTCACCATTCCAGCTTCTCCATTTTGCGCACGACGACATGGGTATCGCGCGTCATGATCCCGGTGGGGCCCCAGTAGTTGAAGCCGTAAGTGAACTGGGCGTAGCCGCCCGCCAGAAACACCGGGTTGATGCGGGTGCGCGTCACGCTGTTGTGTCCGCCGGCGCGCCGCCCCCCGCGCTCCTGCGATTTCGGGATGTACACCGTGCGCTCGACCGCGTGATAGTACATGCAAGTGCCCGGCTGGATCCGGCGACTCACATTGGCGCGGGTCACTATCACGCCGTTGTCATTGTAGACCTCGACCCAGTCGTTATCCTCGAGGCCTATCCGCGCGGCGTCCCTGTCGTTGATCCACACCGGATCCATGCCGCGCGACAGCATCAGCATGCGGTGGTTGTCCTTGTAGGTGGAGTGGATGTTCCACTTACCGTGCGGCGTGATGTAGTTCAGTACTAGGGAGCGCTCGTCGACCCGGCTTTTCACGATGTCGCCGGTCTTGCGCGGCTCGAGCTTGGGCTTGTAGGTCGTTATGTGCTCGCCGAAATCCAGGTACCAGGGGTGGTCGATGTACAGCGTCTGGCGGCCGGTGAGCGTGCGCCAGGGTATTAGCCGCTCGACGTTTATGCACCAGGCGGAGTAGGCGCGGCCGTCATTCATCATACCGGACCAGCACGGGCTGGTGAGTAGGCGCTTCGGCTGGCGCGTGATGTCGCCGAAGTTCATAACGACGGAGCGCGTCCCGTCGGCGAGATCGGTGAGCGGTAGACCGACGCGCTCCTCTTCATGATGGAAGGCTTGCCAGCAAACCTCGCCGTTGGTCTCGGGCGCGGTCGCCAGCAGAGTGTTGCACGCGTCCAGCACGTCCTCGAGGCTCGGATAACGTTTGCCGCCCCACTCGACGCAACGCATGTGCCTCGGGTCGGGCATCGGCATAACGGGATTCTCGAGCATTTGGTCGTACTGCACCTTGATCGGGTACTGCACGCCGTTAGCGCCGAGGCCGTCTTCGCGCGCCAGCGGCCCGAACGAGATGAATTTGTTGTACAGGTTCGCGTAGTCGCGCTCGACCACCCGCAGATGCGGCATGGTCTTGCCTGGCACCGGCTCGCACTCGCCCAAGGCCCAGTCGAGGACCTGCGGCTGCGCCAGTTCGTCGGGCGTGTCGTGCTGGAGCGGCGCGGCGACCAGGTCGCGCACCGGCTTGGGAAAAGTGAGCGGCGACATCTCGCTCACCTTGAGCGCGAGCAGCTTGAAAATTTCATAGTCCGTTTTGGATTCCCACACCGGCGGCACCGCCTGCCCGAGCGGATGAATGAACGAGTGCAGGTCGGTCGAGTTGAGGTCGTTCTTCTCGTACCAGAAGGCCGCCGGCAGCACGATGTCGGAGTAGAGCGCCGATGTATCCATGCGGAAATTTATGTCGACCACCAGGTCAAACTTTCCGCGCGGCGCCGTTTCGTGGTACTCGACCGTCTTCGTCTTGCCCTTAGCGCGGTCGGAGGCGATGGCGTTGTCGTGCGTCCCGAGGTAATGGCGTAAGAAGAACTCCGCCCCCTTGGCGCTCGACTGGATGGCGTTGCCGCGCCAGATGAACCACACCCGCGGCCAGTTCTCCTCGGCATCGGGATCGTCGATCGCAAAGCGCAGCTTCTTGTTCTTGAGCTGCTCGACTACGCGCCCAACGATCTCGCTTTCGGTCTTCGCGCCGGCGCGCTCGGCCTCGGTAACGATGTCGAGCGGATTGCGGTTGAAGTGCGGGGCCATAGGCATCCAGCCCATGCGCACCGACTTTGCCTCGAGGTCGATAGCATGGCCCTTGGCCCAGCGCGGGTTTGGAGCCGTAAGGCCGTACTCGGTGAACTCCGCCTCGTAGCGCCACTGACAGCTATTGGCGTAATGCCAGGTCGGCGACTGCACGAGCCGCGGCGGCTTCACCCAGTCGCGAGCAAAGGCGATTGTGCCCCAGGGTGCATTCGGGGCAAGCTTTTCCTGGCCGACGTAGTGGTTCATCCCGCCGCCGTTGACTCCACAGCAGCCGCACAGGATCAGCGCTTGGATGGCCGTGCGGTAGGTGAGATTGTTGTAGTACCAGTGGTTGGCGCTGGCGCCCACGATGACCATGGACTTGCCATTAGTGAGCTCCGCGTTGCGGGCAAACTCGCGCGCAAACCTTATCGTCGTCTCGCGGCCGATGCCGGTGTAGCGCTCCTGCCACGCCGGCGTGAAGGGCGCGTCCGCGTCGTCGTAGCTCGACGGGTAGGCGCCCGCGAGGCCGCGGCCGACGCCGCACTGGGCCATAATCAGGTCGAAGCCGGTGGTTACCAATACCTCGCCATTCGTGGTGGCGATGCGCCGCACCGGCACACCGCGCGCGACGGTGGGCGTTGAAGCGCCCGGCACTCCATTGGCGAAATCGTCGAAATTCACCTGGACCACAGCATCAGATTTATCGATGAAGCTCAGCGTTGCATCGAAGGTGCTGTTGTCCAGGCCGTCCTCCTGGGAGAGGTTCCACTTGCCTTTCTCGGCAGCGGAAGCCCAGCGAAAGCCGACCTGGCCCTTGGGCATGCGCGGCTCGCTGCTTTTGGCGTCTAGTACCAGCATCTTCCAGTCGCCGTGTTCGACGTCTTTGTAGCGCGCCAGACGATTGGCGCGCAGCAACTGCCCCGAACGATAACCCTTCCCATCGGGGACCAGTTCGACGAGGAACGGACAATCGGTGTAACGCTTGAGGTAATCTACGAAATAAGGGACTTGGCGGTCGACATAGAACTCTTTGAGGATGACGTGATTGACCGCCATCCATAGCGCGCCGTCCTGTCCCGCCTGGATCGGGATCCACTCGTCGCAGTACTTGGCGATTTGGTTGAAGTCCGGCGCGAGGACTACGAACTTGGTCCCCTCGGTGCGCGCCTCCGCGACGAAGTGCACATCGGGGGTGCGGGTCATGTTCAGGTTCGCCGCCATCGAGACGATGAACTTGCTGTTATACCAATCCGCGCTTTCGCACACGTCGGTCTGGTCACCCCAAACTTCCGGGAACGAAGTTGGCAGGTCGGCGTACCAGTCGTAGAAACTCATGTTCACGCCGCCGAAGAGCTGGAGGAAGCGCGAACCCGCCGCATAGGAGAAAAACGACATCGCCGGGATCGGCGAGAAGCCCATCACCCGGTCCGGCCCATGCTTGCGCGCCGTGTACAGGGCGGCAGCGGCGATCAACTCCGACACGTCGTCCCACTTGGCGCGGCGGTAACCGCCTTTGCCGCGCGCCTGCTGGATGCGCTTACGCTTTTGCGGGTCCGTGACCAGCGCGCCCCACGCCTGCACCGGATCGGCATACTTGCTTTTCGCTTCGCGCCACAGGTCGAGCAGCGGGCCGCGTATATATGGATATTTCACCCTGATCGGGCTGTAGACATACCAAGAGGCTGAGATACCACGCTGGCAGCCGCGCGGCTCATAGGGCGGCAAACCTTTCTCGAGTAACGGGTAGTCGGTCTGCTGCATCTCCCAGGTGATAATCCCGTCCTTGACGTAGATCGCCCAGGAGCAGCCGCCGGTGCAGTTAACGCCATGCGTGCTGCGTATGATATTGTCGTGCGACCAGCGGTTGCGATAGAACTCCTCCCACTTGCGCTCCTGAGGATTGACCAGGTCGAGTATCCAGCTCATTCAGCGTCTCCTCGGTGCATTCGCGGAACCGCGCGGCTTTTCATTGTCGCTCAGAAGTCAATATCGCTCGGACTTAAACCGGGCCTTCCAACCGTCGTGAAACGGACCCTTAAACCAACCGCCGCGGTACGGACCCGAATGGCCGGTGGTGGGTGTCGCCATCATCGGACGCCGCACCCCGTTGCGCAGCCGGTTCTGCCACTTCAAGCCCGCGATCGTGAGCAGGATTACAAGGCCCAGCACGGCCAGACCCAAGAGTTGCCATATCGCTTGCGCCGGACGTTGGGTCACGGCCGCCTGGGCGAGGAAGGAAACCACGCTCGCGCGCTCTTCGGTGGTCAGCGGGTTTTTCGACCATACGGCTCGCATGGTAGGCGTGGGCGTGCCGGCGACGAAGGCATCAACCGCGGCCGCTCCGCCGTAGCGCGAGACCACTGCGGTCAAGTCGGGCCCAAGCTGCCCGCCGCCCAGGGCTCCGATGCCGCCGACGCTATGACAGGCCATGCACGGCGGCCCGCCGTTATGAAAGCGCACCACACCGGTGAACAGGTCTTTGCCAATCTCAGGATTACCCTGGACGGCGGGCGCGCTCGCGGCCTCGGTTGCCGGCGCAGAGGTTTGCGCCGCTGCGGTGTCCAGATAAGCGAGCATGGCGCTGGCGTCCGAGCTGCTGAGCCCCAGGTTGGGCATCGGCACGTCATGGAACTCGTGCAGCAAGCCGACGGCAACCGGGTCTTTCTTGGCGATCATTGCATCAGGCGCTGCGATCCACTGCTCCAGCCATTCGCGCGGACGCCTCGCGGTGACGCCCTTCAGGTCGGGGCCGACAAGATTACCCTTGCCCACCGTGTGACAGGCTACGCAGCCTTTATCCTGGAATAATTTTTGGCCAACCGCCGCATCGGCTTCCGCAGCGTTCGCCACGGTCGGCAGCGCGCCCCATGGACCTGCAATAGTCGCGAGTGCAACAATCAGCAGCCATCGCACCGACGCCAGGGGATTCTCGCTCATATCCGTCGTCCTCAGATCCATTTGATCGGCGGCGGTAAGCCGATGCTAAATTAATGTTTCGAAAACGCAAGGGTCCCCGACCCAGAAAGTCGTATTTTTTTTGCATCTTATAAAGTAGCATTTTTTGCACCTTTTAAACGCCGATCGCGGCAGGCCAGCGCGAGACCATGGCCGAGCTTAAGGCCCAGTAGCTCCTGTATATTCTCGGCGTGCGTGAGCGTACCGACACGCTAGTGCGCGAGCTGGCGCTCGACGATGCCGGCCGTTCGTGCGGCTAGTGAAGACGAAACGCGCCAAAGAGACTGCTTACGAAGCCAAGACCGTGACGCTGGCCGGGCGCGCTACACCAAAATCGCCGCCTGCCAATCCAGTTCGTCTTTGTCGTGGTCATGCCGGCAATCCGTGAATCAGATTGCATCCCAACGTGAGACCTTCAATCATGTATCTTAGTCAATTCGTCCACACGGCCTAGGAGAACGTGATGGCTAAGACGCAGTTGCCCGGGTTCATGCGGGAGCATGCGGCCCTTGGCGGGCTGGGTGTCGGCGACGTAGAAATGCCGCGACTGAAACTGCTTCAGTCATCGTCGCCCGAACTTACTGAATTCAACAACGCCAAGCCGGGCGAGTTTTGGCACAGTCTGATCGATGAATCGTTCGGATCGACTGTTCGCATTTGCCCAATTTACATCGACTGGCGCTTTATTCTGTGGCGTCCGCGGGCGGCGGGCGGCGGCATTCTGGCTCGAGCCGACGACAGCAAGCATTGGACGCCCCCCGATACCGAGTTTACGGTTAAGCTCAAGAGCGGCCACGAAGTGAAGTGGCGGACTGCCCGCACGGTGACGGCATCGCGTCTTGATAGACGGGGCAGCTATAATCCGAGCGATCCTAATTCACCGCCTGCTGCTACGCGCATGTATTCGATCGTGTGTTCATTTCCGGATCGGCAAGATTTGCCGCCCGCGGTGGTGATATTGCAGCGGGCGGCCATCAAGGTGGCAAGGAAGCTGATCGGTAAATTGAAGGTCCTGCGCGCGCCGTCTTTTGGCGCGATTCTTGAAATGACCTCGTTTAAAGACAAGTCGCCATACGGCAAGTTTTATAACTACGCCTTTAAGTTGGTGGGGCCGGTGGAGGATAGAGCCTTCTATGAGAAGAATTTTGCGCAATACCGCTTTTTTATCGAGCATGGCCTCAAAGTGAAAGACCTCGAAGGTGCGCAGGAGGATGAGGCCGGCAGCGCTGGGGATTAAGTTTTGATGGCCTAATCGCTGTCACTGAACCTAGTACCTCTGCACAGTGATTTTGGCGCGCATCATCGCGCGGCACCGCGCCGAAGCGAACGCACGCAATCGAACGCGGCGCTTCCTTGAGTTGGGCGTGCTGCACGTCCTCCGGCGTAGCGGCGTCGTGCACCGCTCGCCCGTGCTTCTCGACGATCGCCGCTAAGTCATCCAAATCGTCGGGTTCGACGTCCCCCATGATGACCAGCGGAATTGCATCTGCAATGCCTTCACGAGCCGCGGCGCTGCCGGGAAGTTCCCGATGCTACGAGCCAATCGATGGCATCCCGCAGAGCTTCTTTAATATCAAACTCGCTGAGCGGCATGCGTTACGGAGGGTGCCTCAATGGTTCGGCGTACGCTTTTCGGCTGCGCTGCGTTTAGGCTGCCGCGCATCGCGATTCCGAGCACCCTTAAGCGTGCCCGCCCACATGGGCCTTATGGTTTTTTCTACCAGATCGCGGTTTGGCCCCCTCGCCTTCCCGATGCACACCGTCTGCAAGTTTTAGCTAAGAGTCGATCCAAAAACATATTGATAATGACGTGAATGGCTGTTCGTTATCGAGCGCCGTCGTCTCGAGATCATTCCGAACGCGTTCGGCGAACGAGCGGACTTGAAGCTGATGTTTGGAGTACTCATCCGCGCCGCCAGTGCATTTATGAAGACGCTGTGTTACGCGTCCAAGCAAGTGACTCAGGCGGTTTGATTCGAGACATCTTGCGAATTGTTTCGAGACGTCTTACTGGAGGCCGATGGACAAGGTGCAGGCATTCGAATTCAACGGCTCAGCCGCGAGGCGGGAGCTGATAGATCCCTTTGGCCGCATCATCTCTTATCTGCGCGTCTCGGTAACCGATCGTTGCGATTTCCGCTGCGTCTATTGCATGGCGGAAAACATGTCATTTCTGCCGAAGGCCGAGATTCTGACGCTGGAGGAACTTGACCGGCTGTGTTCGGCCTTTGTAGCGCGCGGCGTACGCAAGCTTCGGCTCACCGGCGGTGAGCCGCTGGTGCGACGCGACATCATGACGCTGGTCGATTCGCTGTCGCGGCATCTGCGCTCGGGCGAACTCGACGAGCTGACTTTGACGACTAACGGCTCGCAGCTTGAAAAATATTCGAGCGATCTCGTTGCAGCGGGCATTCGCCGCATCAACGTTTCGCTAGATACGCTCGACACCGGAAAATTCCGCGCCATCACGCGCTGGGGTTCGCTCGACCGCGTGCTCGCTGGCATCGATGCGGCGCAAGCAGCGGGCCTCAAAATCAAGATCAACGTGGTCGCCCTCAAAGACGTTAATGACGACGAGTTTCCGCGCCTGATCGAATGGGCGCATGGGCGCGGTATGGATTTGACGCTAATCGAGGTGATGCCGCTCGGCGAGATCGGCGAAGGCCGTCTCGACCAATATCTACCGCTCTCGCTCGTGCGCCCGCGCCTTTGCGAGCGCTATCAACTCAACGACATTGACGATCGAACCGGCGGCCCCGCGCGCTATGTGCGCGTTGCGGAAACCGGCGGACGGCTCGGCTTCATCACGCCGCTCACGCACAATTTCTGCGAATCCTGCAATCGCGTGCGAGTGACCTGCACCGGCACGCTCTATATGTGCCTCGGCCAGGAAGACGCCGCCGACCTGCGCGAGCCGTTGCGCGCCTCGGAAGCCAACGATCTTCTCTATGCGGCCATTGATGAAGCGATCGGCCGAAAACCCAGAGGCCATGACTTCATCATCGACCGCCGCCATCGGCGTCCGGCGATCACCCGCCATATGAGCGTTACGGGCGGATAGTCGACTGGCTTTCGAGGGAATTCAAACTTACTCCCCCATTGCCCGAAGCACCGCGGGCGCAGCTGGAAATTCGGTGAAACGAAACTTAAGACATTCCGACGATTTGTTGCCCTGTCGGCGAAGCGCTGGCCGAATGGATGACCGCCGAAGAGGCCAAAGTGACTAGCGATGTCGGGCGACAGAGCTATCTCACGCGGAGTGATCAAAAGCTTTAACGAGTGCGGCAGTTGCCAAGACTAGCCAAGCTAGAATCAAGATAATTCCTCCCGTCGGCGCGGCCATGGGAAAAAGCCGGTGCCCCACGAAAGCCCGCAATGCGACGTCGGTTGAAAATAGGGTCGTGCCCAACGCCCACGCTGCAAGAGCTATCAACGCAAGCTGCCGAGATAGCACGCCTTGCTGCAAAAGCGCTGTGCCTCCAAGGATTGCCAGCGCGTGAAACAGCAGAATGTTGGCGGCGCTGTCGAGCCCAGCGCTAGGAGCCGCGTGTGCACCGGCCGCCGCAAGAGCGATACCGGCTGCGCCGAAGACGCCAGCGATTATGAGAAACAACGTCAACATTTCCATCCAAATTAAAGCTACTTACTCCTGAGCGAGCGTCATTTTATGCCACGCGTACCTTGCATACACGATTCTCCTGCGACCGTCATGGCCGCGCTTGGTCAGTTTTCGGTTTGGCAGCGCTGCTACGCAACCTTCTCAGTATCACCGCCATGAAGCATGAGCTGGAGGTCGGATTGTTGTGATTCCACATCAAACCGGGAACAACGCGCAAGACGGCGAGTTAGACGATCAAGCCGCCGAGGTGAATTTGACCACATCTCAGTCGCGCTAGTGGCCCTGGGACGCCCCCAACCGCTCACCACATCAGCGGGCCGTCGGATTTTTGATGGAAGTGCGGGGTCGAGTTGACGCGAACGCCGATGCCGTAGTAACATGCACCTAACCCTCATCTATGGCTTAGTCCGAGCGAGAGGAGCCCTTCATGTGCGACTATAGTCTGCATCACGTAGGCTCGCGGCCCGCCAAGGTCAGTGACAAGCTGGTTACGGCGGAACTTGCGAAATCAAGCACGCGTGGCTTTGCCGCCGTCGGGGAGTATGGTGCGAAGCTTGTAATTCATGACGGTCCACCCAAGGTGGCGGTTTGCCTGCTGCCCGGAACGGAACTGGCCTTCGACGAGGATGTCCGGTACGACCGCGCCTTCAGCCTTTTTGGCAAGGCCCGTGTGAATCACAAGGTCGCACGCTTTCGGCAGATCGATATGAACGATCCGCACGTTCAGCACGATGCGTTGGAATTCCCGAATGGGCAAGTTCTGAAGATTGCGCAGCTGGTCGCTGGCCAAACTGCTACGGTGCTGCAATTGCCGGTCGCGACACAGCACCACGAGCATGTTGAAACTGCACGCGTTGCCCGCGCCGACTCGCGGCGCGCCTTGAACCGGGAAACGGCGTCGATCCTGATGCCGAATCAGGGCGCGGTGATGTTGTGGCAGACCGTTCGCAGCACGGCCGTCGAACTCTCGATCGCGTTGGAGCAGTCATTCCGCCGCTTGACGGCTCACGAGCAGCATGTCGATCCCGAGGAGATTGAGGAAAGCTTCGAGAAGGGCCCGCTCACTTTGACGCTGCCGAAGCAGCCCCCAGCGCAGAAGCCGGAGAAGAAGATCGAGTCCAAGGCTGCTGCTTAGTCGGCCTTGTGGCCGACGGCACTGAAGATGCCGTTGGCGGCTTTGCCGACAGCGCCTTTGGAGTTGGTCGCGAAAATCTGCACAGTCGATAGGTGGAATGTCCGCCTGATTGCGGGCACACCAGCGCACTGGAATAATCAATCATATTCGTGCCTTCCTCTCGGAACGCAGCCTCGCTGCTCAGCAAAGTCCTCGATTCTTGCGCGCCGAGTTACCTCGCATCCTTGCCAACCCGACCATGTGCTGTCGTCCCGCAGAGTATGGATCATCGAGGGATTGACCGAGAATTGGCGCCGGCTCGATGAGAGGATCGATCACCTACTTGTCGGACGAGATCGCAGCGCTTGCACGATAGGATGCTGGGTGCGGCGGCTCGTGAGCGTTCCAGGCAGGCCGATTATCTCAATCGCGATGGTGGCGCTCACGCCACCAAGCAACGAAGTTGAAGCGAACGCCGATGCCGCATAGCATGTTTCACGGCAATGCCTGTTTCGCCTTATTCAACAAAATCCGGGACATCGCCTTAGAATGCACGCGCTACTGAGAGCCATCGGAGTTATCGCTCTGATCGCGGGACTGGGCTTTGTCGGACATGGCTCCCGCTATATCGCCTATCCCGGCGAGGACTTCATGATCCGATGGGTCTATTATGGCGCTGGCATAGCCGTGGTCGGGCTCTTACTTATAATCTTCTCACGACCCTCCGACGAACCGTAGAGGCGAGACGTGGCGCGGCGGGTTGAGCAAATCTGTGTCCGCCTCTTTCATCTGGCGGTGCCTTAGTTTCCACATCTCGCTCATCGTCAGAGTCGAGGGCTGACGCGCCGGTCTCAGGGAAGGTCGATCACGCCGGCCTCGCCCCCTTCCGTGCCCCATGCGAGCAATAGCCCGTCGGCGCTCCAGGCGAGCGCGCTAACAGGCGCGTCGCCCACGTTCTTGGCCAAGATTATCGCGTTGTCGATCCGCGTCAGAAGGATGAGGCCGTTACCGTAACCCGCAGCGACGACAGCTTTCCGAGGATGACAGGCGACGACGTCGATACGGTAATCGGTTGGCGTCAGCAGGCGCGGCGTCTTGCCCATCGGGCCATCCTTGCCGTGGAACGGCCACAGCACAAGCTGCGTGGCCCCGGACGTGGCCAGCCACTCACCGCCCGCGCTCCAGGAAAGCGACCTGACCCGCGCGTCGTAACCGGACATGGGTATATGTTCGCCATCGGAGAGCCGCCAGCCATGCAGCACCGGCTCTTGCATGGTGGTGACCAGGAAGTGGCCATCGGGGCTCACCGTGGCGCCGAGGTGTGAGCCCTTCCATTCGAGCCTTTCCGGCTCGGCCTGTAGCGCGTTCGGAAACCAGAGCGTGGCGCCGTTGTAGTGCGCCATGGCAAGCCGAAAGCCCTTCGGCAAAAAAGCGAGACCGCCAACGGTTGACGGCGCCTCGAAAGTGCGCAGCATCTTGGCCTGCACAAATACCGATTTGCCGGCCGACCAGGCGATTGCGCCGTCTCGGCCCAGGGCGACGTGATCGATCCAACGATGCTTCGGATCCATCGCAAGAACCCGGCTCGATTCGATGTCGGTCGTCACTACCTTGCCGTCATCGCCGCCGCTGACAATGCGCTCGCCTTCGGCAGCCGTCGCCAGGATAGCGCCGCCATGGATCGCCATTCTGCGCGTCTCGCCATCCGGCTCGGCGAACACCAGCGCCTCTTCGCTGAGCACGAAGACCGCGGTTCGCCGGAGAAAGTGCACGGCGACGACGGCACCTCCCGCGGCGACCAACCGGGTGCGCTCGACGACGGAGACGATATCGCTGCGGGTGTTGGACATTGATTACAACGACGAGAACCGCCGATCCCCCAAAGGGAAGTATCAAGCAATACAGCTCTCGAACCCTTCGGTGATCTTTTTTCCCGGCAGTTTGCGGCCGATGAAGACGATGCGGCTTTCGCGCTTCTCGTCCTTGGCCCACGGGCGCTGATGATCGCCATCGAGGATCATGTGCACGCCCTGAAAGACAAAGCGCTGATCGTCATCCTTGAAGGCGAGAATGCCCTTGCTACGCAAAATGCTTGGGCCTTCTTTCTGCACGAGATCCTGGACCCAGGGGAAAAACTTATCGGGGTCGAGCAGCTTGTCGGTGCGAAGCGCGATCGATTGCATCTCCTCGTCGTGGTAGTGTTTCAACCCGCCGTGCTTGTGATCCTTGGAATCGTGGTCGTGATGGTGATCGCCGTGCTCATGGCCGTGCTCGTGCTCGTCGCCCTCGAGAAAGGCCGGCTCCAGATCGAGAATGCGATCGAGGTCAAAGGCATTGCGGTCCAAAACCGCGTCAAGAGGAATCTGGGCGCGCTGGGTCTTATGCAGCTTGGCGTAAGGGTTGATGCCGCGAATACGCGCTTCGACGTCGCTTAGTTCGTCGGGCGAGACGAGATCGGTCTTGTTGAGCAAAATCACGTCGGCAAACGCAATCTGGTTCTTCGCTTCCGGCGCATCCTTCAGCCGCTCGTTAAGCCACTTGGCATCGGCCACGGTGACGATGGCATCGAGCTTGGTTTTGCGGCCTAAATTATCGTCCATGAAGAACGTCTGAGCGACCGGAGCCGGGTCGGCGAGCCCGGTGGTCTCGACGATGATGGCGTCGAATTTTCCCGTCCGCCGAAGCAACCCGTCGAGGATGCGCATGAGATCGCCACGCACCGTGCAGCAGATGCAGCCATTGTTCATCTCGAACACTTCCTCGTCGGCGCCGACCACAAGGTCGTTATCGATGCCGATCTCGCCGAATTCATTGACGATCACGGCATATTTCTTGCCGTGCGGTTCGGACAGGATGCGGTTGAGCAAGGTGGTCTTGCCGGCACCGAGATAGCCGGTCAGCACCGTTACAGGCACTTTCTCGGACGAAGACTGTTCGGACATACGGAGCCTCCTGGCGTCCCGGTTCTGGAGTTTGTGCGGGGTTGTGGCTTACCCGATGCGAACCCCGGCAATCAAAGGCACCCTGTTGATTTTTTAGACTATGGCACGGCGTCGGGATTGAAACAGCTACCGGTCCGCAACTTGGTTATGAGAAATTTCAAACCCGCCGCCTGCTATATAGGCGATGCTGCCCGCGCTTAAAAGCCCGTCACGAGTTATCGCCTCGGCAAAACGAGTCAGATCAGGCCGCCAAGAGGCCCAAGTGCACGCCTTTGACAATCGCCGTACCGGGGCGAACTGGATCCAGAACGTTGCGGGTCAAACGCCGGGCGTGTGTCGCGGCGGAGTATGGATGACCTCGTGCTTCATAGAGAACTCCTGATTTCGACGAAATCGCATCGGAACTTGACCCAGGAGCGACTTTGAGTCACATGGCAGCACGTTTCCCTAGGAGCGTGCTTGTACGACGGAAGACTTTCGAACAGTGCCAAAGCTGCGAGATTGGCTCTCTCGAACGGAAAAAAGTTTGAGCTTGCGGCGCGAGCTAGAAAGCAGAAAATGGTCTAGGTGAGGAATCTCGCCTCAACTTCAAACTCAAGAAAGGGAATGCCGTGTCGAAGTCAACAGGACCCACAGGGAGCGCCTCTCGCCGCGCAATTTTATTGAATACTGCATCGATCGCTGCTGGAGGATTCATCCTGAGCGCGCCAGCCGCTCGTAATGCATTAGCTCAAACCAAACTAACTCATGAAATAGCCAAATACCAGGAGACTCCAAAAAACGACCAGAAATGCTCGACCTGCGTTCAGTTTGTGCCGCCGGCCTCTTGCAAAATCGTGGTCGACCCGATTAACCCTGACGGCTGGTGCCAGTTTTTCGGAGCGAAGACTGGATGAGAGCCGCGTACTGTGGCGGCGATGTGGGGTGAAGCAAAGGGCTGCATCTAAATGTCTTGAGTTCAGCTCCCGATTGCTGCCACAAGTGTTTTGCGCTTATTCACACCAGGCGCAGCGAACCAGTTATAAAAGTGAACCAGTTATGAAAGTGAACCAGTTATGAAAAAGTCATTGCCAAAATCTGATGGTTCTTCCTTCTTCCTTTGCGAAGATGTGAGGGAGGAGGTCAATAACAAGCTCAGCATTATTGGCGTTTTTCAAAACGACAATATTGTCCTTCAAAAAGAAATTGTAATTCCAGCTCTCATGGCTGTATTGTTCGCTCGCGGGGGTGAGGGGTCTTGTGAGACGAGAGTTTCAATTACCGATCCCAAAGGGCAGACGGTGATTGAAAGTCCGAAACGAACCGTCGTTCTGGGGAAGGACGAAATTTATCTTGCGGCGGTTAGGGTCCTTGCTCCGGAGCTCACAGTCGGGCATTACACAATAAGATTTTTCTTCGACGACGTACCGATTGTACGTACCTTCGAAGTGAAGAAGGCATAGGGGTTGACGCCCCGGGTTGCGCCTGCGGGCCTCGCCTGTGCATTAGCGTTATCGAGGTCATCAGGCGGCACCTAATCTAGCGTTAGCCGTGCAATCGCCATGTATGCAACGAACGCATTCGCACAGTTGGACAATTGATCCTGTACTCGTTGAATTGCTCGACGCACGTCCGGTAGGAATGGACCTTCGTCTCCATAGTATATTTCGAGTATCTCATCGCATTCCCTGCACGCTTCCGCCATTTCTTTAAAAATGTCCTTAACGTTCGGAATTTTTGTCCGATTGCTCGCCGCTGCCATTACTCCCCTGTACATAGATTCCAGTTCTGCCGCATGACTGTTCAATGCTTGAATGATTTCTCTTAGAGCCGATCCGGAAACTTCTTGAATCCGATGAATCGGATGTGATTCCTTATGAGGCGCTTGATTCTCTGGAGAGCGCCCGATGTGGACCGATGAACACCGCCTGGCCGCGGATCGAA
>Ga0181518_10000556_pt1 | contig 40683 bp, 27 predicted proteins | sample PEATcosm2014_Bin_28_FD_119751 | JGI IMG/M metagenome (GOLD analysis project Ga0181518, IMG submission 119751) | Peatland microbial communities from MTU Mesocosm Facility, Houghton, MI, USA - PEATcosm2014_Bin01_60_metaG | ecosystem: Environmental > Terrestrial > Soil > Wetlands > Peat | place...
ACACTTACGTCGGCCTCTGGGAAGGGCCGACCGAAGAACAACTGACCGCTCTGAAACAGGCCGGGATGAAGGTCATTTGCGAGCAGAACGCGGTTTCGCTGAAGCACCTCAACGATTCCACCATCATCGGCTGGATGCATGGCGACGAACCGGACAACGCGCAGGCACTGGGCGCCGGCAAGGGCTACGGGCCGCCGATACCTCCGGCCACGATCATCGCGGAATACCAGCGCATTCGCGCCGCGGATTCGACCCGGCCAGTCATGGTGAACCTGGGCCAGGGCGTGGCATGGGACGATTACATCGGACGCGGCATCCGCCGCAATCACCCCGAGGATTACGCCGAATACGTCAAAGGCAGCGACATCGCGTCCTTCGACATCTACCCGGTGGTGCATGACAGTCCGGTGGTGGCGGGCAAACTTTGGTTCGTTCCGCAAGGGGTGGAGCGGTTGATTAAATGGGCCGGGCCGGATCGCATCGTTTGGAACTGCATCGAATGCACGCGCATTGAAAATCCGGACCACAAAGCCACGCCGCGCCAGGTTCGATGCGAGGTCTGGATGTCGCTCATTCACGGCTCGCGCGGGCTGATCTATTTCGTTCACGAATGGAAACCGCGCTTCAACGAGTCCGCCCTGCTGGGCGATCCGGAAATGCTCGACGCTGTGACAGCGCTCAACCGGCAGATCGCCCGTCTGGCGCCGGTATTGAACTGTCCCACGGTAACGGACGCGGTGGCGGTGGTGTCGGAGAACCGCGAGATTCCCATCGCTGTGATGGCCAAACGGTTCGGGGACGCGCTGTATCTTTTCGCGGTCGGGATGCGCGACGGAAAAGCCGCGGCGTCGTTTGCGTTGCGCGGTCTGACGGGCGAAGAGAAGGTGGAAGTGCTGGACGAGAACCGGACGCTGAAAACGCAGGACGGTGTTTTTCACGACGATTTCCAGCCGTGGGATGCGCATGTCTACCGGATCACGGCCGCGCCCGCTCGTTGACCGAGGTTACCCGAATGCGGCCGGCTTCGGGCCTCTAAAACTGGGCAGAGGCTGATCCGTGACCGCGTGGAGCGCGACTTAGTGGAATTAAGTGGAATAATGCAGCAATAACCTGTCTCTGATGTCTTTACTTTAGCTTTTAGCCTTTCAAAAGTGGCGTCCCTGACCGGCTTCGCTCCGGTGATCTCCTGCATGAGAGGCAGGCGTGTTGGCGGGACTACACTGCTGTCAAAGAAATGGGGGATCGGGTTCAGCGAGGGCGCTGAACCCTGCGCGCGGGGGCGCGCGCGCTCCCGGCGGCTCAAAACCCGCCGTCCACTTGCCAACGGCCGGCCGGATTGTCCTTCCTAACGGCCAGGTTCCACTTCTTGGTCTGTGACACGCGGCATTTGACAAACCAGGCGGATTGTTCGGGCGCCCAGACAGCCTCGCCCACCTCCAACCCCGGCATTAATTGTTTGGTGTCGAGGCCGGCTTTCGCCGCCATTTCAGTTTGACTCCTGGTTTCCGCGACGTCGAATTCCGAGGTGAATTTGCGCATTTCGACCCAGTCAAATTTTGACTGGGCGTCGAAGTAGGCCTGCACCGCTTCCGTGGGCGAGAGCCGGGCATAGACATCGTTGTTGGTCAGGATTTCCGGTTCGCCGGTCCACTTAAAATCCTCTTGCAACTGGAGTTTGCTGTCATAGACACCCGTCAAAACGCACCGCTTGGCGCGGTTCGTGTTGGAGACGCGCGCATTTGATTCCTGCGACGGAAGTTTGATTTCGTAAGGCACAAAGCGCCCGCCGTACGACTTGGAAGTGAAGGACTCACCCAGGCTGACGATTTCCAAACCACCCAAGTATTCCTTTGTCTGCTCAGTGATGGGGGACAGAAATTTGCCGGCTTCGTCCCAATCCTTGCGGCTGCAGGCCTCCAGGAAGGCGCGGGCAGCCTGCTCGGCAGTCATGGAGGCATATTTTTCGTTGTCGGGAAGCGTCTGCGGTTCCTGGCTCCAACTCATGTCCGCCGGTATGGCCAGCTCCCACACTGTTGCGTCTATGGGCTGGTTGTACTCAATTTGGTTGAGGTCGAAGATCAGCTTTTCGCCGGAAGGGAGCACCAGATAGTATTGCACGGCCTCCAGCAGTTTCGTCCCGGCATCGAAGCGATAGACCCGGCGCGTGTCAGCGTTATCGAAGAAACTGTTCTTGAGGTAGTCATTTTCCGGGATGCCCGATTTGGCGTGGATGGTGACGACGGACTTCACCCTGCCGTCCGCCGCGGTTTCTTCCGCGGTGTCCAGCTTCCAGCCTTTGGCCTGCGCGTTGCGCAGCTCATTGCTGATGGTGTTGCCCAGAAACGCAATCCGATGCAGCCATTCCGTGTCATAGGCGCTGGACGAAGGTCCTGGAAACTTCGCTCCGGAGTGAGCCACCTTGATGTAAAGCACCGTGGACTGGCCGTCCATCACGGCCACGCGGCCGGGCTTCTCGGCCCGCCATTTCAGTTCCGGGGCGAACTGCTTCCACAGTTCGATCGTGCAGAACTCGCAGTCCGCATTGATGTAGCTGAAGTTATCCGCCGGCAGCGTCCGCAACTGGCCGCGCAAATGAATGCTGGAGAGTTTGGCCACCGCTTGGGCGCCCTGGATCATGACTTCGGCCGCTCTGGCCTGCGCTTTGGGACTGGTCCACAAAAGGACTAACAGGATGGCCGCCACGCCGGCCACGGCGCTTAATCCAAATCCCCAACGATGTTTCAAGATTGTGCTCATAATTGTTTCTCTTTCCGGTTTGAACTGTTCCTGGCGAACCCGCCGCATGACGGATTGGACAATGCGCACCCCGGCGGCAGCCTGGCCGCGGGCGGCGAGCCGCTCTTGCAGACTCGTGACCGCCGCGTATTCGGCCCTGCAAGCGGCGCAACTTTCCAAGTGCTCCAGGCATTGGCTCTTTGCTCCGCCGTCCGGCAACCCTTCGGCCACGGCGGCTAAATTGTCCCTGAATTCGGCGCAGTTCATGGTTGTTCCATAAGGTTGACGGTTGATTCCGCGCGGTCGCGGGCCTGAAGTTCCTGGCGAAGCAGGAGATAGGCTCGCGAGAGCGTTTTGGTGACGGTGCCGGGCGGCATGCGGAGGCGCGCGGCGATTTCCTGACAGGAAAGCCCCTCGTAGAAGCGCAGCAGAATCACCTGACGATGGTTTTCAGGCAAAACGGCGATGGCTTGTTCCAACGGATAATCCGGGGAGTCGCTGGTCGCCTCGGTCAATAAGGTCTCCGCGGCTTGGCGATGTTGGCGGCGGCGGACTTAGCACCGGAATTGTTCGCTGGCCACCCGCCCGGCGATGCCCAGCAGCCAGGCGTAAAACGACTCCGGCTTGCGAAGCTTGCCAAGGGACATGAAAGCCCTGACGAACGATTCCTGCGCCGCTTCCTCGGCTTGGGCGAAGTTGCCGACCCGCGCCGCCAGAAAAGAGAACAGCGGTTTCTGGTAGCGATCCACCAGCAGGCCGAACTCCTCCGGATGGCCGTCGCGACAGCGTTCCACGTATTCTTTGTCAGTCAAGTCCATGCGTTTTCCTGCTCAAACCAATTCGCATCGTCAATGAATAGTGACGCGCCGGGGCGATTTGCGACAACTGTGCAAAAAAAGAAAAATGGTGACCCCACCAGGAATTGAACCTGGATCACAAGTTTAGGAAACTCGTGCTCTATCCGTTTGAGCTATGGGGCCGGCCCGCATCCATTTTACCCCCGCCGCCCGCCCCGGCAAGCGCGAAGACGGCTCCCACCCAGCAGCTTGTGCAGTTTGCTTTCTTGGCTATGTTTTCTTAATCTTAATCCTAATCTTAATCTCTTCTTCTCTTCATGATGGAGATTGAGATTAAGATCAGGATTAAGATTAAGAACCTGGAACCGCCGCGCGAAAAAGACATGAACCCACGCTCCGCATGGCGGCTGATTTTTCCATTTGCATTTGCGCCGTTCCTCGTACACTGGCCGCATGTCCGCCAACTCCAATGCGGCCGGCGCCAAACCCGGCCGACGCGCCGGTTCCTGGCTTCTGCTCCTGGCCTTGCTGGCAGGGGCGCTGGCGGTCTTGTGCCATGACGGCTTCAAGCCTTATGACGTGATGTGGGACAACGACACGGCGCTGGGCGCGATGGATGCCTCCTGGTTCCGCATGCCCGGCACCTACGCGGGCATTTGGAATTCCGGCAACTGGATCGGCGTCAAGATTCCGGCCTGCTCGCCGGACTTGGGAACCATCCTGGCGACGTTCGTTTCGCCGGAGATGTATTTGAAGATTTTCGCGCCATGTACGATGCTGCTGCTGGGGTTCAGCGCGTGGGTGTTGTTCCGGCAATTGAAGTTCGCCCCGATGGTCTGCGTGGCGGGCGGGCTGGCGGCGGGCTTGAATATGCACTGCTTCTCCAACGCCTGCTGGGGCACGGGAACATGGAACATTTCCATGGCCATGATCTTCCTGGCGCTGGCCGCCCTGGTCACGGGCGGCATCCGCCAAACCTGGATCAAGGCCGCGCTGGCCGGGCTGGCGGTCGGCATGGCGGTGATGGAGGGTTTTGACAGCGGGGCGATCTTGAGTGTTTATGTGGCGGTTTTCGTCGTGTTCTTTTGTTGGATCGCCGAGTCCTTCGCAAACTGTCTCAAAGCCTGCCTCGCCGTCTTGCTTGGGCTGGGTGCGGCGGTTTTGGTGATGAACATAGTGCATATCGGACTCGTCTTGAGACTCTTCTTGAGTGTCTGTAGCGGCCTTCTTTGCACGGTATTCTTCTGCTGGATCATGAAGTACAAGGTTCTAAAGAAGATCATCAAGACCAGTTGGGTGGTCTGCCTGATGGTTGTCTGCGCCCTCTGGATCGCCGCCAACACCCTTTCCACGCTGGTGGGCACTTCCATCAAAGGCATCGCCGGAATGGGCCAAACCGCCGAGGAGAAACAGAATCGCTGGGTGGAAGCCACCATGTGGAGTCTCCCCAAGCTGGAAACGCTGCGCGTCATCATGCCCGGAATCTTCGGCTACCGTCTGGACAATTACGACACCACGCCGGACCGGGCGGGCGTCTATTGGGGCAAGGTGGCGGAAGACCCGCACATCACCGCGCTGGACAGCAGCGACCCCGCGGAGCGCGTCAAAACGGCCGCCGAACTGGGTTTGCCGCCGGAAGAGGTGAAAATCCTGCAGGAAAACGATGCCCAGGCCCGCGAGGTCATCGTGGACAACACGGTGCAACGCATCGGGTTCCAGCGGCGTCACACCGGCTCGGGCGAATTTGCCGGCGTGCTGGTTTCGCTGCTCGCCCTCTTCGCGCTGGCCTGCGCCGGGCAGCGCGGCCAGCCGCCTTATTCCAAGAACGAACGGCGCCTGGTCTGGTTCTGGGGCCTTGCGGCCCTGTTCTCCCTGGTGGCAGCCTGGGGGCGCTACGCCTATCTGTATGCTTTACTCTATAAAATCCCATGGTTCTCCACCATCCGCAATCCGATGAAGTTCATGCACCCGTTTCATCTCGCCTGGATCATCCTGGCCGGATACGGCTTGGAGGCGCTCTGGCGGGGACATCTGCGGGGCTTGGCGCCGGCGGCTGGAGGCCCCGGCTCAGCGGGAGCTTCGCCCAACCAGGCGGGAGCTTCGCCCCACGCAGGCGCGCGACACCCGCAGGGGCCGGCCCCGGCGGCCGGCGCTCGCGGCTCAGCGGGAGCTTCGGCCTGCCAGGCGGGCGCCGCTCCGGCCGCGCCGGAGTCAAGACGATTTACAGCCTTTGAGAAAGGGTGGATCGGCGGGTTGCTCCTGGCGGCCGCCGCGGCCGGGCTGCTCTGGTGGATTTATGCTGCGGGCAACACCGGCCCTTCCCGGCATCTGCTGGACCGCCTGTCCACCTACATCCAGCACCAGGGTTTTGGCGAGGAATGGGGGGCGCGCATCGCCTCTTTCGCCCTGGGTGAAGCGGGCTGGTTTGTCCTTTTCCTGGGCCTGTCGGCGGGGGCGGTCGCCTGCATCCTGACGGGGGTTTTGCGCGGGCGCAGGGCGGTTTGGGCGTGGGCCGCGCTTTGCGGGATCATGATTTGCGAGTTGGGCCGGGCGGACCAGCCCTGGGTGCGATATTACAATTACAAGGAAAAGTACGCCGACAACGACCTGATGAAGATACTCCGGCAGGAACCGTGGGAGCACCGGGTGGCCGCGAAGTTGGTGCCCAATGGAAATGGCTATCCGCTCTGTCCGGGCGAGTATGGCATCCTGGGCGCGGCCTGCCATTGGTGGCTGGAAAACGATTTTCCCTACAACGACATCCAGGCCGTTGACCTGGACCAATTGGCCCGCCCGCCCATGATGGAGACCAACATCTTCGCCGTCTTTGCCCCAAGATACCCTCCGGCGCAAGAGCGCGGTTCGGGGCAGACGGATTTCGCGCCGCCCGTCCGGCTTTGGAAACTGTGCAACGCCCGTTACCTCATCGCTCCCTACGTCGTCGTGCCTTTTCTTAACAACAATGCGGACCCGGTGCAGGGCGGCTTTCAGGTTCGCGAACGCTTCAACCTGGCCCGCAAAGAGTGGGTGACCAATGCCGAGGATATGGGCGACTTGACCCCCGTCATCACCAACAACGGCCCATACGCTCTGATCGAAATCACCAACGCCCTGCCCCGCGCCAAACTTTATTCCAACTGGCAAACCCCGGCCGACGACGCCTCCGCCCTGCAACTGCTCAATTCCCCGGCGTTTGACCCGATGAAAACCGTCCTGGTTTCCAGCAACACCCCGGTCCCGGCCGCCGCCGCCACGCCGGACGCCGATCCCGGCTCCGTCCGCATTGTGGACTACAAGCCCAAGGAAGTTCACCTCCAGGCCGTTGCCAAAACCGCCGCCATCCTCCTCCTCAACGACCGGACCGATCCGGACTGGCATGCGTGGGTTGACCAAAAGCCGGTCCAACCGCTCCGGTGCAATTACATGATGCGAGGCGTATATTTGACATCAGGGGAACACACCATTGACTTTCGATTCGAGCCTTCGCTTGGCTCGCTTTACATCACCCTGGCCGCGCTGGCCTTCGGAATTGCGCTTGGGGCCTGGCTGATCCGCGCCCAACTCATCCGCCCCCCCGCCGCCTGAAACACGTTCCAGTTTTGCTTTTGCGCTGTAGCGGCGGTCTGTGACCGCCGCCAATTTTCCTGGAAACAGTGCCATTTCGAACTGCAAATGGTATGATAGCGTTTCCGGTTCGGCATTGCACTGTGGCAAATCGAATATGCGGCGGTCACAGACCGCCGCTGCAGTGCAAAATGCAGTTGTTTGGGGAGCGCGGTCGTGTCGGCCGCCGCGTTCGGCGTCCCGCCGGACGCTCTTCAATTCACCGGATCAATGGCGACCAACTCCATTTCAAACACCAAGGTTGCATTGGGCGGGATCACGGGCGGTTTCCCCGCCGCCTTGTAGGCCTGATCGGGCGGGATGAACACTTTCCATTTGGAACCGACCGGCATCAGCTTCAATATGTTGAGCCACCCGTCAATCAACTCTCCTGTCAAACTGAATGGATAAGGCTGGCCGGGCGGCGAGGCGTCAAACTCTTTGCCGTCCAGGAACATGCCGCGATAATTGACCTCCACGCTGTCGGTGGGTTTGGGAATGGGGCCGGCGCCCTTGGTCATGATCGTGTATTGCAAGCCGTTGGCCAGGGCGATGACGCCCGGCGCCGTTTTGTTTTTGGCCATGAATTCCTTGCCCTCCTTCAAATTGTCTTTCGCGTTCTCCAGTTTGTAGGTGGCCTCGCGTTCCTGCATTTTGGCCATTTGCTTCTCTTGGACTTTGGCATGGAGCGCCGAGAAAACCGCGGCCACCTCGTTGCTCGTGAGCATCGGGGCGCGGCCGGCCACGGTGTCCTGCACACCCTTGATCAGGTTCGTCACATCCAGCTCCACCCCCATGGTCTTCATCTGCTGGCCGAAGCTCCATCCGATGGCGTATCCGATCTCCTGTTTGACGGTTTTAAAATTCTTTTCCCCGGGCGGCAAATTGGTTGGCCCGGCGGGCAGTGCTTTGAGCACGAGGGTGGCCTGCGCGCTGGTTATCAGGCTGGGCCCCCCGGTCAACTGGGCCTGGGCCGCCTTTCCCAGCCAATCGGCGTCCGCGGCAATGTTGTCCTTTTTGAGCGAAGTCCCGATGTTCACTCCGAAAGCGTAACCGGCTTTTTGCGCATCCGTCTTCAGCGCCCCGTCGGCGGCCAGGGCCTTTTCCTGTCCTCCCATTTGGAAGGCGAGACAACAAAGGGACAATTTGACCAAAACAAGTTTTTTCATTTTTCTGTGCTTTCTACCTGGCTCGCGCGAAGCGGCCGATTCAAGGCCGCCGAGCGCGCGCAATTTCACGCTTGCCACAGTAACACAGTTCCCAAAAATTGAGCAAGCCCATTCAAACGAGGGTTACAGGCGTGAAGGAAAAGCGCAGTGTTGGAGGCAATTGAAAATTGGTCATTGAAAATTTGTGAATGGCAATTGAGCCGTTGGCCATTGGAGGAAACCACTTGTCTTATTCGTCCCATGCCTCCTCTATGTCCCATTCCTCCCATCCGGGTTCCGTGGCTGCTCGTGCCTGCGGCCATTGCCCGCAGCCACCAGCCCCGGAAAAAATTCCGCGTTTCCGAAAACGAAATCCGCGCTATTGTTTCCTCGTGCTCTCGATGGCCCAACAGTTGGAGAATCTTCCCGCCCTCCAGCAGGTCGTTCTCCCCGACCTCTGGCAGCAGCAGGCCGTCGCCGCCTTGCGCGACGGCAGCGACGTCGTCGTCCAAGCCCCGACCGGCGCGGGCAAGACCTTGATTTTTGAGCTTTGGTCGCGCCAGGGAAAAAACCGCGGCCAGGCCATTTACACCGTGCCCACCCGCGCCCTGGCCAATGACAAGCTGGCGGAATGGCGCGCGCGCGGCTGGGATGCCGGCATCGCCACCGGCGACCTGAGTGAGAACCTTTCCGCGCCGGTCCTCGTCGCCACGCTGGAAACGCAGAAGCAACGGCTCCTCCGCGGCGACGGCCCGGCCCTCCTGGTCGTGGACGAATACCAAATGCTCGGCGACCCGGACCGCGGCTTGAATTACGAACTGGCCCTCGCGCTCGCCCCGCCCCGCACCCAACTCCTCCTCCTCAGCGGCACCGTCGCCAACCCGCAGCAAGTCGTCAAATGGCTGGAGCGCCTCGGCCGCCGCGCCGTCCTCATCCGCCACGAAGAGCGCCCCGTTCCGTTGGAAGAAGTCCTTGCCGACCATCTCAATTATCATGTTCCCGCCGACATCAAGGGCTACTGGCCGCGCCTGGCGGCCAAGGCCCTGGCCGAAGACCTTGGCCCCATTCTCATTTTCGCCCCGCGCCGGCAGGCCGCCGAATCCCTCGCCTCCGAATTGGCCCGCGCCCTGCCCGTGCCGCATCCCTTGAGCCTGAGCGCCGCGCAAAAAACGCTCGCTGGCGAGGCGCTCGCCAAGATGTTGAAAAGCCGCGTGGCCTATCATCACAGCGGGCTGAGCTACGCGGCCCGCGCGGGCGTTGTCGAACCGCTGGCCAAGGCCGGCCAGTTGCGCGTTGTCGTGGCCACGATGGGATTGGCGGCGGGCATCAATTTCTCCCTGCGCAGCGTCGCCCTCGCCGCCGAATCCTACAAGCGTGATCAACAGGAACAACTCCTGCGCCCCGATGAAATTCTGCAAATGTTCGGACGCGCCGGACGGCGCGGTTTGGACGAGACCGGTTTCATCCTCGTCACCGCCAATCAACTCCGCCTGCTGGACGCCCACGCCGGCCATCTGGCTCGCGGCGCGCTGGTGGATTGGAACGCGCTCTTGGGTTTGATGGCCGCCGCCGCCGATCAGGGCGCCGATCCGTTCCGGCAAGCCGTCCTCGTGCAGGAACGCCTTTTCACCACCAAGCCGGTCACGCTGGGAGTCGAGCAATCCTTGCAACATCCCCAGACCCCGTGCGGCCTCAAGATGGACGCCGAGCGCGCCCGGCATGTCCGCCGGTTGGTGCGCCAGATGCAAAACAGCCGCGGCGAGTGGCAGAATTATCCGCCGCCCCAGGACGTTCCATTGGACAAAATCCTCGTCATGTCCGCGGACACTTCCTGCCCCGAAGGTCCGCCCATTCACCAATCCGCAATCCGCAATCCGCAATCCGCAATCGGCGCAGCCCCTTCCTTTCCCGAAGGCCCGCGCTTTCACAGCGTCCTGAGCGAACCCGCCGCGCTCGAGAAGGTCGGCCCCGGCATCCTCTGCCTTCTCAGCGAGGACGCCCGCGGCAAAATCCACGGTCGCGCCATCACCGTGGCCGACCGCCTCAAGGACAACCGGGTGCTGCTCAACAAGTGGGTCTGCCGGCTGATCCGTTGGGAAGGACGCCAGGCGTCGCCGGAGGTGTGGACGGAGAAGATCGTTCCCTTGTTGGAGCAAAAACTGGCCGCGCAAAAAACGCCTCTGGCCAGCCTTGTGGACGAACCGCCGCGTATCATTGCCCGCCTCAGCATTGCCGGCCTGGCCTTGCGCGTGCCGGTGGACATCCACGGTGTGGCGTTGTGGAAACCGCCGGAGCGCGAAGTCCTGCCGCCCGATTGCGCCCAATGTTCCCTCGTGCCTGTTTGCCGCGAACTTTCCACCGCGACCGGAGTGGCCTTGCTGTGGCGGCGTCTGGGTCTCATCGAAGCATCGGGCGCGCCCACGCGGCGCGGGCGCGTGACCGGCTTTTTTTCCCAGGGCGACGGCCTGGCCATCGCCGCCGCGCTGGAGGATGAAACTTATCCGGTGGAGGAATTGGTGTACGATCTCGCCAACCTGGACGCCACCCACCGTTTTTGCGCGGAAGACAACCGTTGGGCGGGCCGTCTGGCGCAAATTTGCCAAAAAACCTACGGCGTCCAAACCATCCCCGGCTATTTGGAAAGCGGCGTGCCGCCCAAATACGGCGCCGGGGCCGGGTTGGTCGTGGCCAGCGTCCACCGCGACCCGGCGAGCAAGCGCCAATGGGTGACGGACCTCCTGGGCGCGGGCGACATTGACCGCATCATCATCGAATGGCGCAGCCTATTGCGGCGCATCGCCCACGCGCCCGACCTCGATTGGGCGCGCTGGAAAAAGCTGCAAGAAACCGCGCGCGCCATTTTGCAAGAGACCGAATCCCCCACCCTGACCGACCTGCCCCCGCTTGAATACCATCAAACCAAGCGAATTGACCACCGCCTGATCTTGCGAAGAGGTTGACGCCACGCCTTCAACTCGCCGTAGCGGCTTTCGGCAGAAAGCCGCTGAAATTCCGTTTGCCTTGGGGATCGCAATGACCGTGAAAGCCGATTCAAAATCGGCGCTCCGAACCGGAAAGTGTGAAATATGAAGGGCCTGCGGCGGACAAGGCGGAGGACAGGCAATCGGCAATCGAATCACAGAATACCAACTGATACATTAGCTGGCATTATTATATTGGGGATGTCCAGCAGTCTGGAACACAGTTCCGCGGTTGAAAGCGGCGCTGGCGCGCGCACACTCCAAGGCGGCCTGTCGGCCGCGTGGCCTGTGCGCGAAGCGCCGTGGCGTGCGGAACGCAGTTCCGCTTTGAAAACTCGGGCGGCGCGGCAGCGCCGCCCTGCCGTTGCAGGTCAGGTCTTGGGGGCGACTTTTTCGGTGGTGTAGCAATCTATGGTGTCGCCGACTTGCATGTCGTTGAAGCCTTCGATGCGGATGCCGCATTCCATGCCGGCGCGGACTTCGTTGACTTCGTCCTGGAAACGGCGAAGGGTTTGGACGACGCCTTCGTAGATGAGGCTCTTGCGGCGGAGGACGCGGGCTTTGCCGCGCACGACACGGCCGCTGCTGACGATGCAGCCGGCGACGTGGCCGCCCTTGGACAAGGCGAAGAGTTTGCGGACTTCGGCGGTGCCGATGACGGTTTCCTTGACAGCGGGTTCGAGGAGGCCGGCCATGGAGGCTTTCACTTCGTCAATGAGTTCGTAGATGATGGAGTAGAGTTTGATCTGGACGCCCTCGCGCTTGGCCAGGTCGGCGACGCCGACATCAATGCGGGTGTGGAAACCGAGGAGGATGGCGCCGGCGGCGGAGGCGAGGGAGAGGTCGGATTCGGTGATGGTGCCGACGGCGCTGTGAATGACTTCAAGTGTTACCAGCGGGTCCTCGATCTTCTTGAGCGCCTCGACGATGGCTTCGACGGAGCCTTGCATGTCGGCCTTGACGACGACTTTGAGGGACTTGGCCTCGGAGGCTTCGAGGGTGGCAAACAGGGTTTCCAGGGTGACTTTGGCGCGGGATTCGGTGGAAAGGTCGCGCAGTTCCTGCTCGTGCTGCTGGGCCAGGGTGCGCGCCATTTTCTCGTCTTCGATGACGCTGAATTCCTGGCCGGCGACGGGGACGCCGTTGAGGCCGAGGATTTTGACAGCGACGGAGGGGCCGGCTTCTTTCTGGCGGGCGCCTTCCTCGCTGATGAGGGCGCGGACCTTGCCCCAGTAAGCGCCGCACAGGACGACGTCGCCGATGCGCAGGGTTCCTTTGCGGACGAGGACGGTGGCGGTCGGGCCGCCGGGTTCGAGGCCGGATTCAATGACGTTGCCCTTGGCGTTGCGGTCGGGGTTGGCGGTGAGTTCGAGGAGGTCGGCCTGGAGGAGAATCATTTCGAGCAATTTGTCCACTCCCTTGCCGGTGAGGGCGGAGCAGTCCACGAAGATGGTTTCGCCGCCCCATTCGTCGGAAACCAGCCCTTTGTCCTGGAGTTGCTGGCGGACTTTCATGGGGCCGGCGTTGGGATGGTCGGATTTATTGACAGCGACGATGATGGGAACATGGGCGTCGCGGGCGTGGTTCAAGGCCTCGATGGTCTGGGGCATCACGCCGTCGTTGGCCGCGACGACGAGGATGACGATGTCGGTGACGTTGGCGCCGCGGGCGCGCATGGCGCTGAAGGCGGCGTGGCCCGGGGTGTCCAGAAATGTAATCTGCTGAATCTGCCCTTTTTTTTCGGGGTGGGGAAAGGAAATGGTGTAGGCGCCGATGTGCTGGGTGATGCCGCCGGCCTCGCCGGCGGCGACGTTGGATTTGCGGATGACATCCAGCAGGGTGGTCTTGCCGTGGTCCACATGGCCCATGATGGTGACGACGGGCGGGCGGGGCTTCATCTGCTCGGATTTGTCTTCGATGTCCAGGTCCACTTTCTTTTCCATGTCGTGGACGGTGCCGCCGCCGCGGACGCGTTTTTCGACTTCAAAACGGAAGCCGAATTTGGCGCACACCTGGCGGGCGATGTCCTCCTCGACGGATTGGTTGACGCTGGCAAAAACGCCCAGTTCCATCAGTTTCTCAATGATCTGAAACGGCTTGCGTTTGAGGTGCTCGGCCAGATCGCGGACGATGATGGGCGGCTTGAGGGTGATGAGTTCGCCCGTGGCGGGCGCGACAAATCTTTCCGGCGTCTTCCCCGGCGCGGGCGCGGGCGCGCCCGGTTTGGCCGGCGGCTTCTGCGCGGCCTGTCTTTGGCCGGCGGCCGGTTGCGCGGCCGGGGCGGCGGCGCCGCCCCGCGCATTGCGAGCTTCGCCGCGTCCCCTGGAATCGGTTCGGCCGCCCTGGGCCGAGCCGCGACCGGAGGCTTTTTCCGTGCCCGGCCGCGGAGCGGGTTTGGGGGGAAGTTGTATAAAGCCGACTTTTTCGCCCAGCTTCGGGACGGGCGGCGGCGGCGGCGGTTTGGGAGGCGGCGGCGGAAGGATGACGGGCGGAAGGACGGCCGGGATGGAGTCGAGGACTGGCGGCGGCGCCTGGTCCGCCGGCGCGGGGGCGATCATCTCCGGCGGCGCAACGGCTGCCGGGTCCGGGATGGCGGCGGGCGCGGCGGGCGGCGGCGAAACAGGCGCTTCCAGAACGGGGGAAGGTTCCGCCGGCTTGGGCGGCTCGGGGACCGGGGTTGGAGGCGCGGGCGCGGGCGGGGAAGGCGCGATTTCAGCGCCGGCTAAAGGCGGCGGCGCAACGCCGGGTGGCGGCGGCGCGGGCGGCGGCGGTTCGGCGGCGGCGGGTTGCGGCGGGGCCGGAGGCGGAGCGGGGGGCGGCGGCGGCGGCGCGGGAGCGGGTCGCGGGAGTGTTTTGGCTATTTCCAGCTCAAGGTACTCGCCGGTAATTTTATCGAGCGAGCTGGACGGGACCTTGGCGAGAGTTATGCCCAGTTCCTTGGCCTTGGCAAGGACCACCTTGCTTTCGATGCCAAGTTTCTTTGCTATATCGTAAATACGAACGGGCATAGTTCTCGTCCTGCCAAATCCGCCAGTTGGGCCACAAAGGTTTCATGGCTTTAACATGCAAACATCGTAGCCTCAAGTCTCATACACTTCACGCTATTTCTGACCGTTTTCGACCGCGCCGCGCCGGGCCGTTTCCGCCTTGGCCGCCGTGACAATCGCCTCGCCAAAGCCCTTGAGTTGCTCGATCTGCTCCAGATCGGCCACTTCCACCTGGCACAAATCGTCGAGGGTCAAAAAGCCGGCATGGACCAAAATGTTGGCCTGGTCGGGGGTCAGGCCCGGGATGGCCGCCAGGTTCTGCACGGCTTGGGCGACCTTTTCCTCAAAGCCCAGGGTGACGACGGTCTCCGGCTCGATGTCAATTTGCCAGCCGGTCAACTTGGAGGTCAGGCGGGCGTTCTGGCCGCGTTTGCCGATGGCGAGGGAAAGCTGGTCTTCGGCCACCATGATTTTGACGCGCCGTCGCGGTTCGTCCACGGTGAAGGCTTTGAGCTGGGCCGGGGAGAGGGCGTTGGCGATGTAAGTTTTGACGTTGGCGTCCCATTTGATGATGTCCACCTTTTCGTTGTTGAGTTCGCGGACAATATTCTTGACGCGCTGGCCGCGCAGGCCGACGCACGCCCCCACCGGGTCCACCTTGGCATCGCGTGTGTGGACGGCGAGCTTGGTGCGGAAGCCCGGTTCGCGGGCGATGCCCTTGATTTCAATGGTGCCGTCGTTGATTTCGGAGACTTCCAGTTGGAAGAGCTTGATGACAAATTGGGGGTCGGCGCGGGAGAGGATGATTTCCGGGCCGTGCGGGCCGGTTTCGACCGCCTTGACATAGCATCGGATGCGCTCGCCGATCTGGTATTCTTCCGTCGGCACCCGTTCGCGGTTGGGCAGCAGGGCCTCGTATTTGCCGAGGTCAATCGTCACGTCCGATCTCTCGAACCGGCGCACCACCCCGCTCATAATGTCGCCCACCCGGTCCTTGAACTCGGTGAAAATCAGGTCCTTCTCCGCCCGGCGGATTTGCTGCATGAGGGCCTGCTTGGCGGATTGCGAGGCGATGCGGCCGAAACCGGAGGGGGTGACTTCGACTTCCACCTCGTCGCCCAGTTGGGCGTCCGGTTTGATGCGCCGGGCGTCGAAGACGGAAATCTGGTCGTGTTTGGCGGTCACTTTTTCCGAAACCAGCAGTTTTGCGAACACCTTGATGTCGCCGGTTTTTATGTCAATGACACAGCGCAGGTCCCGGGCCGGCCCGACGGCCTTTTTGGCGGCGGCGGTCAGGGCCTCGACGACGGCGGAGACCAAGACATCGCGGCTGATGCCTTTTTCGCGTTCCCAGAATTCGATTACTGCCAAAAAATCGGCGTTCATAACATCTTTCCTTTCCCCCTGTGGGGAATAAAAAAGCCGGCAGATCCTGGCTCTCCGACTTTGCGCGCTGGGCCCGTCCAGCAAAACTAATTGTAAAGACGCGAATATATTACTCATCCCCGCCAAATCGTCAAGTGGCAAGTGGCGAATAAAGTGGCGAATAAAAAAGCGGCCCATATAGGGCAATCAGGACCGGTCTGGCAGCCTGGAAAGGCCCGTCCCCAGCCTTTTTGCCGCCTTCATTCGTGAATGGTGATGGACGACGCACTCAACTCGACAAAATGATGCCCGGCCAACGCGGCCACCACTGCGGGCAGGTTCACGGCGAAAAGATGAGACAAAGCATCGTTGGAAATGTTGCCCGTGGAGACCAACAGCAATTTGGGCGGCGCGCCGCGAAGCAGGAAATGGGTGACAAAATCCTCGTCTTTTGTGACAACAACCCGATTCTCCAACATGGCGGCGGAAGTAATATCTCCATCCGGCGTGCGGTTGCCCTGGGCAAGATCGAGAGTGTGAACGGCGTCATGCCCCGCAGCCAGCAAGTCTCGCGTGAGACGCCTCGGCAGTTGCGCGTCCACGATGAACTTCATGCCGGCAGCGGCTCAACGCGTTTGACCTGGCTTAACCGGGCGCCATAGGCGCACGCGGCCTTCAAATCATCCTCCTCCAAGTCGGGATAATCGGCCAGGATTTGTTGAATGCTCATGTCGCTGCTGAGCAATTCCAGCAAAAACTGCACAGGATACCGCAACCCGCGCACACACGGTTTGCCGTGGCAGATTTCAGGATCCACCGTGATGCGTGAAACTAATTCGGCATTCGACATGTTTTTAATTTACACCGGCTGGCAATTCCCGCCAAGAGAAACTTCTGTCTTGGAGAAGACTGGCCATTGCTCGATGGCGGGGGTATATTGACGGGCAGAGAATGACGCCCAACGACCTGATATAACCATGAAATCATCCTACGAACTGGCCATGGAACGGCTGAACAAGAGCGCGCCAACCGCCAAATTGAGCGGCGAAAAAAAGAAGCAGTTGGCCGAGCTGGATTCCAAATACGCCGCCAAAATCGCCGAGCGCGAAATTTTCCTCAAAGGCGAATTGCGCGCCGCCGCCGAGAAAGGCGACGCGGAAGCTTACGCCCAGATTGAAAAGCAACTGGTCAGCGAACGCAAGAAGTTCCAAAACGAGTTGGAAGAAAAGAAGGAAGAGGTCCGAAGGCAAACCTCCTGACCCCTGGCTTTCACTGTTCTCCGGAAGGCTTGTTGACTATCCATGCCATGTCCAGCAAGTCTTGGCTGTACGGTTCGGGCACCACCCCTTCGGTGGCATAAATGTAAAGGGCGCATCGGTAAGCGTCGCCGGCTACGCGGCAAACGTAAGCCGTGAAAAGCACGCCGAGCATCATGATCAATACGGCGATAATGAGAAGCCACCCGCTCTTAAAATGCAACGCGAGCACACACACCAGCAGCACCGGCAGCATCAAGCAGGCGCGTATCACCAGGTTCCCGGCGGAGATACCAATATAGCCGATCAAGCTCTCGCCCCAGGTCCTCTTCAACGTTATGGCGGATTTCTGGAGGATCTTGATGGGGTTGCGTGTCGCCTGCTCCTGGATGATCACCGGAATCGCAAAGACCGCCGCAATGCTCCAAGCCAGCCCGATCAATCCCGCCACAATTCGCGCCGCCAGCGGCAGCCGTTCCTCGATGGCTCGGATGAGCCATCCGACCAGTCCGGCCAAAAGTGACCATGCCAGGATGGATGGCAACCGGCTGCAAGCCGTTCTAAGACCGCGGCGCAACGAAACTTCCCTGCCGCCAAAGGCCGCGATGATCTCGCTGTAAAAAGCGACGTTGAAAAAGGTGGCAAGGAACATCGAGACCAGATAAATGACGGGCAAACAAAGCGAACGCCAAGGGAAATGCCGCTCGGCGCCGGGGTGCTGGGGAAAATAATAGCGCATCAGCGCTGACCAATGCTGGATTTGATTGAGGTGGTAACCGGTTTGATGCAGAACCATGGGGATCGCCATCGCCGACAGAAAGAAAAGCGCGATGAAAACCGTCAGCACAGTCGTCAGAACGGGAAACCAGAGCAGTTTGGGATGCTGTCGGATGACAGTGACCGAAGCTTTGAAAAGCCGCCAGCTTTGTTTGAATTTCGCAATCATGGGGTCGAGGGGTTCCTTTCTTTGATGAAACTTAACAGTTCGCTTTCGGTCAGCCCGCTGCTGGCCGCGTCCGCCAACAGCCGGTGATAAAGGTTCTTGAGTGCGGCCCTTTTCTCCCTGGCACCCGGCGCGGGCTGATGAGCCTGGATGAAGGACCCGCTGCCGCGCTCGCTCACGACGATTCCCTTCAATTCAAGCTCGCGGTAAGCCTTGGCCACTGTATTGGGATTCACATTCAAGCGTTGGCTCAACGCGCGGATGGTGGGCAATTGGCTCCCCGGTTTAAACGCCCCCGCCGCCACCGCCGAGCAGGCCTGATTGATGATCTGCCGGTAAACCGGAATGCCCGAATTGTACTCGACCCGCCACTGGTCCAATGTGCTGTTGACGTTCAACATGTCTATGCTATTTAAATCTTATACTAATAAACTATTACAATCCTCCAAATCCGTCAAGGACTATTTTTCGACCTTTCCGCAATTGGCCTGAAAGCTCTTTGACGGCCAAGCAGCGGTGGATTATCGTGGCGCGGACATGACACCCGACCGATATGAAGTTTCGCCCGCCGGCCGCCGGCGATTAACTGGAATGCTCCAACAGCGCGGGGCCACGATGGGCATAACCACCGGGAGCGGCGCCGCCTTTGGCGGTGTTTTTGTGGCCGCGGGCGCCGGCATCATCTTGATTGGCACGAAAGTCATTGCAGTCAAACCCGGCTCGGTGCAGGCGCCATACTGGGTGCTGACGGTGGCCGGAATTGTATTTGCGCTGGGCGGGTTCTGGGTCTGGAGCATGGCATGGCGGCAATTCGCGGCCAGCCGCGCGCGCGTGGAGGCAACCCGCCGATACCCAAATGAACCCGCGGTGGCCGATTACCGATGGCATCCCGAAGGATTTGAAGTGTCGGAATGGCCCGGCTTGGCCAAGGCGGTCGCGGGCGCGTTGGCTATGACGGTTTTTCTCTCGATTTTCAATTGGTGGGCATTCTCCAAGAATGGCCCGTGGATGGTCAAAGGCATCGTCTGCCTCTTCGACTTCGCGGCGCTGTGGATGTGGTGGCTGGCAGCCCGGCAATTGGGCCGCGCCCTTAAGTTCGGGCATACGCGAGTCCGGTTCGCTTCTTTTCCCTGCCGTCTGCAAGATCCCGTCGTTCTCCGCTGGCAGCCGCTCAAGGGAATCAACCGGGTCAACAAGGGGACCTTCACGCTGCGCTGCGTCGAGGAATGGTTCGAGAGACATGGCAGCGGTGAAAATCAAAGCTCCACTCTCGTGCATGAGGAAACTTGGAGCGCAAAATGGATTTTGGAGGGGCCGCGCAATTTGCATCCCCGGGACGATGTGGAACTCCGTTACGAACTGCCCGCTGACGCGCAGCCGACGAACCTCAGCACCGCCAAGCCGATATACTGGGAATTGGAAGTCAAACTGGACCTCCCCGGCCTGGACTTCAACAAGAGCTATCTCGTGCCGGTGTACGGCCCGGCGCAAAGGGCAGCGGCCTCCACGGCGGTTTGATACTATTGCCAGTTTGCTACAGGGCAAATGCAACATGGCGTCAGTCCGCGAGCGGGGAGTCAAGTTCCGGGATTCCTCCCGGCCTCCAAGCATCCATCCAGACATCGCTCCACAGAGCATGGACTGCACCGCTGTTGGACAAACTATCGAAACCTGCCAGGCGCAGTGAAGCGGGCCGGCTTGGAAGCCGGCGATACAGCAGGTTTGGAAACCTCCGGCACGCAACTTCGGCAGGTTTGCGCTAAAGAGATACTGAGGCCGCGTCCCCCTCCGCTGAGAGCGTTTTGGATAATAATCCTTTTTAAATGGGCCGTTTTGCCGTTTGCTTGCGGCATGATCGCTCGTGTCACGCTCGATCTGGCTCTGGGCAAAGAGTTCGATTACCTCATCCCCGCCGACCTGGCGGCGCAGGTGGAGGTGGGCACGCGGGTCAAGGCCCCGTTCGCCCATCGCCAGGTGCTCGGCTGCGTCACCGCGCTGCTGGAAAGCTCGCCGCATGCCAACTTGCGTCCGCTCCTCAAGGTCATCGGCCGCCAGTCGCATGTCAGCCCGGCCATCCTGCGGCTGGCGCGATGGATGGGCGAATACTATTGCTGCGGGCCGGAAGCGGCGCTGAGAACGGTGTTGCCCGAGGCGGTGCGGAAGGAGAAGGAGGGCTGGCGGGAACAACTGTTCGTGCGCGCCCTGCCGCAGCCCGGCCCCGGCCCGAAGTTGAGCCGCCGGCAGGAGGAAATTCTGGAGTTCGCGCGCGCCCGCACGGAAGCGCCGTTGCAGGAGTTGTTGCGCGTCACCGGCGCCGCCGGCCAAACGGTGCGGCGGCTGGAGGACAAGGGGCTGCTGGCCATCGCCCCCAAGATATCCGAGCGCGACCCGTATGCGCGGGAGACGATCCTGCCGACGCAAAGCCTGGAGATGAACGCCGACCAGGCGCGCGCGCTGGGAGAAATCAGCGCCGCGCTGCGCGGCGGCGGTGTGGAGGCTCGCGCCGGAGGCGCGACGCCGCACCGGGGCTTCCTTTTGCACGGGGTGACAGGGAGCGGGAAAACGGAAGTGTATTTGCAGGCCATCGCGCTGGCGCTGGAGCAGGGGAAGGGCGCCATTGTGCTGGTGCCGGAGATTTCGCTCACGCCGCAGACGGTGGAACGCTTCAAGGCGCGGTTCAGTTCCGGGCCGCAACAAACGCTGGTCGCGGTGTTGCACAGCCATTTGTCCGCCGGCGAGCGCCATGACGAATGGCACAAAATCCGCCAGGGCCGCGCCCGGATCGCCATCGGGGCGCGCTCCGCGGTCTTCGCGCCGGTGGAGCGGCTGGGGCTGATCATCGTGGACGAGGAGCACGAGCATTCCTACAAGCAGGAGGAATCGCCCCGCTACAACGCGCGCGACGTGGCGGTGGTCCGCGCCCGAATGGAGGACGCCGTGGTGGTGCTCGGTTCCGCAACCCCCAGCCTGGAAAGTTTTTACAACGCGCAAAAGGGGAAATACCGGCTCCTGGAAATGCCCGCGCGCGCCGACGACAAGAAGATGCCCGTCGTCCGTGTGGTGGATATGCGCCAGGTGGCGCGGCACGAGAAGAAAGCCGCCATTTTTTCACCGGTGTTGAAGGAGGCGATCCAGAAACGGCTGGAGCGCAAGGAGCAAACCATCCTTTTTCTCAACCGCCGCGGTTACGCGACTTCGCTGCAATGCGAGCTGTGCGGCTATGTCGCCCAATGCCCCGATTGCAGCGTTTCCCTGACCTATCACCGCCAGGAGCAGAAGTTGAAATGCCACATCTGCGGCCATGAAGAAGCCGCGCCGCTGGTCTGTCCGGCGGCCAAGTGCCGCAATCCGGCCATCCGCTATTCGGGCCTGGGAACCGAGCGGGTCGAGTCCACTCTCCTCTCCCTGTTTCCCGGCGCGCGGATCAAGCGGATGGACTCGGACACCTTGAAGCGGAAGGAGGATTACCGCCGGGTCCTGGGCGACGTGCGGACGGGGAAGACAGACATATTGGTGGGCACGCAGATGATCGCCAAGGGCCTGCATTTCCCGAATGTGACGCTGGTGGGGATTGTCCACGCGGACCTGGGGCTGCACATTCCCGATTTTCGCGGGAGCGAGCGGACATTCCAATTATTGACGCAAGTGGCGGGGCGGGCCGGCCGCGGCGACGTGGAGGGGGAAGTGCTGGTGCAGGCCTTCACCCCGTTTCATCCCGCCATCCAGTACGCCCGGCGCCACGATTTCAACGGCTTTTACGAGCAGGAAATGGAGTTCCGCCAGCAACTCAAATATCCTCCCTTCACCCGCATCGCGCTCCTGCTGCTGCGGGGCCGCAACGGGGAAAAGGTCAGTTTCTCCGCCGATTACCTGAAGCGCGAACTGGTCAAACGAACCGCGGCCCTGCCCGATTTGATCATCAAAGGCCCCGCCGCCGCGCCGCTGGCGCGGACGAAAACGGAGTACCGCTTTCAAATCATGTTGTTGACGCGCCAAATGAGCCGGTTGAGCCTGTTGCTGGCCGAATTGAGCGCCGCCCTGACGCTGCCGGAAGAGGTGAAAATGACGGTGGACATAGACCCGGTGGACTTGATGTAGCGCCCCGGCTCCTCATCAAGGGGCGCGTTTCCCTTTCTTGGGTGACTCCAGGCGGCGAAGCATGACTTTGAGATTACGGACATTTCCGATTGAGAATTGGTCATTGAAGATTGATCATTGGCAAATGCGCGAAGCGCCTTGGAGTGCGGAACGACAGTTCCGCTTTGCCGTGACATGAGCGAAAGCGGCGCTGTCGCGCCGCAGTCCAAAGCGGCCTGCCGGCCGCTTGCCTTTCGCGCGCAATTGCAAATTCCAAATTATCACTGGCCAATTCTCAATGGGGTTCAAACAGGCGGCTTGGGAGCGCCACCTCAATCCTCTTTGCATAGCGCCTCGACATCCGAACTTGTACATGGACGAACGCTCAAGCCTTGAGGGCGGCTTCTTTTCGGACGAGTTTCGCGCCGTTGGCCCGGAGATAGGCCTGAACGGCGGCAATGCCGCCGAGGCTGATCGGCACCCGCTTTTGGTTTTGAAAGAGCCGGTAATGCGTCAGGGTCTTGCCCACTTCCATGATCTCGATATGTTTGTCCGCCATCTTCCAAAGCTGGCCTTTGGCCAGTGGAATGGTGGCGAACTTTTTGGAATTCATACTTTTTCCTGTTGCCGGGCGCTTCATTTGGGCGATGCGACTCGCCCCATTGCCCGCCGCCGGCGCGGGAATCTTTTTCAACGTGTTTGTTTCCGTTCCGACATTAAAGCACATCCCGGCCAAAAGATAAACATAAATCTTCATACGGCGTCAGTCATGGATGGTAGGGCGACGCTCCCGCGGAGCCGTCTTTAACTGGGGAGCCTCCGCGGGAGCGCCGCCCTACCCTCCTCGACGTCATGGCGAGGGGGAAAAGCGGAATGGAGATGTGTTGAACGCGTTCACCACGACGGCTTCCAGGGCGGCCTGGATGTCCTCGTGTTTGGTCCCGTTCCGGCCATTGAAAACGGCGGCAATGTTGATGCCGTCCGGCCGCCAGACCATGAGGGCGGTGGAACCGGGCATGGTGCCGTACATGTACCAGTAAGGGAAGCCGCGGACTCTTGGCCTGCCGGTCATCCAGTACTCATCCATGAATGCGGCCAGATATTTTGCCGAGGCAAATACCGGCCCGCCGGCGTTCACATTCCAGACCGCGCGGCCGGTTCGCTGCGCCGGCGTCAGTTCCCCGGGCAGTCCGATTTCCTGGCAGGAACTGTTTCGCAACAGTTTCTCCCGGAAATAAACCCCGGCGGTCAGGTGGGACTCAAACGTGACCACATATCGCAACGTGTCGAATCCGAAGTTGGAATACTTCTCCACCTTGCCCGGCTCGTCCTCAAGTTTGCGGGACATGACCTGCGCCAACAACACCGGGGCGGTGAACGGCGGGCGCGCTCCCGCCGCCCATGCCGCGTTCGCCAGCTCTCCGCCAATGTCCCCGCCCCAGCCTGCCTTGTGTTCCAGCACCTCCTCGAAGGTGATGTTCGTCACCCGCCGGTCAACGATGCTTCCCGCCGGATGGATGCCGAGCGTTGAAAACAGCGGAGCATCGAGATTCAACTTTCCCTCGGCGGCCAGCTTTCGGACCGCCGCCGCCGTGATCGGCTTCTCGCAACTGGCAATTCCAAAATAAGCGTTGGGCGGCGCGGCGATGTTGTGCTGCCGATCCAGCCAGCCGTAACCGCGCTCATACAACAACTGTCCCCGCCTCGAAATCGCCAGCGTTCCCGCCGTGCAATTGATCTTCCCCACATAATCCATCATCACCTTGTCCAATGCCGCGATGGCCGGCTGGTTGGCGCCTGATATGGGAAGGGCCGGAGCAGCCGGGGCCGGAGCCGCTGTACCCGAAAAGCATAATGCAAGAAGGACGAAAACAAACAGAATCAAAGGCCAAGGACCGGGGAGCGCGACCGTCCCGGTCGCCGTGGGGCGCGTCTCGCGCCACACTCCCTTGCGAATTTCCTCCCGCGCATTCTTCTTCCGATTGGCCCGGCTTGCCGGGAAGGGGCAACCAACGGTGTTTGGCGGGACGCCAAACACTGCGCGCGGGACGCGCGCGCTCCCGGAAATCGCCCTTGCCCAATCATAACGGCTGAAAACGTTGTAGAATCTCATTGCTCACTGCGACAACTCCTCAACATAAGCCCTTTGTCACCAGCCTGCAAGAACGACGCTGTTCATGGAATGGGCGGGGAGTTCCAAGCGCGCGGCGCGCCCTCCGGCCTCCACGGTGAGCGGCAGGACGCCGGCGTTCGGGTTGCGAAGGATCAGCACCAATTCCCCCGATGGATTGCGGAAGGCGGCCAGGCTCTGGGCCGCGAACTGTTCCGCGTTGCGGACGGTTCCCAGCGATTGGGCCAAGCCGATGCGCACGGCCCCGGGCATCACAAAATGGCCGAAGTGTTTCATGGCATAGAATTCGGGATTGTAAATGATCTGTTTGCTCTGGCCGTCAATCTTCAGCAGGCTGTTTTGCTTCCAGCCCCAGGTGCTGGTGGATTTCTCGCTTAGGATCATGTTCCAGAAATTATAGCCGTTGGCAAAATGGTTCATGTCCTCGATGATCTTGCGGAAGGTGGTCGCGCCTTCGTCCCAGGAGTTGGCGCCGTTGTAACATTCGGTCTCCGTCTGCAACATCTTCTTGGCCGGATACTTCTCGTGCGTGGCGAGCATGGCGTCCTGGCCGCCATATTGATAACCGACACCGGAGATGGCCGGGGCGGTCACCGGGTCGCCCAGAGCCGGATCGGTGTAGTCCGCCAGTTTCGAGCTGACGATGGTGCCGAGCCAGACCTGCGCGTCCACGTTGTCCTTCTTCAGCCGGGGAACCAGATAATCGCGCAGGAAGGTGTTGATATCCTGGCCGCTCCAGACGCATTGGGGATAGACGTTGTTGTTATAGATCGGTTCGTTCTGCGGATGAACGGCGTAGAGGTTGATCCCCTCCTTGCGATAGGCCCGGACATACTTTGAGAAGTAAATCGCGTAAGCCGCCAGCGTTTGCGCGTCCGTCTTCATCTTGCCGCCCTTATACGCGTTGTTGTCTTTCATCCACGAGGGCGGACACCACGGCACGCCCCACACGGCCAGCTTGGGCTGATACTGCATCGCCGCCTTCATGAAAGGGATGAGAATCTTGCGGTCCCGTTCGATGCTGAAATTGGTCATCGCAAAATCGCCCGGTGTTTCATCCAGCGAATACCATTCGAGGGCGAAATCGTTGGCGCCGATGGGCGCGCGGCAGAGGTTGAAGTTGCAGCCGCCGGCGTCGAACAGGGCCTTCAACGCCGTCGCCCGCTGCGCGTCGTCCAGCGGTTGGAGGGCCGTCCAGCCCAGTTCGTTAAAGCATCCCCCAAAACCGTCTATGGTCTGATAGACTGTCTTGGGATCCAGCGCCACCCCATTGGACACCGCGCTCGGCGCAACTGGGAGGACGGTCGCCGGCATTTCCTTCCACGGCTCGGCTTGCGTGGTGCAGACCCAGCGGATGGAAGGCGCGCCGGCGGCCTGCGCCTGTGAACTTGCATTTTGCGCAAAACCAAAAGCGACGGCGCATGCCAGGAAACTGAAAAGCCCCGCGCGGGACAGGCAAATATGGTGAATAGTCATGGTGACAAGTGATGTATCATCCGTCGTGTTGCATATCAAGCCCTCGTTGCCGGTAATTCATGATGAAACATTGATTTGAATCAAAAAACACCCCGTCATCGCCGAACCAAGCCCCAAGACCCCACCGAATTGACCGAAGCCCCAGCACAATCCAAAGCCCCAAGAAAATCACCGCGCATGTGTTTTTTATGGGTTCGCCAGGTGGGCGATTGGCCCAGGTCTCCGGCAGCAGGCTGGTAAGGAATACACAAACGATCAAACCACCGGCGAATAAAGGTATCATCCCACCCACTATCTCAAATAATATCTCCAGAAAACTGCGTGGGATGAAAAACACGCCCTTCCTGGCTTTCATTAACCTGGGTCTGACTGCGGGCAGTCCGGCCTCAGACATCCCAATTCCGGCAGATTTAGTGTTTTCGTTTTTCATGCAACAGGCTGGAGACGCGGGGCCAACCGCCCGCATGCACCCGGCGCGCCGTCCATTTCAGTATTCATCACCATTCTCCGGCGCAACCGCCGCGCCATCGCCACTTTCACTTATCCCCTTCGCCCATGCCCGGCAAGCCCTCTTTCCCCGCAGCCAATTTTTCTGACCCCATTTTTCTGACGTCGCTCCGTTCCGTACTCCCGATGGATTGGCAAGGATCAACTCAGAAAGATGGGGTCAGAAAAATTTTTATTGAGCTATATTTGTCGTTGTGTATAACTGCTATTGGGTCTCAGGCATAACAAAATATGGATCCCGACTCAGGTAATACCTGATGTAAAAGCTCGAACTGTCTTCGCGCCTATCTGCTTCATCGAGACGGAGGCGAACGTAACAGTTGGGATACTTGACAAAAAATCCCCATGTCTTCGACCGCAAGCTCTTTACCTGTTGGCCTTCCACGGAGAATTGCGCTGAGTTAAAAACTTCCGGCGCTATGCAGTTGTTTTCTTCCCAGCTATCAATCATAAGCCCCGGCTCCGAGCAGTCAATTTCACTCGCTCCTTCGCTTGAAGGAAAGGAAATCTCCAATTTTGCTCCTTCAATATGCAATTTCATTTTGCCGTGAACCACAGTTTGACCCGCCGCCGTCGCCGCAAAATCAAACACATTGGATGGGCCGTCAGGGATCGAGACGTCAATTGTGCCATCTTGAACCCCCAGCAAATCCAAATCATCTGCTTTAGGCATTGAAACGCGCTGCCGAAGAACTATTTTCGCCATGTTGGTTGCCATTTCGGGAGCATCACGGAACGCAAAGAAGGCAAAGCGCTTTGGGATGAATCCATCTTTACTAATTGTGAAATACAGCATGTCGGCGTTGGTTCTTAAGTGAAAGTAGCCGTCGTGATCGGACGAAAGATCAAAATGCGTTTGTGGGATGACCTCGCGAAACCTCTGCAATACTGTTTGACGGTGGACGCACTCTACGGCAATTTTGGCGTCCGCAACAGGCTTCCCTTCCGCGCTGATTAACTCACGACGGATTGTCCAAGTAGGTTCTCCAGGCCGCAAATTCAGGAAAACAATTACGCAAACGAGAAATCCCAATGCTACGGCCACAACAAGCCAGGCAAGGATTCTCATAATACGGTTAAAATACATTTTTCAACGCAAAGCCGCAAAGACGCAGAGACGCGAAGACGGAATCCCGATTCCGAATCGGGAGCGCCCTTGCGCCCTTGCGCCTTTGCATCACATATCCCGTACGGGGGTCAAGCCCGGAATTCGGAAAGTTATTCATAATCATGACGCGGCGGCTTTATGGCCTGCCGTTTCTTTCTTCTTTTTCGCCAAGTCCTTATCCCGTTTGCCCATGCCCGCAAACGAATGGGCGCCAATGTTTCGTTTCACCGCCCGCCTCCAGGAACTGGCGCCGGCGGAAAATTCGTGCCCTGGATGCCCGGCTGCGGCCCGTTGATCTTTGCCAGGGCCGCAGTGGCGGCGTCGCGCAAATGTTCATCCTCATCCTCCAATAGGAGGGTCAACGGTTCCACGGCGCGCTTGTCTCCCAATTGCCCCAGGGCTGTGGCGGACCACCTTCGTATAGACGGCTCCGGGTCCTTCAAGCAGGCGATCAAAGCCCCGATAGTCCGCGAGTCGTCCGCTTCGAGATCGAGACCCAACTCCGTGGCTGCGCCGGCCCGCACGGTTTTGTCCGGGTCCTTCAAGAGGGCGATTTGATCCTGAACCTTGTCAGCCAAGGCGCAATTGCCAAACCCAACCAGCAGCAACCATAAAATCAGAAATGTGCCCGGCGGCCAGCGGGCTGCCGAAAACGGCGTCCTTATGTTTGCAAATTTCATTTTCACATAATGAGACGATTCAAACCGGCAAAACCATTGCACAATCTTAATAAACTTTACACTTGTCGCCGCATAGTTGGAAGACACAGCCGCCATCCCAGCGTAGGCCCTCTCGGAATCGGGCCAACGCCGGGCTGATTGATTCAATCCCTTCGGGATTGAAGACCGGGCCTTTGCGTTAAATTTCCCCCTTCGCGCGCAGGATCACTTCCGTTGGGGTAACTATTCAGGCAGGGACGCCTCGCCGAGGCGTCCGGGGGGCGATCCGTTGCGCCGCTGGACGCGGCGCGGACAGCGCGGTCGCGATTCGGAATCGGGATCCCTGCCTGAACAGCCACGATTTGCGACACCGCATTTTCTGATGGATTTTCGCCGCAACGGGAATAAGATCCTGCCCATGCCAGAGAAAACTTTGAGTCAGGTCCCCCGGCCCTTGCGCGAACAGTTTGAAAAGGGAAAGGCCGCGCTGGACCGTCACAATTACGATTATGCCATCGCCATTTTAACCGGGCTGCTGGAGCAGGAGCCTGCTTTTTTTGATTGCCGCCAGGTTCTTCGCATCACCCAGCACAAGAAGGCGGAGGGCCGCCGCGGGGGATTTTTCAAGAAGATGATCAGCGGCGCCAGTTCCTCGCCCCTGCTGGCCAAGGGGCAATTCGCCCTGCGCAGCGACCCGCTGGAGGCCTTGAAGATCGCCGAGCAGATTCTCAATGCCGACCCCCACAGCGCCTCGGGCCACAAGCTCCTGGCCGATGCCGCCGTGGCCGCCGAACTGCCCAAGACCGCCATTCTCTCCCTCGATATCCTGGTCAAGGAATCGCCCAAAGATCAGGAACTCCAAAAGGACCGCGCCCGCGCCTACGCCCAGGCCGGCGACGTGGACATGGCGGAAAAGATTTTCGCCGAGCTGGTCCGCCTCAATCCCGGCGACGGCAGGCTGGCCGAGGAACTCAAGGACTTGTCCGCCCGCAAAACCATGGCCGAGGGCGGTTACGACTCCCTGGCCGATGGCAAAGGCTCTTACCGCGATATTCTGAAGGACAAGGATCAGGCCGTCGCGCTGGAACAGGAGCACCGCCAGGTCAAGGACGTGGACATCACGCGGCGGCAGATTGACGACTACGAGGCCCAACTGGTCCAGGACCCCAAGAATCTAAAGCTACTCCGATCCATTGCCGAGCTGTACACCCAGAGAAAAGAGTTCGACCGCGCGCTCCAAGCCTACAACCGCATCGTCGCCACCGAAGGCCAGACCGATCCCGGCCTCCAAAAAGCCATCGCCGATGTCACCGTGCGCAAATTCGACCATGCCCTCGCCGGGCTGGACGCCGCGGCGCCCGATTACGCCGAACAATCCGCCCGGATCAAGGCCGAGCGCGATAATTTCATGTTGACAGAATGCAGGCAGCGGAGCGAGAACTACCCCAACGACCTGGTCATTCGCTTCGAGCTGGGCCAGCTTTACTTTCAGGCCGGCAAAATCAGCGAAGCCATCCAGGAAATGCAGAAGGCGCAAAACAACCCCAACAAACGCATTCAGGCCCTAAGCTGCCTCGGCCAATGCTTCGCCCGCCGCAACATGTTCGATCTCGCCGCCAAAAAACTCGAGCAAGCCGTCGCTGAGAAGCAGGTTTTCGACGAGGAAAAAATGGAGATCATTTACGCCCTCGGTTGCGTCCTGGAAAAAATGGGCAAGAAAGAGGAAGCCATCGAGCAATTCAAGAAAATCTACGAAGTGGATGTCGGCTTCAAGGATGTCGCCGCCAAAGTGGACGCCTTTTACGCCGGACAATGAGCCAATAATGGCATGAATCAGTGAATCAATGAGTCATTGAATCAGTGAGTGCCGGTAGGGCGACGCTCCAGCGGAGCCATTCCCCCGCCTGTGCCTGGCGCAGAATGTTCCGGGCACACGTCCCGATTCCGAATCGGGATGTCTTGGCCGGCGCCCCCGCCGGCCAATCTTCTGCATGCTATAGCTCCAATGCCATTGAACCGCCGAAATGCAGGACTTTTCAGGAGCGCGGGCGTCCCGCCCGCCGCGTTCGGCGTCCCGCCGAATGTTCTTCATGCGCGCCATCGTCGGCTTGCGCCAAGATCAGGGCCGCGTGCGTCGCTCTATCGCGCCGCCCCTTTTCCGGGGCCGCACAATGTAAGCGGCAAATTCCGGCCGATAATGCGGCGACAGACGCGCTTTGAACCGCGCCTCCTTGCCCTCGTAATCGCGCTCCAGGACCTGCGCCACTTCATGCAGCCGGGCGATCACCGCCGACTCGCCGTGCGGCACGGCCAGTTCCACCAACTCCCGGCTCGGCCGCAATTGCGTGCCCAGCTCCTGAATCAAGCCGCCCAGGCCCTCGCCCGTTTTCGCCGAAATGCCCACGCTGCCGGGGAACTGGTCCAGCAACTTCGCCAACTGCCCGTTGCTCCCCTCCAGCCGGTCTATCTTGTTGAACACCATGATCGTCGGCTTGCCCGCAGCCCCGATCTCCGCCAAAACCGTATTGACAGCCCCTATCTGCGCCCCCGCCTGCGGATGCCCCGCGTCCACCACATGCACCAGCAGGTCCGCCTGCGCCACCTCCTCCAGCGTCGCCTTGAACGCCTCCACCAGCCCGTGCGGCAGCTTGCGGATAAAGCCCACCGTGTCCGTCAAGAATAAATTCTGGTTCGTCGGCAGCCGCAGCCGCCGCGTTGTCGGATCCAGCGTCGCGAACAGCTTGTCCTCCTCCAGCGTGTGCGCCCCGGTCAGGACATTGAGGAGAGTGGATTTGCCCGCGTTGGTGTAGCCCACAATTGAGGCCATCGGCCAGGGCTGGCGCTGGCGACCGTCCCGTTGCGTGGCCCGGTGGCGGCGCACGTCCTGCAAGTCCGCGGTGATCCGTTCGATCCGTTCCTGCACCCGGCGCCGGTCGGTTTCCAACTGCGACTCCCCTTCGCCGCCGCGCATCCCGATGCCGCCGCTTTGCCGGGAAAGATGGCCCCAAAAGCGCGTCAAGCGCGGCAGCAAATGCCGCAACTGGGCCAGTTCCACCTGCAATTTCCCTTCCCGCGTCCGCGCCCGTTGCGCGAATATATCCAGGATCAGCGCCGTCCGGTCCAGCACCTTGCAGCCAAACACATTTTCCAGATTCCGGCTTTGCGCCGGCGACAACTCATCATCGAAAACCACCGTATCCACGTCCTGGCCGCGGCAAAATTCGGCGAACTCCTCCGCTTTGCCGCTGCCGATGAAGGTGCCGGCCACAGGCGATTCCACTTTTTGCGTGCCCGTTCCGACGACCCTTCCGCCGGCCGTCGCCGTCAGCTCCGCCAATTCCTCCATGGATTCGCGCATCTGCCAGCCTGAGCCGGATTTGAGTTCCAGGCCGATAAGGAAGACCCGTTCGGTTTTCTTGGCAATCGAGATGAGCGCTTTCAATTCTTAATATCTGATTCTGTCCGCAATCAACGTAGCACCTCCACGCCCATCGCGCAATGCCCAACCGCCGGCGTCCAGGGAGCGCGGGCGTCCCGCCGAACGCTCTTTTCCGGGGAGCACACGCGCCCCCGCGTGTCGTCAGCGACGCCCTCGTCGCTGACATCCGGGAGTGGGTTCCGCGAGGGCGCGGAACCCTGCACGCGGGGGCGCGTGCGCTCCCCGAAATCTGACGCAGCACATACATCTTTAGTCATCTCCGTGCTTGACTCCAGGCCCCTCCCGGCATTATGCCATCACCCATGACACATCTCCCCAGTTGAACGGCAAGCCAATGATATGAAGACCCAAAATGCCCCTTCCCTTTCCCGAACCGCCCAATGGCCGGGACGAATCAAAGCTTTCACCTTTAATGACCTGCTGGCGGTCCTTCTCGTCCTCGCCATTCTGGCGGCGCTGGTTCTGCCCGCATTGGCGGCAACCAAAGGCCGCGAGCTAACAACCAGTTGCCTGAACAACCTCCGCCAACTGCAAGTCGCTTACCACCTGTACGCCGAGGACTTTAACGATTTGATCGTTCTCAACCAAAAAGGCGAAGGATCGTCAAGTAATTGGGTTTCCGGGGTAATGAGCGGTGGTGGGAATGGCTCCGCAGGAATCCCAACGGACCCCACGGATTATGTGCTTTTGGAAGAGGGCCTGCTCTACGCGTACTGCAAACACACGACGATTTACAAATGCCCGGCGGACACCGGCCTCAATCCTCAGAGCCTCATGCCAACCGTCAGAAGTTATTCGATCAATTGTTATATGAATGGATTTGATGTGGCGCAAGATGCAGGCCTAATCCCCAATCCAACCCCTCCGGGTTATTACGCCGTCCAAACCAGACTTTCCCAGGTCAGCTCTCCGCCTCCCGCGAACAGAATCGTCTTTGTGGATGAAAGCGCAGGCTCGATTGATGATGGCCAGTACGCAACTCCTCCCACTGGAGGCAATAACATTTACGGTTACGGTCCCATTGATTTCTGGCTCAACCATCCGACAGCCCGGCATAACAACGGCGCGGTATTCTCGTTTGCGGATGGGCACACAGTGTCTCACGCATGGCTGGGCACGCAGTTGCAACAGTGGGACGCAACAAACTTTATTGGGAACGACCGCAACCCCGTGAACGGGCCCGACCTTATTGATCTACAGTGGGTTCAAGCCGGGATGGCCCTTCCCGCCGGCCAGAATTAACCAAATTCCCCATGCACGAACTCATTAATAATCGGAACCACTCAGGTAGGGACGCCTCGCCGAGGCGTCCGGGCGGCGCTTTATCCCTGCCTGTTCTGCTGGCTGCCGGCCTGTTGTGCCTTGCGGCCACTGTCCCCAGCATGATGGCACAGAGCGCGGCGCAGTTGATTTCCGCCCGCTCGTTGTCGCTTCCGCTGCCCGCCGGCGGCAACGGCGACTCCATGAGGCCGCTCATCAGCGCCGACGGCCGGTTCATTCTCTTTGACAGCAGCGCGTGCAATCTGGCGCCGGGCACGACCGGGCCTTTGTGCTTTCAAGTGTATCTGCACGACCGCGCCAGCAATACAACCACACTGGTGAGCGTCAACCTCAATGGTGTTGTCGGGAACGGCAATTCGAGTTACGGGGGGATGTCGCCCGATGGCCGCTACGTGGTGTTCCAGAGCGATGCCAGCGATTTGGTGGCCAAAGACTACAATTACGCGACGGACATATTCGTGCGCGATCTGTTGGCGGGGACGACCGTGCTGGCGAGCGTCTCGACCAGCGGCACCGTGGGCAACGGCAATTCCACCAGTCCTGTGATTACGCCGGATGGCCGCTATGTGGCGTTCATCAGCATGGCTTACAATTTGGTGGCGGGCGGCAACAGTCTTCCCAACGTCTACGTGCGGGATCTGGTGATGCAGACCACGGTTCTGGCAAGCCCTGGATTGACCAGCAAGTATAGTTCTTCGCTGGCCCCCACGCCATATTCCTTTTCCACACACCCGCCGGCGATCACACCGGACGGGCGGTATGTGGCCTTCGCGACCCCGTTTACCGGGTTGGTTCCCGCCGCGACCAATACCGCCGGCGAGGTGTATGTCCGGGATCTGGTCGCCAACCAGACCACCTGGGCGAGCACCAACGCCTCGGCCCTGGCTTGCGCGATCTTGGGAGCAACCACCAACCAGTCATCCGAACACCCGGAGATTAGCGACGACGGAACATTCGTGACCTTCAAAACCGGTTCGGGCAGCAACGCCGTCATCTTCCAATACAACATGACCAATGGAACGACCACGACGATTTACACCAACGCGCTTCTGTTCACAGCCGGGACGACCAACGCCTTGCTCGCGGATGACGATTATTACGGGCCTGAAATGACGCCGGACGGGCGGTTTGTCGCGTTCGTGGCCATTGAAGCGGCGTCAGCCGGGAGCACCAATTTTGGCAGCCTTCGTTTGTGGGACTCCGAGACCGGGACCAACATTGTCGTTTGCACCAATGGCGGCGGCGTCTATTCCCCAGGCACCCTTTCCCAAGCGCCGGCAGTTACGCCGGACGGGCATTATGTAGCCTTCCTGAGCAACGCCCGCGATTTGACCACCAATGCGGTTTCCAGCGGCTTCCATATTTTCCTGCGCGACATGGTTGGCGGGGCCATGACGATGGTGGATGTGGATACCAACGGCGCCGGCTCGACTGATTTCGAGGGGATGTTTCCAAGTCTCAGCACCAACGGCCAGTTCGTCGCCTTCTCCGGCCCGGATGGCCAATTGGTTCCTTTGGATATCAATGGCGCGGACGATGTGTTCCTGCGGGACACGGTTGCCGGCATCACGGAGATGATTTCGCAACGCAGTGCATCGGTGCCCTGGCGGTCCGGCGCGGGGCTGAGTTCGGACGGCCCGCTCTCCATCAGCGCCGACGGACGCTGGGTGGCTTTTGCCAGTTACGCGACCGATTTGGTTCCGAATGACACGAACGCCGCGGAGGACGTATTTGTCTGCGACCGCTGGAGCGGCAGCAACACCCTGGTCAGCATCGCTCAAAACGGAGGCTCCGCCCTGGGCGGCGAATCCATGTCGCCGATGATCAGCACCAACGGGCGCTACGTCATTTTCGTCAGCGCCGCGACCAATCTGACGGCGGACGTGATTACGAATCCCGGCTCTTACAATATTTTCCGCCGGGACCTCCAATTGCAGACCACGGTTGTGGTAACTGTCAGTACCAACGGCACGGGACCGGGGGACCAATCCTCCTTCAGCCCGGCAATCAGTCAGGACGGCCGGTACGTGGCCTACATCAGCCAGGCCGACAATCTTGCGAAAGGCGCCACCCAAGGGGGGGAATTTTGGCGCGACATTGACGGAGGTGTAACCGAGGCGTTTTCCACAAATACGTCAACAGATACGGCGGCCCAATATGCCGCGGCGCTGCCATTTCCTCCGACAATGAGCACGAATGGGCGGTATGTGGCGTATGCCAGCCTGACCAGCGGAAATACACTGCAGACGTTTGTCTGGGACACCAATTTGTCAAAAAGAATATACACCAATAGTGCGGGTTTCGCGGTCATCAGTCCTGATGGGTCGCGATTGCTCTACACAAGTAATAGCGCCTTTTGCGTTCAGGACTTGGTCCACGGAACCAATATGCTGACGATCAAGGGCGCGCAGAGGATTGGAGGCCCGGGGGTCTGGAGCGGCAACGGGCGTTTTGTGGCGGTGGTGACTTCGGCGGCCATTTCAACATTGGACACCAACAACGCCAAAGACGTGTATCTGTGCGATCTGTTGACGCCAACCAATATCCTGGTCAGCGTGAATCTGAGCCAGACGGGGAGCGGCAACGCGGCTTCCGACTGGCCGGCGGTGAGTTGGGACGGAAGCTATGTGGTCTTCCGCAGTTTTTCCACCAACATTGTCGCCGGGCACACCAACGCGCCCGACTTGTATGTCTATAACGTCGCCGCCGGCACGAACAGCCTTCTGACGACGGAACAGCCGGCGGCGGACTTGGTGGCGATGCCAAGCCAGCCGGTCCTCAGCGTGGATGGCAGCAGCGCCGTTTTCCAATCCAGCGGCTCCGGTCTGGCCTTCGGGGACGAGAATCGGTGGCCGGATGTGTTCGCCGCCGTGCTGCCGCCCGCGGCCAACGCGGACAGCGACGGGGACGGCCTGCCCGACTGGTGGATGATCCAGTACTTCGGGCATATCACCGGCCAGACTTTCGACGATTCCCTCGCGCAGAATGATCCGAACGGGACGGGCATGACCACTTTGCAGGATTACATCGCCGGCGCCAACCCGACGAATCCCGACTCGTTCTTCCAAGTCCTGGTTGTGCCGCCGGTTTCCCCCGGCGGAAACGTGACGCTGACATGGTCCGCCGTGGCGGGCAGAACCTACTCCATACTGTACAAAGACAGTTTGGAAGATCCCGTCTGGAACACATTGGAAGGCACGCCGGCCATCAACGGGAACCAGGGGCAATTCTCCGTGCCGGCCGATCAAACATGCCGTTACTATCGGATCGTGGTCCAATAGAATTTGCCTGTTCAAAAATCAATTGCCCCTCTATCGTCACGCTGATATTTGATGAAACCGATTCAATCCATATCCGTCTTCGGCCTGGGCAAGCTGGGCGCCTGCATGGCCGCCACCTTTGCGGCGAGAGGCTTTCCGGTGCTCGGCGTGGATGTTGACCCCGCCAAAATCCAGAAGATCAACGCCGGCCTTCCTCCCGTCGAAGAGCCGCGCCTGGCCCAAACCATCGCCGCCGGCCACGCCCGCCTTCGCGCCACCGGCGACGCCCGCGAGGCCGCCGCCACCGACGTCTCCTTCTTTATTCCCCCTTCCCCCAGTTTGCCCGACGGGAGTTTTTCCAACGAGTTTCTCTTGCGCGCCATGCAATCGGCCGCCCAGGCGGTGCGCCAGGCCGGGAAGAAGGAACATCTTTTCGTCTGCAGTTCCACCACCACTCCCGGCGCGATGGATTCGGTTCTGATCCCGATGCTCGAAAAGGAAACCGGCGGGATTTGCGGAAAGGACTTCGGCGTCTGCTACAACCCGGAATTCATCGCGCTGGGCAACGTCATCAATGGCTTGCTGGAACCGGACATGGTGCTGATCGGGGAATCGGACCCGCACAGCGGCGCGGCGCTGGAGGGACTTTACAAGAAATACAACCGCAACCAGCCCCACATCGCGCGCATGTCCATCATCAGCGCGGAACTGACCAAAATCTCCGTCAACAGTTTCATCACGATGAAGATCAGTTTCACCAACCAGTTGCGGCTGATCGCCGAAAAATTTTCCAAAGCCGACATCCACGCCATCCTCGCCGCCATCGGCAGCGACAGCCGGATTGGCGGCAAGTACCTGCGCGCCGGGCTGAGTTTTGGCGGGCCGTGCTTTCCGCGCGACAACCGCCTCCTGGCCTTCACCGCCCGCCAGTTGGGGCTGGCCGCCCCGCTGGCCGAGGCTTCCGACCGCATCAACGAACAGGCCAAGGAATCCCTGTTGGAAACCGTCAGCGCCCTGACCCAGCCCGGGGACATCGTCGCCGTTTTGGGTGTGGCCTACAAGCCCGACACCTGCATCGTCGAGGAATCCGCCGGGCTTCACCTGGCGCAGCAACTCAAGCGCCGCGGCCGGCGGGTGCTCGTCCACGACTATGCCGCCGCGCCCGCGAACAGTCCGAGCCTGTTCGAGTTTGAAATACTTGACAAGCCGGAGTCGTTGCGGGAACGCGGCGATGTCAAGGCGGCCGTCCTTTGCTGCCCCTGGCCGGAATACAAGACGCTCCGGTTCCATCCCGGCACCCGGGTTGTAGCCCACTGGAAAATGTAGCCAACGATATATGAAATTTTTGGTGGGGCGGCGCTGCCGCGCCGCCCTGAATTAGGGCGAAGCAGCAGCTTCGCCCTACCAGATTATAGAAAATCCGGTTCATGGGGATTTGCCCGGGGCCAGTTTTTCCAGCGCATCCGCGATGTATTGCGAGAAGCGCGCGCGGGCGGCCAGGTTGACATGGGTCAGGTCATCGTAATCGGCTTCCACCTGCGGCGGCAATTGCGAGGCTTCCAGAAGAACCATATTCGTGTCCTGGGCGGCTTGCTCGTGAAGGAAGGCCATCATGTCCGGCCGAAGGGCGGGGTTCAGTGCCCGTTCCGCAATCGGGTTGAGCTGGCCGCAGCAGACCATCAACCGGCAGCCCCGCTCCCGGCACATTTTGGCAAACGCTGCGAATGACTTTTTATGGAAACTGGATACCGGCCCAAGCCCCAGATTCTTCGCGCCGCGTTGCGCCTCGTCGGCCAGATTGCTTTCGAGGGAGGCATCGTATTGTTGCTGGGCCTGGTTCTGGACTTCAAATCCACGAACGCGGGCGGCCAGGGAATCCCAGACCTGATAGAGCGGAAAAATGTCGCCCATCAAGCCGCAGACTTCAAACCGGTCAAATTCGGGTTTGCCCGGGCCGAGCGCGCAATAGGCGGGCAAGTCCCGAAAGCCAAAAAAGTACATCAGCCGCTCGTTGTCGGTCCTGCCGTAAAAAGTGGTCTCACTCACGTAAGTAATAACATAAGCCAGCGGGACATTGGGAAGACGCTCCAAACAAAGAGTCATATCGTAGGGGCTGCTTCCGGGAAAATGCAATTCTGTGGCCCAGACTCTGCGGCCCAGCTTTTCGTTCAGCACTTTGGTGTCAATCTGCGCGCGCGTCTGGCTGGCGCCCATCAGCACGGCCTGGCTGGGCGCGCCGGCTTCCTCCATCAACGCCCGCTTGATGTTATACTGTGTGTAATTGATAGTATGATCCTTCCCGGTAAAAAGAAGACACCAGAACAGGACCGTGCGGGCGGCAACGGCGGCAAAGACATTCAAACAGATAAACGCGCTCCACCCCTGGACTATCCAACGCGCGGGCGTCTGAAGGCGCCGGATGGCGAGGGCGGCAAGCCTCCGATGCGCCACGATGAGAAGGCACGCGGCCGTCATCAGCACCGCGCAGTCCTTGAGACGCCCTTTGACGAAGGGCTGGACGCTGGCAAATTTCCCGTCGCCACGGGCCAGTATTTGCGGGCCAAAGCGGGAAGACAGGCTTGACGACACACGGTCTCCGAGCAACCCAAACAGCGCCCAAACTAATGCGGGCGTCACCATCAGTAAAAGAGTCAGTCTTGCTCTCATGTCAGAACTTGGCGTAGATGAACGTGACCGTCCCTTTGAACAGAAACAACACCGTTACAATCAGCGCGCAATACAATGCCCGCCGGAATAACACAGGCGTGGCGGCGAACCAGTCAATCCAGAACCGCCGCCGCATGGCCCAAGTAACAGCTTCACAAGCCAAAAAAGCAAGGGCACAGGGCATCAGCGCGCGCGCGGACATCCCCAACAACGAAGCATCGAACCGCAGGGCCGGAATTGCGCTCCCCCGCCATCCGGGAATCAGCCCTCCAATGTACCGGAGCGCGGAAGCGAGCGTCTCCGCCCGGAAAAAGATGTGGGAAAGAACGACCAGATGAAAGGTCAGCAGGGGAGCGGCAAATTCGCGCGCGCGCGCCAGCGCGGGCTGATTTTGGAAGAAGAGGTTGCGCCGCTTGAGGGTCAGGGCCGAAATGGCCATGTAGATTCCGTTGACAACTCCGAATGCCAGATAGGTCCAGGCCAGCCCATGCCAAAGCCCTATGGCAATCATGTTGATGAAAATGGCCAGACAAAGCCCCGCCGTTCCGAGGTTCCGCAGCGACATCCGAAGGGGCGTGAACAAATAGTCTGTCAACCAGGTCGTCAGTGAGATATGCCACCGCCGCCAAAACAGTTGGATGTTGGAGGAATAATAGGGAAGGTCAAAATTCTCAGGCCCTCTCATCCCGAACAACAGCCCGATGCCAATGGCAATGTCCGTGATGCCCGAAAAGTCGGCGTATAATTGGATCGAAAAACAGTAAGCGCCCGCCAGCAGTTCCAGGGGCGAAAACCCGGAAGGGTTGCCGTGGACGTTTCCAACCAAGACCGCAAGACGGTCGGCAATGACAATCTTCTTGACCAGACCGAAGAGGATCCGTCTCAGGCCCGCGACGAAATCGGCGGCGTCCGGCGTTTTGATCTTCTCAATCTGATCGAAGAAACTCCGCGCCCGCTGGATAGGCCCGCTGACAATTTGCGGGAAAAAGGCGCCATAGAGCGCCACGGAAACGAAGTTGCGTTGAGCGGGAAGCTTCTCCCAGTAAACGTCAAGCAGATAGCCCACCATCTTAAACACGTAATAGGACAAGCCGAGCGGCACAACGACGAGCGCCGCGCCGCTGGAACCCAAGCCGCCGGCGCGCGGAAAAAATTCCGTCAAGAACCAGCCGGCGGATTTGAAGGCGAACAGCAAGAGCAGAAGCGTCATGACGCCCAAAGCCATCCAGGCGCGCTTGCCCCGCTCCGCGCGGCGGCCCTCAATCCACAAAGCCGTCGCATATACACCCGCGCTGACGGCGACGAGAAGCAGCGCATAAACAAGGCTCCAACTGAGATAAAAAGCCCAGGACAGACCCAACAGCGAAGCCGGCCTCCATCGGGCCGGCGCAAAATGAAAGATCAGCAGCGCAACTCCGAGGAAGATCGCGAAATTAAAGGAAAGAAAGGACATTTGCTGGGGCCGCCTCGCGATGAATCAGATTTGCGCATGGAGTTTCCGGCCATTTGGAATCTTCTGCTCTTTCGCTCATGTTCATGCGAATAGAATCAAAGTCCAATATCAGAAAGTCAATTCGCAACTGGATTTGTGTTCGCACCCTCACATGGGGGCGACATCTTTGTCAAACGAAGATGCCGCTCCTGACGGAGCTTGAACTTCTCTTGCGGTTTGCTTCTACAAATATGTCGCGCCTACGGCGCTTCCTGCGCCGCAACACAGATAAGTCACTTTCATCTGGGGATCAACGCTGGACGCGCGCGCCGCCGCCCTTGATCAGTTTTTCCACTTCCTCCCTGGTGGCCATCGAAGTGTCGCCGGGCGTGGTCATGGCCAGCGCGCCGTGGGCGGCCCCGTAGTCCACGGCGGACTGCGCGTCGCCGGCGGTCATCAGCCCGTAGATCAGGCCGGAGGCAAAACTGTCGCCGCCGCCGACGCGGTCGAGGATTTCCAGATCGGGGTATTTCTTTGACTCGTAGAAACTGCCGCCGGCCCAGCAAATGGCGGCCCAATCGTTGACCGTGGCGGTCTTGGCGGCGCGCAGGGTGGTGGCCACGACTTTGAAGTTGGGATAGGTTTTGACAACCTGCCCGATCATCTTCTGGAACGCCGCCTGGTCAATGTGAAGGAGCTTCTCGTCGGCGCCTTCCACCTCGAAGCCGAGGCTGGCGGTGAAATCCTCCTCGTTGCCGATCATCACGTCCACGTATTGGGCGATTTCGCGGTTGACTTCCTGGGCGCGTTTCTTGCCGCCGATGCTCTTC
>Ga0181518_10000558_pt1 | contig 40579 bp, 24 predicted proteins | sample PEATcosm2014_Bin_28_FD_119751 | JGI IMG/M metagenome (GOLD analysis project Ga0181518, IMG submission 119751) | Peatland microbial communities from MTU Mesocosm Facility, Houghton, MI, USA - PEATcosm2014_Bin01_60_metaG | ecosystem: Environmental > Terrestrial > Soil > Wetlands > Peat | place...
GCGCTAGGCCAGGGCATGACCTTCAACACCATGGGGCAGGTCTACACCGATCTGGGGCAGGAAGACAAAGCCTTGTCGTATCTCAACCAGGCTTTGCCATTGTGGCAAACGGTGGGTCAGCGCACCGGCGAAGCTGACGCCCTCACCTCTATCGGCCGGGTCTACGAGAACCTTGGCCAGCATGAAGAAGCGCTCAAGAATCTGAACGATGCCATGGAGATCTGGCACGACGTCGACAACCCAGACACGTCCGTGGCCTCTGAAGCCGCTCCGAGCGGGCCTTCAGGCCGTGTCACACGAAGAATCGAAGCCGCGCGAGAGAAATTTACTGCGGCGGCCAACATCAACATCGTCAACGCCAGTGCCATTGGCGAGGCGGGAACGCTCGACGCCCTGGGTAGAACCTACGCAGATGAAGGCCAGGGCCGTGAAGCGCTCAAGTACTTCCAGAAGTCGCTTCCCGTCTTCCAGCAGAGTGGCGAGCGCGCGGGTGAAGCGCTGGTTCTGAACGATATGGGTCCGGCGTACGCCGAGGCCGGCCAAAAACAGAAGGCACTGGAATCTCTCAACCAAGCCCTCGGCATTTGGCGCGAAATCGGCAGCCGCGAGGGCGAAGCGCTCACGCTGAACGACATCGGGCGCGTCTACCGCGACCTCGGCCAACAGCAAAGCGCAATGGACTACTACAACCAGGCACTGCCGATCTGGCGCGAGGTGGGAAACCGCAACGGCGAAGGGCTCGCAATGAGCGACATCGGCCGCGCTTACGCCGACCTTGGCCAGCCGCACAAGGCGCTCGACTACGCCAATCAGGCGTTGCCCATCTTTCGCGAAACCGGCAGCCGCCGCGGCGAAGCCATGACCCTCAATAACATGGGCAAGGATCAGACCGATCTGGGAGAACCCGCCGAGGCCATGAAGCTTGAGCTTCAAGCGCTGGCCATCTGGCGTGAAGTGAAAGACCAGCGCAACGAAGCCCAGGACCTGATGACCATCGCCTGGTCGTACTCGGCGCTTCAGCAGCCCGAGAGTTCCCTGGCCAGCGCTCTCGCGGCCTTGGAGTTGGCGAAGTCAGTGAGCGATCCCGAGGTCGAGGGCGGCATCGAAACCTCATTGATGATGGAGTTCCGCAAGCAGCATCGCCTTGAAGCGGCCATTTTCTTCGGCCTTGAAGCGGTCAACTCCTATCAGTTGATTCGGAAAAACATCACCGGATTGGACAAGAGTCTTCAGGCAGGCTTTGCGCAATCCAAGTCCGGCGCCTATCGCACGCTGGCCGAACTGCTCATTCAAGCCGGGCGCCTGGGCGAGGCGGAGCAGATTCTCGATCTTCTCAAGGAGCAGGAGCTCAATGACCTTGTCCCCGGCTCGGGTCCGGGCGCCGGCGCCGTGGAAACGCCCAAACTCTCGCCCGTCCAGCTGGAGATCGAATCCATGCTGCCCGATCTCGAGAAAAAGTCCCGTGACATCGAGGAATGGAATCTCGAAGCGACTCAGTTAGAGGCCAATCCTGCGCTCGCTGCCGCCGGCGATGCGCAGCTAAAAACGCTGGCAGCAAACCTGGAACAGGCAAAAACGGCAATCCGCGATAGCTTCGACAATACGATTATTCCGCAACTCGACAAGCAGTCCGCCGACGGCCAGCCCATGGCCGACGCGACACAAAGCGTTCTAGAAAACTCGCTCGCCAAGCTCGGGCAAAACGTGATCGGCATCCGCGTGCTGCTCGGCGAAGATCACGCGTACGCGATCGTGGTCACCGCCAACTCGCGCCAGAAGTTTGAACTTCCCGCCTCCTCAGCCGATCTTCGCAGCAAAGCATTCGAGGCGCTCAAAGCCATTAGCTCGCCCTCCACCGATCCACGGCCGCAACTCAACCAGCTCTACACCATGATCGTGGCGCCGCTCGAAGACGAATTGAAGCCCATCGAAACGGCAAGTGCAGCGCAGGGCAATGTCCCCACGCTGTTGTGGTCGCTCGACGACGCGTTGCGCTACGTGCCCATGGGCGCGCTCTACGACGGCAACCATTACCTGGTCGAGCGTTTCCACAATGTCCTCTTTACGCCCGAAAGCTACGGCCACATCGCGGATGCGCCCATCCAGGGCGGCGATTCGCCCAGGGCGCTGGCCATGGGACTGTCGAAGAGCTACGACGGGATGCCTGCGCTGCCCGGCGTCATTCCCGAGCTCGACTCGGTCGCACACGATCCTTCCATCCCCGACTCGCACGGCCCCATGCAGGGCAAGATCCTGCCCGACGAAAAGTTCACGCTAGCCGCATTAAAGGCAGATCTCGTCTCCGGCAACGGATTCCCCGTCGTTCACATCGCCAGCCATTTCGTTCTGATTGCCGGCAGCGGCGATGAACCCTTTTTGCTCATGGGCGGCGACAACGCGGGCAACGCCAACGGCTTTGAGTGGAACCTCTCTGACATGGAGAATTCGCCCGTCGCCTTCCACGGAACGCGGCTGCTGACGCTCTCGGCCTGCAGCACGGCGAAAGATTACAAATCGCGAAACGGCTTCGAGATGGACGGCCTGGGCATGGTTGCCCAGCAAAAGGGGGCCGAAGCCGTGCTGGCGACGCTGTGGGACGTGAACGATCTCTCGACCAGCCACATCATGAGCGACTTCTACGATCGATGGGTGAAGAATCCCACCAAAGGGAAGGCTGAGGCGCTGCGCCAAGCCCAGCTTGCCTTCCTGCACGGCGCTTCCTCTGCAACCGGCGCCAATACCGGCCGCGGCTTCGAATCCGCCGGCCCATCCTCGACGCAAACTTCAAGCCTCGGCTACGCCCATCCATACTACTGGGCGCCTTTCGTCCTCATCGGCAATTACCAATAGCGTGCTCGGCCCATGAAAGGAACTCCATGACGAACTCATCGCTACGTCTGCTCCCGCTCACCGCTTCGCTGCTCGCAGCAGTTTTAATTGCCCCTTGCGCTCTCGCGCAGGAGGAAATCGCTCCTCCTCAGGGCAGGGGTCACGTCGTTGTCTTCGTCTCCGGAATCATGGGCCCCAAGCACGACAAGGCCCTTTCCGAGGCCATCGCCGCGCTCGGTTACGATGTCTACGTATGCGATGGCAGACAAATCGCCAAAATGCCGGGCGGCAATCTGCGTGCAGCCATTCAGGCCGCTCAGCGATCGCCGCATGCGCTGCCTGGCAAAGTTGCGCTCGTTGGCATTTCTCTCGGCGGCGGGTTCTCGTTGGCCCTTGGCTCAGAATGGCCCGATATTGTCGCGGTGGATATCGTTTGGTACCCCGCAACCGGTTTTGCCGCCAGGCTTCCCGGTTTTACCAGACGCATGTCCGTCCCGGTGCTGATGTTCGCCGGAGAGTCAGACCATTTTGAAAATTGCTGCCTTATCGAGACAGCGCGTGCCATTGAAACCAGCGCGAAAGCCAACAACGCGCCCTTCGAACTCGTTACCTATCCCGGAGCCGACCACGACTTCATCAAGGGCGGAAGAAACTACAATCCCGCAGCGTATGAAGATGCGCTCAATCGCACTGCGGTCAAATTGAAAGCAGCCTTCGCCGGCCAAGACAGCACATCCGTTGGCGCCGCGCAGAGTTCCGACAACTAGCTCCCAGCCAATTGCACAAGCCCTCGTTTCGCCTCCGCATTCCCCGCCGCTGCGGTTTGCCGGTAGAGATCGATTGCAATCTTCAGATTCTTGGGAACGCCTCGTCCCTTTTCATAGAGCCAGCCAAGATGAAACATGGCAGGTGGATTGCCAACGTTAACCGCCGGCTGAAAACAGCTGGCCTCTCTCAAATGCCCGCCGCCACTTGAACACTTGGTTGGCGCGCGAGTCGGATCTACTGATGGCCAGTCAGCCTACCGCGGGCCAGTAAGAGACAAACTCATAGCGCACGGACTGAATTTTGGCGCGAGACGAGTACCGCCACAAAGCGCAGATCCCCTTTTCAGTCCACACTCGACTGCGGGATTCACGCGATCGCCGGAAAGACTATAAATCTATGCCTGATTCTGCCCGTCGGCTTGGGGGATTTCAAAAGACTTCCACAGTTCTCTTATAGGCTTCGCCGGGATCTTGGTTGATCATGGTTTTATTATGTTGCGAGTGGGAGATCGCTTCTCTTCCTTCAGACGCTGATCTTCGTGTCATTGAATATGCGTCGGTGGGGACAGCCAGTGCCCGCATGAGCAGATTGATCGGTGAATCGTCGGCGTCTCCCACTGGGCCTCATCTGAGGCGTGTCCTTGCTCTTCGCGATCTCTTATTCTACGGAATCGTTGCTGTGACGCCCAGCGCGCCTGCGACTGTCTTTGGACTTGCTGATGTCCAATCGCGTGGCCACGTCGTTGTGACCATACTCGCCGCCATGGCAGCCATGGTTCTCACTGCGGTCAGCTATGGCCGGCTCGCATCCATCTATCCATCGGCAGGCTCCGCTTACACCTACGTAAGCAACGGCATTCACCCGCTGCTCGGATTCGTGGCTGGCTGGGCCATGCTGTTGGACTACATCGTGATTCCGCTATTTTGCGTTCTCTATGGGACTCTTTCGCTTCAACGGGCCCTGCCCTGGATGCCCCTTTGGGCGGGAGCGGCATTGTTTGCCGGCGGAATCACTTTGCTCAACCTCCGTGGGATCCGGTCGACAGCAAGAACAAATGAACTGCTGCTCGCGATGATGTTTGTCGTTCTTGGCGCGTTCATCGTGTTCGCGGTGCGTTATATCTGCTTGCGGCAAGGATTCGCCGGACTCTTCTCCATCCGCCCGTTCTATAACCCCGAGACTTTCAGCGTGCGAAAGATTGGTGCGGCCACTTCGTTTGCCGCTCTCACTTACCTTGGATTCGACGCAGTCACAACGCTGGCCGAGGAGGTTGAAAATCCGCGCAGAAACGTCCTGCTGGCCTCTGTCGGCGTTTGTCTCTTCACGGGGGTTTTTGGCGGGCTGCTGGTTTATCTGGGCCAGCTCGCCTGGCCCGACTATATGTCGTTTCAAAATATCGATACAGCATTTATCGATGTCACAGGCCGCGTAGGCGGTATCCCGTTGCTAGAAGCTACGGCGATCATGCTGGTGGTCGCCAACGTCGGCGCCGGGCTGACGGCCCAGGTGGGCGCCGCACGATTGCTGTTTGGAATGGGGCGTGAAAACGTGATCCCGGAAAAAATCTTCGGACGGCTTCACCCTGTCCATAAAACTCCAGATTTTAACGTAATTCTGATCGGGGTACTGGCCTACCTGGGCGCGCAGTTTATGAGTTATGAATTGACCGCGGAGATTCTCAACTTTGGCGCCTTTCTCGGCTTCATGTGCGTGAACCTGGCGGCGTTTTGGAAGTTCGGTGTGCAGCAACGTCACCGGCATTGGGAAAGCGTCTTGGTCGATGCTGCGGTGCCGTTGCTGGGCTTCCTTTTTTGCGCGGCCATCTGGTGGGGTCTGGCAACGCCAGCGAAGATCACTGGAAGCATCTGGCTGCTTGCGGGCGTCGTGGTGCTCGGCATTCGCTCAAATTGGTTTCGTGCGCCATTGCGTTTGCCCAATCCGGCGCTTTACGAATAGATGAATGGGAGCATCGCTAACGCAGCCGGAATCGCCTCGCCGGGAGCCCGCATATATATGTTTGCAGTGCAAAGACGCTTCCCGAGTGTTGCTCAGCCGAACGCGCGCTCGTGATGTAGAGCGTCTGAAGGTCGTCCCCTCCAAATGCACAGGTCGTCGGCCGCGCCACCGGCAAGCGCACCCTTTGCTGAACGCGACCGTCGGGGGCAATTCTGATCACGCAGCCGCCTCCGTACCGCGCGTTCCAAAGGAACCCTTCGGCATCCATCGCGGAGCCGTCGGGAAGTCCAAGTTCATAACCGTTGAGAAAGGGCTGCTCGTTTGAAATAGCGCCGGTCGCTTCGTCGTAGACAAACTGGCTTAGCGCATTCGCGCAACTATCTCCGAAATAGAATCGCTTTCGGTCCGGGCTCCAGGCGACGGTGTTGGAGAGGCCGATGCAGCGTTTCCACTCCGTTACGGTGCGATCCGGATCGACCCGATAAAGAACAGCCTCAGAGAAAGTGACATCCAGTTCACCTCCTTGAGGGCCAACATTATTGCGCATGGTGCCCACCCAAAGTGAGCCACGCGGATCGACTCCTGCGTCATTGAAACGCATTTCGGGCGCCGTGGACAGCCTGTAGATTGTTTGCACCCGCGGATGATTCCGGGGAGACCACAACCCAACTCGAGACGCAAAGACGAGAAGAAGCAGTCCGTCGTCCTCTGTCAGATTCACTGAAGTCACGGGTTCATCGAAGATCCAGGACCTGGTCGAAGATGTAGCCGGCGTGAATCGATGCACTAGAAAGCGATTGATGTCGGTCCAGTACAGGGCTGACTGCTCCGGGTGCCACACCGCGCCCTCTCCGCAGATATCGCCGGCTGGTACTGCGCATCGGATTTCGTTCGTCATTTGTACGCTCATTGCCGAATTCAGACTGTGCTGAGAATACTTTAGAAGAAGACAATGTTCAGCGCCACAAACAGTCCCAGCACGATTGCAGCAAAAAACCAGGGCCGTTTGAACCACGCAAGATTTGACTCTGTTACGGCGAGATCACGGCCGCGGGTGGCAACCAGGCCCTTCAGACTTGCAGCTTCCGGAGGTGGCGTGAAAATGGAAAACGTTACCATCACGATCACGCCGCCGCAAAGCCCCCACACGGCCGACCACAGGTTCGCTGCCATGGGCGAGACGAAATGAAGGATGCCACACCAATAAAGAACATACTCGCAGACCGCCGCGATTAGCCCTCCCAACATGCCGAAGAATCCGGCTGTCGCTGAGGGCCGCGCCCAGAGCATTCCGATCAGAAAGATGGCAAAGAATGGAGAGATGAACAGGCTTGCGACCAGTGTCATATAGTCCATCAGATTGTTGAAGTGGGCGACGATAATCGAAGAGCCGCACGCCATGAGTGTGCCGATGATCGTGGCTGCTTTGCCGGCAATCAGATAGTGCCTGTCAGATTTTCCTCCTGCGACATATGTTTGGTAGATGTCGTATGTGAAGACCGTATTGAATGCCGTGATGTTGCCCGCCATTCCGGACATGAAGCTGGCGAGTAACGCCGTGATTCCCAAACCCAGCATGCCATGGCCATAGAAGGTCGACAATAAGACCGGTAAAGCAAGGTTGTAATTGTGTTGAACAATCGACGGAGCTATGGCGAGCGCGATCATGCCCTGCACGGTAACGATGATCGGGAAGAACATCTTAGGAATTGCAGCAACTAACGGCGTCTTGCGCGCGGAGGGCAAATCGCGCGCGGCCATCGCGCGCTGCACTAGCAGGAAGTCAGTACACCAGTAGGCAGGAGCCGCGCAGAGTCCTTCGCCGACGATCATCACCCACCAGGGCACACCCAGCGGATCGCCGGGGCCGCTCATGCCTGCCCAGGTATGGACATATCCCGCGGGCAGCTTTACGAGTAAAGCATGCCAGCCGCCAACCGCATGCAAACCGATGAACGTGAGGGGCAGGAACCCGGCGATAATCAGAAAGAATTGGATGCATTCGTTGTAGATGGACGAGGAAAGTCCTCCCCAGAAGACGAACAACAAAACCACCGATCCCGCCAGGCAAATGCTCACGGCAAAAGGCCAGTTGAGCATGCTCTGAAAAATCACCGCAAAGGCGAACATGTCAATTCCAGCCATCAGCACTGTGACCACGGCAAAGCTAAGTGCGCTGAGCAAATGGGCGCGATGATCGAAGCGCATCCGCAGATACTCGGGCACGCTGCGAATGCCATTCACATAGTAAAAGCGCACCATGAACAGGCCCAGGAAAACCATCGCGGGAATCGCGCCGATCCAGTACCAGTGATTTGTCCGCATGCCATACTTCGCGCCGTTCGCCACCATCCCCATCACTTCAAGCGCGCCGAGATTAGCCGACATGAACGCAATGCCAGTAATCCAGTGGGAAAAATTGCGACGGGAAAGAAGAAAGTCCGAGGAGGTTTTCATCTTCCCCTTGAGCGAGAAGCCAACGCCGAGAACTACCGCGAAGTAGCAGGCGATGATGGCGAGATCGGCGATTGCGAGGTGCACATGCATCGGCATTCAGCTTCCTTTAGACAGGATGCGGATACTGCTGTTGCGCGGCAACGGTGTTGCGATCAGTTGCAAAGTTGACGGGGGCCCGACGGGCGTTCACGCAGGAACAGCACCCGCATCCTGCAACTGATGCACGCAGGATTCGGCTGACACTCTGCCTGCAGTGACAAACCTCCAGGTCCTCCGGCTAGCGGGAGTTCGCGGCTTTCAGCACGAGAACCCAGTCGCTGTCGCGCGCATGGTTTTGCTTTGGCGGCGTAAAATCCCGAGAGCCTGAGTTGGAGAAGGGCCCTCCTGTGATCGCTTTGTGTTCGCCATTCGTGGGGTCGAGCCATTCGGCGCGCGCCGGCCCTAGCAGGCGCGACATATCGACAGTTACAGTGCGCGAAGTCGGTAGATAGATCACGACATACGCGCCGTCGGGTGTCCTGGCGGCGGTAGCGTAGTCGCTCTGGCTCACTCTCACCGTGTAACTCGCATCGAGCCCTTCTTTGTCAAAGTGAACTTCATCGCTGCCAAACGTTCCGTAGCCGGCAATAAGAGTTTTGTGCTGCTGGTCGGGAACCAGATCCTGCCACGGCAGGGATACAAAGAAGTCCTTCCAGATCTCCATCTGTTTCACACCCAGCGTATCCAGATAAGAGTCCCATCCCGGCGTGAGGCTCCACGTGTAGCGGTTGCCGTAGAACTGGCCGGTTCCTCCGCTCAGCATCGTCCAGTATTCCTGACGCCGAAGCACCTCTGGTGTTCCATAATCATGCGGCGAGCCCACTTCTTCGAGTTCGTAGTGAGCCTCCTGAAGATATGCGGGCATCACCGGAGTCTGGTTATAGCTGTGCAGCATCTGAATGTACGTCGCCGCGTAGATGTAGGTGCCATTCAAGGAAATGATCGGCGCCCAGGCCGGATCGTCGAGTGAGGAGCTGGCGTTGTAGTTGATTTCAACGGTCTGCAGTTGCTGTGGAGCTACGGACTGAATGCCTCGGGCCACAGCGAGTACAAGCGCATCGTCGGCCGGAATCCGCCATCGGATAAAGTCATTGCCGCTCAGCCACGCGACGTTCTTGTATTTTCCATAGCGGCGGCCGAGATATTGGCCGAATGCGTAGGATGCGTCGAGGCCGTTGTTGCGCAGCGTTGCCAGCCAGCCGATGGTCTCCGCCGGATCGATGAAGACGAAGATGCCGTGCCGGGCCGCGCTCTCGACCGCCTGATCGAGTCGCACAAAGTACGCTTCGTTGGGTTTCGAGAGATCGTAGTGCGTGAAATCGGTGCCGCCAGTCACATGCCCATTGAATGGCAGAATTCCATCGTAGGTGCCAGCGGTGGTGTTGTCAGGAAAATCCTGTCCCGCGCAAAACGTATCGACCCACCCCGCGGTGTTGAAACCGTGCGCCTGCCGGTCGGCGAAATACTTCTCCACCTCATCGGGGCTCAGTCTTCCCATCAACCCCTGCGGCGAATCTCCCACGATCAGGAAAGGCTTGTTGTTCTGGTCGACGAGGTAGCGGTGATTCGCGCTCAGCTTCAGAGGAAATGCCGGCATGGAATGAGCAGTGGGCGCCGAAGGCGCGGAACCTTGCCGCGCCTTTGCGGCAGATGCTTGAGCGCCTGCAATCCCTCCCAGCATTCCACACAAGCTTGAAATCAAAAGTTTCCTGATTATTGTGATTTTCAATTCCTACCTCGCAACGCAAACATGAATGTCTAGCTTGCTTTTCCTCTGGCCTCTCTGATGTACGTGCGGTACGTTCTCACTGTCCCGGCCAACGCAGGTGCTTCTTCAAAAACTCAAAAGTGCCTTTGCCATGGATCTCATGCGGTCCGTTGAAGAATTCAATCTCCGTTTGATCGCCGATGTTCATCTTGTCGTAGAACGTGCGCACCTTGGCATATTCGAACGCAACTTCGCTATCAACGCTGACAGGGTCGTCGTGTCCGCGCTCGACCATGAAAGGCCGAGGCGCCATGAGATTTGCCAGATCGGAGTAATTCACGATGTTGGCGAGATTGAACTCGTACATGTCATATTCCTTAGTCAGCAAATAGCTTTGCGGAGCCAGCACGGTCGTAGTCTTCCAAACCCACTCGTTAAAATCGCCCGAACAGATGGAAAGAGCGTAACCATCGAGGAGCGGAGGCACACGCACGGCTGTTTTTCCGCCATACGAGAGCCCGTAGAAACCGATGCGTTTGGGATCGACAAAGGACTGCGCCGACAGCCAATTCAACATCTGTTCATGCTGGCCGAGAATGTACGAAAAGAGAGAAAGCTTTAGTGGGTGACCCATGCGCTGAATGATCCGGAACTTATCCTCGCCGATGTAGGGGTTCTGCGGAGCGTAGACGATAAAGCCCTCATCGGCCAATGAAGTGCCGAAGTGGTGATAAAAGTGGCTGTCGACCTTCGGGTCTGCGACATCCGTGGGCCGGCCCTCCAGGCCGTGTTGGCAGACAACCACAGGCCGTCGCTCGCCGGGTTTCAGGTCTTTGGGAAGCAGGAGGATTCCGTAGGCGAATACATCGGGCCACACATCCAGCATCACTTCGTATCCGCTAAATTGCGGCGCGTTGAGGCTGAGCCGAGTGCGCGGGTTGGAAGGCACGCTTGGCGACGGTAGACGCCCGATCAGTTCAGTCCAGATGAAATCGCGATAATGCATCGTCGAGTCCTTCCAATTCTCGATCGACGAAGCATCGGCCTTACTCCAGAATTGTTTTCTGACATCGGGCGACTTGCGGATGAGCGCCTGTGCGAAATCGACAATCTCATTGAACTGCACCTGCATGTTGGTCGACGCGTCGTAGCCCGAATCCACCTTTGCCGGCGCCGTTGCACTCAAAACAAGAGAATCCCCGGCGCCAAGCGCCTTCAGCAACGCCTGCAAAGCCCGTTCCGAACCTGGAGGCCCGGCACCATCTGCGCTCACAACGAGCCGTAACGCGTCTTCCGCGCGAAGACCTTTGAAGATGGGCCGTGCCCGCTCAATCTCGGCATTCACATCCTCGAGGGACGGAGTTTTGAGTGTTCCGTTCGGACAGGCAAATGGCTGATGACCGTTCGTCGCCGGAGGTGGTCCCGCGACTTGCGGACTTTGACTCGCTTCGACAATCAGCGTCCGAGGCGCGATCAAGCCTGCCAGTTCGGCATCGCCAAATTCCTTCACCAACCCCCACACATCGCGATAGATCGGCTCCTGCCAGACGTTTTCGCGAGGCTGGAAGTAGCCGCTAACCACCGCCGCCCTGATGCGTGTGTCGATCGCTGCGCTGTAGAGGGCGAGCAGTCCTCCTTCGCCGTAGCCCATCACGCCGATCGCAAGCCGCCGCGCGGCGTTCTCGCGCTCAAACCAGTCAACCGCCGCCAGGATCGACTGCACTTCAAGGCCGATGATGTGCCTGCCGGCCTCAAAGGCCATGCGGTAAATCCATTCGCGATGCGGCATGTTCGTCATGCCAATGCCGGGGATGCCGGAGAAGCTATCGTCGCGATTGATGATCAGCGGCACGATGACTTGGATGCCGCACTCGGCAAGTATCTTGGCAAACTGTGCCTGTGCCGGTATTCCGGGCTCAATCCCCACAAGCATTTCGGGCGTGCAGTCGGCATCGGGAATGGCAACCACGCGTGCCCGGGGCGGATCTTTCGGTTGAAGCAGCAGACCCATGGCCTTCATCCCGCCGGAATCGCTGGTCACGGGCCCAAACACGCGCCAACAGATTGCGTAGATTGTGTAACGGGAACTCTGGGCAATTTCTTTCTGCGACGCGAACGTTACCTCAAGTTCGGGAGCACGTGCGGTAGCACGCTCGTCGACTGCTCCAATGATGCGGCGAAAGCGCTCTCGATTCGCTGCGACGGATTGTTCATAGCTGGCCGCCGAACTGAAGTCGCGGTCCCACAATCGCGACCGCTCCGCTGCCAACTGCGCTGTTTGCGCCAACAGATGGCGATGGATGCCATCGACCATCTGCATGGCAAGGTCGCCCTGCGTGGTCAGAGGTGCGGTACTCGGCAAGGGGGAATCAGAGCTATTCGGCGCAGAAGTCTGGAGTCCCGGATGCTCGCCTGAATTCGCCTCGCTCGGGATGGGCGCGCCGTGAAGTGAGCGCTGGATTCCAACCGCAATCGCCGCACCTGCCGATTGCTTCAAGAATTCGCGTCGCCTCACTGCTCATCTCCCACCAGGCAGGTCGTCTGTCTTGCGCTGCGTTCCGTGGTTGCGTGGACTTCCATATGAGCCGGGCGGTGGTGACTCGGGACCATTTAAAGGTGCGCGACCGGATTTCGTATTGCAGCCCGAATCCCGTCTCGACAACCCAATAAACCACTCCAATATACCGCCGTTAAGCGAGGTGCATGACGCTTATTTCCATCCCGCGCTGCAGTTCTCACATTCTCACGTCTGCGCATTCGCTGCCTAATTCGCTTTTCGGTGGACGAGCTCATTGCAACCAAGGGGCGTTACGATCGCATCCGTATCGCCCCTTGCGCTGAGCCCGTTCCCGGCCGTCCGGCTACCAGTAGAACTTCGCCGCGAATTGGATCTGCCGAGCGATGTCTGCATAGACAATCGAACCCACACTCGGGGTGCCGGGTGTTGTATTGGTGGGCGGCCCGAGGTTGACATGGTTGAAGGTGTTGAAGAACTCCGCGCGGAATTGCATGCGCAATGAATCAGTCAGGTTTGTCCACTTCGAAAGAGAGATGTCCGAGTCGTAATAGGGAGGCCTGCGGAGGTTTGAGAAATACCGCGGCGCGTTGCCGAATGTGCCAGGAGCAGCTGCCACAAATGCGCAGGGATTGTACCAATCCGTGATATTCCTCAGCTTGGTAGGTGCGTTGCAGCCCGAGTTCGCCGCGACAGGACCCGGAACCTTGGGATTTCCGACGACATTGGCGTGCTGCGCGCCGCCGTACACGCTGGATGCGTTCAGGTTTGCGCTAATTCCCATTGGCTCACCTTCGTCGAAGGTCGTGTCTCCGGCAACCTGCCATCCGCCGAACGCCTCGTCAGCTTTCTTACCCCAGTTTTGGCCGATCAACTTGCCTCTGCCCACGGGAAGCGAATAGATGTAGCTGACGACCGCGGCATTCGGAGTATCGGCGTAAGCCACGGACTTTTCCTGGGCAAGGTTATAGTTATTGCGCACAACTTCGCTATAGAACAGTTCAAATGCGGAGCCGCCGATGGTGTCGTCCAACGCCTTTCCGCGCGTGTAAGTGCCCAATATGGTGAGGTTATTGCTTAGGCGATGCTGATACTTCACATTGAGCGCATCGTAGAACGAAAAGGCGATATCGTCTTTTGCGTTCGTGACTGTATCGCAGAATTCCGGCATCGGCAACATAAGCTGGTAAGCGGGAACCGTTGCGCCAGCCAGGCCGCAACCGCTGCCCTGAACTGGGCCTAAACCGAAGAATGGGTTGGTGGTAGCCGCGGTAAGTGCGCTTCCCAGGGCAAGATCCGCGGGAGGAAGCTGGTTCACGTTCAAACCGCTGATCACGAACTTGAGAGCATGACTTCCCACATAGTCGGCTTCAATCATGTCCCTCGGCGTGATCGAGTATTGCAGGCCGAACATCCACTGTTCGACATAGGACATAGGCCTTGGGAAAAAGCCTGTACTGAGGTTTTGTCCCACGTCCGTCAGACCGCCCTGTGTATTTCCTACATCTGGAAGAATCCCTTGCGGGAACGGATTGCTCAGAGTCGACGAAGGATTGAGTCCTCCGTTCAACGAAGATACAAGGCTCGTTGTTTGCGCGTATCCCGGCATGGTCGGATCCCCGGCCCACTCATCCGGGAAGAACAGTGCGCCGCCTCCGCGCACTACAAGTTTCTTGGTCGCCATGTAAGAGAATCCAAAGCGTGGCGAGAAATTGGTAAAGGAGTTTTGATAGAAGCCCCTGTTGCCCGGACTGTTGTAAACGAGTTGTCCATAATACGGGCCGCCGCTTGCAAACGAACTGATCGGATTGACTTGGTTTGGCTGGAAATACGCCTGCCGGTTGTGCCTCTCTGTGGGAGCGAGCTGGAAATCGTAGCGCATGCCAAGATTAAGTGTCAGACTCTTCGTTGCCTTCCAGTCATCCTGCAAATACCATCCGGAGTATTTTTTGCTGAGCGCGGGATATTGATAAATCCCCGTTGAACCGCTCGCTGCCGCGCCCATCAGGAATGAGCCGAAGGCATTTCCCGTCCCAGTCGTTGGGCTCTGCGGATTCGGACCGGCTGAAAATGCCGGAGTGAAACTAAACGTGGTATGGGCCGGGGCGCCACCGAGAACCATGCCCAAGATGCCCATGTATCCGAACGTGAATGTGTTGCTACCCTTCACCTTGACAACATCAGCGCTAATCGTTCCTTCGTCAAGCGCAGTCGCCTCGGTTGTCGCGTTGCCTAAACTGACATACCCCGAGATATTCACGAGTGGGAAGAACGGTGAGGCCGTGGTGAGCGAACCGGGCAATCCGAGCTTCGTCACATCAAACCCGGCCCCCTGCCCGACATTGCCTTCGACCCAGCGGTTATACCCAAAATTAATGCTCAACGTGAGGGTCGGGCTCAGTACCTGGCTGTACCCTGAAGCCACACTATAGCGGTTGTTCGGGTTTATCTGCCCAGGCCCGGCGGGATTCGAGGCCCCGAAAAAAGGCGCCGATTGCGCCTTCTGTTCCCACTTTCTGGAGTATCTGGCATAGAACCGTGAATTATCCGTCAGGATCTGGTCGATGCGAACATTCATCTCGTTTGAGGTGGTTGGAACGCTCGCATCGGCGAAAAAGTTGCTGGATAAACTCGAGTTCGTTGGGGCCGGGAAGTAGGTCACCATAGCCTTGGCAACCGGGTCCTCCAGGCCGGCCACACCGGCAATGTTGTTGCCGGGAACGGGATCGCGAATCTCGACCGTTTGGCCGGCTGAGTTATTCGCAGTGGCGCAAGTTGCAGTGACGGAACGGGTGCTGAACGGGTTGTAGATCTGTCCCGCATAAATTGGGCGGCAAAGCGCATCGATCCCACTTGAGCCAGACAACTGCGCACCCAGAAACGGAGACAGATTTCCAGATACCATCCCCGAAGTCGGTACCGTAGTGTTCAAAGATGAAACGGCGCCAAGGCGGAGCCCTTCATACCCGCCGAAGAAAAACGTCTTGTGCGTCCTGTGCATCAGGCCCGGAATATACAATGGGCCGCCTTCGGTCGCACCAAACTGGTTCATGCGAGTTGCCGGTCTCGCCGTCCCGGCGATCTTGTTGAAAATAAGGTTGGCGTCCAGGGCGTAGTTTCGCAAAAACTCGTACATGTCGCCGTGGAATTGCTCCGTGCCACCCTTGGTAACCACGCTGATGACGTTGCCCTCACTCATCGCATATTGCGCGGAAAAGGTGTTCGTCGACATTTTGAATTCCTGTACCGTATCGATCGATGGCACATACATGGCGCCGTTATAGGCAATCATGCCGTTCCACGTACCATCTAGCAGGAAGGAGTTGCTTGCAAATAGCTGCCCGCCCACCGCCATCAGCGAATAATCCTGATCCGCGGTGTCAACCGTGTTGCCCAGAGCTCCCTGATCGAACCATCTGTTCTGAGAGTCGAGGAAAACCAAGGCCAATGAACTGCGGAAGTTCAATGGCATCTCAAGCATCTGCTTTCCCGTGATTTCATCTCCGAGATCGGGAGTATCCGTTGTAAGCAACGGTGCCTCGCCCGAGACCACCACCTGCGACGACGCGCTTCCCACAGCGAGTGTCAGGTTCAGTTCCACAGCTTGGTCAACCGCAAGAACGATACCATCCTGTTCAAATGGGGCAAATCCGGCGCCGACAATTTCCAGTTTGTAGGTGGCCGGCGGCAGCAGGCTAAACGAATATGTTCCCGTCGAAGTTGTCGTGAACTTGCGCGTAATTCCTTGGTCCTGGCTGGAGAGCGTAAGCAACGCCCCAGCCACGCGCGCGCCTTGCGGATCAGTCACGATTCCAGATACAGACGCGGTTGAGGCCATGTTCTGAGCGAGCAGCGGGGAAGTGAGATCAGCGAGAAACGCCGCGGCGACAAACAACAGTGCCACATGCAGAACGGGTCGGGAAGTGAAGATCCTGTGCACGGTACGGCCTCCTAGGTCTTGAATTGCTTGGTAAGCTCCAAAATTGACCAAAACTGACATTGCAGTTGTGAGAAGCGTAGCTAGGGATCACCAGACGGGTCTATGAGATTCTTTGTTTTTTTTGTTGTTTTTTCAAACTGCTCATTTTGATGTAGTTGGTCATTCAATTCGAGCGGAAACGGGCCCTTTTCCTTGCACTTGCAGGGCTTTGATTTCCGGATTTCTGACAAGTCAGGTTGCCATTGCGGGCCGTCGTTAATCAAATATTGACATCGCAAAAGAAACAGGGTTGAATGGCTAGGATGGCAAATGGGAGTGAACAAGACCCACAAAGAGGCTTTTCCCCTTCTTTGTGGAACAAGGCTTATTACAAGATTCGCGAGCGGATCTTGCGAGGAGATCTGGGCCCAGGCGAGGCGTTGTCGGCTCGGCGTCTGGCTGAAGAATTCGGCATGAGCCTGTTGCCGATCTCGCAGGCCTTTCGGCAACTGGAAAATGATCGGCTCCTGGAGAGCCGCCCACGAGCCGGAACCCGCGTTCGCATTCCTCAACCGGAAGAGATTCGCGGCCGCTGTATTGTCCGCGAAGCCTTGGAGGCTCAGTCTGCGCGCCTTTGTTCTCTGAATGCCACCATGAAAGAGCGTGTGGAGCTTATGCGCATGGCTGAGCAGCTTGACACTCTCTACGGCCGATTCGGCCAGGACGGAGACTCGGAAATGCAGTACGCGGTTCATTCCCTTCATTTCGAACTTCACATGCGTATCGCCGAGTACTCTGGCTGCCATGAGCTGAAGGAAGCAATTGAAATGAACCAAGTGCTCATCTACAACTGGTTCTTTGACGTTGCTACGAATCGCCGCATACTGCCTCCGGGATTTCACGTCAAGTTGCTCGAAGTAGTCACCGGATCGGATCCGCTTGCCGCCGACGAGGCGATGCGCAAACACGTGCAATACGGCGTCATGGAGTCGCTCATTCAGGCTGTACCCTCTGTATCGAACGACTGGAGGCAAAGACGATCGCCGTCCATTGAGAAGGAAAATGGTCAGGGTCCGGAGAAAGTATAGCGCCAGCTCTTTCTTCCGCTCACCTGAGACTTGCATCATCCCGCCTATCGCCTTTCGAAGATGACTGCTGCGAGCCCAAATGGTTCGAGAGGTATTGAGCCATTCAAATTGCTCCCCTTCCTCTCCGAGATTTTCTCTTCGCTCGCTCCGCTTGAAGTGATCAAGGAATACGACACTGGCTCAATGCCGAAGCGGGATCCGTCGAAATCGAATTGAAACGTCGATCCCTCCTCGGTCAAATTGGCCGCCATGATTGCGACTCGCTGGTCCGTCTGATAGACCTTTGCGAAGGCTCCGGATGCCTGCAGGCCAATCTCGTCTTGGAATGATCCCTTGACCCAGAACTCTTCCGTTTTCTTCCTAAAATCTGCCAGGCGCAGGATATGCGCGGCAAATTCGGGAAAATCGCTGAGATTCTTGCCATTTTCCAACCCGCCTGCAACGATCGCCAATCGCAGTCCGAGAATCACATACTTATTAGCCAGCCCGATATCAACGGGCACTGCGGACGTATTGATCACCCACGGCAGCGTGTATTGCAAGACCTCGGGATTCGGCGGCATCCGCCACACCCAACCGGAGTCGAGAAACTGGCTCGCCAGAACTTCCCAGCCTTCCCCAATTAACACCACATCTGGATTGTCAGCTCTCATTCCCGCACGCAGCTTCTCGGCGAAACCTGGTGTCGCAATGGAAGGCGCACTCAGATCGTTGTGATTGTGCTTCGCGCTGAAACAAAGGTTTCCTTCGACCACCTGGTCGTAAAACATCATGGAGTAGCCGCCCTGCTGCAATACCCCGCGCACATTGCGCACGGCAAACTCGCGATATCCTTCGACCGCGCTGCACATTACGTAATCGAGCTGGCCGAACGATTGTTGGCGATTGCTCCATCGCGCCGCGCCATAGTGCTGATGATCCCAGGACTCCCAGATGGGATCGCCTGATTCCCTGCGAATCGCCCACTCTTCGGCAAGGTTGTGCAGCTCTGGAGTTAGCGTGGCCTTGTTCCACAAGCGCTGGGAAAAAATGATGCCGGTGCTGACGCCCAAATCACGCGCCTTCTGGTTCGCGGCCTTGAGCCTTGTCGGTCCGCCCCACTGTGCGGCAAACTGACCCAGCCGCGGCGGATCAACGGAAAGATCGTCCGGCTCCAGGACTTTGGGATAGTAATCGCCAAAGTTCCACATAACCAAGTGTTGGATGCCATGCTTGCGAATATCCTCGGCCAGCTCCGCAATCTCCATGAAATCGCGCTGCGTGAAGAAGCTATTGAATGTCCCAAGTGCGCGCCGGAATTCCGGCGGCGTATCGGCTTTGCGGTACCAACCTTCAAGGCTCGCACGATATTTGTCCGCGGCTGCATGCCAGTCGCCCTGGTGCAAGCTCACTACCAGCTCCGGAGAACGCCAGGTCTTGCCAGGCCCGACATACGATTCAAAGGCCCATGCAAACGAGAGGATCGGATGTTTCACGGCACCGTAGTCCTGAATCATAAGCCTGTGCTGAATTCCGGTGCGAGTGAGGCTTGCAAGATACAGCCCTTCCGATCCACCGCCGTAATTCATCCATGGCATGGCCAAGCTATAGCCATCGGGCCACTTTGGAGTGTCCAGAAGAAATGGATACTCTTCCCAATTCGCCTCCGCATTGAAATGATTGCGAAGATCGGCTCCGCGATAGATCATGCTCGGCGCCACAAATGCGTCAGTGGCTCGATCCTCGATCTCACCCACGCCCGAGATCCACGGAAAGAAGACTTCCCTGATCTTGTGCTCGGAGCGGTTCTCGATCCGCAGTTGAAATTTTGCTTCATCTGACCCGTCCTCGAGGCGAATCGTGTAGTTCACTCCGATCGGGAAAGTTCCAGCCTCTGATTTCAACTCCGGGTAACTGATCGTGAGGCTTTGGCCTTTTGCGTCGCGTCCGCGCGTAATTGCGCAATCGCTCTGCAGCCAGGAATCAAAGGAGTTTGCGGAGTAATCTGCGTTGAAGCCGGTGATCCGCCCGGGAATGGGCACATACAGCCGGAAAGCCTTCGTCCACTCAGTAGTAGCGATGTACTCCCGGCCGCTGCGCTTGTTGCGCAGCCCAATGATGTCTCCGCTGTGCGAGTCCACAGAAATGGAGACGAGCTCATTCTCAATCGTTACAGCTTGCTTGAGATCCCTCTTGCCGTGCGCACGATCATTCTCGTCATTTTGCGCAGCCACAGCCGGCAACGCCGTTCCTGAAGCAAGCAGCGATGCGCCCCCGAGAGCGGAACTCGTGATGAATTCGCGCCGGCTGAGCTTCCGAATCATGAACTCCAGTTCCTCTGAAGCCCGTTCCCTTTCACCCTGACGGGAGTTGGGAGTTGCAACATCAGGTGGTCGGATGCGTCGCTGAAGTGGCATTAACGAAACAGCAGTGGTGCGAAACTCGCCAGGTTGCGGCGCCACACCATCCACGTGTGATTGCCCGGGGTTTCAATTGCCGTGTGGGTAATGCCCTCATCGGTCATCCACTTGTCAAAGTCGCGATTGACGCCTAGCAACCCATCGTCTGTGCCGCACGCCACCCACAGGAGGTGCAGTTGCGAGTTTGCCGCGCCTTTCAAACCCGGAAATTCCTGGTCAAAATTCTCCCGCAGTCCGCCGGAGCTAAATGATCCTACCCAGCTGAACTCGTCTCGATTGTTCAGCCCGATCAGGAGCGATTCTGCGCCGCCCATCGAAAGCCCGGCGAGGGCCCGGGCATCGTGGCCGGGCTCAACCCTGTACTCTTTTTCCACCTGTGGAATCACTTCCTCAAAGAGAGATTTCGCGAATTGATCGAAGTTGTGTGTCCGAATGGCATCGTTCCAATACGCGCCATGCGCAAGAATTTCATCGCCGCCATAGGCGTCCGGCATAACAACAATCATGGGCCGGGCCTTGCCTTCATCGATCAGATGATCCAGGATGCGATTCGCGAATCCGACGTCTAGCCAGCTTCGCGTCACCTGTCCGAAGCCGTGAAGCAGATAGAGAACCGGATATTTCGCATTGCTGTCCGCCTCATATCCCGGTGGAGTGTAAACATAAAAATCGCGGTCGTCTCCAATTACCTTCGAATGAAGAAAATGATGATGCACAGTTCCACGTGGCCCGTCGCCGATCTCCCACGGCAACGAGGACGGCCCCGGCACGTGAACCATGTTTTCTGTCTGCAGAAGATTTGGCAGGATCAGCGGATTCAATGGGTCGATCACTGGGCGGCCGGTGTCCTGGAAGATATACCCGTAGTAGTCCGGCGCAAGCGCCTTTGTCGTAAGACTCCATACGCCCAGGTCGTCCTTCTGCATGATGACTTGCTTCTCGCCCTCGAGTTGCACAAAGACTTCGAGAGAAGCCGGCGCTAATGCACGAAATGTCACACTGCCGTCAGTATGAACCTCAGGTGATATAAGTGGCCCGGGAACCGGAGGCAGATCGACATGATCGCCTTCGGCAACGGTCGCGAACCATCGGCCCGATGGATTGTGGTTGTTCCAATGCCCCGGCCAGGACCAGGTTCCGATGCCAGTGATGCGATCACCGTGCAATTTTCCTGTATAAAGAGCCGTCAAGCCAGCCGACACGCTGTCGGTGAGCTCCGTGCGGCGCAATACGATTCCATCGGTGTCGAACTTTTGCACTTCGAGCTTGAAGTGGGCGCCATTGCTGCAGCGTGCTTCACCCTGCCGGTCATGGAAGGTCAAAAGACATCCACCCTCCCGACCGGGCGCGCATTGATCTGCTTCGCATTCGGTCAGCGCGGCAGGAATCTTGATCGCCTCGGCAGGCGGCGCAGGCGTCGATTTTTCTATCATCGCGGACCAATGACCGGCCGGATGTTCGTCATTCCAATGACCGTTCCAGGACCAAACCACGTCGCCTTCGATTCGGTCGCCGTGCACTGTTCCCTTGTAAACCGCAGTCTGCCCGTAAAAAGAACTGTTCGGCAGGTCAATCCGGCGAATGTCGACGCCGTCTTTATCGAAGCGCTCGACGACCACTATCGCTTCGGCGCCACTGTTCCAGTCCGCGGTGCCAAGGATTCCGTTGAATTTCCAGGTCCCGCTGATTTTGGCGTCGGGAACACACTGACTTCCCATGCATTCCATTTCGGTGATCACGGCCGGAACCGCAGTCACGCCGGGAGTCATCGGTTGTGCTACCTGGCTCTGGGCAAACACCGGCGCAAGAGAAGCAAGCAGGACCGGCATCGCGGCAAGTATCACGGTCGCTCTTCGCAGATCGAGAAGATGATTGAACATCATAGGCGCTCCAGGAAATGCTAGGGCGTTGAGCCTGCCCTGAAATAGTGGATTTCCATAATTGTCTCTTAAAAAGACACGGGCCCGTCCATCAAGAATCCGCGAAGACAAATGGCGCACAAAGCAGTCATCGTTTTGCAGCGATTGGCCATTCGTTGTCCTCAGCGACTCCACATATCCTCGGCGGAGACTTCTCTCAATTCCCTGTTACCTGCCAGCTTCACCGTAGGCATGGACCTTCTGGCAAATGAGCCGTAGCTTCGACTCAACATCGCCTGAAGCGGTCTTGAAGGACTCAGCATCAATCGTCAGTGGAGCGCCGAGTACAACCAGCGGTGCGCCGAACTCCGGAGTGCGCACAGCCTGCTCAATAGTGAGGCCGCCCACCGCTTGAACAGGAACTTTCACAGCCCCGACAACTTCCCGCAGTTGATCGAGAGGGCTGGGACACGGGAGACCTGACGCAACCAGCCCGCGGCGCTCGTCGTAACCGATGTGGTGAATCACAAAGTCGCAACCGAGATCTTCGAGCCGTTTTGCCGCAGCAGCTTTGTCGCGGGCGCCCAGGTTGTCACCCATCACTTTTACACCAAAATCTTTTCCCGCGCGCACCACCATTTTGACGGTCTCAGGATGCGCGCGCTCCATCACGACCACATGCGTCGCGCCTGCTCGGGCCATCAATTCCGCCTCAAGCCAGCCACCATCCATCGTCTTCAGGTCGGCGACGATGGGCGTCTCCGGGAACTGCGCGCGAAGCGCCACGACGCCGTTCATTCCTTCGGCAATGATGAGCGGTGTCCCCGCCTCCAGCCAGTCCACGCCCGCTTGCATCGCCATGCGCGCGGTATCCAGAGCCTCGGGAATCGAAGTAACATCGAGCGAAATCTGAACAATGGTCTTCATCATAAGTTTGCCTTAGCGCCAAAGTGGAGTTTGATCTTAGCTTTGAGGAAGCGCACTGATTCGCGCAAATCGTCCATTCCATTCATGCCGTCTTCGATTGAGATCCAGGAGTCGAATCCTACGGAACGCAACGTTGAGAGGATCTGGTCATAATCATTCAGCCCTTTGCCGATGACGCCATGTTCCAGACGGTTTGCGTAGCCGACCGACGACTCCTCTTTGCGCAGATCTTCGATGGTTCCGGATTTCAAGTAGCGATCGCTCGAATGCATTGTCACCACTCGCTCTTTCACGCGCTCCAAAAGCGCAAGGGGGTCTTCGCCGGCCAGGATTGCATTCGAAGGATCGTAGTTGACGCCGAACCACGGCGAGCCGATTTGGTCCAAAATCTCGACGAACACGTCCATCTTCTGGGCGAACTCCGGATACTCCCAGTAGTTGTCCTTGTAGTGGTTCTCCATGGTGAGAATCACGCCGTGTTCCTCGGCAAACGGCAACAAGGATTTCAGCACTCGCACGACCTGCGCCACTCCATCTCTCCGCTCCAGTCCCGGCCGCTTCTGACCAGACAACACGCGGCAATAGCGGCCTCCAAGGAATCCCGTCATCCGGATCATTTGTTTTTCCCGCTCCACTTCCCTTTCGAGAAGAAGCGGGTCCGGCTCGGTGAAATCGGGTGAACAGCACAACATCGGCATCGCAAGTATGTGCTGATCAAGGGCAGCTTTCACCTCATTCAGAAACGCTTCGTCATCGCGTAAGAATCCGGAATAAAACTCCAGGCCGTCAACTTCCAGAGTGGCCGCAAGCTCGATCCACTCGAAAACAGTCATGGTGTGGTGAATGCACAATTCGTCCATAAAACATTTGGGGAAGACAGCAAGGCGAGGTTTCATGGCGCGACTTCCTTGTGCGGGTTTCGCCCGATTACCGGGTACTGCTCCAGGTCAAGCACTGTGCCATTGATGTGCGCCGACTCGTCGGAGAGAAAATAGACAGCTGCCCACGCAATATCCTCGGGCGAAAGCAATCGCCCCGACGGCGCAAAGGCGCGTGGCAGCCGCGACGGCCAATCCTCAGGCAAGCCTTCTTTGGTTTTCAAGGCTCGCTCGTTTGGTGTCAGTGTCCAGCCGACATTCAACTGGTTCACGCGGATTCCTTCCTCTGCGTACGCATCCGCCACGTTGCGCGTGAGCGTCATCAACGCGCCTTTGCATGCCGAGTAAATGCATAGGTTCTTCTCTCCACAATAGGCATTGACTGAGCCAATGTTGAGGATGCTCCCGCCCCCTTTCCGCCGAAGGTGCGGCAGCACCGAGCGAATCAAAAAGAACGGCGCCTTCAGATTGACGGCAATTGTCCGATCGAACGCTTCGAAATCCGTCTCTTCGATTGTGCCGTGCGTGATCACAGCCGCATTGTTCACAAGGCCGTCGATCCTTCCAAAATGAGCCACGGTCTCTTCAATCAACGCCGGCGCAACTACCGGGTCCTCGAGGGCGCCCACGGCAAATGATGCATTGCCTCCGATCTCTTCCGCCAGTTTTTGCGCCTGTTCGCGGCGACGTCCATGAATCACCACCCGCGCGCCCTCACGCGCAAACACGCGCGCCATCCCTTCGCCGATCCCGGTGGTCGAGCCGGTCACCAGGATGACCTTGTCTTTGAGACGTGCGCTCGCCAACCGCACCGATTCACTCATGGCTGCAAAACACCTTTCACAATCGATCCCATATGCATCGCCTCAAATGACGCGCGCCACTCATTGAGAGGCGCCACGCGATTGAGGACAGGGCTCAGGTCGATCTTTCCCGCCGTCAGGAGGGTCAGCACGCTTTCCCACATCGCCCAGTTGTGCGAAAAGCTGCCCTGCAAGGTAACGGCCTTCTGAACCAGCGGATCGAGCGAGAAGTTCAACGGCTGAGGTCCCCACCCGACTTTGGTGATTTGCCCCGCCGGGCGGACGATGTCGAGAGCCAGTTTCAGCGACGCCGACACTCCCGCAGCATCGATAACCAGGTCGACTCCATAACCGTCGCCATGGTTTCTCACCCATTCCGCGACGTCTTCCCCGTGCGAACCGAGAACTGTTTCCGCGCCGATCTGTCGCGCGACCTCGAGCCGTCCGGCGTCGGCAGCCGTTCCGATCACGATCAGGTGCCCTGCCCCCGACAACTTTGCCATGGTTGCGCACAGCAGCCCGATCGGCCCCGGCCCGATTACCGCAACCGTATCGCCCGGGCGTACATGAGAGTGGGCGCAAACCGCGTTGTAGGCCACGCAGCAAGGCTCGGTGAGCGCAGCGCTTTCGAGCGGCAACGAAGCCGGAACGCGATGAAGGCATCGCGCCGGCACCTTCACAAAGGCGGCCATCGCTCCGTCTACGCCATACCCAAAGCCCAAGCGTCCGGGATCCAGGTTGTAAAGGCCGCGGCGAATCAGCGCTGAATCCCGAGGCAGGACCGCAGCGGTCTCGCTCACCACGCGATCACCCTCTTTGAACTCGAAAACACGATGGCCCGCCTTCGCGATGACGCCTGCGAACTCGTGGCCCAGAACTACGGGATAATTCACTCGCCAGCTTTGGCTGCCGTGAAACTGATGCAGGTCGCTTCCGCAGATCCCCACGGAATGCACACTCAACAGGACATCGTCTTCGCCGATCTCCGGGACAGGCAGTTCTCGAAGCTCCACTGAACCCGGTTCTTTCGCGTAATTGACCAGCCCAATCATCGATCCATTGGTCGGCATTTAAAAATCCTCCAGCATTAGCCTCGGCTAAGGTCCACTTCAATTTCGGTGGTTCGCTCGCTATGTTCGACCTGGCGCGACGGCAGTCCAATCACCAGCCGGTTACCTGCCGGATCGACCTTCCATCCACCCGTCATCGATCCACAATCGGCCCCCGACAATTTGGGCAGGACATTGCCGTCTACTCTTACGTTGGTAGCAGCGGTTGTGCCGTAAACCAGCACGTAACTCATTTCTGGAAGGTTCTCGAGCGTCCAACCAAAACCGCCAGCGTTGGATTGGACAGCCACTTTGGCAACTTCGCCCCGCGCATTGAGCATGCTCGCTCTCTCATTTTCAATTGGAGGAGTGACAACCAGAGCGTCGATGCGGCTGCTGGTCATACTCTTACCGAATTGCAATTCCCGATTTAGTTGCACCGGCACAAACGCGCCTGGCTTTAAATAAACGGGAATCGTATCCAGAGGCGCGTCCACCTTAAGCCTGGCTGGTCCGGAGACCGTCTTGCCATCCCACAAACTTGTCCAAACTCCAGATGGAAACACAACCGTTCTAAATTCGTCTTCGTTGATTACCGGCGCAACCAGTAAGTCGGGCCCGAACATGTATTGATCGGAAACGGCTGCCATTTGCTGTTCATGGGGAAAGGCCACCGGCATGGAACGCATGATGGAAACACCGGTTTCATGCGCAATTGCGGCAGCATTGTAGGTGTAATTCAACAGATTCTCCCGCGTCCAGGCCAGGAATTTATAGTTCGTCACCGCTGCTTCGCCAAAATACCACGGGTCGCGTGGCGCAGTACCATGAGGGCGCATTAAAGGGCTGAAGCATCCGAATTGGAACCAACGCATATACACAGCAGGTTGCGGAAAACCAAAGTATCCGCCGAGATCGCTGCCCCAATTCGAATAACCGCACGCGCACAAGTTCAGTGCGCCGGTCAGGACGTGCTTCAGTCCGTTAAAGTTTGCCGGGTGATCGCCGGCAAATTGGCCGACCCATCTTTGCGTGCCGGGCGCTGCCCCTCGGGCATACAAAATAAAATCGTCCCCGCGTTTTTCCCGGAATACCTCGCTGACGGTGCGCTGATAGTCGTAATAGTAGGCGTTGTGCATCTCGGCTCCGTGCCGGCCGTCGTAAAAGACAGCGCCATCCGGCGTCATGTCGCCGAAGTCCACCATGCTTCCCGCCTCGCCCAGGTCCAAGGCCTCCCTCAACGCCCGCCGGGTGAGCTCCAGGGCGTTCGGGTTGGTGAAATCTATGTAAGCGTGACGCGGGTCGGGGGCGATGTCCCCGTTTGCAAAGCGCAGATAGGGAAGTTCAGGCTGCTCCAGTTCCGGCATAAGCAGTTGCTGCCGAGCGAGCGGAATGACGGGATAAAAATAACCCAACACTCTGACTCCCCGTTTCGCCATGAACTGATTTAGAGCTGGCGAACAGGCGGTGACGCCTTCGGCATAAATCGCGGAATGAGGTATATCCAATTCCGCAAATCGCTTGGCAACGCTTTCCTCTTCCGCAACCGGATCGTGCAGCGGACCACTCGCCCAGGCGCCTTCGCCTCTGCCCATCCACGGTTCAAAAGCCCATTTGGGCGGCAACGGAGGCGTTCCGGTTAGAGCTGTATACGATTGCAATCTCTTCTCGGGGGTGCCGATGAAAAAGTAAAAGTCAAAGATTGGACCATGTTGCGTGAGGCGATATTGATTCGGTTCTGTCTTCCCGATGTCCGCCCTCAAACGATAGGACGAGTTGTCAAAGACCATGTAACCCTTGGAACTGTGAAAGATTGGCAGCGCCTTGTAGGTCGTATTCGCCCGGCCCTCCCCGTTGCCAACCCAGTCATCCGTTCCCCAAAGCGTCAGCACATTTCCATTTTGATTGAAGCGATCGTATTTCTCTCCGAAGCCATAGATCACCTCGTTCGGTTCAAGGTGATTTCTGAAATCCATTGCAAGTATCTTGCCATCTGAGCCAAACCGGAAAGCCAGATTCATCGCGCCGATTTGAGTCACTTCGTTTCCAGCGGCGTCATAGAAAGAGATCGAAAATGGTCTTTGGCGGATCACAATCCTGCCATCGGCAGTTTCGATGGAACCTGAGTTTGAGGTCTGGGTAGCCTTTAATGGGAACAGACCATCCGGCCTCCAGTACCCTTCATCACTGCCGTAAATTCTTACGCCGCCTGTTGCTGGCAGGGCGAGGCGCAGCTCAACTACATGGCCGCCCGCAGTGCACCGCATCAGCAGCGTACTGCCCTGCACTTCCAGACTTTCCGCACTGCTAATCGGCTTCCATTCGTCTTTCAGAACGTCGCCGGGAGACTCATCGGCATACCACCAGTGAGACATCTTATCCAATTGGCTCAGGTAGGTGTCCAGTAACTGACACGCACTCTTCAGATCATTCTTCTGAAATGCGGCGTTCACTTTTTGTCTGATGAAAGCCAGTGTCAAGTCAACGGCCACATCCCCCCATGCCCGCGGAAGTGGCGTGAAGCCTTCCTGCATCATCAAGTCCATCCAGCGTTGCGTGAGATAAAGCCGCTGCGCCAATTTCTTTTCATCAGTCGGTGTAAGTAACGATGATTGCGTCTGCCAGATTTGCCGCTGTGTCTCAACATCGGGATAGGTCACCACTGCCGGCCTTTGCCAGCGCAGTACGCCGGAAGGCAGCTTGCACAGACTATCCTGAGAGTTCCGAACTCCTGTTGTGTCCGAGAAGTAGGTTTCGATCAGCAGGTCAATCGGCAAAGATTCATTTAGATCGATCGCCACCGGGCTACTGAATTCGCCGTCGCGCCACCGGGTCCGCATGGGTAGGAATCCGAAATGCGACTTCGGTTCTCCTCCCAGCGTTTGCCAGGGGATTTGGAAGTAGGCCAACCATTCGCCGGCTCTTCTGGTAACACTCGCTTCAAAAGCTTCTACCTTGTTCACGCGGCCCGAAGAATCCTCCGCAATTGCAGCTTCATCGGCAGACGCACCAGCGTTGCAAGTTTGCAACCGATTACATCCAAATTTCAAGCCCTGTGGCGTCGCCGCAAATTGGTAATAGGAGGGAAAGCCCGTATCGGGTTGAATCAAGAAATCCACTTCATCGGGATTCGGGGGCCAGTTGTTACTTGCGGAGGGCAAACCATGCAGCGAATACCAATCCGCCGACGACCACAAATTCTTATCCAGATTGGCATAAGGGAACGACATGTCGCTCTCCTCGCACCGAAACAAAATAAGAAGTGCATCGCTGCTCAAAGCAATGCGACACTCGGTCGGTGTCGCCGGACGATCTTCACCCGCGACGCGATAAAACCGGTTCAGGGAAATTGTGTGCTCGCTGTCTGCCAGCAATTCATCGACGGAAGGAGTTTTGCTCCAGGGCGACTTGAGAGTAATTGCATTCGTTCCCCACGCGACCCGACCCTCTTCTCCAATCCCTGCGAGACCATCTCCATTCGATTGCGCGGTCTCGACAGAATGCTGATCGATGTTTACTTCCTCGGCTTTCAAGACTCCACCATAGAAACCGGCCAGAGCTCCGATTCCAATCGTGGACTTCTTCAAGAAAATGCGCCTTTGCATTTCGTCTCCGCTTTCGAATGATTCCTGAGCAGTTAACCTCTGTATTCTTTACCGTGGCTGGAGGCCATCACTTCGCCGCAGGAATCATCGAAATCGGGGGATTGCGATCTACGCCCCATCCCGCGGCCGCGCGCTGGTGCCAATAGGGATAAACCAGCGTCTGTTCACTCGCGCTATCGAGCCTCGCAATCTGAGCCGGCGTCAACTTCCAGCCTGCGGCGTCCAGGTTCTCCTTGAGCTGCTCTTCATTGCGTGCGCCCAGAATCACGCTCGCCACCGTAGGCCGCTGCAAAAGCCAGTTCAGCGAAAGCTGCGCGACCGTCTTGCCGGTTTCCCGCGCAAGCTCTTCAAGCGCGTCCACCACGCGGTAGAGGTACTCGCTTTCGACAGGTGGTCCGGCCTCGGCCGTCTTATGCAGCCTGCTGGTTTCCGGCAGCGGCTGTCCGCGGCGAATCCTTCCGGTCAGGCGTCCCCACCCAAGAGGGCTCCATACCAGCGCGCCCACTCCCTGATCGGCCCCTAGCGGCATCAGCTCCCATTCGTATTCGCGGCCAATCAGCGAGTAGTACACCTGGTGCGCTACATAACGCGCCCATCCAAAGCGGTCAGAAACCGCGAGCGACTTCATCAAATGCCACCCGGAAAAATTCGAGCAAGCGATGTAGCGAACCTTGCCCGCGTGAACCAGCGTGTTCAGGGTGTCGAGGGTCTCTTCGACTGGGGTAACTGCGTCAAATCCGTGAATGTGATAGACGTCAATGTGATCCGCGCCCAGCCGGCGAAGGCTTCCATCGCATTGCTCCATCAGGTGAGCGCGCGACGCTCCCTGATCGTTGGGGCCATCACCCATCGGAAAGAATGCCTTGGTCGAAATGTAGACGCGATTTCGCTTCTCCTTGAGCACCTTGCCCAAAACCTCTTCAGCAAGCCCGTTCGAGTAGTTATTTGACACGTCGACGAGATTGATGCCGGCATCGAGGGACATGTCGAGCATGCGTTTCCCTGCGTCCACCCCGACCTGTCCCCAGGCGCGAAAGAACTCGCCGCCGCCGCCAAATGTAGCCGTCCCCAGGCTCAACGCCGAGACCTTCAAGCCTGACCGGCCAAGAAACCTGTATTCCATCTCCAACCTCCTTGCGTCTCTAATCCGGTTCCGCGCTGACTCGGGGGAAGCACGCGCTATCCGTTTTCCGTCTCAATCTTCAGCGTCCATGCATGTTCGCATGGCCGATTAGCGGCCGATTGCAGGTTTTGGGGGAGGGTGATGATGGTGCCTCGGCTCGAGTCGAACCGCCATTCGAGTGCCGCATCTGATCCCAACAGTGCCACGCGAGATCGCTCCCTCGGCCGCACGGATTTGATCGCGAGTTCCGTCCCCGGCCATTCCGTCAGAATGGCAAAGACATGGTGCCGGTCTTTGGAACGCGTGAAGCGGACCGTATCTCCTTCAGCCCATCGTCCACCGTCGCGCGGGCGCGTTGCGTAAATTGCCTCGCCATTCACTTTCAGCCAGGCGCCGGCTGCCTTCATCTGCCGTATGGCTTCGGGATGAAACTCACCGAGCGCACTGGGGCCGACGCCGACCATCAGGCCTCCGCCTTTGGCAACCGTGTCGACAAGCGTGCGCACAATCCAGCCGGTGCCTTTGTAATTCGCGGCGTTCCGATCGTAGGAGAAATCCGTGCCCAGTGGGTTGATCGAGAACCACGGCTTGTCTGACCCGATCATCGACTCAGGAACGGCGCGCTCGGGAGTGAAGTAGTCGCCGTAGTTCCCGATGCCCCGGTTGCGCAACATCACGTCGGGTTGCAGCTCGCGCAGTTTCATCACCGTCGCGCGCAGCTCAGGCCATACCTTCGCGCCCAGCCACATATCCAGGCAGATCATGTCGATCCTTCCGTAGTTGGTCAGCAATTCGACAAGTTGCTCTCGATGGCGGCGCATCATGCGCGCCACTTCGGCGTCGCTCGGATCGGGAACGATGACGGGGTTCCCATGGTAGGTACGTTGCGTCCTTTCCCAGTCGACCGGCGCCAGCAGGGATCGTGACGAAGGGACCTGCAGCGGATGCACCACGTAAGGGCGAAAATCCGCATCGTACCAGTCCGGGTGCGAAAAATAGAGATCGATCTTGATGTTGTGCTTGTGCGCCGCATCGCAAAGCTCTTTCACCACGTCTCGCCGAAACGGTGTCTCCATGATGGAGTACGCCAAGTCGCACGGCTCGATCTTCGGACTGCCCGCGGCCGTCCAGTTCGCCCGGTTCTTCACCCTCGTGCGCGTGTCGAACATGGAAAAACCTTCGTGGTGCTTTGTAGTGAAGGCAAACATTCGCATGCCGCCTTCGGCAAAAATATCCATCCACTGGTCGGCGTCAAAACCTACGGGATTCCATGTTTTGTAGAGGTCGTTGTATCGTTGCCGGTCGTCGAACGACATATCCAGGAAAGGCCAGGACTCGGGACCCCTGCTCCAGATGGAGTAGATTCCCCAGTGAATCCGAATCCCGAACTTCATGTCCTGGAAGGCTTCGTAGGCACTCGCAGAAGCTGTCTCATATCCGGCGATCGGCGTGGATTCGATATACGGGGTGTCCTGTAACTGCGATTCCGGGAACCCGTGAACCCTCTCCGGTGTCTGTGCAACGCCCCGGCGGGTGCAAGCCAACGAAACGGTCGCTGCGGTTGTGGCAAGAAACTCTCTTCGATTCATGGGTCCCTTATTCCCAGCCCCCAGATCGCCTGGGCTCAATTCCCCAAATCGAGACCTCGGAGCGCCTATGAAGCTCGAAAATTAATATGTCAGAAAGCCTCACCATCATGCAAGTGATTTCTAATTTCCATTTATTTTCATATACTTCTTGCATTAATTGCGTATTTTTGCTATGTCAGTAGTTGGCCCAAAGGCTTTTATCCCCACTTTGCGAGGACCAATGGATCTCCAAGGCAAGGTTTGTTTGGTCACAGGAGGGAGCAGCGGAATCGGCGCTTCAACAGCCTCAAGGCTGGCGCGCAAAGGCGCTCGCGTGATTTCGGCTTCAAGGCAAGGTCCCTCCCATGACCTAAACCACCAGCGCGGCACCAATGGCCTCGACGTCAGCTTTGTAACGGCCGACTTGAGTGATCCTGAAGCCTGCCGAAGTTGCGTCGAAAGGGTCGCCCGGGATTTTGGCCGCCTCGATGTTCTGGTGCATTCGGCGGGCGGCCCGGTGCCCGGGGGCCTCTACGAGGTCTCGGACGAAAGTTGGATGAGCGCATTTGCCGTTCATGTGCATGCGGTTTTTCATCTCTCTCGAGCAGCCGCTCCCCATATGGCAAAGCAAGGTGAGGGGGCCATCATCCTGCTCGGCTCGGCGGCGGGGCTCCGCGGCTGTCTCGGCGCTCTGGCATACGGTGTGGTCAAGGGCGCATTGCCCCAATTTGCCCGCGCCCTGGCCCGGGAGCTCGCCGATCAGAATATTCGCGTGAATTGCGTTTCTCCTGGCATCATTCGCACTCCTTTTCAGAATCATCTGACGCCGGAACAAGCTTCCAATAACATTCACAATCGCATTCCACTACATAGGGAAGGCCAACCCGACGAAGTTGCCCGCTTGATCGAGACTCTCATTGAAAATGACTTCATCACTGGGGAGAACATTGCGATCGATGGCGGCATGAGTATGCGCATTGTCTAACCTCCCTGCGCAAGCACCAAGTCCTGAGGCGTCTGTCGCGGCAGCTTCCAAACAATCCACGCGGAGATCGCCGGAAGAATTCCAAATAAAACGAACGTAGGGTGAAAAGAATAGTGGTCCACAAGCCAGCCCGTGAGCAATGAAAACACCATAGCGCCGATTCCGGAGCCCATGCTGGCAAAGCCCCAAATGGACGCGACAACTTCACTGGGAAATGCATCCCCGGGAATGGCCAGTAGATTGGCAAGAGCGCCTGCGTAGCCAAAGGTGGCAATCGAAATCAACCCGATGCACTCGGTCGCACTTAGGTTTCCACTAACCAGTACGGCAGGAATCATGAGCGCGGAAAACAGTAACACAGCGACCCGCCTCGTGGTTGCCGTCTCGCCTGCCGCGTGGTTGAGTGTGCTGAAAACGACTCCGCCGGCAATATTTCCCAGGGCAGCCGTGAAGAACGGGATCCATCCGGTTTCACCGATCTGGCGCAAAGAGAATCCATGCACGACTTTCAGGTACTGAGGAAACCAGAAGGTGTAGAAATACCACACTGGATCGCTGAAGACTTTGGAAAGAGTGAACTGCCAAAGAAACCTGGTCCGAAGCAGCAGCCTGAGAGGAACCTGCCTCGCCTTCTTCCTCGCCGATTCCGGCTCGCGATATAGCACCATCCATGAGGCAAGCCACACAAATCCTGATGCGCCTATGATGAGAAACGCCGTGCGCCATCCTGTGCTCAGCACAATCCACGCAAGCAGCGGGGGTGCCAGGATTGCTCCGATCGACGCGCCACTGTTGAAGATGCCGGAGGCTAGGGAGCGCTCCTGGGGCGGAAACCACTCCGTGATCACCTTGACGCCTGCGGGATAGTTCCCTGCTTCGCCCAGGCCCAGCAGAAACCGGAACCCGCCCAGGCTGAGCGCTCCAGAGGTCAACGCATGAAGCATTTCAGCACTTGACCACAAGGCCATGGTCAGGGCATATCCGGCTTTACTTCCCATCCAATCCAGAAGCCTTCCCGACACTCCGTTCATCAGCGTGTAGGCGAGCATGAAGGCAAAGATGATCTGTGAATAGGTCTCAGCTGATATGTGAAATTGTGCCAGGAGTATGGGTGCCATCACCGAGAGAGTCTGGCGATCGAGGTAATTGATGACAGTTGCCACGAAAGCGAAGGCCAGAGCCACCCATCGTGCTCGAGTTGAGATGGCAATCGACACTTGCACCCGCGCGCGTTCCTAACCGAAACCGGCAAAGATTCGCCATACCCCGCCGGCGGGGATCGTAACTCTCTCCGCACTCGGACTTCTAGTGCCGGATTCTCGCCGAGTTACTCCTCGATGAAACAAGGACCTCGCCATCGATTGCGGGACGCATATGATCCGCGCATCCTTGGCTTGTACATGGTTGGGTACGAACGCGCCGGCGATAGGCAGCTGGAGTCGTGCCGGCAATTTTGCGGAACACTGTGCCAAAGTAGCTCTGATCGCAAAAGCCCACCTGTTGGCTGATGCTGACCATTGACTCATCCGTTTGCGCCAGCAATAACTGGGCCTGCTCCACGCGGAAATTATTCAAGTAGGCCACAAATGACAGGCCCGTCACTTGCTTGAAGAAGTTCATGAAATATGATTCACTCATTCCACACATGCGCGCGGCCTGGCGAACCTGGACACTGCTACCGCGATTGTCTCCGATGTACCTGAAGAGGGGGCGCAGCCGGTCGAGTGCGCGCTCCTGGCGCTGGAATGTCTCAATCTTGCCAGCGTAGGCGGCGTACTGATTTACAAGCAGCATGAGCACCATCTTCAGGTAGGTCTTTATGGCCAGCCGTGCGCGCGGCGTTGACGCGGGCAATTCCGACTGAATTTGAAGCATCAGGTCGAGTACTTTTCGTGGTATTCCGCATTTAGCCGGCACAACATGAGGAAACTCGGCGTCCTGCAACAGGAAAGGAGTCAGGTATCCTGCGCTGTCGTTCGCTCCATCGCAGCAAATGAACTCGGGCTCAAAGAAAAGCGCGGCGATGGTCAACGGAGACTCCGATTGACACTCAATGCGGTGATAGAGCGTGCTGCCAATCACGGCTAAATCGCCTTCCTGGAAAGGCAGGAGTCGATCCTGGATATGACACACACCATGGCCGGAACAGAGATAAAGAATCTCAAAGTAGCCGTGACGGTTCATCCGCACGCGTTGGCGGTCATGCGTCGTCATAAACAGCACGTCGACCGGGCACGATTTATTGAATGGCCACACGTGCACGCCTTCAGCGTTGATCTGGGGTTCGACCAGGCTGAAGGTATCCTTTAACGGTTTGTTCGGTGTCTTCACCCGGGAAGATTCCTCCCTCGATCCGGGCAGCAACCGTAGCCAATTCGAGACTTTGCCGTTCGGCAAGTCAGTGTTCGATTCGGAAGATTTCTTCGACCTCGCCATTTCTCACTCCATACATTCGCGAATGCAGGTTGACAGTCGCGTCGCTGTATTGCACCCATACTTCAAGCTTTTTGCCAACTTCAATACTCGACGATGAATCCGGATGAATATCGATGAGTGCGTGTTCAGCGTGTAGCGCGGTCAGCGTCGCGTCTCTTACCTCCTTGAGTTCGGGTAAACCCCGTTCACCACTGATTGCCTTTACTCCGCAATCCAGAACTGCATGCCCAGCGTCCCGTTTGCTGACGACGGTGCCCAGCACGGTAAGCGCACGGCAAAACGGCGCGCCAAGATTCATGTACCTCGTATCCATTAACAAATAGGAGCCAACTTGCACGTCGGTAATGCCCGGGCAATTACCGGAAATAGAATGCGTGCCGGTGCCGCCAGTCGAAACCATCTCGACCGGAATCCCTGAACCTTCAATCAGCGCGGCGGAATCAGCAAGTGCATTGCACCCCTTACGCACCATTGCGTCGCGCGCCTCACTTGGCGGCTCCGACTGCAGATGGCCGTCGTAGCCCATGATGCCGCGCATCTTGAATCCCTGTCGCACCGCACTTTTCGCCAACTCAACTGCCGGCTCGCCCGGCGGAACGCCGCAGCGGTCGAGGCCGATGTTAATATCCACCACGACTTCGAACTGCACCTTCCGGTCCCGCTGCACTCTGGCCATGTCCGCGAACACGCATTCGTCATCCACCGCTACCATCACCGACGCATGACGCGAAAGTTCGGCGAGCCGATGCAGTTTGGCTTCGTCTGCAATTTCATTCGCGATTAGGACGCTCTGCACTCCATGCTCAACCAGTATCTCGGCCTCCCGAAGTGTTGCGCACGTCATTCCGATAGCCCCCAAATCCAACTGTTTGCGTGCCAGCGCGGGCGTCTTGTGATTCTTGAAATGGGGTCGCGCCTTGCATTTCCGGCCCGCGAAGTAACCCGCCATCTTTTTCAGATTGCCTTCCATCGCATCCAGGTCGACCAGCAGGGCTGGAGTGTCGATTTCAGCAACCTTCATGTAAGCTTCAAAGACCTCTCAGATCTTCGCGCCAACTTGGCTCGCGCATCGTTATCGTGCGTACACTTCTCCATAGAGCCTTATTGCAGTTCGCTCACAAAAGCAGGGAGCCCATCAGAGATGATTCAGAATGAGATGCGCAGCGAAATTCGCATCGAGAACGCTTTCATCCTTCCACTTCGTCGAATCCGCTGCAATCGACCCCGCCACAGATCCAGTCCGCATCAGGAACCGTCCGGACCCGGCGCGCTGTCGCCTTCAAAAGGAAGAACAATGAGATAATCTGTTGTTCCGACCCACCCAAGGCCACGACCTCCGCGGTACAAACCAAGTGGGATGTGTTTGTTTTACACATCGCTCTAGATTTCGTCAAACGGTCTCTGAATCAATTTCACCCTCTAGCCCCGTCTCGACTCGCAGTGGTACCGTCCCAAAGACCCAGCCCATCGCTTTCCACTGAGAAAACCTCGATCCGCGCATGCTGATACTCCGTGACGCAGATCGAGCGGTTCCCCGGCAGTGCGAAGGCCAGATTCGTCGGCAACATCCCATGCGTGGCGATCCGCTTTACCACTTTTCCGTCGAGCCCCAGCGCAGTCACATCGCCTTGCCCGAAAACGGCAACGTAAAGAAGACCCCGCTCGTCGAATGCCATCCCATCCGGACCTTTCCAACCCGGTGGCGCATCGGCGCGAATCACGTTCCCGTAAAGTTCCCCCGGAGAATCAATCTTCCCGTCGCGCCAACCGTAGCGGTAGATATTTCCCGTCAAAGTCTCGTTCACATACAGCCGGTCATCCGCGTCGAATGCGATGCCATTTGTGAACTTGATTCCGCGATCGATCAGGCTCACGGAGCCGGTTCGCGGCTCGACGCGATACACCCGTCCGTCGTACTTCACATCCAGGTAATCCGGACGAATCGTGCCATTCGGCGCGAAGCTGTCGATATGAACCCCTGAGTCGGTGAGGTAGAGCGCTCCGTCCGGTCCGAAGCAAAGATCGTTAGGAAAGAGAAACGGCTCTCCGTCGCATTCCGTCGCGACCACCTTGCACTCGCCGTCCATCGTCAGGCGAAGCAGCGACGGCGTCTTCGATTCCGCCACCCAGATCGCTCCATCGGCATCGACGGCCAAACCATTCGGCCTTCCCGTTTTCCTGATCGTCCGCCGCGTCTTTCCGTCTCTGCTCAGGTGCGTCACGCATCCGCGGTCTGCGCTCCCCTCTACGATGAGCCAGCTTCCGTCAGGCAGGGCGACAGGCCCCTCGGGGTTCCGGACATCATGGGCGAAGATCATGATCGCGGTCGGATCCTTTGTTTCTTCGCTTAAGACGGCGAATACTCGCATCGTGAAGCATCGGAGACAAACGCGGCTATAACAATCCCACGAATGACTTTTGAAATTCCCTAGCGGATTACTTTTGATCAAAAATTCATGAGACGATCTTGGCAGACGAATACTGGGTCAGATTCCAGGTTGGCGAGAACGGCCACGGAAGGATGAGACAGTGATGCAAAGATCGGCCAGTACCGGAACTGTTGGCGCACGCGTGGTGATTACGCTGTTAGTGATCCACTTGCTCGCAGGCGCCGCATTCACTCAAACCGCGTCGGGCCCGGCCAATTCCTCGCATGCCGCCGGCTTGGCCGCTTATCCGCTCAAAGTCAGTCCCAACGGCCGTTATCTCGTCGACCAGAACAATGTGCCTTTCCTGATCGTCGGCGATGTTCCCCAGTCCCTCGTCACCAAAGTCCCTACGACAGACGCCGAGCAGTACTTCGCGAACCGCGAGGCCCGCGGCTTCAATGCGCTTTGGATCAACGTCCTGACTGCGGGTCCCTATTACCACAACAGTCCCGACGACGGCAGCACATACGATGGCATTCGCCCCTTCACCGGTTATGTGGCGGGCGGAACCGATACCGCACATTACGATCTCTCCAAACCGAACGACGCCTATTTCGCTCGCGTCGACCAGATGATCATGCTCGCGGCAAATCACGGCATGCTCGTCTTTCTTGATCCCATTGAAACCGGACAGTGGCGTCATACATTGCTCAACAACGGTCCATTGGCAGCACATGATTATGGATGCTATCTGGGAAATCGCTACGAACGATTCGACAATATCGTCTGGCTCAACGGAAATGACTTCAATCATTGGAAAACGCCCGCCGACGACGAGGTCGTCAAAGCGGTTGCGCTGGGAATTCAATCCGCCGATCCGCGACACCTGCAGACCATAGAACTGAATGTGGAGACCAGCTCTTCTACCGATGATCCGGCGTGGTCTTCCATTATTTCCATCAACGGCACCTATACGTACTCGCCCACCTATTTTCAGATGTGGCACAGCTACAATCATTCGCCCGCCATGCCAACATTCTTGCTTGAAGGTCATTACGACCTGATGGACTATGGACACCCCGTGGATTACGGAACGCCCTCGGTACTCCGTCGCCAAGAATACTGGGCGATGCTCAGCGGCGGCAAAGGGCAGCTCTACGGAAATGGCTACACGGTCGAATTCCTCGCGGGATGGAAAGACTTTGTTGATACAGTCGCTGTTTCGCAGCTAATGATCTGGCACAGTTTCTTCACTTCTCTCCCCTGGCAGGACATCGTTCCTGACGAAGATCATTCGGTCGTGACCGCTGGTCTGGGAGATCCCGGCGATATGAACAGCCGTGCCAGCAGAACCGAGTTTTGTACAGCTTCGCGCACGCCCGATGGTTCACTTGTCGTGGCCTATCTGCCCACCCCCCGAGAAATCACAGTGAACATGAAATCGTTGAGGGGCGCGGCAAACGGAAAGTGGTTTGACCCCAACAACGGTGTATACGTGCCAATCTCCGGTGGACCTTTTCCGAATATCGGCGAGCGGCGCTTTGCCCCTCCCGCGACAAATCGCGGCATCGATGATGATGATTGGGTCTTATTGCTCGAGGCCGGGAAAACCGTGCAATAAGAAACCATCGCGCTCGAATTTGATCTGTAGCCGCATTGAAGGAATCAGAATTCCATCTCTGTTTATTGCGATTCTGCGATGCAATTGCGAGAGCGAGTTTCATGCGGCTTCAACAAAAACCTGTTTAATCCTCAGAGACTCCCCTCTTCAGTTAGCTTAAGATTCATTGGAAAACTGGTGATCGGGGGCAATCCTGCATTGCTTCCGAAAGATCCGAAGATAATGAGAAAAGGCGAAGGGTCGATGAGGCTTCTTGGAAAGGTTGCAGTTGTAACGGGAGCCGCGGTTGGCCTGGGCTGCGCGATTGCCACTCGATTCGCGCACGAAGGTGCATCGGTTGTCGCTGCCGATACCAACGTGGCTGAAGGAGAAGAGTTGGTCCGGGAGCTGTCGGAGCACGGCCATAATGCAATGTTTGTCGAAGCAGATGTGGCAAACAACGACGCGGTCAAGCGCATATTTGTCGCGGCTCTTGCGCGCTATAAACATATCGACATACTTTGCAACAATGCCGCTATCCTCCTCTACGACCGCGACTCCGAAGCCCATGAACTCAGTCTCGACACCTGGGACAATGTAATGAACGTGAATCTGCGGGGCTCATTTCTGTGCACAAAGCATGTTATTCCGCTGATGTTAAACAATGGCGGCGGATCGATCGTTTACATGGGTTCGCCCACCGGTCTCTACGGCTGTGCGCCGAATCTGACTGCCTATAGCACCAGTAAGGCGGGCGTGATGGGTCTCGCACGTGTAACGGCCGTTGCCTATGCCCAAAGGGGCATTCGCGTGAATTCTATCGTTCCCGGCACAATGGATACGCCGATGAATCACAGCGTCTTGTCCGATCAGGAATCGCGCGACGAGTATAGCCGTGCCGTGCCGCTGGGCAGATTGGGAACGCCCAATGACGTTGAAGGTCTCGCGGTCTTTCTTGCCTCCGATGAATCGGCATATTGCACCGGCGGCCTTTACATGTGCGATGGTGGTTTGACCGCAATTTAAGCATGATGTACAAGCGAGAAGTGTATCGAGTGCGCGAGGACTGCCTGACCGCGCGGAATTGCGACGGCACTTGCCAACAGAGGTTAGAGGAGGAAGGAAAGATGATCTTGCCCGATGTGGCTCGTAACAACACTTCCTGTAAGTTCATCGCCCGCTCCGCTGCGGTCCTCGAATAGATCTTCACGCTCTCGCGCATGGTTCCATCCTCGCCGCCCGGTAAGCGAACATCAACGTCAAAGCCCTGTTTACGCAGCAGCTAACTTTAGCTCTCCGGCTAGCCACTGGGAGCAGTCTTCGTTAAAATCGAAGCTGTTCCCGTTGTGGAAAGAAGCAAGTCCATTTCGTATTGGCCTCGGTCACAGGTCTTGCAGGCTTCCGCCCTTTTCGCTGGGTGGAAATTCGGAAAGAGGCACGACCGCGAAGAAAAATGGGCTCTCTGGAAAATATCCGCAATTCCGTCAATTGTCGAAAATATCCACAATAATTGTCATTTCACGGCGGAGTAGTGTAAGATAGCCGTCCGCGTGTAAGACGTAAGCGTTCGAAGTTCCTTTCAATTACCCACAATTGTGCACTGAATCCGTGTGAGTATTGATACCCAGTATTCTGCCTCAAGTCAGGTACTTACATTGAGGGATGGGTTATGGCGCAGTGGAAGCCATGAGCCAGAAGC
>Ga0181518_10000561_pt1 | contig 40463 bp, 35 predicted proteins | sample PEATcosm2014_Bin_28_FD_119751 | JGI IMG/M metagenome (GOLD analysis project Ga0181518, IMG submission 119751) | Peatland microbial communities from MTU Mesocosm Facility, Houghton, MI, USA - PEATcosm2014_Bin01_60_metaG | ecosystem: Environmental > Terrestrial > Soil > Wetlands > Peat | place...
AACTTTTGGCCGGTGTGCACCAGCACGCGCACGATGTCTGCCAAATAGTTCAACTGGTGCTTGGCGAAAAACTCGTCATGCAGGTTGAAAGAACCGAAAACCATGTTGACCACGGGCATGTAGTCGTCGTCGGTGCAGTGAAACGGGTTGTACCGCACGGAGATGTCGGGACGCGCCGGATTCAGGACCCGGAGCTGATGCAACCGTCCGGCGCGGTGCACGTGCGGCAGGAGATCGTAAAAGAACTCCAGATCCCCCTTGCCATCGAATATCACCATAGGCAAGCGGTGGGGATCGTCCGGAGTGCCCACGACCCGCGCCAAGTCCTGGGTGATGATGTTCCTTAATAAGGTGGTCTTGCCAGAGCCGGTCATGCCCAGCACGATGCCCTGCATCACGCGCACTCTGTCCGGCCAGTACCACGGCTTGCCGTGGATGTCGTAACCGAGTACCACGGCATCTTGTTTCCAGGCGTCGCCGGTTAGCCGTTCATCTCGTTTCCGGGACACGACCATCGGCGGATGCGGCCACTGTTTTTCGCGGCGAGAGCGTTGGGTGGCAATTAGGATGGCTGAGCCAGCGATAGCGAGCAGCCCCAGCGTCATGTAACAAGCCAGCTCAGCAATCTGACGATTTTCGAGGTGGTACCGCTCGCGGGCTACGAACCAGGCAAACCAACAGACTGCCATCAGTACGAGAGCAATTACGATTTCAATGCTCTCCAGAACGGGCGGATGGTGGTTGCGCTCGGCATACGACTCGCGCATCAGTGCACTCCCATCGTGAAGCGGTCGAGGTACAGAGCGCCCACTTGCAAAGCGCCCAAGGCCACTGTCCAGCGCCAGAGGCGCAAGAAAGCACGGCGATTGGATTGCGCTTCAGCCCGGTCCCAGCTCTGGGGCGGTAACAGGATGGCCGCTACACGGTACAGGAGCACGAGCAACGCTCCCAGCAACCAACACTGCGGCAGCGTCGCTGCTGTCCACTCGTTCACCAGATTCGGTGAATGAATTCCCCCAGGTACTCGGGTTACGCCGGCCGCACCCAGCCAATATACGCATGCCCCTTCCAAGGTGATGGCCAGCAGCATGGCCGCGAAGAAAACAAATGTCTCGACTTGACTCAGCCTCAGTTTCCAGCGCGCACTTCTACCCATAGTCGCTTTCCCTCAATGCCCGTCCGCCCCGGGACGTAGCACCCAGCGCATCAGAAACCCAAGAGCGCCGCAGAATACGAACCCGCAAGCGATTCCTAGATGAAAGGCGCTGTTCTGCGGCCGATACAGATACATCCACCCCAGCCGGGCCACCCCGAACATGAGGAAACCCCAAAACAGAAGCTCCCAGTCGCGGACTAGCTCTTGTGCGTTGCCGTCTGTTTCTTGTGGAACAGGAGGTCTCGCACCGGTGTTGCCGTTATCGTCCATGCTCTTTGCCTTACGACAGACCGTTGAAGTAGATGAAACAGCCGAACGCCAGAGCGGCCAGCAGAGCGAACAGGACGAACCAGCGTTTGGGTGACCGCGCGCCTTTCCGGTCAAACGGGCTAGCGGGTTCGAGCAGTCCATCAAGTATGGCCTTGCCCACTCCAAGATCGGAGCGATTGCGCGCATACTGGCGCAGCGTGTCGTGGACCGATTTAGCGGTGAGCAGCTCCGCCATGGCGTCACCTTCTACCGCACGAGAAACGCGGCAATTTGTCCCTGCTGGCTGTCACTCAGCCCGCTTTCCGACGACGATTTCGGACTGGGAAACTGGAAGCGCAGAATTGTTGGGTGAGTGCTCGACGCCACTTGCAAGGCCACTACGCCGACAGCCTCTTCGCCCGGAGCAATCGGTGCCGACTGCATTTGCCCGTCCAAAACCTTCACCGGGGTCTGTTGTTTGGCCTTGAGTTTGGCCGCTTGCTCGTCGCCAAGCTGGGAATTGACGAGGTTGTAAAGCGACTGTGGAGAGCGCACTCCGTCCAACTGGTACACCAGAGGCGTATCGACGGTGTACGGTTCGGTGCCATGGTTGCGAACCGCGTAGCGAATCAGCAGCCGACCATCCTTCTCATAGAGGTCGCTGATCCAGACTTCGACCGGCTTCGCGGCGCGTTGCTTGGAAGGCAGCAGCCGAATGGGCTTTCCCGCGAGCAGCAGTTCGGTGATCGCGGGCAGAGTTGGGGCCGCTGGAGCCGCATTAACCGGCTTGACCGGATCGACGTGAACCGGGGCTTGGTCCACGGCAAAATTCATGTCGGTCACCGGTCCGGCTGGTTCCAGTTCGTAGTTTAGCCGCTGGTTCGCCGTCCAGATGAATAAGTTGGTGGCGGCGCCTACCTCGGTGGGCTGAACAAACACTTTATTTTCCCGCCACTCCACCTTGAAAGACGGGCTCCCGGTCGCCACTTGAAGGACCGGGTCGGCGACTTCAATGACCGTCAGGTGGTTGAGCGCCGTTTTCAGATGCACAATGCGGGTGCGGTCCGTGGTTTGACTTTCAATCGTTTGAGCAACCGCCGGGATAAGGGCCGCTGCCAGTACGGCAAATGTCAGCAGAACACGTTTCATGGCTCGTTTCCTTTTCTTTTGCTTCCCCACTTGTGTACTGCCCAGGAGGCTTCGGGGTTGAAGCCTCCTGGACGGTTGGGGTTAATTGGTTTCAGGCAGCGTCGTGTAACTCCTCGTGGGCAGTTCCGGCCGCTGCTGCGTTTCCGGGAAGACGACCTTCCCATTGCGTATTTCACTGCGACCCGCCTTGACGGGAAATGGCCGAACCCGCTCCAAGATCATCGGCGAGCCTTTCTCGTCGCGATCGGTGAACACCTCTCCCGTCTTCGTGACCTGCGCCACGAAGATGAGGCGTTCCAGGAGTTGGCCATTGGCTTGGGTGAAGGGCTGGACCAGAAAGATCCGTCCCTCGCCGTCGATTTCCACCTCGCCGTCGCACAGATTGGGAATTTCCACGGTGACCGGACGGCCACCGGTACGGTCAGCGATCTGATTGACGACCTCTTGCGGGAAGCTGTAGAACACGATTGATCCGGTTCCAGCCACGAAGTTGGGGTCCGTGACCGCTCGCCGCTCCCTGCAAACAATCGAGTGCAGGGCCGACAAGTAGGACAATCGTGTTCCGTTCTTGCTGCTGCTCCACTTCTGCAGCGCGTTGACCAGCGCCTTCAGCTCTTCTCCCGCCTTTTTGTCGTACGCATGCAAAGCGGCGGAAGCCTGGTTGCGCCGGAAGAAGAGTTCTTTGCGAGCCTCGGCATCCTGCTTGTGCGCCTCGATCTCCGCATTGGCTTTCTCCAACTCCGCCAGGAGTTGTTGGCGTCGGCCCATGATTTCAGTCACGCGGTTCCCGTAGTACCGGTTGACCACGAAGCACTCCTGATAGATCTCCGGAGTAAAGCTCTGTCCTCCAATTACTCCCCGGAAATCACTCAAGGGCGCCGTGGCAGCAGTACCGAAAAACCGCCCCAGTTCCTTGCGCGTGAAGTTGTACAGCCTCCCAACCTTATCGTTGGCATCGACTTCCAGGTGCTCGTCCATGTCCTCGATCCGGCGTTTCTGTTTCAGCTTCAGCCAAAGCGCGGTGGGAACGTCGTTGCGGATGTTGCGAATGACCTCCTGGTCAGGCTGGGTGCCATGCTTCAGTTGATCCAGCGCGTTCTGAAGTTGGTCCACCAGTTCCCGGGCAAGGTCGGACCTTCCTTTGGCTAGGCACGAAGTCTTCAAATCGGTAATGGCGCCGATCTGGTTTCCGCGTGCTTGCATGGCGACCTGAGGAAGGTTCCACCAGGGGCTGGGAGGTTTCGGGTTCTTGTTCTTGATGGCAGAGTGCTGTTCTTCGTAGGCGAAGCGGTCGTCGACGAACCGAGTAAACCGGTTGTTCTCAACTAGGCATACCATATCGAAGTCAAAGTCTCCGCCGTTTCTGGAAGCGGTTTCCGAATGAAGGATCAGCGTGCCCGCCAACTGCAACTGTTCTCTGGCAATGGCAGTAACCCGGTCGGCCGAAACCTGGCACCCACGTTGTGCAAAGTGCTCAGTTAGCAGACGTACGGTATCTTCCGCCGACAGATTTTCAACCGGCAGCAGGTCTTCCTTCATGCGGATGGGATAGCGCACCACAAGACCACGGGTGCACTCCGATTGGCTGATGGCACTGGACTTCGGAATCCAATCCGAACCGCAGACCACATGGCCTTCGTGCAGGAAGAGGTAGCCGTCATCTGCGAGGGCAAATCCAGGCAGACGAAAACCGCCGCTAGTGCACAGGCGATACGCCCACTTCATCAGCACCCGTTGCAGGTGATGCTGGATGAATGGATGTTTCAGCATGTATCCGGTCGCGTCGGCGATTAGTGCTGCCTGCGCCACCGTGTATTCGCTGGAAGTGTAGTCGGGATCGGGTTCTTCGCCGGGCTCCAGCACTCGTTGGCTTTCCTGGGTGCCGAGCAACTGGAATAGCTCGGTGAAGTTGTTCTCCTCGAAGGCCTGCCGCACTTTCCCGATCTGGCTGAGAGCGTACGGCTTGATTTCGAGTTCGATGGACTCATCCGGTGCGTGCTCCAGCAGGGTATAGCTCGAATTGAATTCGAGGTTGCGGGAGACATCGCGGAAACCAACGACCACCGGTCCTCGGAAGGTGTGAGCCTGGCGATTCCCCACGAGTGAGCGAATCGTCCGCAACACGCCTCCCTGGTACTTGGGCTTGACGCACGATCTGGGCAGGATGATGTCGGCTTCGAGCTGCCGAGCGACCTCATCCGCCATGACCTTGAACGCGCCCTTCGCCTGGGTTCGGTCGAACGCAAGGCGAAATTGATAGAAGCGATGCACGCCGATCCGCTTGCCTTGAATCCTGCGCTTCGCTTGCTCTACCAGCGCCGCTTCTTCTTCCTCGGACAACGCAAGATCCTCCTGGTCCTCGGAGCGATCAGCCATCCGTTGGGCCAGTAATCTTTCGGTCTCTTTGGCGAGAAGTTCGGCTTGGTGTTTCTGCTGAAGTCTCCGGAACAACGACTGCGAGATCCAGCCCCGGCAATCGTTGGTGCCGAATTCATGGTCATCGACCACCATGACGCGGCAATCCGGTTCCTCGGCGAGTACCTTGCACGAGGACACCAGGATGCCGAAATAGGTGATCGCGGCCTGCGGTGAGAAGCGGAAGCGCTCCCCAAGCTTCTTTTCAAAGGAGGCTTCGACAGCGTAGAACTTGCCGTTCTTGGCGCTGCCGCTGGCTCCTACCAGACTGTAGCGGACGCCATCCACTTCGATCCGGGTCAGTGCTTGCTCAACAATGGCCTGCTCGCAACCATCCAGCGGCTCGGTGGGCACATCGACGGTGGCCACGCGAATGCCGGGGTAGAGTCCCTGCAAGAGGCTGTTGGTGAGTTGCGAGTCCTGATCGAGTTTCATCGTCTTCTTCGTCACACTGCCAGCTCGATCGACTTCGAGCGCCAACACAGGGTTCGCGCCGCGGTTCGTAACCTTGGACATGACTGATCTCCTTCAAACTGTCGAGCAAGGACAGCCGAAGGAGACTGCTCGTGCCAGTCTCTTCGCCGCCCTTGCCGAAAACCCAACTAAAGATTTCGGCCAGGCAGCAAAGCGCCGGCCAGCACGATTTGTATTCGTCGCCAACAGCCGTTACGACTGTCGCGTTGCCTTACTTCAAGCGAAACACCAGCAGTTCGCTGGGCTTAATCACCACGGGCTGCACCCGCGTCCCTGCCGCCGAAAGTCCTCGTAAGGAGGCTCCAATCGTGGCGCCGAGAGCGGCTCCGCGGCCTTTTCCCACCGCTGCTCCAACGGAAGTTCCCACTGCCGGGAAATTCCAACTTTGACTACCGGTCGAGTGCGCTTCGCTGCGTCTCGCCCATGGCTCAGTCGCGATTGACTCGAACCAGCCACTTGCGAGAACGAGTTGATTCAGCTCAAGAACGAGGTAGGCGCTTGCGCCATTACGCCCTGAAACGCCCAAGATGCGGCCTCTTACTTCCGAGCCTTGCTTTGCGATGACCCGTCCGTTAACGGTCAACGGCACAGCCAGGCTTGCAGTGAACTGTTCTCCACTCGAGTTTTGATCGCTGGAAAGTGCTTTCTCCAATCGAATCGTGATTATTGTTCCCGCGGGCACTCCGGTATCGCCGTGCGACACGGGCATTGCCATGGCTGCTCTTGTGAATATCGCCAGCCAAAGCACAAGATATTTCGCGTACTTCATCGCAGTCTCCTTGTTGTCGCGACAAAGGGGCAGCAAGGGGACCTGCCGGTCTCTTCGCTACCCATTGCCGAAAACCAAAAAGTTTCGGCCGGGCAGCAAAGCGCCAGCCACAGCACGAGATGTATTCGCTACGCCTTGTTAGTCTTTACCTGCTGCGGGCTCCAATAATTCCGGGAGCATTGCCGAAGCTCGCTCACGAAGCCACGAAGTCTGCGCAGTTTCGACCACCACCATTCTCCCCACGCCCAGAGCCCACACAGCAGGGCCGCGAGCAGGAGCGCCATAAGTACACCCATCAGCAGATCCAAAATGCCAAAAGGTGCGTACCGAAGGTATTCCCGAACCAAGATGAACCCCTCGAACAGCAGGATTGGTCCGAACACCTTCACCATGGTGAAAAGCCAACGTCGGAACAGCACCAGAAACCGTTGCTTCACCATCCATTCCTCCTCTTCCGTCTGTTACCAGAACAGAAGGGAGGGACGCTGGCGCGGCTCTCTCGCTGTCCTGGTCGAAAACGTTTCAGGGTTTCCGGCCAGGCTCGCGAAACGAACCGGACCAGCACTCAACCGCAATCAGCTTGCGGATCGCTCACTACAGATCAACCTCATCTGTGAATGAAGCCAGTGCTATTAATCAGTAAGGGTCTAACTCGCCGGTTTCAATGCCGGCCGCCAATCGTGGACGATTTGCCTGAACTCCTCGCCGTAACCCAGGTCGTCCGGGTAGTAACGGCAGTTCGCCACTAAGGCGAACACGGTGACCATGTCGGCGGCGATTTGCGTGTCCACTCCCCACAAAGTGGTCAAATCGAAGCCGCCGCAGTTTGCGGCATTCCACCAACTCAGTAAGAACTCGGCCGTCATCCGGCTCTGCCCGGTGTCGCCCTGCGCAATCTTTATGAGTCGCTCCAAGGCGGCTTTTTGCCGGGTAGGAATAGCAATACTCATGTCCAATCTCCATCGCGATCGATCAATGCTCTATTTGCCGTGAACCGCCTCCTTGTTCAGTTGCGGCCTCTTGCCCGCAAAGTCTGGAATGACACGAAATTCCTGGATGGCGTAATACGTCACGCCCAAGCGCAAAGCCTCGACGAGCGCTTCGCCCTCGCTTGCAACTTCTCGGTCCAGCGCCGGGGTGCCTCCGTCGCTGTTTGCTTTGGCGAGGAAATAGCGTGCACAATCGTTGTTCTCCTCGTCTGCATTCGCACGCGCACGGCGCGTACGGGTTGTTGGTTTATCGTTTCCGCTGTCGGCCCTGCCGGTCCTTGCAGCCGAAACGGCGTCTGCTGTATTGGTGGCCATACCCACTCCTATGTCTGCGACCGGCCCTGAAGTTGACCGCCGCATCGTTGAATCTACTTGTCCAGTTCGCTCCTCTGTTCGAGCCCGTTATCGCGCTCGCCAACCATTTGCTTTTCGGAGTATTCGGCGACCAGCAGTCCGCTGGGATTGAATTCGCTCCGCCGCTCTTCAACGAGCCGGATGTTGTATTGGCCGACAATGCGATCCGTGGCCTCAGAGCCGTTCTTTACCTTGTGCACTTCTTTGACCCCGAACACCACGTAATCCCAGGGGCCATTCTTGCTGCGCTCGATTGAGCGGATTCGGAGATCGGAGATGATGTGGTCCTGCTGGATCTTTCCTACCGTGTCGTCGTCGCGCAGCTTGTTCATCGTGAAGGTCCGCAGGTTGCCGGTCATCATGTTCAGCGATTCGGCGAGGTTGCGGGGTGCGGAGTCTGGCGTATAAGACAGGTAGTGCTCGAGAAAGCGCCGTACAACGGCTTTGCCTTCGAGATCTGTCGGGGCCACGCTGTCAGAAGCGGTTGCATCCGGGCTGGCGGCCTGGGCGGCAAGGGTCAACTCCAGTTGCGATGCCCGATTCTGCCGCCCTCCGCCCACGACCGCGGCATTTCCATCTTTATCGACGCGAATGACCGTTGGCGGTTGGATGCGAACATAAATCGCAAATCCAAGTGAGCCGAACGCAATGACGCCAAAGAGGACGGCCAGAAACATGGCGCGATTGGCATATGCGCGCAACATGCCGTCGTGCTCGTAATATCTGGTGTAGCGAGCAATCTCCGGCATTTCCTTCTGCAGTTTTTCTGTTTTCATTGTTCTTTACCCATTCCAATAACTCGCATCGCCCTGCCAGCCACGTGCCCGGCCTGCCAAGCCGCAAGACCGGCAAGGCTGCGCCCGGCATAGCCGCGAGGCGCACGGTCGGCATTGCCTCCACTCCAATTGGTGGCGCCGTGACTAACGCCACTCTCGCTAACCGAAGAACCGCCAGCGGGTGTGCCCACGTGGCCGGATTCCTGCCACCCGCTGCCACTCCAAGAAAACACCTGGCCGGTCTTGGCATTTCGCACAGTTGCTGGCGATCCTGCGTCTGCCGATGGGGCATTAGTTGAAGAGGAAGAAGAGTCTCCGCCAGTGGAGGGATTTTGACTAATCGCAGTGCCATTTGCGCCAGTTCCGCCACTGCCCACCTCGGAGTTAAGAGGTGCTGGCGGTCTGGACTGGCCGATACCTAAGCCTCCATTGCCGGTGTTCTGTGTTTGGCCGACAACAGTACCTGGAGCGGTAGAACCTGTGTTCTGGCTGACGCCGCCAGACCCTCCGGTTGGCGGGGGCGGCGGCCCTTCCGGTGCAAGTCGCCTTCCTGCAGCCAAACCCTCCCCGCCGGCGAAAGCCAACCCGGATGCCATTGCCCCCGCCGTCACGGCTCCGCCAATCACCGTCATCAAGGTGCTTCCAATATCCCCGCGGACGATGCGGCTGGCGATAAATGGGATCAGGGCGATCATGATCGACAGCAGCACACTTGCCACGCTCATCACGATCATCTGGCTGGAGCCGACAAACGCTTGCAGAAATGACCCGCTGAACTGCATCGGATCGGTGATCTGCAGCGCCGACATCAACGATTGCAGAATCGCGTACAGCAGGCCCCAACACTGGAAGATCATCATGTTTACGAAGAATGACCTTCCCATCTGACCCAAGCCACGTGACGGCATCAGCGCCAAGACAAACGGGCCAACCACATACAAAATCGACCCATATAACGCATAGAAGAGTGTAAATAGGGTGTAGGTGAAGGGGAGCAGTAGATAACCAACAAGCGTTATCAATCCAGCGACGATCGCTGATACGCCCCCAGTGACCATGTTCCAGAGAGCAGAGAACCAGTTGGGGTCTGATTGCCACGCCTGCGAAAAGCTGTTCCCCCACGCTTTGATTACATCTACGCCGCCTGAGAGGTTGTAAATACCATCTGCTACTCCATTGAACATCGTGTTCACGGCGCGAAAAGCGCTTTGGTAATTCAGAAACACCAATCCGAGAACCAAGTACTTGACGGCAGCCACGCCGAGCAGCCGCACATCACCGCCGTTGCTGTAGGCCTCATAGACCGCCCACAGCAGACTGAGGATCAGAATGACTCCAGCGATCTGCAGCACAGCTGCCGTGATCCCTTGCTGGTCGATGCCGTTCAATCCGGTTCGCAGCAGTTGCTCAAAATAGAAACTGGGCATAACGACTTCCCCTAACCGTGACTTACTGGCGCTGCAGCAGATTGGCCAAAGCCTGACGCAGGTTGGTGGTGTTTGTGGCTCCCATCTTGACATCAGCGCTGGCGTTGGCGAGATCGATCGAGCGCAGGCGCATCAGATCCGCAGTAGCGGCTTGGGTATAGGCGTTCGCGCGGATCAGCCATGCATCCGCCTGGGCCTCGATGATGGGTGCGCTTCCCGGAGCCGCATTCTGAATGCTCTGATTGAGTTGGCTGGCCGCTTGCAATTCCAGATCCGCCAGGGCATCGATTTCGATTGCCCGCTTCATAGCCGCTTGAGCTGCGGCGTCCGTCATGTCCACCATGTTCAGAACTTGCGGCGAAGCTGCCGTTGGCGCCGGGACAGGGCCATAAAGAGCGGTGTATGCGCCAGACGTTTGTGCAATCTGATTCGGGTTACGAGACAGCAGCACCTGCTCCAACTGTTGTGAAGCGGGCAAGGTCGCGCTGCTGACTGGCAAGCGCATCAGATTCTGAATTTGGTTGAAGTTGCCTTGCAGCAGGCCAACCAAGCTTTTCGCCTGATTGATCAGAGCTTGGGGCCAGACCACAGTTTGCTGAAACTGCTGCATGGATTTGTCTACGCCGAGGATCTGGTTGAGTCCGCCTCCGACCACATTGGTCAGTGCTGACTGGACACTCGCCAACCCTGCCGCCAGCATGGCGCAACAAGGGTCCAGGCCGAACTGAGCCCTTGCCGGCCAGGGTGCCGTGAACACGAGAACCAGAGCGAGAATTGCCGTGCGCATTTTGTGCCCGGACAGCCAATCTTTCACGGTCCTGAGCAGTCCTGTAATTGTGGTCATGTTTTTCCTTCCTTTCTGCTTACTGGTGCTGCAACAGGTTCACCAAGACTCCGCGTAGCTGCGTGGTGTTGGTGGCGTTTTCCTTGCGAAGGGTGTTGCGATGTGCCAGACGTGCCGCCTCCTGGCGCAATTCAGCCGCCAGCATCTTTTGGGTTAGTGCCTGGCTGTGAATGCCGGAGACAATCGCCGTAGCCGTCAGAAACGGCGCGGAACCTGGGGCGGCTTGGCTGGCGGCGTTCTCGATCGAGTCCGCGGATAGGAGCTCTATGTCCGTCGCCTGATCGCTGGCCTTCAACGTCTTCAAGTTGTCGAGAGCCAATGCGTCGTCCATATCAGACATGGCACGATCCGTTGGGTTGGCGGCGGTCACAACCGGGATGACCCCGTAGGTGTTGCCAAACGTCGTGGTCAGACTAGAGAAGTTGTTTACCTGGTGATCTCTGACGACGGCCTCGAATGCCTGTGGGTTGGGGAGAGTGGCGCTGTTGAGATTCACGTGAAAGATGTTGGTCATCAAATTCCGGTATTGCCCAATCATCTGAGTGACTTGTGCCTTGGCTTGATTGATCAGCTGCTGCGGCCAAGCGACAACCTGTTGCAAGTTGTTCACGGCAGTTCTTACGGTGTTGATCGAGGTCAATCCGGTTTGAATCACCCCATTGATCACACTGAGAACCGCCTGAATTCCGCTGAGGATTCCGGATTGCGCCTGGGCCGGTTGCGGCACCCCCACCAGCGTCATCACCATGACTCCGGTGAGCGTTAGCGCTATGACCTTCCTGCGGTTCTTGACCGTTACCACCAGCCACACAAAGACTGCAAAGAAAACTGCGTACAAGATAACCTGCATAATGTTCTCCTGCTCGCTGCGCCGAGACTCCCTCTTGGTACTACCTTCGGCTCGCTTCCGTGTTCTCCGTTGCTGGCGTTCTGACGGCGATGGCGTTGACGGCGCCGGAAATCTCTTCCGGAAGAGGTGCGACATCCGCCAAGCCTTGCGAGAACTTCCTGGCCAACTCCTGATAGCTCTCTAGCAAGGGACGCCCTTCATGCTTCCTTAAGAACCAAGCGCGGTATCGTCGTTCGCGTGGGAAGGTGGTGCACACCCAATAGGACAGTGGCGTGGGCACAATCCGAATCGTCTGGGTGGTCTCGGCTTTCTCTCCGATTACCAGCAGAGCTTCCGCGCTGCGCCCTTTGCGTGGCGCCCCAAAGCCCTTTACCTCGTTAACCGCCACGGGATTCAGGTTCAGGTGATTAATCAGCGGCGTTACGTCTCCAGGCTGTTGCCCGATGATCTTCGTGGTCGCGTTCTTCAAAATGCCGGGGCCGTGAACTCTTGGTTGGAACTCGGTGCCAACGAAATCCTCGACCGTCTGGCTGATTCCCCAAACGCTGGAGTTGCGCTTGCGGGCGGTGCGGTAAAGTTGCACTACCTCGGGCGCCAAAGCCGGGGAATCCAGCAGGAACCAGCACTCATCGAGCACCGAAATACTCGGACGTCCCGTCTTTCCGGTGGCCCGCGCTGCCATTGCGGTTGCGATGAGCATGCTCATCGCCGTCTCAAGCCGAGGATCGGAGCTGAGGCCTTCGACGTTGAAGAAGAGCCAATCGCTGTCGAGGCGCATCGTGGTCGGCTGGTCGAACAGCTTGGCGTAGATGCCGCCTTCGGTCCACGAACGCAGTTTGATTGCTGCCAGGTGTGCCTCATCGATCGTGCGTTGCATCTTCTCTGCATCGCGCCAATTCGCCAGCTCTTCGCGCAAGTCGTTGAAGGTTGGAATGGGATTCGAGTAGCGGATCGAACAGCGTTTGTAGACGCGTGTGATCGCATCGGTCAGCACGTTGTCCAATAAGGATGTGTCGGAGCCGTGGCTCTCGCCGAGCATGTGACGGGTCAGATTCTTCAAAAACGCCGTCTTTTCGTTGCTGGGAGCTGTTTCACCTTCAGGCAAATCCCAGGGATTCAGGGTTTCTCTGCCGTCTAAGTCAACGTTGATCACACGCCCACCCATAAGCTCAATGAGCGGTTCGTAGGAGTCACCGCGCTCCAGAATCGAAACCAAGGGACGCGCGCGCGCCATCATCAGTAGCTTGAGTTGCGCGAGAAAAGTCTTTCCTCCACCGCTCTTCGCCATGATCAGCATGTTGGCGTCGCCGAGGCCAGAATCGAAAAGCGAGAACGGTATGAGCTGGCGATAGGGCGTCTCGAACAGCATCAGCGGCGAATTCGGCGTCCCTTTCCAGGGCATCTCCATCGGCAGCAGGTCGGCGGCGTGGAGGGTGAGCACGTCCGTCTCGCGCTTGTTGACTTCTCCCAGGCCCGGCAGGCTCGAAAAGAAGAAGCGCTTTTGCGCCAGCGATTCGGGGATTCCTCGCGCGCCGTTCATACGCGCGATGGCATGCAACACGCGCTGGCGGCGGTCAGCGAGAATTCGCTCTGCTTCCTCGGCCTCGAACCGGTTCCGGGCTGGCCGCGAGGTGCGAACCGCAATGGTCAGGCTGAGTTGGCAGGACTTGAGCGAACTCGAAATCAGCTCCTGCAAGACTTTGACAAGCTGATGCTCCGCTACCTGGGCATCGACGTTCAGGCGAAAGCCGCCATGGATGTCTTTCTGCGCTGCCGTCATCTTGCGCAGCCGACTCTTGTACTGCTTCACCGACTTCGCCTGATCAGGGAGCACGACTTCCGCGTTGATGATGATGGGGAAGTCCATCACTACCAGTTCGCGCAGCACGCCCGGAAAGGTCGCGTCGGGCAGGTCTTTGATGCTGAGGAACGAATACAGCAGGCCGCCAATTTTCAGGTGATCATCGAGTTCGTCCTCGATGTTTACGTTGGCCATCTGACTGCGCGCACTCTCGTAAACGAGGGATTCCTCGGGAGGCCGGTACGTCCGGACATCATTAACCAGAGGGTTGAGCGCTCGCTTGACCTCAAGGAAGAGGTCATCATGGGTCATGCGGTCGATCTTCATACCGGTCGCCTGCAGTGTGGCTTCCACTCCGGACATCAGGCTGTTGAACTCGGCGACCAGGTCCTCGTGCTCCCGCCGGCTCCGCTCGATGCACTTCGCGGCAGACATACTGAAGCTGTTGCCACGCATTTTCTTTTTCCACTCAAAGTCGGGCGACTGGTGATGGATGCGCGGATCCCAGATGAAGTAGAAGTGCAAAGAATGCTGCAGGTAATAACCCTCGGCGTTCCTCTTCAGCCAAGCTTCGGATTGTTCGCGGTCGAGTGCTTGCAGGACTGCATTGGGATTGTGCTGTTCCCGGTTGTAGCGTGAGATAAGATCGCCGACACCTTCACTAATCTCGAATCGTGCCTGCAATCGCATCGAGCGTTCCGGCAGCGAGCGGATCAGAGATTCGAGCAGCAGCTTGGTCCGGTTCCGGTCGTCATCGCTCGCGTAGTACGAGCAAAGGCCACTCACGCGATAGCCGGCGACGAAGGATCCATTGAGTTGGATCAGCAGATTGTCGGTAAGATCGCGCACCTTCAGCTGCTCGCATAGCGGCGGTTGCGCCAATGTCCTCTGGTACTGTTCCGTCTTCAACGGCATCGCTTGATTCCTCAGTCCTTGATATATTCGCGCTCCAGTTCCCGGTCTCGCTCGAGTGCCGAGTAAACGTGGGGCTTGGTGTGAAACAGCACCCAATCCAACAGGTAGCCGCGTTGTTTGCCGTACTTGAAGAGCATTAGTGCGGGCACGCTCAGAATGGGCACGAAATACTGCAACACCATGTTCATGGGCAGCCCGAACATCTCGCGGTTCAAGAACCTGCCGAAGATGTTCATGACAACTGCAACGGCCAGAATGGCAAACAAGTCTTCCGCTTCGAGGCCCATGAAGGTGACTCGGGTGCGCAGGTTTCGGTAGATAGGCGTGACGTCGAGTGCCATTTCTCTCTCCTAACGGACTCCTGCCGTCCCCTGCGCGACGAAGAACTCGGCCAGACGAAGCAGGCCTGAAACCATCAGGCAGAGAGCTGCTGTTACGAAATGTCGAAGCCAACCGCTGGTTGGATGTACGAGGGAGAAGACACCCAACCGCAAAGCCATCGCGGCGACCTGGGATGCGGCGTACACAGGCAGGATTACATTTGCGACCCAATTGATCAGGGTTACGATCGAGAGCCAGTAGAGATCAGGGTTGTTCCAAGCTGCCTGCGAAGCGAAGGTCTCAAACGCTCGTGTCAACCCTGAGACCATCAGACAGGCCAGTGCGCCATACATGCTGTGGGCGAACTCGTGACCTTTCGAGAACTGCAGAATGGCGATGATGATGAACGCTGCGGCGAGCGTTGGCATGATCACATTGCCCAGCCAGTTCGCCAGATGCAGTATCCCGTGATCGAAAGACATGTTCCCCAGATTCACTCGCGCACCTACATCATCGAGGTCAAAAGCTTCCAAATGGCTGAAACCGTAAGCAGCGCCAGTGCCACGGCGACCAAGCGCAGAAACGGCTTTTTTGTAGCGAAGTTCAAGATTGCGCCTACCAGCGCGAGGACGGCGGCGATCGGCATGATCGTTCCGACGAGGTGGTTCCACAGACTGTCCAGCACATCGACCGTGGCGTACTGCGTTCCGGTGTTGTAGCTCTGCAACAGGCTGTACGTGGTCTGCGTGCCCAACAAGAACATCGCCGCCAGAATGGACGGCAACGGATGTTGACCCGACGCAGCATCCAGAACGGCTCGCAATACAAAGAAGGCAGCTAACGTCGGCACCATGCGCTGCACGACAAAGTTCGTCACGAATTGCGAAACGTCGGCCTGGAAATTGGCCAGCCACCCGGTAGCGATTCCGCCGGGCGCACCCGATGGCAGAGGCACGGCCACGCCAAACGAAGTGAACCAGCTCAATAACGGTTGAAGCGTTAGGAAGACAACCGCCCAGAACATCCACTTGGTAAACCCTCCGCCGATGGCAAAGGTCAACGTGCCTTCACGGCGCAGACTGACACCAGCCAACACCAGCGACAGCAACGCCGCCGATGGAGCCAGCAGCAGCAGGACCGAGATAATGTCGTTGAGCAGTTGCGGAGTTGCCATCTGTCCTAATCCCCAAAGCTTGAGACTTCCCTCAAAAAACCGTAGTGCGTTGGCAGCCCGCAGCCTTTGTCTGCGTTACGGGCTGCCTGCACTGTTGCGGCCCGTCGTGCGTGGACGCGCGGTTAAGTCACCCCCGCTGTTCCGTTGGTGATCCAGAACTCGATGAGCCTGGTGACGCCTGAAACGGCTAACAGAGACGCGGCCGCGAACAACCACCGCCCAAAGCCACGACCGGTCAGCCAAGACACAACGGCACCTACGACCGCGCCGCCGGCACCGACCGGCGCGATCACGTTGCCGATCCAGTTGATGAAGTTCAGGAAGGCGCCTTCCGGTTGCGCGGCGGTCTCTCCTTGCACGGCCACGTTGGTCTGCGGCGCCGTGCCAAGGTTTTGCGCCACCATAAACTGCCCAATGGCGAGCAGCATGATCGCGAGCACAATCAGCGGTTTCTTCCATGTGAGGTCTGCCTGGAATTTCATTTCCCGAGGTGTTCTCCTTTCGCGAAAGCGTCAATCACTTCTCGGAACACCCGCAAATTCGGGTCAGAAAAGCGACCGGCGCGGAATGGAAAGTAAGCTGGAACTGGAAAGCTGTCAAACGCGGGTCAATTCGGTTGTGAGGGAAAATCGAGGTGGCAAGAAAGGAAATTGGGAAGGGCGAGAATAGAGGAATGGGCTAACGAGGGGCGGTGCCATCGAGTGGAACCATGCCTCCATGAACACGCTCAATGGCCTTTTCAAAATCTGCCCAACCCAGGGGCGGTAGTTGAGAACCGGAAGTTAATCGATTGAAAGCCATGCGCTTTGCCGTTGTGCAAATGGCCTGAAGATCTGCCGGCGCCGATCCGCTCAGGCGGTCCGCGAGATCGCTCACCGTGAGTCCGGATTCCAGCCGAATACCCTTCAGATAAAGGCTAATCAATTGCGCTCTCTGCTCAGTTCCGGGAGGCTCAATCCGAATTTTCTCCGAGAATCGGCCACCGCGCAGCACGCGGGGATCGATGTTTTCCGGATGATTAGTCGTGCCGATCAGGAAGACATTGTTTTCCGGCTGCAAGCTGCTGATTTCAGTGAGAAATTGTTCAACGAGTTGAATATCGTGCTGGGCTAGGTAACGGTTGTTCGCTGGCAGCAGACCGTCCATTTCATCGAGGAAAACAATTGCCGGGCTGTGTTCTTTTGCACGTGCAAACACCCCGGCCACACGTTTGACGGAGTCCCCAACGCCGCCTCCGAGAACGTTGGCTGCGGTGAGCGGATAAAAGCTGCGCTTGGTTTGGCTTGCGATCAGCCGTGCGATCAAAGTCTTTCCGGTTCCTGGTAAACCGACCAATAGCAATCCTACTGGGATTTCCAGGCCCAACGCTCGGGTGCGTTCCGGATCCTCCAGTAAACGAACGAGTGACTTCAGATCCTGTTTTACCGAGTCCGCGATAACTACTTCATCCCATTCCACACGCTCGATCTGCGGCCGGTCTTTGCCACCGTTTCCGTTCATTGCCCGCCGCATATCCTCGGCGTCAATCCTTCGGTTATCTGCCAGAGCGTAGCTTGCTGCCTGATCCACCAGGGCGCGGAGCTTGGCCGCGCTCGCTCCCGGCATTTGGCGAGCGAACTCCTGCAAGTCAAATCGCTTCCAGGGCTTCTTGGTCAGCTGCGCTTCCAGTATCTTCACCCGTGTGGCTTGATCTGGAAGATCAAGGCGAACCTTAACGTCAAATCTGCCCTCGCGTATCAGCGCTTCATCGAGGCCATCCAGGCGGTTTGTCGCCGCCATCAGGACAAATCCGTTGATCGCGCGGTAGTGGTCGATGGCGCTCATCAACGCCATGGTGATGTTGTTGAACTCCCGTCCCGCGCCGCCGGGATCACTGATCGCGTCCTGCCGCCCAGCCCCAAGCGAATCGATCTCGTCGACAAAAAAGAGAACGGGCTTACGAGCAGCCGCCTGTGCGAATACCCCCTGGATATTTTCAGCAGTTGCGCCAATCCAGCGGTTGAGCAGTTTCGGAGCAGATACGTATTCGAAGTTCAACCCGAATTCGCCTGCAGTGGCTCTGGCCAAAAAGGTCTTGCCGGTTCCACGCGGTCCATACAGCAAAATCCCGTTTCGCAGCACACCGTAACGTTCATATCTTCCCGATTTCAGATGGCCCTGCATAACCTGGCGGATTTGCTCTTTCGCATCTTCCATTCCGCCGAGGTCAGCAAACCGCTCGGCTGGTATATTGCGAACCGCCTCTACTGCGCGCGGTGTTGCTGGTGGCGCAATTGAGCCGCCAACAGAAACGGTAGCCACTCGCGGCGCCTCTTTGCGCCTCGGCAGGAAGATCCGGAAAAACAAAAACACCCAGCCAATCGGTGTCAGCCCCAAAACCAAGATCCAGAGCGCAGTTAGTGCTGGGGACTCCCTACTGGTCTTGAGAACCGGCTCTGAAACAAGAAGAATCAGCAGGCCAAGCGCGATCAAGCTGGTTACAGCAAGTTTCAATGGTTTCTTGAGTAGCCCGGGTGCTTTTCGCAGGGGGCCTCGCAAAAGGCTGGTCAACACGACTGCGGCAAGCCACAGTACCGGCGTGTTGAGGAACCATTCTTGAGGCGGCTGCGCCACTGAATCACCAATTGATCGGCACGAAGGCTAGAGTCGGTTCAATTGCTTCCCCCGCGCCATCCTTTCAGGGCTCCAATTTAGCCCATTTCGGGCTTCGGCACACGAACACTAGAGTAGATGCTGGAACTGAACTGGCTGGTACAAAGGGCACATGGAGGGAGGGAGAGGTGGCGGCAGCCACCTCAGTGAATGTTCGTCTGTTGCGGCTCGACTGTGATCGTCAAAAGAGAAATCCCTTGTTCCTGCAATGCTTTACGCTTCCTGGCGATGAAGTCTTCGTCGTATGGCGTGATTAGGCTTGAGCCGAGCGTCGCCAAGGAGGCCTCCAATTTCCCCAGCTCGCCGTCCCAGTCTGTTGAGACATAAGTGCCATCTGCGCCTGCCAGGTAGCAATTGGCCTCGTCGTCCAAATTCAAATAGGTGCGTGTGATCCCATGCTTATAGCGGTTAATCCCGTTTGTGCGGCCCATAAACATGAATCCCGCGCACCTGGCCTTGCCCAACCGCCTCTCCAGCGGTGCCCATACTGGTTCCATTCCAAGATCGCCTTTCACTGCTGAGGTTGCGATTGACTCATCGGCTGATTGTTGCCCTGGGCATAGAGTTCGTTGATCTCACGCCGCAACTGAATCAACTGGCGAAGCTCTTCGAGGGTCGGGACGCCCCCGCTAAAGCCTGCGGCATTGGCCGAGGCGTTTCGTGTTCCAGAACTCGTCCCCACACGATCCGAGGTTGGCTTCTGGACAACAACGTAGAAACGAGTGTTGCCCGGGACAGTTACTACCAGATTCTGGCTGAACGCCAGACCATTCAGCTCTTCTTGCCCGGCAGTAGCCATGTTGTCGGCCAGACGTTCGCGCATCAAGGTGTTAGTGGAAATCAGTCCGGCGGAACTCGATCCTTGCGGCCCCACGAGATACGACGCCACCGTCCCCAATCCCGTCAGAGAACGTACCAGGAACTTCGTGCCGGTCTTCTTTCCGGATACATAGCCCTTAAGTGGGCCAAAGTTCAGATCCATAGCCGAGGCGTCGATCTTTTCGGCTGTACCGTCGGGCATCTCCACACGGTTGAACTGGATGCCCACGTAGCCGGACTGATTCACCTGCGCCAGACGTCCGAACACTTTTGCTCCTGCGGGCAGCACGATCTGCCCATTGCGCTCGTAGTTGTATTCCACGACCGCCACTACCGGGGTGGCCACCGCTGAACTCACCGGGGCCTGCAGACGCGCTACCAACCGGGTTCCCGCCGGCAGCGCCAGCGTCTCTTCTTCTTCCGAAGCGCGGGGCCTGATCGCCGGTTTGGCTTCGACCGAACGCACAAACACTAGCGAGGGCTTCTTCAGATCGGGGCTCTGATTCGTGGCCGATGGCGGTTCCGAAGTCGGCGCCGGCGGTGGAGGAGGAACGGTATTACCTTGTCCTACCAAAGGGTCAGAGAAATCGACTTTGCCCAGGGCATAATCCTGGGGGTAGTTCGCCTTTGTGGCAGACGGATTCGTGATGGCCGGTGAGGCGACAGTGCCGGTTCGTGAAGTGCGGCCGACATCTTCTGGCGTCACACGGCCTGTCAGCGCGGGGTCGGTGGAACGAACATCCGCACTCAGCATCGGAGTCACTGTTTTGCTGGGATCGTTGTTTTCCTGCCCTGGAGTCACCTTGCGTCCCAGGCTGGCTTGTCCACGCGGGGTTTCTCCGGGAAGCGGGATGCGCTTCTGGGGGCTGGAAAAGATGCCGAAGAACAGCAGAAGCAACGCCACGCCCGCTCCTACCAGCAAGACGAGGGATTTGCTCTTGTCGCGGCCAAGTTCCTGGCGGCCCTCTGCTGGTTTCTGCTGCCGCCGCGCTCGGTCAAAGGCCGTGCGAAAGACTTCGCGCCAATTTCCTTTGCGGGTCTCCTCTTGTTCGGGTTTTTCGTTCAGCGTTTCCGACGCGCCAGTTGCTTGCGCCGTATCCAGATCTTTTTTTGCTTCGTTATTGAGCATGGTTCGCTGCCTCCCGCAGGGTGCTAACTCCAAAACCAATTGGCGCCAACGCCGGTTTGTCCACGGCGCCAGACTCCGCCACTTGTAAGAACAACGTTTCACTGGATCGCTTATAGGGCGGACGCTCAAACAGCACCACGCCATCGGCGCGCTCGCCCGGTCCGATCCGACGACGGCTCAGGCGGAAGTCGATGACCGCTAACTGCTCCGCCGTGGACCAATGCTCGTGTTTGATCAGTTTTCCCGACTTGTTTTTGCCGCCTAGCTGAATCTGCGGCGGCATCAACAGGATCGCGTGCTTGCTGGTGTTGACCACGGAGAACAGGACGATTACCTGCTGACCGCCATCGAGAATCTCACTGATGCCTGTCCGCAGGCGGTCGCCTTTGACCTCATCGCCTTCCATCCGATCGCCGTAAAGAACCGGCAACGGTGCCTGCTTCTGGCGTTCCAGTAAGCCGTCGAGGGAGTCCGGTTTGGGACTCGATGCCTCGGGCGTTGCAGTAGGGCTGAACGCGGCTGGCAGCAATGTCCCGCTCGCTTGCGCGGTGTTTGTGATCGGACTAACGGTGGGAGACTGCGGTTTTGGCATGTTAGTGGTCTGCGCAACTAGCGCGAAAGGAACGGCTTCTGGTTCAATAAGGAAGCCGCCGGCGGTCTGGTAGCGCAACAAGAAATCCACCTTGGCCGGGCTGGCGCCGCGTCCGTGGCTGACAAGCAGAATGCTGATCTGGCGCCCTTTCGCGGTGGAAATTAGCAGATTGCTCTCGGCATCTACCGCAGTCAGAGCCTTGACGAACACCAGTTCCGGTTCATGTTCCGAGTGCTCCACTTGGAAAAGCGCCGGATCGCCCACCACGACTGAATTCACCGGTTCCGGCACCCGGATTGTGGTCACAAAATGGGCCGTGAGTTCGATCGTGGTGATCTTGTGATCCGCAGTTGGCTTGGTGCGAACCTGCGGATCGATTGTGGTTTGCTGCGCGCTCGCTGCCGCCGTCAGTAGCAACAGCGACAACCAGCCGAAAATTCGAGCGTTTCTCATCCGTCACCTCAACTTTTGCCTCTGCCTTGCTAAATCGCTCCGTGCGATTCGCCTCGCACGATAGCGTCCGGCGACGCGTTTAACGTAGCCCTGGACATCTGGCGAGGAGTACTGCAGTCCTCGCAGAGAAATCGGATACTCGCCGACGTAATACGCCGCGGTCATCAGGCGGAAATCCCCATTGAACCTCTGCTTGAGCCAAGCCAGGTACGCCACGCCGCCATGGATGTTCTCGTCCACGCGAAAGCGATCGCTTACGCCGAACCGCACCGCTGTGCCTGGCATCAATTGCATGATGCCTGCGGCTCCTTTGCTCGACACAGCGTAAGGATTCCAGCCTGATTCTTCGTCGATGATCGCCTCCACCAATTCGACCGGTACCCGGTAGACCGCCGCGTAATACTGGGCCCAGCGCCCGGAGATGTCGCGCATCTGGCGCGTATCGGTCAATTGCGCTCTTGCTGTGCCCACCAGTAGAACGAGCAAACACACCCTCGCCCACTTCACGCGGCAGCCTCCAGATCCGCGATAGGTTCTTGTTCCGCCGCGGCCATTAGTTCGTCGCGATAACGCTTCGAGTCGGCGACCAGACCTTCAAATCCAGCCCGCAGCATCAGGCGCTTACGGTCGGCTTCGGTCTTGGCCAGCAACGGCAACAGCAAATCCCGTTGCTCGTGTGAAATCTCTTCGACGCCCAGGATTTCGAGCGCCTGTGCTAGGTCCAGCATCTCCGCGATCGACGGCGGCTTTTCCATGTTCCAGCCGCGCAGGGCGTGGGCGAGTCCAGCCAACTGTCCGCGCAGGCGCAAGCTTTCACTGTTGCTGCGGATCGCCAAGATTTCTCGTTCCCGCTCGACCGTTGGGTACTCAAAGCGCAGATAGAAGCAGCGTCGCCGTAGAGGGTCGCCCAAACGCCGTTCCTCGTTCGAACTCAGAACGACAAACGGCACGGTGGTGGCCCGGATGGTCCCCAGTTTTGGCACTGTGATCTGCCAAGCGCTCAGGATCTCCAGCAGCAGGGCTTCGATGTTGTGATCGACTTTGTCGAGCTCGTCGACCAGAAGCACGCACGGCCGATCTTCATAGCGCAGCGCGCGCAACAAGGGGCCTTCGGCGAAGAAATCCAGCGTGTGCAGACGGTTACGGATTTCACTCCACTCCTTATTGAGGTTTCCGGCCTGAGTTTCCAGGAAAAGCTTCTGCAGAGCTTCGTCGAACTTCCCAATGACTTTTTCTTCGGTGATTCCCACGTAACACTGAAGCCGCTCCACTACCGTGTTGGCCGCCGCTGCTACCGCATAGGCCAACTCGGTCTTGCCGCACCCCGGCGGACCTTCGACCAGCAATGGTTTGTGCATGCGTGTCGCCAGGTACACCACTTCCAGGGTCACCGGATCGATGATGTAGCGTGCCGCACGCAGCTTCTCCGCGAGTTCGTTTGCAGACGAGAACACGTCGCTACCTTCCGGGCGTGAACACTACACCGGAGCAGCCTCTTTTGCATCTACCAGCGCGTGTGTTTTGCGCGGGAGCACGGGCTTGGCCCCCTCTCCGAAGGCGACCGGGGAACGACGGGATTCTTGTTTCAGCAGGCCACGGCGTTGACTTTGTTCGAGGTTAGACGTCTCATGCCAACAGGAAGACTGGCTGTGTTTGGGTCGAGAGGTGAAGGCGATCTAATTTTCTTACCAATCGCATTTTTGCTGGTCACAGCCCATCTTCGGGCGAGTCGGTCAGATTCTTTTCACCAATCGCAGTTTCACTGACCACTCCCTCGTTTCGGAGGCATAATCTCACGGGCGATCAGGCCGCGAGGTTTCGCGGCGCGGTGCAGCCCCTACGCACGGCACTCGCGTCCCCGAATTTCACCAATCGCGCTTTGACTGACGACAGGATCTCCACTGCTTGAGATCGGAAGGCAGCTACGTCATGCACTCCACAACGCGTCGCCGTTCACCTGCCTCGCCAGCTCTTTTTCACCGATCGCAACGTTGCTGGTGACGCGAGCCCCGGGTTGTCTTCTTGACGCCGATCACCTTGCAGTCCCGCTGCCGTCGCTCGGAGCCTGATCATTTTTTCCATCAATCGCGAATTGGCTGGTTAGCCGCCGGCTACGATTCTCCGGGCACTCAATCCAACCATCCGATCGTTCCACCACTTGAACGACGCCAACTTTTTCTCACCAATTACACTTTGGCTGGCGAGATTCCCTAACCACCGATCTGGCGCCAGGATTGATTCCGGAAGCCGACCATCCAATCAAAACCGCGGCTTGCCGTTAGGTGCGTGGCGGCTGTTTGCCTGTCGCCCAATCAGGGCGCGGGCAAGTCACAGGGCTAACACGGAATATCGGAGCGGGCTGGCCGTAGACTTCACCGCGCGCGGTCAGAGTCATATTGATTGGAGGCAACCAGATTAAGAAGTGAAGAGGAACAGAGAGCATTGGGTGGAGTTCGTGTAGACGATACGTGCAACCAGTACTGTGCAAGGCAAACGCGAGGCTCTATGATTCGAACCGGAAAGGTTACGAACGAAGATCCTGGCTAGAAAGGATTAACAACGATGGAAGAGGATTTCGACCCCGAAAAGCTGAGGCCAGCAGAGTACGTGTGTGAACCCGATCCACGCAGCACAATGTTCGTGAGGATTGACCGGACCAACGGGACTTCCCGCGTCATGGAACTGGCCGACCAGCATGAGCAGATATCCGGGTATGTGTTGCATGCCGGGGTGCCGAACGGGATCGTGGTCCAGTTCGAAACAGCGAGAAATGTGTATCTGTATTCGTGGTTCGTTTACCGCTTTTACCCGGTGGCGGAACACCAGAGCCTCGCTTGCCTGGAGCTGGCTTTGCGCGAGCGGCTTAAGGAGGAAATGAGGACCGGGAAGATAAAGGGGAAGAGACCCACGCTCCGTCCCTTGCTGAAATACGCCATCGACCACGGGCTCGTGAAGAATGAAGGCTTCTCCACATGGCGGAACCGCGGCGAAATCAACAGCCGACACCGGGTGGAGATGGAAAAGATACGCGAGGCGTCAGAAAAGAACCTCACCGAGATCACGTGGGATGAATCGGACATAAAAATTACAGCCGAGGATCTGGACTGGGATTACGTGAAAATGCTCCCTGATCTGCTGCCGATGCTCAGAAACGAGTATGCGCACGGTAGCACAGAACTTCACAACTTGGCTCTGCGGACAATCCAGATCGTCTACGAGATTATCAATCAGCTTTATGAGCTGCCGGCCTGAAAGCGCTTCGGATTGTTTTGCCAATCCAGAATTATTTGCTCGTCCATTCCTAGCATCTAACCGCAGCCTCGCTTTCAGCACCGTTTTCTGCCGGACTCTTCGGCCAGTTTTCAAAATCCTGAATTCTGACAATATGTGTGACCTCGGGATTCCCGACAGCAGGGCCGGGGCGTAAAAACCCGGTCGGGACGCCGGAGAACACTTCAAAGCTGCACTTGACGTAAGGTCTTGTATGGTTTACTTTATCGCTTGTATAGTAAGTTATTGTTTACCTTAATGTGGGAGGAGATAGGAACGTGCTGACGCTACCCATCCCGGTTACTCGCGCCCTGCGCAAGCTTGGCCACGATATTAAGGATGCACGGCGGCGGCGGCGCATCCCCATGGCCATCGCTGCACAGCGGGCGTCCATCAGCAAGCCGACGCTCATCAAGGTGGAGCGCGGTGATCCCACCGTTTCAGTCGCGAGCTACGCCACGGTTCTTTTCGTATTGGGCATGACGGACCGGCTGGGCGATCTCGCGGCCCCCCAGAACGATCCGGTAGGCTTGCAGCTCGAAGAGGAAAATCTGCCGCAACGCATTCGCAGTCGGAAACAGAAGCAAAGCTAAAGATAAGTGATGGACAGAGAGACTCTTGTATACGTGGACCTGGACGGCGCTTCCCACCTGATGGGGCGGCTGTGGGCCCGTGTGCGCAAGAACAAGGAAAGCGCCACCTTTGAATACGATCCTGGGTGGCTCCAACATCCTGCGCGGTTCTCCCTAGAGCCGGCGCTCCAGCTCGGCCCTGGCCCGTTCCACACGCCGGCCGATACGCAGATGTTCGGGGCGATCGGCGACTCGGCGCCGGACCGCTGGGGACGGGCGCTGATGCGCCGGATGGAACGAAGGCGCGCGGAACGCGAAGGGGGCGCGCCGCGCACGCTGCAAGAAATCGACTTCCTGCTGCTAGTGGACGATGAGGCGCGCCAGGGTGCGCTGCGCTTTGCCGAACGCGAGGGCGGACCGTTCCTGCGGGAGGAGGGTGTGAAGCGCATCCCGCCCTTGGTCGAACTGCCGAAACTGCTCTCGGCGGCGGAACACGTCATGGAGGACAAGGACACCGAGGAGGATCTGCGCCTGCTGTTTGCCCCCGGCTCGTCGCTCGGCGGCGCGCGCCCTAAGGCGTCGGTTAACGAGAAGGACGGACATCTCGCGATTGCGAAGTTTCCGCGCAAGGACGATGAGATCAATACCGTTGTGTGGGAAGCGGTGGCTCTTGCCCTGGCGCACAAGGCCGGCATCGCGGTGCCCGAGGCCCGCGTCGAGATCGTTGCCCAGAAGCCCGTCCTTCTGCTGCGGCGCTTTGACCGGGAGGGCAAGCGGCGTATTCCCTTCCTCTCCGCCATGAGCATGCTGGGATCAAAAGCCAATGAGACGCGAAGCTATCTGGAGATCGTGGACGCGCTACGCCAGCACGGGGCCGCGCCGAAAGCCGACATGGAGGCGTTGTGGCGGCGAATGGTCTTCAATATCCTGATCTCCAACACCGACGACCACCTGCGCAATCATGGCTTTCTCTACGCGGGTCAGGACGGGTGGCGCCTTTCGCCGGCGTACGACCTCAACCCCGTGCCGACCGACATCAAGCCGCGCATCCTTGCCACGGCGATCAATGAGGATGACAACACAGCCTCCTTCGCTCTGGCGATGGAGGTTGCCGGATATTTCGAACTGGACGACGGTAAGGCCCGCGAAATAGCAAGACAGGTCGGCAAGGTCGTCTCCAAGTGGCGCAATGAAGCTTCGCGCCATGGCCTCACCAAACAAGAAATCGACCGCATGGCGTCAGCTTTTGAACATGAGGATCTGCGCCTGGCGAGCGGGAGGCAATGAATGGCGACATTTGAATGGCTGGACTATTCGGAGCGCGAGCGCCGGAAGATGCTCGATGTCATCGATGTTTTCAGAGAACACGACACGCGCGACGAGCTCGGCGTTGGCTCGGTGCGCGACGCGTTCGCCGACATGCTCTTCCCGGGCACAAGCACGATCATGACGCGAGCTCGGTACTTTCTTCTCGTTCCGTGGGCGTATCAAAGACTGGAAAGACAGCGCGTCAGATCAGCAGAGATAGCGACGCACGCGCGGCAAGCGGAGCTAAGCCTTGTTGAGCCCATAGAGCGGTCGGATGACAATGACGGAAATATTGGCAAGCTTGCAAAGACTGCTCTGAAACGGCTTCCGAGTAGCGTTTACTGGCAGGGGCTCAGTGTATGGGGAATTCGATCCTTCAGGGGAGCGCAGGTCCAGTATCACCGCAGCCTTGACCGGTATTATGGGCAGATGACGCGGCACGGCGGACGCGCGTCCGAGCGTGACGTCGAGCACGATGATCTCATTTCACCGAACTGGCACGCAGGGCTGGTTTCGCCGCCGAAGGATTTCCCCAAGGAATGTTCCTTGAGCCTGACGCGCAGCGAAGCTGAATATCTCGCCGAGCGTATCCGCTTGAGCCCGGCCTGCTCTGGCTCGCTGCTTGCGGAGCTTGTCGTGCAGCGGCGACGCAACGACGGCGTGTCGTTCGCGTGGGAGCACCCGCATTGCGCCGATCTGCCGCCGAAATTGCGCGAAATGCTCGATCACGCGCAGAACTTCTCGGAGGTCATGCACGGCGCGCCTTTGCTTTACAACTTGGTTCTGGCGGAGCAAGCCCATCGGCGCGAGAGCGTTTCGAAGTACCGTCGAGTATTCGGAGAGTGGGCGAAATCGCTGTCTGAGCGCTCCCGCGCGCTGGCGCAATGGGACAGGAAACGTTTCTGGGAACTCGTCCGTTCTGTTAATCCGCGGATTACAACCCCCACGTACGAATTCATTAATACATGGTGGGATATTGCCTTGGCAGGCGATGCGGCGCGGTTGTGCGATAGTCCAACTACCCGTTTGTTGATTCGCGAGCGTGAGCGTCGGCTGAAAAAGAACCTGGCCCGCATAGACAATCCCCGCGCACAGGAACTGTGGACCGGCGATTCAGGCACGGCCCAGATGGAATTCAGGTGGTTCATAAGCCAGCGATTGCTCGGGGACATTTTCGATGGTCTGGAGGCACCTGATGCTTAGGCCGGACGAAAGACAACATTTGCTGGAGCTGCTCCGTCCGCCGGATGGCTGCCAGCTGGACGTTGCCGTTGGCACCACGTATTCGCTCGATCTTATCAGCGCGCTGATGCTCCCTCTGTCATTCGCCTTCTTCGACTGGGAACACGAGGACGGCGAACTGGTTGCCGATCCGCTGGCCTTGCTGGAAGCCTTGAGGCGCTATGGGGATCGATTCACGATCTTCTGTCAGAGCGGGCAAATGCGGTTGCCGAAGAAATATCCGCCTCTCGTCACGTTTCTGGAACCATGCATTTACGACGTAGAGGCGCCCGACGCGGATGGTGTATTTCACCCGAAAGTATGGGCGCTGCGCTTCATTGCCGGCGATGGCGCGATCCGGTATCGCGTCCTCTGCCTCAGCCGCAACCTCACTTTTGACCGTTGCTGGGACACTGTTGTCGCGCTTGATGGCGAGCTTACAGATCGTTCGAATGCCATCGCGGCAAATCACCCTCTCGCCGATTTCGTGGCGGCGCTGCCCGGTCTCGCTCTACGCCCCCTTCCGCGCGAGCGTCGTCAGGGGGTGGCGAAGATTGCGGACGAACTGCGACGCGTGCGGTTCACCTGGCCCGAGGGCTTCGATGAAAATCAATGCCGCTTTTGGGTCGCAGGACTGGACGGAAGAACCGTTGCGCCCTTCGGGGCGCGACAAGACAAAGCATTAATCGTTTCGCCTTTCATCTCGAATCCCGTTGTACTTGACTTCCTGGAGCACACTGGCGAGACGCATCTGGTATCCCGCCCCGAGTGTCTGCAGGAGTTGCCACAAAAGACCTTGCAGCGCTGCAAGAGTGTCAGGTTTCTAGCGCCGGAACTTGTTGATGAATCTGATGACGAGGCCCCGTCCGGAAAAGATGAGGTGCTGGAGGGCCTGCATGCGAAGCTTTTCGTCATCGACCGCGGCTGGGACGCGAGCATATTCAGTGGCTCGTTCAATGCGACCCTTTATGCCTTGCAACATAATGTCGAGTTCATGGTCGAACTCGTGGGCAAGAAGAGCCGGTGCGGAGTGGAGCAATTTCTCCGGCAGGTGAAGGGGGAGACAAATTTTGCCGACCTGCTCAAGGACTACGACGTGACCGCGCCGTCCGTGCCGGCTGACGCCACGGCGCAGCAGCTCGACGATCTGCTCCAGGCCACGAAGCGGGCGATAACCGCGGCAAGTCCCCGGCTGGTCGTCACGCCTGCTGAGGAAAAGGATCTATTCGATCTGAGGCTGGAATGGGGTAGGGCGCCACGTTGGCCACAGACGCCCGTCGAGATGCGTGCATGGCCGATAACACAGCAAGCGGAGCGGGGACAGGCGCTCAGCAAGTCAATCGTGTTTTCCCGGCTATCGTACGGTGGACTGACGCCTCTCATTGCCTTTTCCATCACCGCGACAATCGGCGAGACGGAGCGCAAATCAGTCTTTGTCATGAACCTTCCGCTTCAGGGCGCACCGGAAGACCGGCAGGATCGTGTTGTGCGTTCCCTGATCGAGAACCGCGACCAATTGCTTCGCTATATCCTCTTCCTCCTTGCCTGCGGGGATGAAGCGGCCGCTTCTTCCGGTGACCTGCGCCGGTTGCTTAAATCCCCGGAGGACGGCCCGGACGACCGTGGTTCGCGGAATCCCTATTTGCTGGAAACAATGCTTCGTGCCCTTCATCGTGGTCCGGCTCAACTCGAACGCGTCGCGTCTCTATTAGAGGTGCTGCGGAGACAGCCGGGAAGTTCGGAGCTGCTCAGCGACGATTTCCAGAAAATCTGGGGGCCCATTTGGGATGCCACCCAGCAGGTTATGGCGAAATGAGCAAGCGTCCCGACACCTCTTCCGCTCTCGAAGGCCTGAAGGATTTTCAGCGCGCTACGGTGGACTATGTCTTTGACCGGTTCTACGGGCCGGACCCGACGCGGCGGTTTCTCGTCGCGGACGAAGTGGGCCTGGGCAAGACCCTCGTCGCACGCGGAGTGATTGCGCGAACAATTGATTACCTTTGGGATGAAGTGTCCCGCAATAAAGCGCGTCGCATTGATGTGATCTACATTTGTTCCAACGCGGACATTGCGCGCCAAAACATAGACCGTCTCAAAATCCCGGGCTGCGAGGAAGCGGCGCAAGCGACGCGCCTCACCTTGCTGCCGCTAAAAATGCACGACCTCCGGCGCCATCGCGTCAATTTTGTAGCGTTAACCCCCGCCACCTCTTTTGAGCAAACCGGGGGCGGCGGGCGCATCGATGAACGGGTTCTGCTTTACTGGCTGCTGGATCGCGCATGGGGAATCCATGGGTCTCGTGCTTCGCTTTACGTGATGAAGGATTATGCGAAGGTGGCTTCATTCAAGCGTGGAGTAGACGCGTTTGACTTCACAAAATTAAATGAGCAGATTGCGGATGAGTTTGTTTCCAGCCTGGCGAAGCAGGTGCGGGAAGAAATAGTCGCCGGGAAGCTGGATATGCGCGCGCGATTCGAGGAGTTGCGCAGCATGTTCTGCCGGAGCAACTCTGTGCTGCCGCCAGATGCAACAAAGCTGCGGACGCGGTGGATCGGCGAATTGAGACGGCTGCTTGCTCGCGTTTGTATCGGGACGCTGGAGCCGGATTTAATCATTCTGGATGAGTTTCAGCGCTTCAAGCATCTCCTCAACGAAGATTCGGATGCGGGAGACCTTGCGCGCGGTCTGTTTGATTCGGAAGCGGGGCAGGGTTCCCGCGTTCTTCTGCTCTCGGCTACGCCGTATCGCGGTTTGAGTCTCCATCATGAAACCGGTGACGACCACTACGGCGACTTCCTCGAATTGTTGCGTTTTCTGGAAAACGGTGATGCGGTCGGCTGCAAGGAGATATTGGCACAGTATCGGGCTGCTTTGCCCGCTGTGATGACACCCGACGGGCTGACGCGATTGCGAACAGCGAAAGTAGCGCTCCAGCAGCGTCTGTGCCGGGTAATGGCGCGCACGGAACGCCTCGCGTCGTCGAACATGCGCGGCGGAATGCTTCTGGAGGCGCCTCCAGCCGACGCCTCACTCCATGCCGTTGATGTTCGCGCGTTTCTGGGCGCACAGCGCGTTGCCGACGCGGTGGAACAGGGAGATGTTGTGGAGTATTGGAAGTCAGCACCGTACCTGTTTAATTTCATGGATAACTACGCCTTGAAGCAGGCCTTCAAGGACGCGCCCGGAAAAGACAAGATGGTGCGCCTCGTAAGGGAGTTCTCGGAGACGTTTCTCGATCTGGAGCGCGCGCGCGCCTATCAGCCCCTCGAACCTGCGAATCCGCGTCTGCGCGAACTACTCTCTGAAACCGTGGATCGTGGAATGTGGCGGCTGCTCTGGATGCCACCGTCGCTCGGCTACTACGCTCCGGAGGGTCCGTTCGCCGCTCCGAAATTGGCCAGCGTGACAAAACGGCTCGTCTTCTCCGCCTGGCACATGGTTCCGCGCGCCGTCGCGTCGCTCGTTTCGTACGAAGCTGAGCGCCGGATGATGCGGGCGCCACATCCGCGCGCGCGATTGACGCAAGAGGATTGGAAAAAGCAGCGTGGGTTGTTGCGGTTTGGGATGTCGCAGGACCGTCTTACTGGTCTGCCCTTGCTGCTACTTGTCTATCCATGCCTTACGTTTGCCCGCGACTGCGACCCCCGGGAGCTGGCGAGGGGCACCCACCTGACCGCGGCGGAGGTGCGCTCGCAATTTGCCGCGCGCGTAAACGGCTTGATTGAGAAGCTTGGGATCGTTCAAGAGCCCAGTAGCAGCACCGATGATCGCTGGTACTGGCTTGCACCGATGCTGCTTGATTTCGCGGAGTTTCCGGTCGCGGCGAAAGCCTGGTGGAACCGTACGGAGTTGGCACAAACATGGGCCGGCACTGAAGAGGGCGATGAAGACGAGGGGTGGTCCAGCCATGTGGAGCAGGCGCGGCAGATCCTCGATTCTGTCCGCAGCGGCAAAGAACATCTTGGCACACCGCCGGAAGACCTTATTGATGTTCTGGCCCTCGCAGCCTCCGCTGCTCCGGCGACGGCCGCGATGCGCGCCTACGCGCGTGCAAGCCGGAGTGACCCTGCGATTTGCCTTCCTCTGCGTGACATGGCAGCACGCACGGGGAGAGCCTTTCTCTCGCTATTCAATCACGCGGAGGTTATCGAAGCGGTTCGCGCGGAATTCCGCGGCGAACCATACTGGGAGCGTGTGCTGGAATACGCGCATGCGGGCGGTCTCCAGGCTGTGCTCGATGAATACACGCATTTGCTCCGGGAGTCGCTCAGCGTTGCTGCGCTGCCCGCGGCGGCGATAGCGGAGAAGATCGGTACCGAACTCATTGCGGCGCTTACAATACGCGCTGCATCGCTGCGCATCGATGAAGTTACGGCACCCCCGTATGCCCGCGAAATAAAACTCACGCCTGAACCGATGCGCATCCGCTTTGCGATGCGTTTTGGCGATGATCGTCCAGATGAAGTAGCACCACTCGTCTTTGATGGCGCGTCTGCGGGAACCCGCAAGGATCGCGTGCGCGCAGCGTTCAACTCGCCCTTCTGGCCGTTTGTACTGGTTTCAACCTCGGTCGGGCAGGAGGGTCTTGATTTTCATCATTACTGCCACGCCGTTACCCACTGGAACTTGCCCTCGAACCCAGTCGATCTGGAACAGCGCGAGGGTCGGATACATCGCTATAAAGGACACGCGGTCCGGAAGAACGTTGCAGCGGCATTTGCGGTCGAGGCTTTGCGCCATGGTGACCCGGATGCGTGGGAGACTGTTTTTGAACTGGGTCGCACAGGCCGGTCGGTGCAGGAAAATGACCTCGTGCCTTATTGGCTTTTTCCCGGTGATGCAAAAATCGAGCGTCATGTTCCGGCGTTGCCGTTCAGTCGTGAGGTAGAACGTCTATACGAACTGCGCCGCATGCTGGCCATATACCGCATGGTTTTCGGGCAGAGCCGGCAGGAGGATTTGATTACCTATTTGTTGGCCCAAATTCCCGAAGATGAACGGGATGGGGTCATGGCAGAGCTACAAATCGATTTGAGTCCAAGTAATGGAATCCAACCCGGACAAGATCACGGCAGTCTGGCAGAAATCGACCGTAAACTCGCGAAATCGGCGACAGGAGAATAGATCGAGAGAAGAAAAGAGCGGCAAGATGAAAGTCTCGGAAAGAACCGTCAAGCGGCTTCCAGAGATGATCACGGGCGATAAATCACTCTCCTCGTACCGCTCGAGGCCTGGGAGAGTTTTTACTGGCTGTGGTTCGAGATGGGGTTTCAAGCTTTCACGCGAAGTATTTTTCACCGATCGCATTTTTGCTGACCGCAACTTTTCCTGCCACTTCAGCGCTGGAATTTCTTGAACTTCTGCGGGGCGCGGTCCTTTCTTTACGGTGTCATTTTGACAGTAAAAGGGTTTCACGCTACAAGTACCAACTGTGACGAACGGGCATCGTGTTCTGAGCGACCTTCAAGCCGAGCTTATCCGTAGACAGCTTCCATCTGGAGGCTGGGCCGCACTGCTGTCCTCCCCGCAGTCGGCACTGGAGCCGACGTGCTATTCGGTGCTTGCTTTCGGGCCGCGGTCGGCGCCAGTTCTTGAACATGCTCAGGACTTTCTGTTGCGCGGGCAGAACGCGAACGGAAGCTGGCCGGTGTTTTCGGGAGACGATCGGGACGGCTCTTGGGTGACTTCGTTAGTCGCAATTGCTCTTCGCGACCTCGTGCCGGCCATTCCAGCGAGATTGAAAGGCTTCGTTTGGCTGCTGCGCACTGCCGGAGAAGAATCCAATTGGCTCTGGAAATGGAAGTTCCGGACGGTTGACCGTCATGTTCGCTTCGACCCAGACAAGTACGGCTGGCCCTGGGTTCCCGATACGGTCAGTTGGGTTGTACCCACGTCATTCGCGATCCTCGCGCTTAAGCAACTCCCGTGTACTTGCGGTGGTTTGGAACGAATTCCGTTGCGCATCGATTGCGGGGTCCAGATGCTTCTGGATCGTGCCTGCCCGGGCGGGGGATGGAACGCCGGCAATGGAGTTGTCTATGGAGAACCCGTTGCACCGCACGCTGACGATACCTCGGTTGCGCTCATTGCATTGAGTGATCGAGCACAGGACCCGGTTGTACGAGCGGGTGTCGAATACCTGGAACGAGTTGCCTCAAGCCTCTCGGCACCATGGAGTCTCGCTTGGGCAATTCTCGCGCTTGCCGCTCACCATAGGCCAATCGCTTCACTGCAAACGTCTCTTGCTGCTCTTCCCGACCTCGGAAAAACCGAGGATACGAGCACTCTTGCGCTTATCTGCCTCGCGCTCGATCACCAGCACGCCTTGGCGGCCTTTGGGGTGACCGTGTGAGCGTTACCCGTCGAGACTTTTTGATTGGGAGCGCGGCGTTGGCCGCTGGCGCTTCTGTTTCAGCTCCGTTTTTCTTGCCCAAATACCACTCGGACCGACGCCCCAGGCGATCACGAGTCGCGGTCCTGCACGTGGAGCGGTACTCCCAACAGATTGATCAGATCCTCGCGGAGGGCCTGCGCCTTTTCCCGATCAATGTCCGCGGCAAGGCGGTGGTCCTCAAACCCAATTTGGTCGACTACCTCCCTGGCAATGCCATCAACACGCACCCGTTGTTGGTCCTGGCTGCAGCCGAGTCGTTTCGCCGGGTGGGCGCCAGGTCCGTAGTGGTGGCCGAGGGACCGGGACATCAGCGAGACACGCAACTCGTGCTTTCCCAGAGCGGTTATCAGGAATCCCTTCGTGACGAGAAGATCCGATTCGTCGATCTCAACCGCGACGAACTGATCCGCGCACCGCTCCGAGCCAGCTACACCGGGATGAGAGACCTTTGGCTCCCACGGACAGTGCTGGAAGCCGACTATCTTGTTTCTATGCCGAAGATCAAAGCCCATCACTGGTCCGGTGTCACACTCAGCATGAAGAACATGTTTGGGGTTGTCCCCGGCGCCAGGTACGGTTGGCCGAAGAACATCCTGCATTGGAAGGGAATTCAGGAGAGCATTCTCGATCTGTGCGCAACCGTTCCTATCCATTTCGTGATCGCCGATGGCATCGTGGCAATGGAAGGCAACGGGCCTCTCAACGGCACTTCACGCCATTTTGGAAAGATAGTGCTTGCAGATGATCCGATCGCCGCCGACGCAACCTGCGCGCGGCTGATGGGATTCGATCCCAGGCGAATCGTCCACATCCGCGAGGGTGCACGTTTTCTCGGCAATGCTGCCCCTGGATACATCGACCAAGTTGCAGAAAATGTTGCGGCTCCCGCCTCCCCGTTCCGTGTGGTTCCGGAATTTCTAAACCTCTATGCACGCTGACACATGAAAATTCGGGGACGCAGTGAAAGCCCACTGGTTGGCAATAAAGAATGAGCGCCTTGATCCGAAGCCGTATTGGGGCTACGAAGACATCGGCGTCTTTTTTCTGCTTCTCGTTTCACTAAGCCCGATTCTTTGTCTGCTCACGCGTTTTCATCTTCTCTCACGATCTGCGATCGCCAATCCAGGCGTCGGCTTGCAGTTCGCGGTGGTCGTCTTCTTGAGCATCGGGCTGTACTCGGTTCTCAGGCTCCGCCACCAGCAACCAGTGCTTAAGCCGTTAGGTTGGGTAGTGCCTAAAGCGATTCACATCGTCGCCGCTTTTATTCTTGGGCCATCGTTTGCGGCCGGGATTGCACTTTACCTCCGACTTCGCAACCAGGGCACGTCGCCAATCCCCATCGTCGAACTGCTGGTACTGGGCGTCGTCCTCGGGCCAATTCTTGAGGAATCACTGTTTCGTGGATTTTTGCTGCCAGTGCTCGCCCAGACCACTGGCACCGTTCCTGCCGTGCTAATCACCGCTATCCTGTTCGCGGTTTTTCATGGGCCGTCAAATCCGGCACACTGGGTGTCGTTTACAGCGACAGGTTTCGCTTATGGTTGGATGCGCGTGGCTTCGCGCTCTACGACGGCACCGGCACTCATGCATGCGGCTTACAATCTGACTTTATTCCTCTTTGCTCCATCCTGATCCTCAGGCAGGAAACCGGGGCGTCGAACCTTGCGAGCAGTCGGGATTTCGTCGAAGGTGCCGGCCGAGCCCGGGCGCGCCTTCCTCCCTCGGCTCATCGCAGAAGCCAACGTAATCGTGGGGTGCGCGGGTTGACGCCTACCGTCCGCCTGCTTGCACAGTATCGACGAGCACGGCGGGATCTAACGCCATTTTCCGTGCGATGGCTTGCCATGTAGTCGTCCCAAGATAGCAGCGCATGACCTCTTTGCGCGCCGGAAGATCAAGATGTGGCAGGCTGGCGGCGATTACACCGGGATGCGTAATTGCCTCGATGGCACGCGCACGTTCAGTTCCCGGTCCGCACAAGCCCTCCTCAACGATAACCAATCCAAATGCGTGCGGACGGCTGGTTGCCCGCGCTAGCTCCAATGCGCACTCCAGGTTGCGAATGACTTGGTTGCGTCCTTTCCACCACGTCACCTCCCGAGAGGGTCCATCTTCGGTTCGCTTGCCCTCGATGAATATGACCGTGCTCTCTGTGAACAAAGCACAATCCACTGACGTGGCACCTTCGAAACGCCACCACAGCCTTCGGGTCAGGTTCTTTGCGTCATCGAGCAACTGCAGTCCTTCCCGCTGAACGGAAGCATCGCCGGCAAGCAACGCCCGCCTCTTCACCCGGGTCGTGTCGCTCCACTTCCGCCAATCTCGTTCCTGGGGGACCAACAATTTGTCTGGATTGGAAAGCAGGAAGCGCAAGAACTTACGAGGCGGCGGAGCAGAAAACTCATACCGAGGCGCGGTCGAAAGACGGCCTGGCTCGAAGTCGGCTGCCATCTGATCGGAAACGGTCGCCAATCGCAAAAGCCGCAGCAACCAGGACATGCCGGTCTGGTCGGATTCAAAAAGTCTGTCGAGAACGGGTCTGACACGCGTCGCCGAGCTGTTCCGAATGCCCATTGCACTAACGCTATCACTGCCGCACCGTCGGTGGGAATGCAAACCGCCGCCGCAAGGCGCAGGCGCACCCCCAACGTGGGTTATCAGAATCCGGTCGATTGCTCCGCACGCCTTCTGAATGCTGCAAGCACGCCGGCTGCGCATAGCAGCGTGTCGTCATGCGCTACAACAGCTGCGAGGCTCTTCGAGAATTCGAGGGCGTACAGAACTCGACCGTATGTATCCATTACCTTCAGCTCATTCCGCCGCGACAGCACAACGTCGTTGCCCAACATGATTAGTTCGTGAGGCCAGTCCGGAGATTCTGCGGCATTAACAACTCTGCCTTGATGGAAGAAGAGGAGCGTCTCGCTACACCATGCCGCCCCAAGCGTCCCATCGGGTCGAAGGGCCACTCGCACCCCGCTGTCTCCAACGATGCGCGCATCACGCAGGTTGCCGTGCATATCGAAAGTGTAGATCCGTCCCTGAGATGATCCGACGACAACGCTTGAGTCGGAGACCGTTACGAAACTGGCAAGCGGCCCCATCCCGCTGATCTCCACGGTCATCGTGATTCTCGCGCCGGCCGCGCCGCCCCCGGTCTGACCGGCCAGAATGTGCTCGTAGGCCTCCTGGACCCGCCGAAAAGTGGCGGTGGCGTCTGGGTCTTCCGGGTTCCGATCGGGATGTGTAGCAAGGGCTAAGCGCCGATAAGCCGATTTCACCTTGTCGTACGGTGCATTGGGCAGAAGTCCGAGAACTTCATAAGGTTCTTGGCCACGGTGAGCGCCAGGGAACGGAACTGTGAAGTTCCACCGTGTCTGATGTTCGTTCGGAAGCGAAGCGTGCCACAGCGTTCTGCCGTTCGGTGCAACAGCGTAGACATTTCCCATGCTGCAAACAGCCACGAAGGACCCGCGGGAGGAGACGTAGTAGGGGCATGGCCGGAAGTATGCATTGTCCTTGTATCCGCTGGCCCCCGGCGTTTCCCACGCCCAGTGCTGCTGACCATCGAGTCCGAATGCATACAGAAGCCCATTCCGGCAGCCGACGTACCAGAGCCCTGGCCCCAAGGCGATTTCGGAAGTCGCGTCAGGCACAGCAGATTCGGCAATCACGTGGCCATCGGCACTCAAGAACCGGAGGAGTGTTGGCCCTTTGCCAACTGCGGCAGTTCGCCGAATACCGATCGCTCTACCGTCCGGCGCATAAAACACCTCACCCAGAAGCGGCAGGTTCTCGACGCGACGAATCTCGGAACCGCTTGCAGCATCAAGATCGACCAGCGTCGAGGTGTCTTTTGACGTGAGCAGACAGCGAATGACATTTTGGACGATTCCGAGGTCGCTCACGGAGGACTTCAGGCGAGCCTGGAACAGTGGCGTAAACCATGAAGACGGTTGGCGCACCGAGTAGGCTGGAATATCTGCACGTTTGGTCTTGCTTCGGGCCTTTCCAGTTGCTTTTTCTTCGCAGCGCGCAAGCCGGTTGTGGAGGGACTCTTCCAAACTCGCGGGGATTTGGCGGGCCAGAGCTTCGCGAATGACTCGAATCGCACTGGAATAGTCTTTGGCTCGTTCCAACTGCATCGACAAACGCGTAATGGTTTCGCCATCTCGACTCCCTTCATCAAAGGCGTCGCGCCAAAGCTTCATTGCTTGGTCGAGATGGCCACCTCGCTCGTAAATTCTGCCGAGGTCGCCGATTGCGGCCCAACGCCCGTCGTCGTCCCCCTCGCGTGCACATCGTTCGATAACCCACTGTGCAACCTGTTCGGCAAACGAAGTCGCACCACCCCGGTCGGCTGATCGAGCATGTCCCAAAATAAACTCAGAATTAAAGCCTTCGCGAAGTCGGGCAGCCATTCGTTCTATCGCGGCCTTAAAGGTCTCGATATCACAACGCTCTGCGACAACGGCGATGTAGTCCGACCAGATCGCGGGGATATCCGTGTTCAGATCGATTGCCTGCTTGAGGACGCCCTCCGCCTCGTCCGTGCGTCCCTGGTCAACAAGAAACGCACCATAGCGCCCGAGCGCAAAATCCAGCCCGTCCGGTTCATCCCGCCGGTATGCTGCAACGCCCTCTTGAAAGAGCTTTTCTGCACGGGCCGAGTCGCCAGCATCCCAAGCCTGCTCGGCTGCCGCAACAATCTCGAATGGGCGCTTGCTGCCGCTACCATACAAGGCTTCGCCTGTACCCGCGGATGTCGTCATGTGCACCAGTGTACGTAAGCGCAACTCGTTTTCAAGGATTTCTGTCAGGCGTGTCGCCGGCGCAAAACACAATCTGTTCGCGATCCCAAGACTCATCTGCTGGGTTGCGGAAGGAAAAACACTACGATGGCCTTCGCTGAACGAATTGCGGCAACGCACTCTTCGGTTGGTCTCGTGACCCTTATTTGACCCACGTTGCTCGGGTCAAATAAGGGTCACTTAATTTCGCTCTGCCTGTAACTTGCTGATTCCTAACGCTCCCGTGAGTGGTCATCTGCGCCGCTATGTCGTTGAAATTACGGCATCTCACGAGGCTGTTAACCGGAGGGTTGTAGGTTCGAGTCCTACCTGAGGAGCCATTCTTTCAAGACATAAACGCTGCTTCTGGTTTTACCGCCGCACCACTGTACTCGATTTTGTATACGGTCGCGTTTTCCGAGTTCTCCTGCTGGTGCATCAGCGGGAAATCCCGCCGGCTTTGCTATTGAAGGTGGCAATGGGCTTCCGATTTTGTGGACCTCCGGCTGCACTATTCCCCTCGGCGACGCAGCGGTCTGTCCCGCTCTCCGAGCGCCACACAGCGGAATTCGGCATCGGAGGTTTACTTCCTACCGGCTCTGTAGAATATTGCGGATTGTGAGGTCCTCGATGCGCAAGATCTTTGTCCGCGGTTGCATTCCATCATTTCTTTTCATGCTGGCTACAGCATCGTTGGCGCTGTGCGCTGAGCGCGTGGTCGATCTGACTGCGGCTGATGGCGCCAAGCTGAAGGCGACCTATTATGCGGCGGGCAAACCCGGTCCCGGCGTGCTGTTGCTGCACCAGTGCAATCGCGACCGCAAAGTCTGGGACGGATTGGCTCAGCAGCTCGCCGCGGCTGGAATCAACGTCCTCACCCTCGACTATCGCGGCTTCGGCGAGAGTGCCGGCATACCGCACGACAAGGCCACGCCGCAGGAACTGAATGAAGAACTGGCGAAATGGCCACGTGACATCGATGCTGCGTATCAATATCTGATGTCACAGCCGGGAGTCGCGCGGGATGCGATTGGCGTTGGCGGCGCCAGTTGCGGGGTGAATAATTCGCTGCAGATGGCGATTCGCCACCCCGAAGTGCGCTCTCTGGTGCTGCTGTCAGGCAACACCAATTACGACGGACGCCAATTTCTGCGCCGCGATAACCGGATTCCCGTTTTTCTCGCCTATGCTAACGATGACCCGTCCAAGCCCATGGTAGTGGCGATTCAGTGGCTGTACGACACCACCGCCGATCCTGATAAGAAGCTGGTCTCTTACCCGACCGGCGGGCATGGATCTGATATCTTCCGGGTTCATCCGGAGCTGATGACGGCGATCACGGATTGGTATGTGACGACGCTCATCAAGACTCCCGGCAAGGCGCCGGCGGCGAATCAGTCCGTCGCGCTATTACCAGAAGTGCCAGTGCTGGATATGATCGACCAGCCGGGCGGCGCTGCCAAGGTGCAAGCTCAGTTGGAGCAAGCTCGCCAACGCGATCCCAAAGCCACGCTGTTCGACGAGGCTTCGGTCAATCTCATGGGATATGAACACCTTCAGGCGGGCGATGTGAAGGGTGCCATCGAGATCCTGAAGCTGA
>Ga0181518_10000566_pt1 | contig 40339 bp, 38 predicted proteins | sample PEATcosm2014_Bin_28_FD_119751 | JGI IMG/M metagenome (GOLD analysis project Ga0181518, IMG submission 119751) | Peatland microbial communities from MTU Mesocosm Facility, Houghton, MI, USA - PEATcosm2014_Bin01_60_metaG | ecosystem: Environmental > Terrestrial > Soil > Wetlands > Peat | place...
CGGGGAAACTGAGCCAGGAGCGCGGGTGGGGCGTGGAGGGCGACACATTTCTTTGCCTGCAAGCCATGGGGCAACTGGGGCAACCGGTGTGGTTTCACGCCGGCGATCGCGATCTGGCCACGCATATTTTCCGCTCGCAGTTGCTGGCCGGCGGCAAGACGCTCACGGAGGCCACGTCGGAGATTACAAGCCGGCTGGGAATCAAGGCGCGCGTGCTGCCGATGACGAACTCGCCGGTGGAGACGCGGGTACTGACTCCGTCGGGCGATTTCAGTTTTGAACAATATTTCGTCCAGCGCTGGTACCAGGACCCGGTGGAATCGATCCGCTACGCGGGCGCCTCCGACGCCGAGGCGGCGCCGGGAACGATCGAGGCGATTCGCTCGGCCGATCTTGTGCTGCTGGCGCCGAGCAATCCCGTGTCGAGCATCGCGCCCATTCTCGCCGTGCCCGGAATTCGCGAAGCGCTGTATCAGAGCCGCGCCCGCATTGTCGCCATCAGCCCGATTGTGGGAGGGGCCGCGGTCAACGGGCCCGCGGGAATACTCATGACGGCGCAAGGGTTCGCCGTTTCCATTGCCGGAGTCGCCGACTTTTATCATGACTTCCTCGATCTGCTGGTGGTCGATTCCAGCGACGCGACGGCGGCCGAGGAGTTGCGCAAGAGCGGCATGAATGTGCACTGCACTCCGGTCATCATGCGCAGTAATGAAGATCGAGTCGCGCTGGCGAAGAGCGTTCTGGAAGCGGCGTTGCCGCAGCCACCGCCGCAGCCGCAGGCAGAGCCACAGCCAGAGCCGACGCCGTCCACTCCCCCTACGCCGGAGCAGCCGTGATTCTGGTTCCCATAAAAAACCTCGCCGCCGCCAAGCAGCGGCTGTCTTCCATTTTGAGTCCGGAAGAACGTGTTGCGCTGGCGCAGGCGATGTGCGAGGACGTGCTCGAAGCGCTGGCGCGATGGCAGGGCCGGCCCGCGGTTGCGGTCGTGACCAGCGATGCGTTTGCGCGCGAGTTGGCCGCGCGCTTCAATTTCGAGGTCATTCCGGACGGCCTGAACTCCGGCGAGACCAGCGCCATCGAAATGGCCACGGCGCTTTGCCGCGAGCGTGGAGCGAAGAGCACGCTGGTGATTCCGGCGGATATTCCTTTGCTCGACAGTTCGGAGTTGCAGAAGATTCTGGACTGGGCTCCTTCTGGCGGCACTGTGCTGGTGCCGGACGCGGCTGGGCGCGGCACCAATGCCGCCTGGCGAGCGCCGTGTGACTTGTTTCCTTTGCGCTTCGGCAACGACAGCTTCCTGCCGCATCTGGCCGCGGCGAAGGCAACCGGCCTGCCTTGCGTCGTGCTGCACCTGCGGGGGATTGCGCGCGATGTCGATCGTCCCGAAGATCTCCTCGATCTGGCCGCCGCCAGCGGCGATCGCCAATCGCAGAAGCTGGCGCGAAGCTGGAACCTCGGCAGCAGAAACGCGGCCTGACATGGGACCGAACACAACCAAGCGAGCACCCGGGGAACTTCGCATTCTTCCTATCGCGGTCAGCGGAGAAGTCCGCGCTGGAGACTCGCTCGGCGAGCGCTTGTCGGCGGCGGCGCGAAGTCTCGGGCTGAGCTTTCAGAAGGGCGACATCCTGGTGGTGAAACACAAGATTGTGTCGAAGGCGGAAGGCGCGCTGGTTGCGCTCGACAAGGTCCAGCCTTCGGCGTCTTCGCGGGCCTGGGCGCGGCGCTACGGGCTGGACGCGCGCGTCCGTGAATTGGCGGTGCGCGAGAGCCGCCGGATCGTGCGGAGCAAGCGCAATGTGCTGATCACCGAAACGAAGCACGGATTCATTTGCGCCAACAGCGGCGTGGATGTTTCGAACGTCGATGGCGGACGGCACGCCGTGTTGCTGCCGGCGGATCCCGACCGTTCCGCCGCGAAGTTGCGGCGCGAACTGAAGAAGCGGCTCGGAATTGACATCGCGGTCATCGTCAGCGACAGTTTCGGGCGCCCGTGGCGTTTGGGATTGACGGAAGTAGCGATTGGCGTCGCGGGAATGCGCCCACTGGCCGACTACCGCGGACGCCGCGATGCGCACGGCTATCCGCTGCATGCGACGGTGGACGCCGTGGCGGACGAACTGGCCTGCGCGGCGGGGTTGGTCTGCGGCAAGCTGGCGGGTACTCCCGCCTGCATCATTCGCGGCTATGCTTACAATCGGGGAAGCGGCGAGGCGCGCGAATTAATCCGTCCCACAAAGAAAGATTTGTTTCGATAGAATCTTTCATGAATTGTATGCGGGGTCGCGCCTTCACCACCGGCTGATAGGATTACGTTATGCCATGGCAAGCTCCAGAACTCGAGCAATTCTCCGCGCTGACCTGGGAACAGATTGCGCCGCACACGTCGGACGCGATTCGCCGCGCGTTGGAGCGTGCGCTGGAAACGCAAGACGGAAGCTGCCTGACGGACGACGAGCGCCACGCTCTGGCAAATTGCGATGGGCTGAATTGCAATCGCGCGGACTTGTTCGCGCTGCTCGTGGCCGCCGACACGCTTCGCCGCGAACTCGCCGGCAACATCGTCACTTACGTGGTGAACCGCAACATCAATTTCACGAATATCTGTTTCGTGGGCTGCAAGTTTTGCGCGTTTGCCCGCGGGCCGCGCGCGGCGGACACTTATTTCCATTCGCTCGAAGACGTGGCCCGCAAAGCCAAAGAAGCGTGGGATGTGGGAGCGACCGAGGTCTGCATTCAAGGCGGGCTGCCGCGCGATCTGCCTCCTTATTATTACCGCGACATTCTGCGCGCGGTGAAAAATGCCGTTCCGGGCATGCACATCCACGCGTTTTCTCCCATGGAAATTGTCTACGGCGTGGAATTAACCGGCATGAAGCTGGGCGACTATCTCACCATGCTGCGCGATAACGGGCTGGACACGATGCCGGGCACGGCGGCTGAGATACTCGACGACGACCTGCGCCATGTATTGTCGCGCAACAAAGTTTCCGTGGCCGAATGGCAGGAAGTCATCCGCACGGCGCACGCCTGCGGCATCCCGAGCACTTCGACGATCATGTACGGACACAGCGAAACGCCGGACCACTGGGTGCGGCAGCTGGCGTTGTTGCGGCAGATCCAGTCTGAAACCGGAGGCTTCACCGAATTCGTACCGCTGGGTTTTGTGCATCAGAACACGCTTTTATTTAAACAAGGACTGGCGCGCACCGGGCCGACGCTTGCCGAACATCTCAAGATCCATGCGCTGGCCAGAATTCTGCTTGCCGGCTCGATCCGTAACATCCAAGTCTCGTGGGTGAAGCTGAGCCGCAAACTTTCGCAGCTTTGCCTCGAAGCCGGGGCCAACGATTACGGCGGAACGCTGATGGAAGAAAGCATCTCGCGCGAGGCGGGAGCAACCGCGGGCGAGTACACCAGCCCGGAAGATTTCCAGGCGATGATTCTGGAGATTGGGCGAATTCCAGCCGAGCGCAACACAAAATATTCGCAAATCAAAATCAAGCTGCCCGAGGCGGCAGAGCGCGAGCGGCTTGCGGACACCGCATGAAAAAGCGCATCAGTCGCGCCGTCGCCATTCTCGGCGGCACCGGCCCCGAGGGCACGGGACTGGGGCTGCGCTGGGCACGCGCGGGAGAGACGGTCATCATCGGCTCGCGCGACGCCGTCCGTGCCGAGCGGACGGCAGACGGAATTCGCCAGCGCATCGGGCCGCACGCGCAAATTTCTGGGATGTCGAATTCCGCGGCCTGCGGCGCCAGCGATTTGCTGGTGCTCACGGTGCCTTTCGCGGGGCAGGCCGAGCTGCTGAAAAAGTTAAAGCCCGCAATTCGTCCGGGCAGCATCTTGATTGACGCCACCGTCCCGCTCGCTCACAGCGTGGGCGGACGCGCTACTCGCACCCTGGGCGTCTGGCAAGGCTCGGCCGCGCAACAGGCGGCGGAGCTCGTTCCGCAAGGCGTTTCCGTCGTGGCCGCATTCCAAAATGTTTCCGCGGAGACGCTCAACGGCGATGCGGATTTGACTGGCGATGTCGATTGCGACGTCATCGTATGCAGCGACGATGCCAATGCCACGCAGGTTGCGATGGAACTTGCGGCAAAAATCCCAGGCGTAAGGGCGATTGACGGCGGCAAACTCGAAAACGCCCGCATCGTCGAGCAGCTTACCGCGCTGCTGATTGGCCTCAGCATCCGTCACAAAGGGCACGGCGGAATTAGGATCACGGGGTTGCCGGAGAGCGCGTACAAAACGGGATCGGAGTAGTGGCCAGTGGTCAGTAAATACGGACTTTCTGCGAAGCGTTTTGCTCTGTCTTCCTGCCTAGTTGCCACATAGGTCACAAATGCGCCTGGCAAAACTCACTGACAAAAACTGCTGGGCTGTGCTATTTTCCTCGCGCTGGAGTCTGCGCAAGCGCAAGCCGGCCCAGCAGCGGAGGTCGAACATGGTCAACGGTGGTCCAACACGGGTTGGTGTTATCAGGGCAGTGCAGTTTGCGGCGGCAATGGCAATTGTCTTGTGGCCCGTTAGCGGCTGGGCACAGAGCGATAGCCAAGTGACATTTACGTCTACCACCGAGCAGACGGTGGACGCGCGCTCATCTCCCGCCAAAGTAACGGACGAGGAGGCGAGCGCCCTGATCAGCAAGGGCTACGTGAAGATTGGGACGATTCATGGGTCAAAGGAAGTAAAGAAGAAGGAAGCGAAGAACGCGGACCCAGATATAACCAAGCAGCTCGAATCGGCCATTCTCCAGAAAGCAGCAGAGGCTGGTGGCGATGTGGTGCTCTTTTCCGAGAGGGGCGAACTGGGGGCCATAACGGTCGAGAACGAGGGGAAGTGCCTACGAGTGGATGAAGGAGGGCCAACAGTAGTTGGTCCAACCATCTCCAACAACGGTAGTGTACAGATTGCGCCTCACCCTGCTAGAACATGTGTAGTCTACGCCGGCAGGACCGCCCAAGGCGTAGTCAGTGAAGGCACGGTCTGGCGCAACACGCGAAGAGTAGATGAGGGAGCGCGGGTGAACGCCGTCGCGGCCGACATCATGAGAAGTCGCTATAATTTGACCACGGGGATTGAGGAATCAGTGAATGCCGATCCTGGCCTGGTGTCCACCAGGGACTCATACGGAATGACGCTGTTGCACTGGGCGGCGCAAGGATCCTACTCTAAAGATCTGGCGGAGTTCCTTCTCGCGAAAGGGTCCGACGTCAATGCCAAGGGCCCGCAAGGCGCGATACCGTTGCACCTGGCGGCCCAATATGGAAGGAGGGACGTGGCGGCACTGCTCCTGGCGAAAGGATCCGACGTCGATGCGAGGGACCTAAATGGCTCGACGCCCCTGCACATCGCGGCGGCAGGGGACAATACCGACGTGGCGGAACTCCTTCTGGCAAATGGAGCCGATGTTAACTCCAGGGATAGCAAGGGCGAGACGCCATTGCGCGTCGCCCGGATTCACCACCGAAAGGCCGTGGCCGACTTATTGCGCCACCATGGCGGCCACGAATAACGCAGAGTCATTGAACCGAGGCCGGCAGTTTTCCTTGCTTGGAGAATCGAACTCGAAAGGAGACAGTGTTATGCGGAACAGAATTGGATGGATCCGGGCGTTCTTGGTGACGGCTCTCCTCCTTGGAGCGAATCCGGCGTACGCGCAAGGCGGTATCGAGGTGAAATTCACACCTTTTATGGATGCAAAGGCAGAGCCGCGTCCTGCTCCCGCCGTTGCAACGCTGGATGAGAGCGGCCTGGTCGCCAAAGGCTACCGCATAATTGGAACGATTCGTGTCACAAAGTATGAGTTTGCTACCGAGGTGAAATCGCAGAACATCAAACTAGTGAACTCGACCATCTTTCAGAAGGCAGCAGACGCCGGCGGTGATCTTGTCTTCTTTACTCAAGATGGAGTGGAGATCACCAAAGAGGTAGCGGGGAAGCCAAAAAAAAGCAGTAGCTGCGCGCAATACGGCAATTTTTCCGCTGGCGATGGGCGTGGAGGGGTCAAGGTGACCCAGGTTTGCACTAAGTATGATACGACGGTGACACCAGGGGACACCTACGAGGACCATTACGTTGTAAGCGAGGGCACGGTCTGGCGGAACGATCGCAGACCGGCCGCCGACATTGCACAGGCGGTAGAGGCGGCGCGAGAAGCCGCCCGGAGGGCACAATCATCCAAAGAGTCCTTAGCCGCGCTGCATGAGAAGTTGTCCAAGGGCGAATATGCCGGGGCGGAATCGCTCCTGGCGAATGGAGCCGACGTCAATGCCAGGGACGAGCAAGGCTGGTCGCTCCTGGCCGAGGCAGCGCTTCATGGTCAGAGGACCGTTGCGGAACTGCTTCTGACTCATGGAGCCGACGTCAATGCCAAGGAAGAGGAAATGAATGGCCAGACACCGCTGCACATCGCGGCGGGGAGTGGAAACAATGACGTAGCCGAAGTGCTTCTGGCCCACGGCGCAGACGTCAATGCCAAGGAAGACAACGGCCAGACGCCGCTGTTCGAAGCGGCAAGTGCAGGGAGAAGGCCTGTTGTGGAATTGCTTCTGGCCCACGGTGCCGACGTCAATGCGAAGAATAACGGCGGCCAGACACCGCTGTTCATGGTGGTACTTATGGGTGACAAGCCGATGGTGGAATTGCTCCTGGCTAAGGGGGCCGACGTCAATGCCACGAGCCACAACTACGAAACCCCATTGGACTGGGCCCGAAGAAAAGATATCGCGAAACTTCTGCGCGAGCACGGCGCACACAAATAATCCGGATGGGTAGAACGATCGGCGGTCCCAATCAGCCGAACGTAACTGACACAATGCGCAGTGCGTTTGCAATTTCCAGCCCCGACAGACGACAATCGCAGTGTGCCGAGTACTAGCTTCTATGAGGAACCGAAAGCCGTCAGCCCCTTCCGTCCGGGCGTGCTGGTGATCGCGACGTTGGGGAACCCGCGCGAAAAATTCTGGGGCGCGATTCTCCATGTTGCGAGCGAAGGCGTGAGCCTGCGCGGCGTCGATCTCGCGTCTTTTGACGATCTGGCTTCGCAGATCAAGCGCGGCGAGCCCTTCACCTCCGGCGTGGTTTTCTTTCCCCTGCACCGCCTGGAGCGCATGGAACTCGACCTTCCGGAGGGCAACATCCTCTCCCTCGCGCAGCGCTTTGCGGAGAAGACGGGGCAGGATCCCGCGCCGCTTCTGGTGAGCGAGTTTCTGGGCAGCGCCGCAGGGGAAGAAAAGCGGTGAACCTCCGGCAAATTCTGACGGCGCCCAACCAGCTCACTTTGCTGCGCATGATTTTTTTGCCGTTTATCGTCATCAACCTGGTCAAGCACGATTTTCGATGGGCGCTGGCGCTGTTCGTTCTCGCGGGCTTGAGCGATATGCTCGATGGCCTCGTGGCCCGCAGGCTGCATCAGCAAACCCTGCTCGGCCAGTATCTCGACCCGATCGCCGACAAGCTGTTGATGAGCACACTGTTTCTTGTGCTCTCGATCGAACAGACGATTCCCTGGAAATTTACGATCATGGTGTTCAGCCGCGACATTTCGATACTGCTGATCAGCGGCGTGCTGTTCATGATTGCCGGACTGCGCGATTTTCGGCCCAGCATTTTCGGCAAAGCCAACACGTTTGCGCAAGTGGCTGCGATTTTCTTCGTACTGCTGTTGCTGGTCGAGCCCGTCCGTTGGATCTGGATTGCGCGCACAACTTTTCTGCGCGCCACGTTTATCTTCACCATCGTTTCCGCCGTGCACTACGCGTTTTTAGTGCAGCATCGATTGCGCCTGCCGGAGGCAAGCCATCCCGCAGCCCCAGCACTTACGTCATCTCAAAGCAGTTCCGCCTCGCGCGTACCATAGGAATCGTCAACGGTAGGGAACGGCGGCCGGCGAAGGCGGAGGTGGGCTTGTGAAACTAACGCAGATCATCAGTTACGTAACCCTGGCAATCTCAATTCTTACGCTCATCCTGGTGTTGAAACGGCCCGCGCCGCTTGCGCCCGTCGCCGCGCCGGCAGCGGCTGCCGCCAATGCGCAGTCTTTTCAGGAGAAGGTGAACCAGTTGGCGCAGCCGCGCGTGCCCGGCGAAGGGGAGAGCGAAGTCCGGATAAGTTCCGGCGAATTGTCGGCCGCGCTGGCGCAGGCTGCCGGCGCGCTGCCCGCGGCTGCGGCCGCGCCGGCGGATACTTCCACGAGCAATCCTTCTAACAGCAATTCCACCGGCTCCGCCCCTGGCAGCGGCGGAATGGAATTCCCCGGAGCGGTGCCCAATATCAAGGATTACCAGGTCTCGATGGATGGAGACGTTGTGCGCGGGCAGTTTCTGACGCAGATCGCCGGCAAAGACGTTTATCTGACGTTGGCCGGACATCTCAGTTCCAAAGACGGTTACGCCACTTTCGATGCCACCGAGGTCAAGATTGGAGATCTCTCGGTGCCGGTAGCGCTGGTCAACGACGCATTGCAGAAAAAACTTGCCGAACAGCGCGATCAGCTCAAGCTGCCCGATACGGTCAAAGACATCAAAGTGGAAAACGGCGAGCTCGTGCTGGTGGAAAAGTAGCGGCCACGATCTACGAGCTGCGAGCCGCGAGTTGCCAATGCTGGCGGCTGGTTTAATCCGCAACATAGAATCAGCCTGCGAATTACCCCGGCAGGAAATCCCCGGTAACTACTATTCGATCCGCTTGTAAAGCAGAATCTGCCCAGCGCGCTACACGAAGGGTTGTTTTCGAAAGAGCTTTCTAATGTCTATCTAATCTGTTTCTAATCGCGTCCGTTTCCAATCGACGGTATGACCAGCTTTCCGATGCCGTCCAATTATGGCAACCACATCCTGGTGGCCAGCCCGAGTCCCGTGGTGCGCCAGCGCGTCCTCGAAAGTCTGCGTTCCCCCGCCCGACGCTTTGAACAGGCCAGCGGAGGTGCCGAAGCCCTGGTGCATTTGGAGAGCGGCTACTGGCAGGTGCTTTTTCTCGATCGCCGGCTGCCCGACCTCGATGCGGAGGAATTGAGCCACACCGTGCGCCAGCGCTTTCCCGGAATCGAAGTGGTGCTGCTCGAACCGGAGTCCGATCCCAAGAGTGACGCCGAATTTTTCACGACCACCGTGGAGGGCGACCTACTGCAAAACATACGGCCGGCGGTGCCCCAAACCACAAACGAAGACGAGCGTCTGTTGGTCGCGCATTGCGTTCTCGAACCGTCCTTGCCTGGGATGATCGGCAATTCTCGTGTCATGCAACCGGTGTATCGTCTGGCGCGCCTGCTGGCGCCGCGCAACACCACCGTAATGGTCAGCGGCCCGACCGGATGCGGCAAGGAAGTGGTCGCTCGAGCAATTCATCGTTTGAGTCCGCGCTGCGGGCGCGCCTTCGCGGTCGTCAACTGCGCCGCCATTCCCGAGACCCTGCTCGAAGCCGAGCTATTTGGCTACGCCCGCGGCGCGTTCACCGGCGCCATGCAACCCTATGCGGGCAGGATCCACGCGGCCCAGGGAGGCACGCTCTTGCTCGACGAAATCGGCGAGATGCCAATGAGCCTCCAACCCAAGCTGCTCCGTTTCTTGGAGCAGAAAGAATTGCAGCGCCTGGGCAGCGCCGAAGTGGTGCGCGTGGATGCCCGCGTCATCTCCGCCACCAATGCGCACCTGCTCAGCCTGGTCCGCGAAGGAAAGTTCCGCGAGGACTTGTACTACCGCCTGTGCGGCTTTCCCATCGAGATTCCGCCGTTGCGCGACCGGCCCGAAGATATTGCGCCACTGGCCGCGCACTTTCTGGAAAAATGCGCCGCGCCCCTGCCCGCACCGGAATTATGTGCCGAGGCGCTGCAACTGCTGAAAACGCAGCCCTGGGCAGGGAATGTTCGGGAACTGCAGACTGTGATCGAACGCGCTTTGATCCTCGCGGAAAACCAAAGGGTGATTCGGCCCGAGCATTTGTTGCTGGTGGACTCGAGTTTGCACAGCTCGCGATAGAGATTCCATTTGGACATAATTCCCTATCTCCAACCGGAGACGCGGCAAGCCGCGTCTCTACGGAAAATCAGTTGCCACTTCAGAGGCACCGCATCCAGCTTTTTCAGTAACCCGCCAGACCGAGCAATGGGTCGTCTTCATTTGTACTCCGCATAAGAGCGATCTAAGGCAATTTATGCCGGGCTGGCATCGCCGTTGCTAAGTGATCAACATGTCCAGTTCTTTTCCGACACCACGAGAGTCGGCACGCGAGCCCGAGCATCCACTGGCCCGCGCCTTTGCCTCGTTCACAGAAGCGGCTGGTTCGCTGGAGCGCACGTACGGGCAACTGCAGGGACAGGTCGCTCATCTTCGCCAGGAGCTCGAAGGCACCAACCGCGATCTGGCCGCGAGTCTTGAAGAAAACCGCCGCATCCGGGAACGCCTGCGCCGAATTGTCGAAGGCTTGCCCTGCGGTGTTCTGGTGATCGAAGCCGAATGCAGAATTTCAACGCTCAATCCCGAAGCGGCGCGCCTCCTCGGCGGGAGCTATGAATCGGTGGATGGGTTGCCCGGCGCGCTCTCGGCGGCGCTTGAGAAAGCGCGCCTGACGGGCGAGGAGTTCGAGCTGCCACTCTCGGATTTCGATTCGTCTTCTGCAAATCAGCCTTCTTCCAATCAATCGTTACCCAATCAGTGCAGTTCCGTCTGGGTCGCCATCCGCCACGCCTGGCTGGAACAAAATCAGGCCCACGCCACTTCGGTTTTTATTTTGCGCGACGTCAGCGAGGCGAAGAAGCTCGAGCATGATCGCGAGCAACTTCGCCGGCAGCAAGCCCTGGTCGAGATGTCTGCTCTGCTGGCGCATGAAATTCGCAATCCCCTGGGCAGCCTCGAACTTTTCGCGGGACTGCTGGCCGAGGCGAATCTGGAAGGCGAAAGCTGCCGCTGGATCGAGCACGTCCAAGCCGGCCTGCGCACTCTTTCCGCAACCGTCAACAACGTGCTCCACCTGCACAACACGCCCCAGCCCGAACTCGCCGCGACCGACGCGGGCCAGCTTCTCGACTGGGCCTACGGATTTCTCCTGCCGCTCGCCAAACAGGCGCGCGTCGAAATGCAGATTGTCAACGGCCTCCGCGGCGTCACCATTCAGGCCGACCGGCACCGCCTGGAACAAGTGCTGCTCAACCTTGCGATCAATGCGCTACGCTTTATGCCCGGCGGCGGATGGCTGTCAATTCGCGGCATCGAATGCGCAACGCGCAACAACGACGACGACGGCGGCGTGGAAATTTCCGTGCGCGACACCGGGCCGGGTATTGCGCCCAGCGATCTGCCGCACATTTTTGAGGCGGGATTCAGCACCCGCGCCGGCAGTTCCGGACTCGGACTCGCCGTTTGCCAGCGGATTCTCGCGCAGCACGGCGGCTCGATCGCGGCGGAGAGCCGGCCCGGCCACGGCGCTACGTTCCGGCTGCGCCTTCCTCGCAATGGAACGCTGGAAGCGTCCGAACACTTGCCCGAACCGGTTGCCGAACCTGCGGCTGAATCTGCAGGTAAAGCGGAGGTTCAGCTATGAAGCGCCTCCTGATCGCCGATGACGATGCGGGCATGCGCGCCGCTCTGGAAGCGCGCTTCCGGCGCCGCGGGTGGCTGGTGGATGTCGCGGTCAACGGCACGGAAGCGCTGCAAAAGTTTCGCGCCGGATTGCATTCGCTGGTCATCACCGACGTGCGCATGCCGGGCCGCGACGGCTTCGAACTAATGCGCGAGGTGCAAACCTCGTCGGCGCGCACGGCTGTGATTCTGCTGACGGCTTATGGCTGCGTGCCCGACGCGGTCGAAGCCATGCGCAACGGGGCCTGCGATTATCTGGTCAAGCCAGTCTCGTTCGAAAAACTCGAACTCGCGGTCGAGCAGGTCTTGCGCCGCGCCGAGGAATTTGGCAAAGATACGGAAACGCTCATCGGCCACTCTCCGGCATGGGAACAGGCACTTGATCGCGCGCAGCAGGCGGCCGCGACCGACGCCGACGTTTTGATCGAAGCCGAAAGCGGCACCGGCAAAGAGCTGATCGCCCGCTTCATTCACCGCCTCAGCCACCGCAAGCCGGGCCCGTTCGTCGCGCTGAACTGCACCGCGTTTCCCGAAACTTTACTGGAAAGCGAATTGTTCGGACACGCTCGCGGCGCTTTCACGGGAGCGGTCGGCGCGCGGCCCGGCAAGTTCGAAACGGCGAACGGCGGCACGCTGCTGCTCGATGAGGTGGGCGAAATGCCGCTGGCGCTGCAGCCGAAACTGCTGCGCGCGCTGCAGGAGCGCGAGTTCGACCGCCTGGGATCGAACCAGGCGGTGCACGTCGATATCCGGGTGATTGCGACCAGCAACCATGCGCTTGAAACCGCGGTCGCCGATGGCCGCTTCCGCGCCGATCTCTATTACCGCCTCAACGTCATTCCTATTTCGCTGCCGCCGCTGCGCGAACGCGCCGGCGACATTCGGGAGCTGGCCGAATATTTCGCCGGACTTTATGCAGCGCCCGGAACGCAAGTGCCCTTGTCCCCCGAACTCGTTGCGCGGCTCGAAGAGCGCCTGTGGCCGGGCAACGTGAGGGAGCTCGGAAATTTCGTGCGCCGGGCAGTGGCTTTGTCCCGTGGCGGCGAGATTGGCGTCGAAGCCCTCGATCATGAGAAAAGGCTGCACGAAAAAAGTCCGCACGAAATAGATCTGCGTGGAAAAATTTCGCCCCTTATCCCGCCGCGCTCCCCGGAATGGAAGCCCGGCCTCTCGCTCGGCGAAATGGAGCGCCAGCTTTTTGCCATGACCCTCGACGCCACCGGCGGCAACCGGGCGCGGGCGGCCGAGTTGCTGGGCGTCAGCCTGCGCACGGTGCGCAACAAAGTCCGCGAGTTCGGGCTTCCGCCGCGCGACAACTATCGCAACGAGCTCCGCAATAACGAACTTCCTGCTGCCAATGCCAATACCAAGGAGCAGCCATGTCCATGATCGACACCCCGCTGATGCGTGGCCTGGAGCGCGTGCTGGACCAGAGCGCGTTCCGCCATCAGGTGATTGCCGAGAACCTCGCCAACGTCGATACTCCGGGATACCGCACCCGCGACGTGCGTTCCTTCGCCGGCGAAATCGAGCAGGCCATGGCGGGCGACGAGACGCCGTTCGCCCAGCCAGCTTTCGCTCCGGTCGCCCATGAAATCCACGGACTGCTTGAGCGTCCCGACGGAAACAACGTCTCGGTCGAACGCGAATCGCTCTTGCTCGCCCAGAACCAGCTGCGCTTTACGGTGGCGGTGGCGTTCATGAAAGCCGAATTCCACCGGCTGTCGAGCGCCATCAGTGGAGGAGGGAGCGCGTCATGAATCTTTTCGGCATGTTGGAACTGAGTGGCTCGGCGCTGGGGGCTGAGCGGCAGCGCGCGGAAGTTGTGGCAAGCAACATGGCCAACTCGCAAACCACGCGCACCCCGGCGGGCGGCCCTTATCGCCGCCAGTTGGTGGTCTTTCAATCGCAGCGCGTTCCCCGATTCTCGCTGGCGCTAGCCGGGGTGCAACGCGAACACTCTTCGGCCGTGCGCGTGGCCGCCGTGGTCGCCGACCGGCGGCCGCCGGTGATGCGCTTCGAACCGGGACATCCCGACGCGAACGCGGAAGGCTACGTTGCTTATCCCCAGGTCGATCCGATCGAGGAAATGACCGATCTTCTGGGAGCCGTGCGGGCCTACGAATTAAACGCGTCGGCAGTGCAGGCCACGAAAAACATGATTACGCAGTCGCTCGACCTGCTGCGCTAGCGGGGCGGTGGTAGAGACGGGGCTTGCCTCGCCTGCTTTGGGCGTTGCGCGAGACGCGGCAAGCCGCGTCTCTACGGGAAAAAGTGAAATGAGGAGGCTCAGCCATGAACAATTCGATTCCATCCATTCGCATACTGCCCGCCGACATCGGCGCTTCTCCGGTGAGCGTCACCGAGGGCGGCAAATTTCTCGAGACCTTGCAGCAGTCCATGGACCAGGTCGAAAGCGCGCAGGGCGATGCCGCAACCCAGGTGGCGCAGTTGCTCAACGGCCAGGGCGCCGACGTGCACAGCGCCATGATTGCCGTGGAAAAGGCCGATCTCTCGTTTCAGCTCATGATGCAGGTACGGAACAAAATCGTGCAGGCGTACCAGACGATGTCGAACATGCAGTTTTGAGTGCGATGCGGCAAGTGTGCTTTTATGTCGCATCTCAGCGGTTGATTTGGGTTAGGAGTTGGAAAATTTGGGCCAGGGCCTCGATCAAATTCAGGATTTTTTTCGCGGATTGAGCTTGCAGCAGAAGGCCCTGCTCGCCGGCGGGGCGGCGGCGGTCGGGCTGGTGCTATGGCTGTTCGTCGCCTTATTCGACAGCGGCAAGAACGTCGTCCTCTATTCCGGACTCAAGCCGGCGGATGCGCAGTCGATGGGGACGCGCCTGGCGGCGAAAAATATTCCATACGAAATCTCCGCCGATGGCGGAAGCATCCTGGTACCGACCGACAAAATCGACGCTGCGCGCCTGGAGACCGCGGCGCAGGGTCTGCCGCGCAACGCCCGTCTCGGCTTTGAACTCTTCGACACGCCGAACTGGGCGGGATCGGATTTCAGCGAGAAAGTGAATTACCAGCGCGCCCTGGAGGGCGAACTGGAACGCACGCTGCAAACCCTGAGCGAAGTCGAAGCGGTTCGCGTCCACCTGGTGCTGCCGCGCGAGTCGCTGTTCAGCGAGCAGGAGCGCGACTCGAAGGCCGCCGTCATCATAAAGACGAAAGGCGGCACGCTTTCGCGCGAAGCGCAGCAAGCCATCCCGCAATTAGTGGCGAGCGCGGTCGACGGGCTGCGTCCGGAAAATGTTACGGTCGTGGACGCCGACACGGCAACCTCATTTCTGGCGCGGCGCGGCCCCACGGGACGGGCCTCGTTCGATTCCGATGAAGAGCTGGCCGCCGCCGCCGTGCATGCCATCGAGCCCGTGGTCGGAGCGGAACACGTGCGCGCGAGCGTGCACGTCGATTACGACCTGAGCAGCAGCGAAGAGTCTTCCGAGATTTACGATCCGAAAGCGACTGCCACCCTCGCTCAACAGCACTCCGAAGAACTTGCGGGAGGAGCCAATCCGGCGGGAGTGCCGGGCGTGGCCAGCAATGTTCCGGGCAGCACCGCCGCGATCGCGCCGGTTGTAGCAGCGGCGGTTCCTGGCAGCACTACCGCCGTTCCGCCCATACCTTTGCTGGTTGACAACCAGAGTTCTAAATCCGACAGCTCCACCTTCGCGGTGAGCAAGAATACCCGCCACGTGCTGAACCCGGCGGGCCGGGTGCGGCGCATTACGGCGTCGGTGCTGGTCGATGATGCGACTGACACCAAGCAGGAGGCCGGCAAAACGACGAGCGTCACTGTCCGGCGGAAGCGAACTCCCGAAGAAATGACCGCCATCGAAAAACTCGCCCGCGCCGCCATTGGGGTCGACGATCAGCGCGGCGACCTGCTGGCGGTTGAGAACCTTTCGTTCCAGAGCGCGCCGGTAGAAACGCCATCCGCCCCGAGCAATCTGGATAAGTGGCGCCTGCTCATCCAGCCTTGGGTGGGAGTGCTGCGCTACGTTGGAATCACGCTGCTGTTCCTGCTGGTTTATGCGCTGGTGCTGCGTCCGGTGAAAAAGCAGGCGATGGCGGCGTTCAAGCAGATTCCCGGGCGTCTGGCCCCGGCGCTGGCCGCCAAAGCGGCTGCCGCCGGCGCGCTCGCCGCCGCCGAACTTCCACAGGGTTCGGAGGAAGCCAAGCGCGCCGGGGCGATGAAGAAAGAGATAGGCGACAAGATCAAGGCCGAGCCGGCCGCTGCCGGCCGGCTGGTCCAGGGCTGGATCCGGGAAGGCAAGAATAGATGACTCTCAAGAAACAGTCATGGATAACAACGATCGACGCAACCGAGCGATCGGCAAGCAAAGGTAGTAATTAGAAAAGCACTAATAAAGAAGGACAAGAAATGGCCGTCGCCGTTTCCAACCCGGGGTTGCAGAAAGCGGCCATTCTCATGGTGCTGCTCGGCGAAGACACCGCCAGCCACATCTACCGCAATCTCCCCGAGAACGATGTGCAGCGCCTGACGCGGCGCATTGCGGAGTTGGAACATTTTCGTCCCGACACTGCGATGGCCGTGCTCGAAGAGTATTACGGGCTTACGGTTACGCAGGGGTACCTGGCCGAAGGCGGCCCGGAATATGCGCAGAAACTGCTGATCAAAGCCTTCGGCGCCGTGGGCGCTCAGCGATTGCTCGATCAGGTCTCCAATGGGATGGAGCAGAATGCCGTCCATTTGGAAAGTCTCCAGGACGCCGATCCGCAGCAATTAGCCAAGTTTCTCGAAGTGGAGCATCCGCAAACCATTGCCCTCATCCTGGCCCACTTGAACTCCCGTCAGGCCTCGGCGCTTTTGTTGCGCCTCCCGGAAGAGATTCGCGCGGAGACCATCAAGCGCCTGGCGCAGTTGCGCCAGTTTTCCCCCGAAGTCGCGCAGAAAGTCGCGCTCGCCCTGAACAAGCACCTGGAGTCGGTCGGCGAACAGAGCCGGCGCGCCTATGCCGGATACAAAGGCGCCGCCGACCTGCTCAACCAACTGGAGCCGCTGGCGGGCAAAAGTATTCTGGAGGTCATCGAAAAAGAAGATCCCAAGATGGCGCTGGGCATTCGCAACCTGATGTTCACCTTCGAAGATCTGCTGGGAGTGCCCGAACTCGGCATCCGCGAGCTGCTTGGACAGCTGGATAAGAAGACGCTGGCGCTGGCGCTGCGCGGCGCGACGGAAGAACTCAAGAACCTGATTTTCAAATCCATGTCGTCGCGCGCCGTCGACATGTTGAAAGAAGACATGGAAGTGATGGGCGCAGTGCGCTCCAAGGACGTGAACCACGCGCAGCGCGAAATCGTGGACGTGGCGCGCCGGCTCGAATCGGAAGGCAAGCTGGTGTTGAGCGCGGAGTCGCAGGAGGAGTATGTCGTCTAGCGCACCCAAGCGGCAGCCCGTCCCCGGAACCTCGCCCTTCACCTATGTCGAAGCCGAACTCGCGAACGGCGTGCCCGGCAGCCGGTCCGATGCCGGCCAGTCCGCCGAGGAACGCAGCCGCCGGCAGCACGCCGAAGTCTTCGAGCAGGGACGGCAAAGCGGGCAACAACAGCTGCGCTCCGAACTCGACGCCGCCCTCGCGAAACATCGCGAGCACATCGGCCACGCTCTCCGCGAGTTCGCCCTCGAACGGCAGAATTACTATCGCCGGGTTGAAGGCGAAATCGTTCAACTCGCGCTCGCCATCGCCCGCAAAATCCTGCACCGCGAAGCCCAACTCGATCCCAACGCTCTCGCCGGCATTGTCCGGGTCACTCTGGAGAAACTCGATACCGGCACCACCGTCAAGCTGCACGTCCACCCCCAGGAAGCTGCCGACTGGCGGCACTATTTTGCCTGCCAGACGGAAGATGTTCCTGGGCCCGATGTTCACGAAGATCCAGCCATCGGTTCCGGGGAATGCCGCATCGAGACTTCGCTCGGCTCGGCTCAAGTCGGTTTGGAATTGCAGCTCAAGGAAATTGAAACTGGATTGGTCGATCTGCTCGCGGAAAGGCCTGGCGCATCCGGCGACCCTGCGCCAAATCCACGAACGGCAGCCGGCATGGCGGAGACGCCCCGATGACTTCCGGGATTCTCTCCGCCTACTTCTCCCATCTCGAGACTTCATCGGCGCTCCGCTGGCGTGGGCGCGTGATCCAGGTGGTCGGCCAGCTTGTCGAATCAGAAGGCCCCTTCTGCACCGTGGGCGAAGCCTGTGAAATCGTCGATTCGCGCGGACGGCACTGGCCGGGAGAAATTGTCGGCTTCCGCAGCCACATCGTTCTCTCCATGTCACTGCACCGCCCCACCGGCATCCGTTACGGCGACCAGGTGGTGGTTTGGGGACGGCGTCCCTCGCTCCGCCTCAGCGAGCAACTGCTCGGCCGCGTGCTCGATGGAGTGGGCGATCCGATCGACGGCCGTCCCGCCCCGGTGTGCCGCGAACGATATTATCTCGATCGCGAAGCCCCGCTCGCCCTCGAACGGACTCCCATCCGCACCGCGCTCGGCTGCGGCATCCGCGCCATCGACGCTTTTCTCAGTTGCGGACGCGGCCAGCGCGTTGGCATTTTTGGCGGAAGCGGAGTTGGCAAAAGCACGCTCATCGGCATGATGGCCCGCAACACCAACGCCGACCTCACCGTTCTGGGGCTGATCGGCGAACGCGGGCGGGAAGTGGGAGAACTACTCAACTCGCTCGGCGAAGCTGGGCGCGGCCGTTCCGTCGTCGTTGTCTCCACCTCCGACCAGGATCCGCTGTTGCGCATCCGCGCCGGCCTTGCGGCGACCACTATCGCCGAATATTTCTGCGCCCGCGGCAAGCATGTACTGCTGGTGGTCGATTCGCTCACTCGTCTCGCCATGGCGCAACGCGAAATCGGACTCGCTGCCGGCGAACCGCCCACCGCCAAAGGTTATACGCCGTCGGTCTTCACTTTGCTCGCCCGGCTTATCGAACGCGCTGGCTCTTTCGGCTCCGGCACCATCACCGGGTTTTACACCGTTCTCATGGAAGGCGACGACGAAAACGATCCGCTCGTGGACGCTGCTCGAGCCCTGCTCGACGGCCACGTCATGCTCGATCGCCGCCTCGCCGCCCAGAGCCACTATCCTCCGATTTCCATCCTCGACAGTATCAGCCGCATCATGCCTGCCGTCATCACCGCTCCTCATCTGGCAAAAACCAACGACATCCGCCGCCTCTTCGCCACTTATAAGGCTTCCGAAGAATTGATACGCATCGGGGCTTACCAGAAAGGCAGCGATCCCGATCTGGATCGCGCCATTGCGCTCATGCCCGCGCTGCGCGAATTTCTCAGGCAGCCCTCGCAGGAGGCGGCCGTCATGAAAGATTCTCTGGAACGCCTGATGGCGCTTCCGGCCTGAAATTATGGTCTCTCAATACGGCTGTCTGAATATGCTCGCGTGAATTATGGCCTTTCGCTTCGCTCTCGCGCCGCTGCTCCGCTTGCGCCAAAGCATCGAACGGCAGCGCGCTCTCGCCTTGCAGGAAGCCAATCAAAAGGTCTCCCGCGCCCAGGAATTACTGGCGCACGTTGAACGATACCTCTCCGACTCGGCTCAGTCGGATTCCGCCGCGCTCGCCGCCGGGCGCATTGCCGCCGAACTCCAGTTCGCTTCCGTCCTCCGCGAGAATCTTCATCGCTTCCGCCGGGAACTCGAGTCCGACGTCCGCAAGCTCGAACTCCTGCGCCAGCAGGCGGCCGGCGAATACCACCAGGCTTATCGCGAACGCGAGGTGCTCGAAACTCTGCGCGGCCGCCAGCGCCGCACTTATCAGCAGGAACAGTTGCGCCGCCAGCAGCGGGAATTCGATGCTACGTATCTGCTGCAGCGCTGGCATCATCATAATTAAATCGCAATTGAATCGCGCGACGGAATTGCAGCGCCTGATTTTGCCGCGTTCTACCCGGCAGCCTTTGCCGCGCCGATCCTTTTCGCCGATCCACATTCTCGTTCTTCGTCTCTCTTGGCTTTTCTAAGTCTTTGCAATTGCAGTGATCGCCGCTTACTTTACCAGCGCAGGCCAGACCTTCCTCGATTGGCGCATCGAGTGCAATCCAATCCGTGGTAACTCCGATGCGCGCTGACGCAATTCTCATCCCGGCAACAGCACCCGCGGCCACAACTTCTGTCGCGGCCCCGCCCCGGCCGTCGCCGTGCGCGGCTTCGAGTTTTAGCGGCACGCTCGCAACATCCATGTCCATTTCCGCGGCAGAACCAACCGGCGAAAAAACTGGCGTTAACGCGAGCGCGAACTCCGGCACAAAGCTCGGCGCCGCGCCAGTCTCCCAGCCCTATGTAAACGCCGGTTCCACGACCGCTTCCAACACAGCTCCGATCCGTGGGGCCAGTTCTTGGCTCAGTTCTTCGAATCTGAATTCAAAATCCGCCGCCAAGGCGGCCGCTAAGTCTGACGTCAAGCTTGACGGCAACTCCGACGGCAAGCCGACCGCCAAGGCGGATGACAATTCGCCGGTCAATCCCGCTCCCGCTCCAGCCGCCGCGCTTTCTCTAACGACAAGTGCAGCTTTACTAGCCGCATTACAAGCCGGACTGCCAGCCACACCACCGGCCGCACCGCAAATCACGTCACAAAATACATCGCCAACCACAGCGAAGATCAATCCGGAGGCCCCGGTTCTCACGGTTTTCGAGAAACCGGAATCTTCCACTGCGGCGCCGGACCTAGCCGATCTTCCTACGAATCAGCCGCCGCTCGCGCCGCAGCCCGCGGCCAGCCCCGCCAGCGTGAAGGCTCCACTGCCCTCGAGTTATCAGCCGCCGGACTTTCAGCCAGTTACTCTTTCGTCCCAGCCTGTCACGCCCGCCCTGCCACTCCGTTCCGGGGCGCTGGGGCCGCCATTCCCGCAGAACCCGCCGGCGTCGAGCAAAATTCCCACTGCGACTTCCGCAGCTTCAAACACCGCGACCGTTTCAGACACCGCGCTCCCGGCCTCGAATTTCGGCATGGCCCTCGACGTTCTTCCTGCCAATTCGCGCGTCGCCAACGCGCCGGCGAATTCTCCAGTTCCAACCGAGGCCAGCCCGATAGCTCCCGAACTGGCATCCGCCGTCGCCCAGGCCGCTCCCGACGGCGCGCGTTCGCCGTTCAACGTGCCGGCGCAACCCCTTATTACTGCGCCGGCGCTGGCTTCGGCTCCATGGGTCCTTGCTTCTCCACCACCAACCGTTTTTGTTTCATCGACACCGGCGTCACTAACACCCGGTTCGCCGACGCTGGCAACCGCCGTTTCGCCAGGGCCCCCAGTCTCACCAGCGGCCCCGATTGCGGACAGCCAATTCGACGCGCCGATTCCAATCCGCACGCCCGTTCCCGCGCCCTACCAGGCTCCAACGATCCAAGCGCCGACGAACCAAGCCCCGCCTATCCCGGCGTTATCCTTCGCCGCACCAGCGTCCTCAGCCGGAACATCGGCCACGAATGCGGCCCCGTTGTCGCCTCCCAATCGTTCATCGGACCAGCCAGCGTTTTGGTCAACCGCCAACCCAAACCCAGTTTCTCCCACTAGCCTGGCGCCCGGCATCATGGCGCTGTCGCCTTCCGGTCCGACGTTGCCGTCAACAACAACATCAATGTTGACGACAACGTCAGAGTCAGAACAGGTGCCGACGCCAACGCCAATCCGAACGCTGCCATCTCCCGTTTTAGGCACAGGCATCAATGAAAACCATGACGAAGATCCGGCGTCGCTAAGCGGGCCGTCAAACGCGCCGCATACGGCGGCTTCCAAAGCCAGCGACTCACTTGCCGGCGACCACGCGCCAGCCAACTCCGTAACCGTGAACTTCAAGCCAGACGACGCCGTCGCCGCGGAGCCAGTTCCGCCGACCGGACCCGCTCCGCTCCCCGCCACCCCGGCAACAGTTCTTTCATCCGATGCCGCTACCGCTGCGGCGGCACAAACTGGCAGCAATCCAGATAGCCGATTCGCCGTCACCAGTAATCCCGCCAATGACTCTGGCGATAACGTTGTCAGCGGCAACGTCGCGTCTTTGAGGGACGGTTTCATAAATGTTTTTCAGCCCGAAAGGCCTTCGCCTCAGGGGCTAAAGCCGGAAGCTTTTCAGGCCTCGAACGGCGCGGCTGAGGCCGTGCCCTACGCAAAACCGAGTTATGACAGCAGCTCTAGTTCGAGTGCTTCGAATTTCACTCCGAATTCCAACGCCCCCGCGCCAGCTCCCACTTCGTTTGCCACAGCTCCCGGCGATGCTCTCGGCAAAGACAAGCCAGGCAACTTCACCCAGCCGGCTCCCGCGACGGCAGCAACTCCCCAGCCAGACGCCTCCGACAAAAAGTCCGCTGCCACGGCCCCGGTGGCCTCCACTGCATCGGCTGTGAATTCAGCGTTTGGAATTTCAGCGTCCGTTACACCAGCGTCTGGAGGTCCAGCGTCTGCCAATTCAGTGCACGGCTTTCCGTCCCCACTCGCTGCGGCACAAGAGCCATCGGTGACGCTGACCGCGCCCGCGCCGCCCGCCTCCACGGCTGCGCCCCAAGCCGCATCGAATTCCGCGGCCGAGCTTCCCAAAGCCCATCAGATGCTCGACTCCGCGCCGCCACCCGCTCCCCCGGCTCCGCCGCCCGCGCCCAGCGCCGCCAATCCCGCCACGGACGCCCAGATGCATGTTGGCGTCCGCACCGACGCTTTCGGCTCGGTTGAGATTCATACCGTCGTTCAGCAAAGCCAGGTTGGCATCACCGTTCATTCCGACCGTGATATTGCCCGCTGGTTCACCTCCGAAGTTCCGGGGCTCGAATCCGGACTCAACAGCAACCACCTGAATCTCAGCGGCGTCAGTTTCGAGCACGGAGGCTCCGGCATCCAGACGGCAAGCAGTTTTCAGCACGACCAGCCGAGGCAAAGTTATTCGCAAGCGCCCGGCTCTCCCTTCGTCGCCTCACCCTCAGGCGTGCCGGAACCAGACACCGCGCCGGAGTCCGCGGCCGCAGACATTCTTCCGTCAGGCCTGAGCGCTGGGCCGGTGCACGCTCACTTCAGCATTCATGTTTAGGAGGACAAAATCGTGAACACTTCGCTGCTGCAAATGCTTCAACCCGCCGCTCAAGCCGCTGCCACTTCACCGACAGCTTCATCGCCTTCGTCCACGGACCCGGGCTCGGAGTTGTCCACCGAGTTCATGCAACTCTTGACGGCGCAACTCACAAACCAAAGCCCGCTCGATCCGGTCGATCCCAACCAGTTCGTCACCCAGCTCGCGACCATAGACTCGCTCGGAGCATTGACCTCGATCCAGTCGCTCCTGCAGACGCTGGTCACGGACACCGGTGGAGCCTCCAGTTCGGCTTCCAGTGCCAGCGCCAATTCACCTTCCATCGCAAGTCTCAATTCCATTTCTCACTAACACTAAGGAGCCCCAATGCCTAATTTCTCAGTACCTCTTTCCGGATTGAACGCCAGTTCCGACGCGCTCTCGACCACCGCCAACAACATGGCCAACCTCAACACCACCGGTTTCAAGGACCAGCAGATCCAGTTTGCCGACTTGTTCTACCAGAATCTGGGCTCCGATGGAGCTGGCGATCCCATCCAGCAGGGCGCGGGCGTCCAAGTCAGCTCCCAACCCTCCGACTTTACCCAGGGGAACGTCACGGCCACCGGTACCGACACCGATTGCGCCATCAACGGCAATGGCTTTTTCGTGGTGCAGCAAGACGGAGTGGAAACCTACACGCGGGCCGGCAATTTCGAAGTGGGCGCCAACAACCTGCTCGAATCCGCCGCCGGTGAAGACGTCATGGGATACGCTGCCGCCAATGGCGTCATTAACACCAGCGGGGGACTCGGCACCCTCGCACTCGGGGCTGGGACGAGCAGTCCCGCTGCCGCCACCAAAAACATTTCCATGACCACGAACCTCGATGCCACCGACGTTGACGGCACCTATTCCACCCAAGCCACGATCTTCGATTCCCTTGGCGCTGCCCACCAGGTTACCGTCACCTACACCAATCTCGACGCGCCCGCCGTCACGGCCACAAAGGCGACAGGCGTGTTGACCGCCGCTGTCAACCCAGTTGCCACGCAAACCGTGATCGTAGGCGGCCAGACGTACACCTTCACGGCGACCGCCCCCCCTGGCGCGGGAAGCAATGACGTTTATATCGGCGCGACTGCGGCGATCACCATGGCAAATCTGACAAACGCCATTAACGACAACTATGCGGACCCCGCCGGAACTGCTACACCGGGCGGTTATGGGACCACCACTGCCGTCAACCCCAATGTCACCGCAGTGGACAATGACGATGGCTCGATAACGGTCACCGCAGATGTTGCTGGCGCCGCCGGTTTCACTACCGGGAGTGCGGGCGTGGGTTCGGCAAACCTCACCTGGGGCGCTGGCGCCGGAACGAACGGCGTCGCCGCCGCCGCCGCCGTCGTCAACACCTGGGGCTATTCCGTTTCCATCCCCTCGACCGACCTCAATCCAATTGCGGGCGTTCCTCAAACCGGAATACTGCAGACGGGCACTTTGACCTTCAATGGCAATGGCGTGTTGACCTCGGACACTATCGGCCCGGCGGGGGCAGCGAACACGCCGGCGGTGGATATCACGGGCATTCCCATCAACGGATTCGCCGATGGAGCCAGCAACCAGACATTTAACTGGAATCTGCTCAACGGCACGACTCCAGTCATCACACAATTGGCAGCCGCCAACAGTACCGCCGATATCCAACAGGATGGCACCAGCAGCGGCACCTTGCAGAATTTCAGCATTGGTTCCGATGGCACCATTACCGGCGCTTTCAGCAACGGCACAACGGCTATCCTCGGACAGATCGCGCTCGCCAGCTTCGCCGACGAGCAGGGACTTTCCCGCAACGGCGACAACACGTATTCGCCCACCCTCGCTTCCGGCCAGCCGACCGTCGGCGCGCCGACCAGCGGCGGGTTGGGCAGCATCTCGGGCGGCGCCCTGGAACAGTCCAACGTCGATATCGCCACCGAGTTCGCCAACCTCATCGTGGCGCAGCGCAGCTACGAAGCGAACGCTCGCGTCGTCACCACTTTCGATCAGATCGCCCAGGACACTATCGCCCTGAAACAGTAAAACCCGTAGAGAGAGCCGCCCTCGGCTGTCCAACGGAACGAACCTCGGCAAGGGCTGCGGCCAAAACCCGCAGCCCTTCTCTGAGCTTCTTCATGAGAGCGCTCTCAGAAAGACGCTCGCGTCGCGCCGCTGTTTTCTCGCGAACCAGCCGCAAGATATGGTTGTTCCTCCAATCCTCTGATTCCAATCCGCTTCCCTCCATCGCCCTTTGGGTGGTGTAAATGGCGGTCGCGGCACGCGGCTTGCAAACATCGGCAATATGCCGGATTTGCAGATGAGTCCTATACGTAACGGTCCGCCCAGAAAAATAGCGGGCTGGGTGGCCTTCGCGCTGGTTCTGGTGTTGAGCGCGGCAGGCGTTTTCGTGTGGTGGGGCTCGCAGCGTTCCGCCGGCGCCGGCCAAAGTGCGACGGAATCCGCGCTCGTTTTGGAAACTTTTGTCGTCAATCTCACCGGCTCGGGCCAGCGCGCCTACCTTCGGGTTGGAATCACGCTTGGCGTGGCGCGCCCACTTCCCCATAACCAGGCAGATGTTCCCATTGCGCTGGTGCGCGACACCATCCTTTCCGTGCTCGCCACCGCCCAACCCGAAGACTTGTTGCGCCAGGAAGGCAAGCGCCAGCTCAAAGAGGAACTTCTGAAGGCCCTGCAAGAACGCGTGCCGCAGATGGCTGTCCAGAACATCTACTTCACCGAATTTCTGGTGCAAATGTAATACGAGCAGATGTAACAAGCGCAAATTTAAAAGGTGAAAAGGCATGGCCGCCGCCGCACAACCTAAACCCGAAGCTCCCGTCGTAGCTGCCGCCGGCGGCCCTCTTGCCGATCCTCTTGCCGAACGATGGGTGCGCGCCGGATGCCTGCCGTGCCTGCTTACGGTCGAAATCTCCGTGCCGGGTTTCACCGTCTCCGATCTCGTTCATCTCGAGCGCGGTCGCATTATCGCCTCCCGCTGGACCGTTGGCCAGGACGTTCCCCTGCGCGTCAACGATGAATTGATCGCCTGGAGCGAGTTTGAAATTGTGCAGACCCGCCTGGCCGTGCGCTTGACGGAGCTGGCATAGACATTAACGGAATTAGCACAGAAGGAGTTGGCACAGATGGAAGTCACGCAGACCCAAAGTCCGACACGCACGCAAGCGAACTCGCCGCTGGAGCGCGCTGTGGAGCGTGCCTCCACGCTCGCCGCCGCCCGCCTCAAAGTTTTGTGGCGCTCGGCTGGCTTTCGCGCCAGCGGCAAGCGCAAGACGCTCTGGGTCCGCGAAACTGCCGCTCTCGGCGACCGCCGCTTCGTCTCCGTCATCCAGTTCGAACGCCAGCGGTTTCTGATCGCAGCCTGCGTCTCCTCGGTCACCTTGCTTGCGCAACTGCCCGACGAACCAGCCGTCACCGAACCAGGTGGAGAAGGGGACTGATGCGGGCCTTTAGAAACTGCGGGTTGATTTTGACGGTGATGTCGTTCATCTTCTTCGCCGCGCCGCTTTGGGCGCGTTCGAAGGCGACGCCCGGCCTGCCGCTGCCCGGCGGTCTTGTGCCCGGCGGCAGCTCAGTGCCCTGGAACATCGTCGTACTGCTTACCCTGCTGACCCTGATTCCCGCCATCGTGCTTTCGATGACGCCTTTTGTGCGCCTGCTGGTCGTGTTTCATTTTCTCCGCCAGGCGCTCGGCACCCAGTCCACGCCCAGCAATCAGACGCTGATCGGGCTATCGCTCATTCTTACTTTTTTTCTCATGCAGCCGGTCGGCGCTGCCATCTATGCCGACGCCGTCGTTCCGCTCGACCAGGGGCACATCACCATGATGACCGCGTTCGACCGCTCCATCGTGCCCATGCGCCACTTCATGCTCAAGTACGCCCGCGAAAAAGATCTCGCGCTCTTTGTCGAACTGGCGCATGAGCCGCGCCCGGCGCGCCCGGAAGATCTCGGCATGCGCATTGTCGCGCCCGCCTATTTGCTAAGCGAACTCCAGGCCGGGTTTCGCATCGGCGCCGCCCTCTTTCTCCCGTTTCTGGTCATCGATCTGGTGACCGCCGCCATCACCACCTCGGTTGGCATGATGCAACTGCCGCCGGTCATCATCTCCACCCCGCTCAAGATTCTTTTGTTCGTCGTGGTCGACGGATGGAACCTGCTGATCGGTTCCCTAATGCGGAGTTTTTCCTGAAAGGCGCTTATGGGATCCGAACAAGTCGTCACCCTGTTTCGCGGCACGCTGCAAATGGCGCTGCTGATGGGCGCGCCGCTGCTCTTGATCGCGGTCACGGTCAGCCTGCTGGTCAATGTTGTGCAAGTTCTGACCTCGTTGCAGGACCAGACCCTCTCGACCGTGCCGCGTTTGTCGGCGGTGGCGTTGGCCATTCTGCTGCTTTTTCCCTGGATGTTGCGCAAGCTGATGTTTTTCACCATCGCCATGTGGAGCGACTTCCATCCCTTTGTCCGATGAGCGTTTGTTGGGAGAGGTAATCGTGTTTCAGATGCCAATTTCGATTTCGTTAGGGGCGCCGATCGAGCGCACGCTGGCTGCCTGGATGATTGCCGGCTCGCGCGTCAGCGGCCTTCTCGTGGTCGCGCCTTTTCTGGGCAGCGCCGCCGTTCCTCCTCGCATCAAGATCGGATTCGCTTTTCTCCTCACCATGCTCATGGCGCCACTGGTGCCCACGCCTCCCTCTGCTCTTGCCACGCCCGCGCTGATCGTGCTTTTGCTCGGCGAATTCGCCATCGGCGTACTCCTCGGACTTACCCTGCAACTCATTTTCGAAGCCGGACAGATTGCCGGCCAGGTGTGCGGTGTGCAGATGGGATTTTCACTGGCCAGCATCGTCAATCCCGACAACAGCCAGGCCGACTCCGCTGTGCTCTCCACTTTTTACGAACTGATTGTGCTCTTGCTCTTTATTCAGCTCGGCGTCCCGCGCTATCTGTTGCGCGGGCTCGCGCGCAGCTTCGACTATATGCCGCCCGGGCATTTTTCATTGACCTGGCCGGCCGTCCACGCCCTTTTCCAATTCGCCGCCGGCATGTTCGTCGCCGGACTGCAAATCGCCGCGCCCGTACTGGTCGCCAGTTTGTTTGCCGACGTTGGGCTCGGCTTTATCGGCAAAGCTTCGCCGCAATTGCCCGTGCTCTTTGTCGGGATTTCGCTGAAGAACCTGCTCGGGTTAGCGCTCTTGTGCGGCGCGGTGACTTTTTGGCCGCGCTTCTTCGACGCCCAGTTCGGCCGCGCCCTCGATGCTTCGGAGAGGATTTTGAAACTCGCACACTGACTACTGAAAGCTGATAGCTGATAGCTGACATATGCCGCAGTCCAACCAAACCGAACAAGCAACCCCGCGACGCCGCGAGAAGGCCCGCGAAAAAGGGCAGGTCGCCCGCAGCCGCGACCTTATTGGCGCGGCCTCCGGCATGGCCGCTATCTTCGTTCTGTTCTCGCTGATGTCGAATTTTCCCCTCGCCTTCCGCGGTTTCTACCGCGACTGCCTCGAGGGCGCGGTTTCCGGCAACCTGCGGATGGACGCGCTGACTCCCTTCTTCACCCACTTCACACTCTTCGCCCCGATTGCCGCCGCTCTCGCTTTGGGATGGATCGTGGCGCTCGGCGCCGCCGTCGCCCAGGGAGGACTGGTATTTGCTCCTGCGTCGCTCTTGCCCACCGGCTCGCGCGTCAGTCCCGCCGCCAAAATGAAACAGCTTTTCTCCGTTACGGCGCTGCGCGGGCTGATCAAGTCCCTGCTTCCCGCCGCCGCCGTGACTTACATCGCCGTCGGCTGCCTGCGCCGCGACTGGCTATTGCTGATGGCGCTGCCCGCGCGCTCTTCCCGCGGCATGCTCGGCTTTGCCGCCGGACGGCTCTTCGAAGTCGCCTGGAAGTCCGGCCTCGTTCTTCTCGTCTGGTCCGTTCTCGACTACCTCTTCGAGCGCCAGCACCTATCCAGCGAACTTAAAATGAGCCGCCAGGAACTGAAAGACGAATACAAAGACACGGAAGGCAATCCCATCATCAAAGGCCGCATCCGCCGCTTGCAGCGCCAGGTGCGCCGCCGCCGCATGTTGGAGGACACCAAGCGCGCGGCCGTCGTCATCACCAACCCCACCCAATACGCCATCGCGCTCGAGTACCGCCCCGATATGCCAGCTCCCGTTGTCGTGGCCAAGGGACGCAACCTGTTCGCCGCCCTGATCAAGGAAATCGCCCGCTGGGAGAACATCCCCATGGTCGAAAATCCCCCGCTCGCCCACGCCCTCTACCGCACCGTCGAGGTTGGCCAAAGCGTTCCCCCGAATCTCTATGTCGTGATTGCCGAAATACTGGCCGCGGTTTACCGCGCCCAAGCCCGCGCTCTCGCCGCTGCCACGGCCGCCGGAGGACGCCGCTAATGCCCGCCGCCGCCGTTCCCACTACGACTGCCACCGCTCCCGCCCGCAACCCGCTCGTCGAATGGATCGTTCCCATCGCGGCCGTCAGCCTGGTGTTCGTCATGCTGGTGCCGTTGCCGGCCTTCGCGCTCGATCTTCTGCTTGCCACCAGCTTTGCCGCGTCGGTGCTGGTCCTGCTCTCCGCTTTGCAGATCCTGCGCCCGTCGCAGTTTTCCGTCTTCCCCAGCCTGCTGCTGCTGCTGACCCTTTTTCGACTCTCGCTCAACCTCGCATCGAGCCGCCGCATCCTTCTCCACGGCAACGAAGGCGCCGGGGCTGCCGGTCACGTCATCCAGGCCTTTGGGCAATTTGTTGTGGGTGGTAACTACGTGGTCGGATTCGTCCTCTTCCTCGCCCTCATCGCCATCCAGTACATCGTCGTCAGCCACGGCGCGGTGCGCACCGCCGAAGTCACCGCCCGCTTCACCCTCGACGCTCTGCCGGGCAAGCAGATGGCGATCGACGCCGACCTCAATGCCGGACTCATCGACGAGCACCAGGCCCGCGCCCGCCGCGAACAAGTTGCCCGTGAAGCCGAATTCTACGGAGCCATGGACGGCGCCGCCCGCTTCAATCAGCGCGACTCCATCGCCACCATCCTTATTACTGCCATCAACATCCTGGCCGGCTTTCTCATCGGAGTCTTCCAACTCGACATTCCATTTCGCGAGGCGCTCAAGACCTACACCGTGCTTACGGTCGGCGACGGACTGGTCACCATGATCCCTTCGCTTCTGGTCTCGATGGCCGGAGGCATGGTTGTTACCCGCGCCTCTTCGAACGTGACTCTCTCCGCCGATCTTGGCGCCCAACTATTCTCCCGCCGCCGTTCATTGCAGATCGCCGCTGGCGTCATGGTCGCGCTCGCTGCTATTCCCGGACTTCCCAAATTTTCTTTCCTTGCCGTCGCCACCGTCGTATTCCTGCTCGCGGCCCGCTTGCCCAAGATTAAAGACAAAGATGGCAAAGTCATCGATGCCGCCCCCGCCGATCCGGGCTCTCCCGCCGCCGCCGAAAAAGACAAGAAGGCCGCTAAGTCCGAGTCCATCGAAGACCTGCTCAAGCTCGACGAACTCTCCCTCGAAGTCGGCTATTCGCTCGTCAATCTGGTCGACGTCAACCAAGGCGGACAACTCCTCGCCCGCGTCAAGTCGCTGCGCAGTTCGCTCGCGGTGCAACTCGGATTCATCGTTCCGCCCATTCATATCACCGACAACGTCCGCCTCAAGCCCCGCGAATATGTCATCTCGCTGCGCGGCGTCGAAATCGCCCGATGGGAAATGCTCGAAGATAAGGTCCTCGCCATCAGTTCCGAACTTTCGCCGCCCAAGCTGGACGGAACTCCCACCAAAGAGCCCGCTTTCGGCGTCGCCGCTCTCTGGATTTCCCGCGCTCTCGAGTCGCAGGCCCTGACCTCCGGCTATGCCGTCGTCGATCAGACTTCCGTCCTTTCCACGCATCTCGCCGAAGTCATCCGCCAGCACGCCTACGAATTGCTGACTCGCCAGGAGACCAAGCGCCTGCTCGATCGCCTCAGCGAGAGCCACCCCAAGCTCGCCGAAGAACTCGTCCCCAAAATTCTCAGCCTCGGCGAAGTGCAAAAAGTTTTGCAGCAACTCTTGCGCGAACAGGTTTCCATTCGCGATCTCTCCACCATTCTCGAAACCCTGCTCGATGTTTCCGCGGTCAGCAAACATCCCGTGCTGCTGGTCGAGGCCGCCCGCCAGGCGCTCGGCCGCGCCCTGGTTCGGCCCCTGCTCTCGGACGATGGCGGCTTGCGCGTGCTCACTCTTGATCACAACATCGAAGAAGAACTCGGCCGCGCCTTCAACCCGCAGGCGCTGCCCGCGACCAGTACTGGATTGCAGCCCTCGTTCGTCCGCCGCATTCTCGATGGCTTGCGCGCTTTGGCCGGAGATCAGGTGGCGCAGACCGCGCCCATCCTGCTCTGCTCCACCCCGGCGCGCTTTCATCTGCGGCGCTTGCTCGAACCCTTTCTTCCCAAAATTGTTGTGCTCTCGCCTCTGGAAATTCCTTCCATGGTAAACGTGCAGTCGCTGGGGGTGGTGCGATGAGGGAAGAGACGCTACTCGCTGTTCGTCGTTCGCTGTTCGCGATTCGGTTTTCTCTGCCGGCCGGGCGACGCGCGAATAGCGAGCGGCGAAGGGCGACTGGCGTAAAGCGAATAGCGAACGAAGAACGGCGATCCCACGAAAGCAGGCCAGCCCAATGACCAAACATCCCGCCGCAGCCTATCAACGCGTCCAGAACGACGCCGAACGCGAGCGCGTCCTCCTGGAACAGCTTCCCCACGTCCGTTACATCGCCCGCCGCATACACGAGCGCCTGCCCCGCCATGTGCCCTTCGAAGACCTTGTTCATGCCGGCGTGCTCGGGCTGATTGACGCCCTCAACAAGTTCGATTTATCCAAGCATGTGCAATTCAGTTCGTACGCCAAGTTCCGCATTCGCGGCGCGATTCTCGACAGTCTCCGGGAACTCGACTGGAGTCCCCGCGAATTGCGCCGCAAAGGCCGTCTCGTCGATTCCACCTACTGCCATCTTTCCGGCAAACTGGGCCGGGCGCCCAGCGAAAATGAAATCGCAGAGGAAATGGGTATTGGTCTGCGCGAATTGCAATCCCTGCTTGCCGAACTCGATGGCCTCGAACTCGGTAGCCTGCGCATCGAATCTTCCCGCGACGGCAAAGAGGAAGATCTCACCGATTTCATTCCCTCCAAGCCCGAGGAAACGCCGTTTTTCCAATGCCTGCGCTCGGAAATGAAACACCTTCTGGCCGAGGCCATTGGCGAATTGCCGGAAAAGGAACAGCGCGTTCTCGCGCTTTACTACTACGAAGAACTCACCATGAAGGAAGTCGGGGCGGTGCTGGGCATTGGCGAATCGCGCGTCTCCCAGATCCATTCTCTGGCCATGGTCCGGCTGCGCGCCCGGCTCAATTTTCTGAACGTGACCGCCGCAACCGGCGTTCGTGCCAAAGCCGTTGGGACCACCTAGAGGTTTTTTCCGTAGAGACGAGGCTTGCCTCGTCTCCACCAAGTTTTTCAGTGTTTGAATTCTCACCACAGACTAGAGGGCCCCATGGAAAGAGTACTCAACCAGGCGGAAATCGATGACATGGTCCAGAAAGCGCGCACCGGCAGCGTTGCCGCCGCCGTCACCGGCCCGCTCATCCAGTCGTGGGACATCCGCCAAGCCGGGCAAATCGGGCACGAGCAGTTGCGCGCCATCAACCAGCTCCACGAACTCTTTGCCCGAAATCTCACAACCGCCATCGGAGGCTACTTACGCATTGTCTTCGACTGCAGCCTGGTTTCCGCCGAGCACCTCACCTTCCGCGAGTTTCTCGAACGGCTCCCGGAAAAGGCCTACCTCGCCTCCATCGATCTCGCCCCGGCAGGCGCCACGGCCGTGCTGCAACTCGATTTGGAGATTGCCTTCCCCATCATCGACTTCATGCTCGGAGGGGAAGGCAAGAGGGGAGAAATCACCCGCGACATCACCGAGATCGAAGAGCAGGTTTTCGAAGGCATCGTCCGCATCATGTGCCGCGAACTGCAAACCGCGTGGCAGGCGATCGCGCTCGAATTCAATTTCAGCGCGCGCCAGCGGCTGCTGCAAACCCAGCGCCTCATGCCTCCCGAAGAAAAGAACCTTTGCCTCAGCTTCGAAATCAGAATGTCGGAAACCCGCGGCACCCTCAACCTCGCCATCCCTGCCGTGGTCTCGAACGCCTTGCTCAGAAAAATCTCCGTCGACTTCAGCTATCAGCGCCGCCGCACTTCCGACGAGGCCCGCCTGCGCATCCAGAACAAACTGCTCAACTGTTCCTTTCCCGTAGAACTTTCCATGCCCGGCCTCCAAGTCCCATTGCAAAGCGTCAGCGACCTCGCGCCCGGCTACCTGCTTCCTTTTCCGAGGAGCGCTTCCGACCCGGCCATCATGCTGATCGACGATATTCGTCTTTGCTCGGCCGCGCCGGTGCGAGTCGGCGACCGCCGCGCCGCCCGTGTCATCGCTCTCGAAACCCAGCCGCCCGCCACAGGTGAACTATGACCGACGTTCCTCAGACCAACATTCCCGGCGCGTCCGCTAAGAGCTCAGCCCCAGAACTTCGTCCCGAACTTCGCCCGGAACTTGGCAATTGGTGCGAAGCCTGGAAAGCCAGCCTGCAGAATGTTCTCGCTCAGGTTTCAGGGCAACCCGCCGTCTTCGAGATCTCTTCCCAACCCTGGCCCGCCGCCGATTCCGATGTCTGGTACACGGTGGTTGCCGGAGGCGCTGCTCATGGCGAGATGACTTTGCGTCTTTCCGCGGCCTCCGGCACCCGCCTTGCTCAAAAGCTCCTCGCCGAAACCGGGCCCGCCGCCGAAGGAATTACGCCGGAACACAAAGAAGCTCTGGAAGAACTTCTGCGCCAGGTTGCGGGCCTCGCCTCCACTACGCTGGCCCCCATCGCCGGCGGCGAAGTTCAACTCCTTCTCGCCCCCTCAGCGGCGCCCTCATGGTCATCGGACGCCGTCGTCTGCCTGCAAACGCGCGACGAAGCCGGCACCTCCATCGCCGTTGAAATTCAGATCAGTCCCGCTCTCGCCGCCGCGCTGCAGCCGCAAACCAAGTCGGCGCAACCCGCGACCACACTGCCAACATCGGCGCCAGCATCGCCGCCAGCATTGTCCCCTTCTGGCATCCTGCCCGCGCCCGCCTCCAGCTACGGCCGCCTCATGGATGTCGATCTCGACGTCAAGCTTCGCTTTGGGACCCGCCGCATGCTGCTGCGCGAAGTGCTCGCCCTCAGTCCCGGAGTCGTCGTCGAGCTTGAGAACGCGCTCCATTCGCCCGTGGATCTGCTGCTCGACGGACGTCTCATCGCCAAAGGCGACGTCGTCGTCGTCGACGGCAAATACGGATTGCGTGTTACCGATGTAGTCGATTCCGCGCCCGCCGCCGGATCGCCCGTGTGAGTTTCGCTGGTCAAAAGAGTTGTCAGTCATCAGTTTTCAGTTATCAGTTCAAACCAATCGGAGGCCAAGAGCCGATAACTGACAACTGATAACTGACAACTGTATACGGAGGATTATCCCATGCTGCGTTTTCTTAATCCGCACACCTGGTACGCCAACTGGACGAAGCGCCACAACCTCGAGACATCGCAGCCGCCCTGCTCGCTGGTTTCCTGCACGCGCTCGCAATCGTACTGGCAGCGCCTCCGCGACCGCCATCGCCCCAACGGGACCGTCCTCCAGGGAGCGTTCTATTGTCAGCCGCAATGCCTGGAGACCGCCCTCATCAACCAGCTCTCGCGGCTGCGCCTGATGGTGCCGGCGCCGCAGCCGCCCAACCGCATTCCCCTCGGTCTCCTCATGGTCTCGCGCGGCAAGCTGACCCACGACGAAGTTCGCGCCGCCCTCGAAGCGCAGCGCCGCGCCCGCTACGGCAAAATCGGCGAGTGGATCGAAAAACTTGGCTTTGCCACCGAACAGGAAGTCACCACCGCCCTCGCCCTGCAATGGGGATGCCCCGTCGCAACTTCCGTCGATCCCTCTACCGTGCAATCTCTCGGCAACATTCCGTTGCCTATCCTCGAAGCTTTTCAGATGCTGCCCATCAACTACGCCTCCTCCACCAACACGCTCTACCTCGCTTTCGGAGAACGCGTGGATTACGCCGCTCTCTATGCCATCGAAAAAATTCTCATTTGCCACACTCAGCCCTGCGTGGCCGGGCGCAAGACCATCGCCCGCCAACTCGAGTGGATGCACCAACTGGCCCGCCCCACCGACGTCGAATTCGGGCCCATGAACGACCTGATCGAAATGGCGCGCATTGCCTCGAGCTACACCGCCCGGCTGAGTCCCGAAGAAGTTCGACTCATCCGCATCGGGCGTTTTATTTGGCTCCGTCTCGATGTCCATCCCGAGCTTCGCCCCAGGACGCGCTCCATCACCACCAACCTCGTCTTCCGCCTCGCCTCGGATTCCCCGCGCCCGTCCGCCCGCCTTTTCCGCGAGGGCCCTGCGGTCTCCCCGCCACAAATCGCGTAGGTCGGGTGCCAGGTGTCAGGTCTCAGGTTTCAGGAAAACAAGGCTCTGGGCAGAGGTCGCCTAAGTTGGGCAAAGGTCAGCTGTGCCGCGCATCGAAACCTGCGATGCGCGGGGCGGGTTCGAAAAATTGGTTTGGGAAGGTGTACGACTTCAGTTGTATTAGTTTGCACTCGACCTTGCGGACAGGGCTGGCAAGACTTCGCGCATCGGACACAGACTGGTATCTAATTGGGGGATTTTGGGTGTAATCGCGATGTTGCAACAGATACGACTCCCGATAAGTAGTCCGACCCGTACGGAAGGCTCACCTCGGCGGAGGGTAAACAGGCGGAAACGGAACTTCCACACGGAAGAGTTGATTCCAAGTTCTCAGACCATGAAGGCCCCCGCCGAGCAGTGCTATCGCCGCGAATATCACTGCCCCTTCACCCCAGTCGACAGAATGAGGCGAAATCAAATGACGCGACATCATGATTGCTGCAGCTATTCCTAATCCCATCGCGAGTCCATTACCAAGAAGCCCGAAGATGAGGATGTACCGCAGCTTGCCCATTTGGTGGATGCGCTGTTTTTGAGCAGCCTTTTCCTCTGGGGTACGAATCAGGACTGGGATTGCGAACACACGAAGCACTGCCACCCATATGGCCGACCAACCGAAAGCGACTGCAACGCCTAGAGCAACCGAGATGACAAACTCACGCACGGCCAGATTATACCCCAAGCCTAATGTGACGCTTCACTGTCGTGCACTGCTGGCTGGCGATAACAGGCGTTATCGTAAGTTTGCGCCGTTTGTTCGGCCTTCAGCCATAGCGCTCAAAACCCCTGCTACGGTCTGACGGCAGCAACCCCTTCCGAGAGCGTGGTGTGCAAGGTCAAGTCGTGGCTATTACACTTCAGTCTTTAGTCTTTAAGGGCTGGCTTCCAATTCCCTGTGCCCCCTGTGGTTAAGTTCTGGGCCGTTCCCCGCGTTTTCAATCGAGCCTCGAACGACTAACGACTAACGACTAACGACGATCTCCCCCCTACAGCGTCCGCTTAAACAACGGCACTGCCGCCGCCAGCGTTACCACCGCGAAGATCGATAGATAAAGCATGTCCGGAACAATCGCCCCCAACCCCGTTTCTTTCAGCAGCAGCGACTTGAATCCATGCACCGCGTAGGTAAACGGGTCCACCCAGGCAATCGCCCGCAGCCAGGGAGGAAACGCCTGCACGGGATAGATCGATCCGCTGGGGAAAAACAGCAGCGTGTTGAGGATGCCGAACATTGCCCGCGGTACCAGCGGGTCCTCGATGCGCACCATCAACAGGAACATCATCGTGTTGAACGCCACCGAGGTCAGCGCGATCATCACCACCAGCCCCAGTATTGTCGCCGGATTGAAGATCGTCCCCACTCCCGCCAGGAGCGACCCGATCAATGTAATCACCACTCCGGTCATCACCGCCTTGATCGCGCCCGCCCCATTCAGCCCCAACACTAACTCCGTCTTAGTAATAGGAGTTACTAAGTATCCTTCATGCACCCCGCGTGCCTTGTCGTCGATATACAGCATTCCCCCGCCGATCATCACCGACACGTACATTGCCAGCACGATCGATCCCGGCAGCAGGTATTTCATGTACTCGATATACGGATAGAGCTCCACCACCTCCAGCGCCGTCTGCTGCAGCAGTCGCGGCGAAACGTCCGGGGTGTTCAACGCGTTTGTAACGTCCGTCATCTCGCCTTCGAGCGTCGAACTCATGAAGTTGTCGCTGTTGTCTACAATCAGCGCGATCCGCGGATGGTTCTTCTCATACACCAGCTTCGAATACTGCGCCGGAATAATCACCGCGCCCTGGATCTTCCCGTTGCGCACATCCTCCCGCGCTTGCACTTCGTTGTCATAGGGGACCGCGGTAAACGTCCGCATATTCGCCCGCACCGCGTCGAACGCTTCCCTGATCCGCACCGCTTGCGTTCCATGGTCCTCATCCACCAGACCCATTTTCGCGTCGCGAATTTTTCCGCCGAACGCATTTCCCAGCACAATCAACTGCACCAGCGGAAAAATCATCGACGCCAGCATCAGCGCCGGCGAACGGAAAAACTTCCGCATCTCGCGCTCGATAATTGCCATCATGTGGTTCATGGCTGCAACCCCGGCCGCGGCGGCGGCGTGTAGGCAGGTGCTTTCACCAGTTCATCCCGCAACTGGCGTCCCGTATAAAACACAAACACATCGTCCAGCGTGGTGTTCTGCACCGTCAGCGTTTTAACCGACACCCCGGCGTTCACCGCCATCTCCACCAGTTCCGTCGTCGTCCTTGACCCGTTCCCCGTCAGCACCCGGAACATCCCCGCACTCTCGTCCTGCACCGACGTTACGTCCGGCAATTTTCGCAGACGATCTTCCCAGTCCTTTGGCGGACGCTCGAATTGCGCCTCAATCACGTTTGTCCCCGGCACACTCGCCTTCAGCGCCTCCGGAGTATCCAAAGCCACCAGTTTCCCGTGGTCCACAATCGCAATCCGATTGCACAGCCGGTCCGCTTCGTCCATGTAATGCGTCGTGATCAGGATGGTCAGCTTGCGCTTCGACTTGATCGCCGTCAGCATTTCCCACACAGCCACGCGCGACACCGGATCGAGCCCCGTGGTCGGTTCGTCCAGAAAGAAAATCTTCGGACTATGCACCAGCCCGCGCGCAATCTCCAGCCGCCGCCGCATTCCGCCCGATAGCGTCTTAGTTTGGGCGTCCCGCCACTTCGTAAGATCCACCGTCTCCAGTAACTCCTCAATCGCCTCTTTGCGGCGCTTCTTCGGAACGTCATACAGCTTCGCGTAAATATTCAGGTTCTCTTCCACCGTTAAATCCAGATCGCTGGTCAAAGCCTGGGGAATCACGCCAATCGTGTGCCGCACCGCGTTCGGATCGCGCGCCACGTCGTGCCCCGCCACTTTCGCCCATCCTGATGTGATCGGAATCAGCGTGGTCATCATGCGGATCAAGGTCGATTTTCCCGCTCCATTGGGCCCCAGCAGCCCAAAGATCTCCCCTTCCTTCACCGCGAACGTAATGTTGTCTACCGCCGTGAAGTCTCCATAGCGCTTCACGATATGGTTCACTTCAATCGCATTGGGGGCGTCCGCCGCCACATCGCCCCGCAGGCTAAGTTCCGACCCCGCAACACTCATGCCGTTAGCCGTGTTTTCGTTGGCCATATTTGGGCCCATTCAACTTCCAGTGTTTGCATTCCCCTGTGTTCCCCTGTGTCCCCTGTGGTAAAAGCTCTTTGCTGTCGTCGGCGTCCTGCGCGTCTCGGCGGTGATATAACTTTTGCTACTTCCCAACCGCGCTCGCAGTCCCCCTCAGTTGCGCGGGCGAAACCAGCACCTCTGCCGTCATCCCTGGCACATAGGCCCCCTTGGGATTCTCCAGCCTGACCTTCAAAGCAATCGTGCGAATGTCCCGCTTGCGCCGCCCCACATCCCGCTGCGTGGCAAAATCCGCTTCCGCGGCCTTATAAAAGACCTTCCCAGGAACTACCGTTCCCCCCGGCAACCGCACCCGCAGCGTATCCCCCAATCCAATATGGTCGGCGTCGTTTTCCGGAATCGCCGCATACGCCCACGTATCGCTGAAATCCACCACTGTCACGATCGCCTGCCCTGCGCTCACCACTTCGCCTTCGCGCGCCGCTCGGACCAAGACCGTTCCCGTCACCGGAGCATAAATCTTGGTGTATCCCAGCCGGACCTCCGCTTCTTTCATCTGCGCTACCGCGTTATCGACCTGCGCTCGCGTTGATTCGACCGTGCTCTCGGCCGCCGTCGCCTGGTTGGTGCGCGCAAGCGATGAATCCAAATCCGCCTGGCTCGCCGTCACCTGGTCCTTCAACGCCTGCACGCTGGCCTCTTGCGCCTTCAGGTTCATCTCCGCCTGCACCCTGTCCTGGTCCGAAGCCACGCCCGCCTGAGCCAGTCCGATCGTGCGCCGGCTGTCGCTCTCCACCCGCGTCAACGTAGCTTCCGCCTGCGCCAGTTGCGCCCGCGCGGCTTGCAACTTCGCCTGCGAATTGGCCACATCGCTCGACGTCGATCCCTTGGTTGATTTCTGCGTGTACTGGTTCGCGTTCATCTGCGACCGCAAACTGGCAATGGTCGCCGCCGCCCCGCGCTCCTCCGCCTCCAACTCCGACGGATCCAGCAGCGCAATCAGGTCTCCCTGTTTCACCGCCGTCCCTTCTTCCACCAGCAGCTTCAGGATCCGCCCCTGAATCTGGGGACTGACCACGATCTGGTTGGCATCGACCGTGCCCACCAGCACCAGATCGTTCCCGGCCGGAGTGGAAAAAAAGTAATACGCCGAAGCAATCGCCAGGATGACCCCCAGCATAATCAAAAACCGGTTCCGCGCACTCATGGAGAATCTCCTAACAGCTCGGCTTTTGGCTCTTGGCCTTTAGTCCTTATCCCGTCATCAGCGGCGCGTGGGCCAATGGCCAAAAGCTAAGAGCCAAAAGCTCGCTGAAACAGCGCCGCCGAAACAAACTCCAGCACAAACGCCCGGCGCTCCCGAATCCGTTTCGCCGACAACGGATCCACCTTGGTTAGCGCCTTCATCACCGGCGCCGAGCTGAAATAGAACACAATCACGGCCACCACCGAGGACAGAAAATCCATCGGATTCACCGCCCGGAATTCCCCCGTTCGAATCCCTTCCCGCAACACCTGCGTCAGCTTTAAGAAGATGGGACGGAAGTACTCTTTCGCAATCCGCTGCATGTGCGAACTGCTTTTCGCGCCCGACCGCATCCATTCCCCCTGTACCACTCGGGGAAACTGCGGATTGGCGGCTATGTAATCGAAATACGCCCCCGCATATCCCAACATTTTCTCACGCGGCCCGAGATCGCTGTCGAGCACGGGCATCACGCGCTCCCGCAGCCCGCTGAACACATGGTCGAGCACCGCTTCGTACAACGCGTCCTTGTCTTTGAAGTAGTAATAAAGGAGGGCCTTATTGACGTGGGCTGCCCGTGCGATCGCGTCCGTCCGCGCCCCCGCAATCCCATTCTCGGCAAATTCCCCGACCGCCGCCTTCAGGATCGCCGCCCGGCTCTCCTCCGGGTGGCCCCGCGTCCCCAAAC